>Ga0265338_10005810_pt1 | contig 15927 bp, 16 predicted proteins | sample 42126metaG_FD_193579 | JGI IMG/M metagenome (GOLD analysis project Ga0265338, IMG submission 193579) | Rhizosphere microbial communities from Carex aquatilis grown in University of Washington, Seatle, WA, United States - 4-21-26 metaG | ecosystem: Host-associated > Plants > Roots > Rhizosphere... | reverse complement strand
GTGAACGAGGCACGCCGGAGAGCGAGAGCCATTCACCGAGGCGTTCTGTCAAGTAATCGGCGCCGCCGGGATGCAATTCGGTGTAGAGGCCGGCAGCCACGGGATCCTCCGCATTGAACTGGATGACCGGCCCCAACATCAGCCCTACGGCGCGTCCATGCACGACGCCGAAATGCGCCGTCAAGGGATTGGCGGCCGCATGCGCCGCCCCGAGCATGCTGTTCTCGATCGCCAGCCCCGCCAGCGCCGCGCCGGCAAGCATGCCGCCGCGGGCGTCAAGATCGTCGCCCGCCGTCAACACGCGCGGCAGCGAGGCCGCGCAAAGACGGAACGCCTCGCGCGAGTACGCAAGCGAGATCGCGTTGCGGCGGCGTGTCACCGCCGTTTCCAATGCGTGGGACAGGGCATCGACGCCCGTGCATGCCGCGACGTGCCGCGGTTGCGAAAGAGTGAGCGCCGGATCCAAAATGGCGGCTCGCGCCGCCGCCTTGGGGTCGCCGCAGGCCATTTTTTGATGCGTCCGTTCGTCGGCGATGAGCGCGAAAGACTGGCATTCGCTGCCGGTGCCAGCGGTGGTGGGAATGGCGATTAACGGCAGCATTGGCCTGGCGGCTTTGGCGACGCCCCAGTAGTCCTGCATCTGGCCGCCATTTGTCAATAAGAAGTTGCACCCCTTTGCCGTGTCCATGCTGCTCCCGCCCCCCAAGCCCACGATCCCGCCAACCCCCGCCTGTCGCGCCGCTTCAACGCAAAGCGCCACGTCGCGCGTCGTCGGGTTCTCGCGAACGCCGTCAAAAAGGCTGGTCTTGACGCCCGCGGCTTCCAGCGACGCCCGCGCCCGTTCGGCGTGGCCGGCGGCGACGACGCCTTTGTCCGTCACCAGGAGTGCGCGCTTGATCCCCGCCTCCCTCGCCAAGCCGCCGGCCCGTTCAACCGTTCCGATCCCAAAGACGATCCGCGTGCGGGGTTGGCAGTCGAACGGTGAAAACGCTGGCGGCGCGTCGCTCATCTTAGAACCTCAAGACTGCGGCGCTTGTAAAGAAATTCAAACATATTGCCCTCGTGCGGCTGGTCCCAGGAGACGTTCATCGTCGAGATGGCCCCGATATTCAAGCGGTCGATCTGTGGCGATTCCATGAGGCGCCCGATAAAATTCTGGTCGCGCGTGATGGCCGTGACGGCCAGCGACGGGCCGATCTTGTCAAGCATTTCAGACTGCGCCACGCGCGTCACCGACGCGAACGGAAATAGAAACTCGCGGTTCGCCAGCGGATGATCGAACGACTCGCATTGCACAATCGTCGGCCGCAGGTAAACGCCGCCCTCGAAGTCCACGCGACGCGGCCCATGGCGAAGGCGCGCCGTCACATCCGTCGCGCCCGGCGTCTTCAACCCTTCCTCGATGCTGCTGTCAATAAAATCGGCCATTTTCCGATTGGCAAATCCGGAAAGCCGGGCGTTGGGATCCGCCGCCGGCAACGGCTCGATTGAAGCCAGCCGCTTCGCCAGCGCCTCGGCGATTGCCTCCGCGTGCTTTGGAACCAGGACTGCCGAGGCGTTGATGCAACTGCGCCCGCCGTTGTCGGAAATGGAGGCCGTGATGACATCAAGGAATCCCGGCCAGCGCTCGATTTCGTCCTCGCCAATCAGAATCTTGCTGTAACCCGGCCCATGCACCTGAATGGCGGGGTTGTTGGCGTACGCGGCGGTCGAATTCTTGTCGCCAAAAATGAGCGCCCGCCCGCACCGGCGCAGAATCTCGGCGGCGCCTTCGTGATCGGTCGGATAAAACCCAAACGCGTCAGCAGGGCAGCCGGACTTGATGAAGGCCTGGATCAAACGATATGGAGTCCACGGCTCTTCGCGGCCTGGTTTGATGACAACCGGAATCTTCAGCGCAATGGCGGGAAGCCACAGCGAATTGACCGCGGGCGAGTTGCTCGGCATGACAAGACCGAGGGCCTGCGTAACAGGGTAAAAGCTCAGGCGCGAGGCCATCGGATCGTCCAGCGCCCTGGCGTCGAGGCCGCGCGTCAAGCCGTTGAGAACGGTCTTCATGTTGACAAGCGCGTCGCAGATTTTCGCGATATTGCGCCGCACGAGCGTGAATGGCAGCCCGCTTGTCGCCGAAAGTGATTCGACGTATTGGGCGGGCGACTGCGTCCCTGCGCCGAGCGGCAGGTTGCCGTTTGCGAAAGAATCGGCGGCGGACTTGCAGATGTCGATCAGTTGCGCGGATGAAAACGTTTTGAGATGCGCGCGGGCCTCGGCCATCCGCGCCAGGTCCTTGCGCACGATGCCCGCATTAACTTGACTGACGGCGGCCAGCGGCGCGCCGTTGCGAAAGTCCACGACCTCGACTTTGTCGAGGCTTTCGTACGGCTGTCCTCGTCGCAGGGCAGGGATGTGCGGCACAATCACGGCTTCAATCATATCGTCAGATCGGGCTTGTTGCAAAGTGGCGATATTGTAACCTGCGGCTATGCCGGTGGAAGTGACCAGTCATGTGAGAACGGATGACGATGGAATTGCGTGGATAGACGAAACGCGCATCAAAGTCATTGAGGTTGCCCTGGATCACATCGCCTACGGCTGGAGCGCGGAGGAAATCCACCGACAACATCCGAATCTTTCCCTGGCGCAGTGCCATTCGGCGTTGGCTTATTACTATGATAATCAGGCGCAGTTCGACAAGGCAATCGCCGAGAGTTATGCGCGGGCCGATAAGATGGCCCGGCAGGACGACCGGTCGCCTGTTCGTTTGAAATTGCGCGCCTTGGGCATTCTTCCTTGAGTCTTGGGATTTACATGGATGTCCACGTGCCCCTGGCAATTACGGAGGGGTTGAGGCGTCGTGGTGTGGACGTTCTTACCGCCCAAGACGATGGCTCCTCGGAATTGGAGGATTCTGTTTTGCTTGATCGCGCCACCTCCTTCGGTCGAGTTTTGTTTACCCAAGACGAGGATTTTCTCGCCGAAGCCGCCCGGCGTCGAACGTTGGGCGAGGCTTTTTCCGGTATTGTCTACGCTCACCAATTGCGAGTGACAATCGGTCAGTGCGTCGGCGATTTGGAGATCATCGCCAAAGTCTGCGAACCTGCCGACCTGGCAGATAGGGTCACCCACCTTCCTTTACGGTGACGGGGATCTGTCGCGCCCAAGAATCTTTTTTAGCGCCGAGATGCAGCGCCGATTTTGCGTCATTGTCCCAACCGAGATGCGGATCCATTCGGGCAATTTGTAACCGCCCATCGGGCGCGTAATGACGCCTTCCTTCTGCATGGCCTCGAACACGCCATGGCCGTCCCCAACGCGGACCAGCGTAAAATTGGCGTGCGACGGCACGAATTCGAGGCCGAGCCTGCTGAATTGGCGTTCCAAATACGCGCGGCCCGCGAGATTTGTCGCACGGGTCTTTTCCACGTGCGGCGTGTCATCGAGCGCGGCCAGTCCGGCGGCTTGCGCTATCAAATTCACGTTGAACGGTTGGCGGATTTTCTCCAACGCGGCGATGAACGCCGGGGCGGCGATTCCGTAACCAAGCCGCAGCCCCGCCAGCCCATAAATCTTAGAGAACGTCCGCATCAGGATCAAATTAGGCCGCTGTCCGGAACGGATGAACGGAATCAAATCCAGCGGTTGCTCCAGGAATTCGAGGTAGGCCTCGTCCATCACGATGACGACGTTTGACGGCGTTTCGTCGATCAGCTTCGTGACCTCGTCTGAGGACGCGAGCGTACCGGTGGGATTGTTCGGGTTGGCGATGAAAATGGCCTTCGTGCGCGGCGTGAGGGCGCGTTGCATCGCCGCCAGGTCGTGCCCGTAGCTCCTGGCCGGAACGGTGATGACGTTCGCGCCCAACAGCCGCGTCACAATCGGATAAATCGCGAAACAAAATTCGGACACGATGACGTCGTCGCCGGGGCCCATCAGCGCGTGCCCAAGAAATTCAATGATGTCATTGGAGCCGTTGCCGAGAATCAGGTTGGACGGATCGACCGCCAGATGTTCGGCCAGCTTGCGCTTGAAATAATAAGCGTTGCCGTCCGGGTAAAAATGGGCTTGACGCGCGGCTTTGCGCATTGCCGCCAGCGCCAGCGGCGAGGGGCCCAGGGGATTCTCGTTGGACGCCAGCTTGATGACGTTGCGCGCGTCGAGTCCGAGTTCGCGGGCGACTTCTTCAACGGGCCGACCCGGCTGATAGACCGGGAGGGTGGCCAGGGCGGGATTAAGGTGGAAGGGGAGTTCGGGGGTCATAGGGCGCTGAGAATTCGTTTGACATCAATGTTCTCCGCGATCATGTCGCGGATGACGGAGATTTTTTGCGTGTCCGCCGCCCGCGTCTTGACGCTCAGGTTGTGGACGTGGGAAGCGACGTCGTAAGTCGTGTCCTTGGCCAGAAGCACCGGATAGGAAAGGCCCTGGATGACGCGCATGACAGCGGGCCCCGGCTTGAAATTGCCTGTCAAGACAATGCCCGCAAGCCGGTTGTCCGGCGTCGGTTCCATGGTCGCGGCGGCCATGACGATGTCCTCGCGGTCGCCCGGTGTGATGACCAGCGTGCCGCTCTTGAAATAGTTGAGGGCGTTGGGCGCGCCCACCGCTCCAAGGAACACGCTCTCGACAAGGTTGGACCCGCCGCCGGTGTGGTTGAGCGCCTCCGCCTGCAATTCGTCCTCGATCGATTGCATGGACGGCCATGTCAGAATGCTGTTGTGCGGGATGACGCCAAGCAGTTCGAGGCCTTTGCGCTTGAGGCCGCGCCGCGCGAATTCGGTGATGAACTCCACCTTGTCGGGCAGGACTTTGTTGAGGATGACGCCAATGATCTCGACACCTTCGCGGTCGAATACCGCCTGGTTGAGATAGACCTCGTCAATGGGTTTGCCGATCCCCCCCTGGGTGACGATGATCACTTTGGCCCCCAGGATTTTGGCGATGGTCGCGTTGGACAAATCGAAAACCGACCCGACCCCGGCGTGACCGGAGCCTTCGCAGAGCACGAAATCCTTTTCCCACGCCACGCGGTCGAACGCCTTCATGATGCGCTTGACAAGGGCTTCGTTGTTCGACGACTGCAAATATTTCCGCGTGAAATCCGGCTCGACGGCGATCGGGCTCATGTCGATCAGCGGACAATTGAGCTGGTAGACCTGGTCCATCAGCACCGTGTCTTCGTCGATTTTGTCCTCCTCCACCTGGACGAATCGCTGGCCAACGGGCTTGATGTAGCCCACGCGCGGATAGAATTGCTGGAGCGCCGCGACCAAGCCAAGCGAGGTAGTGGTCTTGCCATCGTTCTGGCGGGTGGCGGCGATAAAGACGCGCGGCGTAACGGTGTTCAAAGTAGTGGACATGAGTTGGCAGCGGACGCGTCAGTCCGCATGAACGGACGCTGCGGTGGCCTCTTCCGGGGGGTAAAGCTCCCTGTAGGCGATGGATTGCAGGCCGACGATCGCGGCGACGCCGAGGACATCATGCGCGTTTGCGCCGCGCGAGACCTCCGCCGCCGGGCGATCCAAGCCGAGGAGAATCTGTCCATAGGCATGCGCCTTGGCGACATGCTGAATTAACTTGCTGGCGATGTTTCCCGCATTGAGGTCCGGGAATATCAGCACGTTTGCCCGCCCGGCCACCTGGCTTTCGGGCAATTTGCGCGCCGCGATTTCGGGCACGAGCGCCGCGTCCACCTGCAATTCACCGTCAAAATCAGCCTCCAGCATTTTTTCCGCTGCGAGTTTTTTGGCCAGCGCCGTGGCCGCCTGCACCTTGCCAATCGACGGATGCGTGGCGCTGCCTTTGGTCGAATAGGAGAGCAGGGCGACGCGAGGGCGAATGTTCAATATCTGGTGAGCCAACTGCGCTGTGGACACAGCGATGTCCGACAACTGCTCCACTGTGGGTTCAGGAATCACGCCGCAATCGCCCATGAACAGCACCCCTTCGTGGCCAAACCGCGTGTCCTCAACCTCCATGACCATGCAACTGGAGGCCGTGGAGCTTTGCGGGGCCACCTTGACGATCTGGAAGAGCGGACGCAACACGCTCCCGGAGCTCTGGCTCACTCCAGAGATAAATCCGTCCGCCTGCCGCATCGCAACCATCATGGCGGCATAATAATTGGGATGCAGCATCGTCTCGTGCGCCTCCTTGTCTTGCAGGCCCTTGGCGCGCCGCAAGAATTCATACCGCTTCACAAACGCAGGAAGGTCCTCGCTTTCGGCGGGGTTAATAATGCGGACGCCTTGCAGCGACACGTTCAGCTCAGCCGCCGCCTGTTTTACCAACGTCCGGTCTCCCAACAGGATCGGCGCCCCCAACCTCAACGAATAGAACTGCCGCGCAGCCTGAAGCACGCGCGGTTCGGTGCCTTCGGGAAAGACCACCCGTTTGGGATGCCGCTGCAGCTTGTCGATAATCTGTGTGATAAAACGCATTTACAGAACTACCAGCGTTTCAAGTCCGCGCTTAAACTTCAATCCCGAATTTCGGCGGGCGGTTGCGCCGTGGAGCGAGGCAAATGTCAAATATCAAGATGTGACCCCAAAAAATAGGCCTTGAATTGGGGGGCGGGGGCGGCTATGAAGATGGTTCAGCTTTAACGCTCTGCGTGTAATGACGATGGAAGCGCTGTCAGATCAACCGGGTTGGCTCGCCGGCATGGCCGTCGCGCCCGCCGCATACTTGATTGGTTGCGTTTCGACGGGTTATTATTTGACGCGAGCGCGGACGGGAAATGACATCCGGGTGATGGGCACGGGCAGTTCCGGCGCGCGCAACGTGGGCCGGGCGCTTGGCTCTATGGGTTTCGCGGTGACGCTGGCGGGCGACCTTGTCAAAGGCGGCGCAGCGGTGTGGCTGGCGCAGGCGGTCACTGGCCGGGAGTGGACCGGGCTAGTGGCGTTGCTGGCGGTGACGGCGGGGCATGTCTGGCCGGCGCAGCTTGGGTTCCACGGGGGCAAAGGGGTCGCGACGTCGCTGGCGGCATTATTGATGTATGATTGCTGGCTTACGGGGGTCTATTTGTTACTTTTTGGCGCCGGGTTTTCTTTGACACGTCGGTCGGTTGCGAGCAGTGTTGTGGCTTATGGACTACTGCCGGTGGCGAGTTATTTCTCGAAACAGGACCCGGCGCATGTGTGGGGGATGGCCGCGCTGGCGGCGCTCATCTTTGTGGCGCATCGACAGAATATTTTTAGGGGGCTGCGGCGCAGCCTCGTCATGTCTGGATTATGAATGAACGCAGTCTTCAGTTCAAAGTCGCTACGGAAGATTGGGAATTTGAGCAGATTCACCAACTGAATTACAGGACCTTTGTCGAGGAAATCCCGCAGCACGAACCCTCCGACACTCCAAGGTTGGTGGACCGCTTTCACAAGGAAAACACCTATTTGATCTGCCTTTGCGGCGATCAGGTTGTCGGAATGATCGCGATGCGGGGCAAGAGGCCTTTCTCGCTGGACCAAAAGCTGCCAAACCTCGATTCGCATTTGCCCGCGGGTCGGCATCCGTGCGAAGTGAGGCTGCTGTCGGTCGAGCGGGAGTTTCGCAACGGCCAGGTGTTGCGGGGATTGACGGCGCTGGTGTGGCAGTACGGCACCGAGCGTGGGTTTGACCTGGCGGTGATTTCCGGAACAACGCGCCAGCAGAAACTTTACCGGCACATGGGTTTTGTGCCGTTTGGGCCGGTGGTGGGGACGGGCGAAGCGCTTTTCCAGCCGATGTATTTGACGCTGGAGACCTTCGAGAAGAACGCGGAGGAGTATTTCCGCACGCCGCTGCGGTCGGCCGGGCCTGTAAGCTTCCTGCCTGGACCTGTGACGATTCACCGGCGCGTGCGAAAGGCGTTCGAGCGTCCGGCGGAGTCGCATCGCTCGGACCGGTTCATCGCGGAATTCCAGAAGATTCGCCAGCGCCTCTGTCAACTTGTTGGAGCGCGGCATGTGGAGATTCTGCTGGGGTCGGGAACCCTCGGCAATGACGCGGTGGCAGCGCAATTGTCGCTGGAACGCGGGCCGGGTTTGATCCTGGCGAACGGTGAATTTGGGGAGAGGCTGATCGATCAGGGGCAGCGTTTTGGGCTGACGTTCGAGGCGCTGAAATTTGGGTGGGGCGAAACGTTTGATTTGGAGGCGATTGGCAAGTTCATGGGGCGTTCGCCGTCGCTGAGCTGGCTGTGGTGCGTGCATTCGGAGACTTCGACGGGAATGTTGAATCCGCTGCCGCAATTGCAGGCGATGTGCTCGAAGGCGCGCGTGAAATTGTGCGCGGATTGCATCAGCTCGATCGGTGTCACGCCGGTGAACCTGGAGGAGGTTTTTCTGGCGACATGCGCCAGCGGCAAAGGGTTGGCGTCGTATCCGGGTCTTTCGATGGTGTTTTACAATCACGCAATCAGCTCGTCGAAGCGGCTGCCGCGTTACCTGGATTTGGGCTGGTATGCGGAGCATCAGGGGATTGCGTTCACGCATTCCTCGAACTTGCTTCACGCGCTGGACGCGGCGGTGCAACGCGAGGATTGGCCGAAGAAATACATCCAATTGACTGAGGTGTCCCAACGGTTAAGGGCGCGGTTGCGGCAAGCCGGGTTCACGCTTATCACGGGGGACGCGGAGGTGGCGCCGGGCGTGGCGACAATCGATTTTGGCGCGGCGCAAAACTCGGTGGAAGTGGGCCAGCAATTGATGCAGGCCGGTTTCCTTGTCAGCTACAACAGCGATTATTTGCGGCGGCGCAATTGGATCCAAATTTGTTTGATGGGCGAATTTGTCGAGGAGAAACTGGAATCGCTGATGGATCGATTGCGGGAGGCTTGTGGGATGGACGTCCGGAGCGATGCGCGAAACGGCTTGGTCAAAAAGAACGCGATTGGACAAAAAGCGACAGTGACAGCGACAGCCGCGTAAGGGAGTCCCCGGCGAAATGCGGCGTGTAGGTGTCTTTCCGACAAAGTTGGCGTAAAATCAGGGTTCTGGCGCTCGCGGTGCTTTGTACTGAGCGCCTTTGCCAATATATGAAGAAGATCGACGCCATTATTAAGCCATTTAAATTGGAGGAAGTGAAAGACGCGCTGTCCGAGATTGGGATCGAAGGAATGACGGTCAGCGAAGTCAAAGGGTTTGGGCGGCAAAAGGGGCACACGGAAATTTATCGTGGAAGCGAATACACGGTGGATTTCCTGCCGAAGATTCGGATCGAAATCATCCTGCCTGACGAGCAGGTTGATGAAGCGGTGGACGCCATCGTCGCCGCAGCCAAGACGGGAAAAATCGGGGACGGCAAAGTCTTTGTCTCGCACATTGAAGAAGCGATAAGAATTCGGACGGCGGAAAAAGGAGAAGCCGCAGTATAGAGCGTGTTTTGAAAATGACTCCGACGGTCTTGCGGCGGGGCGGGGCCGCTGGCTTCGTTGTTCCTCGGTCACAGATTTCTGTCGAATAGGCTACCTCGTCACGCCTCGCCATCGGCGCCCCCGCGCTCGCAATCCCATTCGCGATTCATTTTCAAAGCACGCTCTTATCGATTTAAACCGTGCATTGAAGCGCGCAAATCCACTATAACGGCGGCGTGTCGCCACGAAGCGCTGACCCAATCAACGCCAGCACGCGCTACTGCGCCGTGTTTGGCCATCCGATCCAGCACTCCGCCTCGCCTGCCATGCAAAACGCCGGCATCGCGGCGCTTGGATTGAACTGGCGTTACCTGGCCTTCGACGTGGCTCCCGAGCAATTGCAACCCGCCATCGAGGGCGCGCGCACGATGGGTTTTATCGGGTTGAACCTCACGGTGCCGCACAAGATCCTCGCCGTGCCGATGATGGACGAAGTGGATGCGGCGGCGCGAAAGTGGGGAGCCGTTAATACGATTGTGTTCGAAGCGCGTGGCGTCGACGGAGAATGGCGGCCGGTCGGGCAGACTGAGCCCGGAGCGAGGGCAGCGGTGCGCGCGCACGGCTATAACACGGACGCGGACGCGATCATCCAGGCGCTGCGGGAAGAGTTTCCGTTGAAAGAGTTGAGGGGCGCCAAAGTGCTGCTGCTGGGGGCCGGCGGAGCGGCGAGCGCGGCGGCTTTGCGCCTGGCGGAGGAGGGGATTGCGACGTTGTGGATTGTTAACCGGACGAAATCGAAGGCGCGAGAGTTGAAAGATGCGGTGTTGCGGACGTTTCCGGGCTTTGACGCGAGGGAAGGGTTTCCGGATACGGCGGTGGATTTGGTGATCAACGGCACATCTCTTGGGTTGAAAGCGGAGGACCCCATGCCTTTGGACGCGGCATGGCTGGAGCGGAACCGGCCGGGACGCGTGTTTGACATGATTTATCGGCCGCGCGAAACGGCGTTGTTGAAGGCCGCGCGAAGCGTGGGCTGTCAAACAGCCAATGGCATGGGAATGCTGCTCCACCAGGGGGCGCGCGCGCTGGAGCTGTGGACGGAGAAGCGGGCGCCGGTTGCGGCGATGCGGGCGGCGTTGGAGGCGAACATCTATGTTTGACGCGGCGACCTACGCGCGGATGCCGTTCGCATTCTGGACGGTGATCATGTTCATCCTGGGCTGCGTGGTGGGGAGCTTCCTGAACGTGTGCATCCACCGGATGCCTCGGGGCGAGAGCATCATCCGTCCGCCATCGCATTGCCCGCACTGCCAGTATTCGATCCCGTGGTATCTGAACATCCCGTTGGTCACATGGCTGTGGCTGGGCGGGAGATGCGCGAATTGCAAAGCGCCGATTTCGCCGCGATACGTGCTGGTCGAATTATTGACCGGGATCATTTTCGCGGGCTGTTGGATTGCGTTTGGAAGGATGTCGGTGGCGGCGGCGCTGGCGATGTGCCTTGTGTTTAGCGGCATGATTGCCGCGACCTTCATCGACTTTGAGCATTTGATCATCCCCGACGAAATCACCATTGGCGGGATGGCGGCGGGCTTTTTGTGCTCGCTGATCGCGCCGGCGACGCATTTCGATGTGGCGCGCCGGCGTTTCATGACGCACCCGCTGCCAGCGATGCGCGACAGTCTTCTGGGGATGGCGGTGGGCGCGGGGTTGGTCTATGGTTTTGTGCGTTTGGGCAAGTTGCTGTTTGGCCGATACAAAATCGTGCTGGCGCAAGGGACAAAGATTTACTTTGGCGAGACGGCCATTTCGCTTCCGGAGGAGGAGTTGCCGTATGAAGATGTGTTTTACCGGCGGAGCGACGCGATTGTGTTCGAGGCGGAGCGGTTGGAACTGGTGGACCGCTGCTATTGCAAGGTGAGGGTGCGTTTGCAGCCGCACCGGCTGCAGATCGGGAACGAGACGTTGACGCCGGAGCAAGCGCCGTTCATGGAGGCGGTGACCGGAGAGATGGTCATGCCGCGCGAAGCGATGGGGCTGGGCGACGTGAAATTCATGGGGGCGATCGGCGCGTTTCTGGGCTGGCCGGCGACGCTGTATTGCTTTGGCGTCAGCGGCATGATTGGCACGTTGGTGAATGTGCCGCTGATCGCCATTGGCAAGCGGCACTGGTCGAGCAGGCTGGGCTATGGGCCCTACATCGCAATCGCCGCGGCGATATGGATTTTTGGAGGTTACAAGTGGCTGCGGTGGGTTTTCTAGGCGCAGAGGAGCCGATCCTCGCGCTGGCGCCGATGCAGGATGTGACCGACCTGGCGTTCTGGCGTGTGATGGCCCGCTACGGCGGGGCCGACTTGTATTGGACGGAGTACTTCCGCGTGCATGCGACTTCGCGGCTGGAGAAGTGGATTCTCGAATCCATCACACAGAACCCGACGGGCAGGCCGGTTGTCGCGCAAATGATCGGGAACGACATTCCGTCGCTGGTGCGCGGCGCGCGGGAATTGCAACAGCACCCCATCGCGGCGGTGGACTTGAACCTGGGCTGCCCGGCTCCGGTGGTGTATCGAAAGTGCGCCGGCGGCGGATTGCTGCGCGAGCGGGGAAAGGTGGATGCGATCCTGGGCGCTTTGCGCGATGCGGTCGAGATTCCGTTGACGGTCAAGACGAGGATTGGGTTTGATTCGGCGGAGGGATTTGAGGCGCTGCTGGATTTGTTTGACAAGCACTGCATTGATTTATTGACAGTGCACGGGCGCACCGTGGCGCAGATGTACCGGCCCGGGGTCCGCTATGATTTGATCGCGCAGGCGGCGGGGAGATTGAAGTGTCCGGTGCTCGCGAATGGAAACGTCTGGGGCGCCGACCAGGCGCTGGAGCTGTTGGCCCAAACCGGCGCCCGCGGCTTGATGATCGGTCGGGGCGCCATTCGGAGTCCGTGGCTATTCGACCAGATTCGCCAGAGGCGGCGCGGGGAGACCGTCACGCCGCCGTCTGGGCGGGACGTTCTGGCTTATGTCAACGAATTATGGGAGGCGGAAATCACGGCGGGCGCGAGCGAGATGTCGCAAGTCCAGCGGATGAAAAAGTTCATGAATTTCATCGGCGAAGGGATGGAGCCGGCGGAGCCGTTTCTGCATGAGATTAGGCGAGTGACGACGCAGGCGGACTTCTGGCGGGTGTGCCGGGAGTTTATGGATCACGACCGTCCGATGGCGTTGGAGCCGCCAGCGGCAACGATTACTGAGGGTCTCCGTGCCAGTCCCACCCTGGGTTGTTGATTGAGAAGGTCATTTCGCCAGGCTTGAAGGTCTTATAACGATTGATGTGCCAATCAGCGAACAGAACATTGACGCGGTTATTATGAATCTTGGAGGGAAATGCCGGCGAGAACAAAGTGTCGACGTCGTTATTGTTTAGGTCTGCGTTGCCGGGATCATTGGTGTACATGCAATCGCCTGAAAGGATGTAATAGGAGGGCAGGGTGATGCGCTGCAACGAAACACTGGTCGGAATGGGCGTCGAGCTAGTGAGGTCAGAATTGTAGGAAAAGGCGCGGGAGCCCATAAAATAGCTGTAACCGGACTGGTTGTATTGCTGGTTGAGGGCAGGGCATCGATAGACGTTGGTGTTCTTGCCGATGTAATCCTGGAGGCTATACATCCAGCCGGGCATTGAAAGATTGGTCCAATATCCTGTCTTAGGTAGGTTGATGGTCGCCGACGAAAGCGGGAGACGGTCGTTGCTGTCATCGCCGTACATCTGCATGGCCAGGCCGATCTGGTGAAGGTTGCCCACGCAGTAAATGGCGACGCCTTTCTCTTTGGCTTTTCCTAAAGCCGGAAGAAGCATGCTGGCGAGGATGGAGATAATGGCGATGACCACCAAAAGCTCAATCAGTGTGAAGCCTCCTTTAGTTGTTCTCACAGGATTGCCTTTATTTTACGGTACAATTTAACCTGATAGGGACGTTGGCGCCAGTTATTTCTGTTTCTCTGCTTTGGCGACGACTTTTTTGATCGTGTCCCTGAGGACGACGCTTTGATTGGTGTCCAGTTTGACGCCGAAGGCGATGTTCTGAAGCGGCTTTAGGGCGGCGCGATAGTTGTTCGTTGCGATGGCCGACAGGGCGATTTCGAGATTGGTCTTTTGCGGGTCGGGAAGCCCCTGCATCGCGGCGCGCACTTGATCGGCGTGGATTTCCTTGTCTGAACAACCCGAAAAGGCGACCGCGCCGGAAAGCAGAGCGGCGGCGAAAAATTTCTTCATGTTTGGCCTCGTAGGTAAAGCATACGACGGTTCAGGAAAAAATGGAAGCCGATTTAGGGTTGAGGTCCACAGCGCGCGAACGATGATTATGGGACGAGAAGGCCACGATGATGAATGATGAGATAGATTCGCCGGACGGCGCCGGGATTAGCCGGCGGCAGTTTACCAAATGGGCGGCGGCGACGGGTATCCTGGCTTCAGTTGCGCCGGCCGTCTGGGCGCAGGAAAAGAAGGGGGACATGATCTATCGGCAGCTTGGCCGCACCGGTGAGCGTGTTTCGGCGATTGGTTTGGGCGGCTACCATCTGGGCATGCAGGAGGATGAGAATCTGAGCATTCGGATCATTCGCACGGGAATCGACCGCGGGATCACTTTTCTTGACAACGCTTGGGATTACAACGATGGGAAGAGCGAAATCCGGATGGGCAAGGCGCTGCGCGACGGCTATCGCGACAAGGTCTTCCTGATGACGAAATTTGACGGGCGCACGGCGGCTGCGACGACCGAACAAATCGACCAAAGCTTGAAGCGTCTCCAGACCGATCACGTGGATTTGATCCAATTTCACGAGAACATCCGATTGGAGGATCCGGACCGCTTTTTCGCGCCGGCGGGGGCGCTGGAGGCGATGCTGGCGGCGAAGAAAGCCGGCAAAGTGCGCTATTTGGGATTCACCGGCACAAGGATCCGGCGGTGCATCTGCGGATGTTCGAGATGGCGGCGGCGCGCGGTTTTCATTTTGACACGATTCAAATGCCCATCAACGTGATGGACGCGCATTTCCGCAGCTTCACGCACCAGGTCGTTCCGGTGGCGTTGGAGCAGGGGACGGCCGTGCTGGGGATGAAGCCGATGGGCAGCGGCGTGATCCTGTCAAGCAAAGTCGTGACGCCCATTGAATGCCTGCATTTCGCGCTGTCGCAGCCGACTTCTGTGGTCATCACCGGGGTCGACAAATTGGAATATTTGGACCAGGCGTTTGAGGCCGTGCGCACGTTCCAGCCGATGAGCGAGAGCGCGGTGGCGGCGCTGCTGGAGAAAACAAAAGACGCCGCGCGCGACGGACGTTACGAGTTGTTCAAGACGACCAGCATATTTGACAGCACGGCGCATCATCCGGAGTGGATGGGATAAGACTTTATTAGGTATAAAACATTTATTTGCCTAATCACCCATTTGTGTTATCGGTTTCGGCGTGCGGTTCACCAGCCATTCCCTGCGTTTGGGCGCCATTGCCGCGATTGTGGCGGCTTCGACTGCGGCGCAGGAATTAGGCTCGTCAAGCCGATGGTGGAATTACCATATTGCGAACACGGATATCCTGCAATGGCAGCCTTCCTTCCCGGCGAAGTATTCGGGTCCGGTTAGCTTACAGTCCAGCTCGCAGACGGCGGAGACGGTGGACCTGGATGCCTTCGCCGGCTTGAGGCTGTGGACAGGCGCCGAAATGCACGTCGATGGGTTGTTCTGGCAGGGTTTTGGACTGAGCCAGACGCGCGGGATCGAGGCGTTTCCAAACGCGGAGGCGTATAAGATCGGCGCCAACCGCGGCAATTTCGCCATCACCCGCGCGTTCATCCGCCAAACGATCAACCTCGGCGGCGAGTCCCATGAGGTCCTTGATGACGCGCTGCATTTGGGGGGACACCAGGATGACACGCGGCTCGTGCTGACGGTGGGGGAGATGAGCGCATTGGATATATTTGACATGAATTCATACGCGGGCGATCCGGGGCGGCAGTTTCTCAACTGGGCGTTTGTCGGGAACGAAGCGTGGGATTATCCGGCGAACAGCCTCGGGTACATCACGGGCGCCGCAGCGGAGCTTTACCAAAACAATTGGGCGCTGCGTTACGGGTTTTTACAGATGCCGCGCGTGGCCAACGGCATGGCGATTGACAAGGCGTATTTAAGAGCGTGGGGCATGGTGGTCGAAGCGGAGCGGAGGTTTTCACTCAACAGCCATCCCGGAGCGGTGCGCCTGGAGGCGTTTCTGAATCGCGCCCGGATGGGTCGCTATTCCGACGCGTTGGACGGTGGGGGAGGTCCGCCGGATGTCACGTTGACGCGCGATTATCGGTTCAAGTACGGTTTTGCGCTCAACGCGGAACAGGAGCTGATGCGCGACGTTGGGGTCTTCGCCCGCCTTGGCTGGAACGACGGCCAGGAGGAAGGCTGGGTGTATTCGGACGTCGACCGCGCCGCGTCGATTGGGCTCAGCGTCGCGGGCTCGTATTGGAATCGGCCGAACGACACCGTGGGCCTTGCGGGCGTGGCGAATGGCTTGTCCGACACGCACAAGCGTTACCTGGAGGCTGGCGGCGTT
>Ga0265338_10005809_pt1 | contig 15928 bp, 12 predicted proteins | sample 42126metaG_FD_193579 | JGI IMG/M metagenome (GOLD analysis project Ga0265338, IMG submission 193579) | Rhizosphere microbial communities from Carex aquatilis grown in University of Washington, Seatle, WA, United States - 4-21-26 metaG | ecosystem: Host-associated > Plants > Roots > Rhizosphere... | reverse complement strand
GGCGATCCTGGCTATTTGCCTCGGGCTTGTCTCCTGCAGTTCGGAGCCGGTACCGGTTCGCGCTCTTGCCCCGGCCAACACCCAGGTACCCACGGGTACCGCCTCAGGCACGCAGTCCGTGAAGAACACTTCGTTGGCGACGGATAACGATTACCGAATCCAGCCCTTGGATAGCCTCCAGATTACCGTATTCAACGAACCCGACCTCTCGGTGAGAGTGCGCGTCTCGGCGCAAGGCAGTATCAACTACCCGCTTCTTGGGTCCGTCCAGATCGGCGGGCTGACCGTGAGTGAAATAGAAGGCAAGCTCAAAGAGCAGCTCGGAAAGAGCTACCTCGTCAGGCCACAAGTCAACGTGCTCGTCGACCGGGCCAACGGTCGCCGCGTTTTTGTTCTTGGCCAGGTCAAGGCGCCCGGCGCGATTGAGATCCCCCCGGATGAAGGGCTGACGGTCGTCCAGGCCATCGTGCGCGCCGGCGGCTTCTCCGACATCGCGGCCACAGACCGCGTCAATATTCTCCGAACCGAAGGCGCCGGCCAAACCAAGATCGTCGTTAATGTCGCGGCGATCATCAAAGGTCAAAACAAAGACTTTCCTTTGAAATCGGACGATGTTGTTTCCGTGCCTGAAACCATTTTCTAGCCTCCTATGCAAACTCTTGTTCCATATGACCCCAACGCCCAGCGATTCCAGCCGGCGCGCCGCCAGACCCGTGCGCTGCACTGGCGGCAGTATCTCCTGGTAGTCGTCGAACACAAATGGGTCGCCTTAACCACGTTTCTGATCGTGATGGGTGCGACGATCGCGTGGACGTACCACCAGACCCCTCTGTATCGGGCTACCGCAACGGTCCAGGTGGACTCCGATACGATGAAGGTGCTGAACATCCAGGATGTATTGAGTACGGACACACGCGATGAGCAGTACATCAACACGCAGGTGAAGATTCTGCAGAGCCGCACCCTGTGTGACCAGGTCGTCCAGAGTCTTCGGCTCGATAGGAACCCCGCGTTTCTTGCCTACGCGGGCGCCCAGGGGGATTTGGCTGGCGCGCTTCAACAATGTTTGAGCATCCAGCCGGAACGGGGCACCAGCATTCTGGATATCCACGCGGATCATCCGGACCCGCAAGTTGCCGCGGACCTGGCCAATGGCATGGCGAAACAGTATATCAAGCAGAACATCGACAAAAGAATGGCTGCTTCCGTGGACGCCGTCAAATGGTTGCGCGAGCAGGCCGACGAATACAAAGTGAAGGTCGAAAAATCCGAGGAAGTCCTCGCGCAGTACCGACAACGCACCAAGGCGTTCTCGCTCGATGAGCGCCAGAACGTCGTTGTTGACCAGTTGAAGGCCATCAGCGCGAATGTTACCCAGGCGAAACAGGCCCGGGTCGTTGCCGAGGCCGAATGGAAGGCGGTCAAGAGCCTGCTCGATCAGGGAAGCAACCCGACCGATATACCGGCGATCACGAGCAATCCGAAGGTCAGCGCCCTGCGCCAACAACTGAATGACAAGCAGATCGCGCTCGCCGTCCTGCGCGAGCGCTATCGCGAGCAACATCCCTCCATGATTGCCATCCAGACGGAATTGAGCGAAATCTCCAGTAATCTCGATTACGCGTGCAAGGATGCCATCAAATCGCTTGAATCCAGTTTCTTGCTGGCCAAGTCCAAGGAAGACAGTCTCGAAGACGCTCTCAAGCAACAGGAGATGGAAGCGTTGGAGGTCGACGCCATACAGCCTGACTACAATCTACTCAAGCGCAACGCCGAGGCTGACCGCCAGATTTATGATTCCATCCTCACGCGCATGAAGGAAGCCAGCGTCACCGGCAAGCTCGAATCTAACAACATTCGACTGGTGGATCCCGTCCAGGTACCCAGTTCACCGTTTAAGCCGAGCAAGGGCCGCAACATGGCCGTCGGCCTCCTTCTCGGCATTGGCGCTGCCTTCGCGACCAGCTATTTACTGAGCGCCTCCAACGACAAAATCAAAACCTACGACGACGTTGATGCGCTCGGCCTGCCTCTCCTCACCGGCGTGCCCCGCATCAACCTCAAGGATGCGTCACAGAACGGTCGTGTGCTACAGGCGGATCCACACTCCATCTGCGCCGAGGCATTCCGCAACCTGCGCGCCAGCATCAGCCTGAGACCCGAAGTCAATGCCGCCAACCCGCTGCTCGTTACCAGCACTGCGCCCGGCGAAGGCAAGTCTGTCGTTTCGGCCAACCTCGCCATCGCTTTCGCGTCCAATAAGCAACGCACATTATTGATCGATTGCGATTTACATCACCCAGCGCAACACCGCGTCTTCCCGGCCAACCCCGACAAAGGGCTTTCACTTTATTTGACCAGTAACGCAAGCTTGCAGGATGTCGTTCAGCCAACGGACATCCCGAACCTCGATGTACTTCACGTCGGCAGCGTGCCGCCGAATGCGCCCGAATTGCTTGCGTCGGATCGCGTCCGTGAATTGATCGCCAGCGCTTGCAAGCAGTATGATCGCGTCATCATCGACAGCCCGCCGGTTACGGCTGTCAGCGATCCACTCGTGCTCCTGCCACACGTGCAAGGTGTGATCTACGTCATCGGATTCGACAAGATTCGACGTGAAATCGTCTTGCGCACGATGCAGAAGCTGCGCGAGTGCGGCGCCCCGCTCGTCGGCGTTGTCATGAACAACATCGATCAGGAACTGCATGGGTATTACTACTACCCGGCCAAGTATTCCTACTACCACAAGCGGAAAGGCAACGGCGCCGGGTAGGGCTCCTCCCGTGGAGCAGCGAAGCTGTGCAGCGATGCATGGCGGCCAACAAACGGGCGTAGGATGCGGACCGGTGTTCCTGTTGGAAAAATGGGAGGCACCGGAATGGCGGCAGCTTGCCCGGACTGTACATGCAACATGGTTTGAGTGATGATTCACCCAGTGAATAACGGTACCACTGCTCGGGACGACGTATCCCGGAGCGATCCCCTGCCCAACATCACCCGTTGGCTCTGTGTCCATACCCGCCCACGTCGTGAGTCTGGCGCGGAACAGTACTGTCGCGACGTGCTCAGTTTAGACACGTACTACCCCAAGCTCAAGCATCTCAAGACCATCCGCCGCGTCAAACGCTGGGTCGTGGGTCCGCTATTCCCCCGCTATTTTTTCTGCCGTCTGAATCTTGCCCAGAGTTTCCGGGCGGTGCAATACGCACCGCAAGTAGTCGGTGTCGTCAGTTTTGGTGGCCGCCCTTCCCCCGTCGATGATGCGATCATCGACCACCTCAGGCAGTGGGCGGGCGAAGCGGTCGATGTCGTCACGGTACGTCCCGGGTTCCGGCCCGGCGACCTCGTTGAAATTGCTGACGGCCCCCTGCGCGGATTGCAGGCAGTTGTTCTGCAGGAGATGAGCGATCACGACCGCGTGGCGGTCTTGCTGTCAACCTTGGGCTGTCAGGCCCGGTTGATCGTGAGCCGGTCGCAACTCGTGGACGCGTCCTAACCACGGCGGGACTCCCCGGACGTCGCAACCCGGCATCCGGTTCACAGGCCCCGCGGGGTTTGTTCGGCTGGCAGCATCTTCACAGATCGTTTTCCACCTTCATCGCAAGCCTCCATCATGGGACTGTCCCACACAACTAAGGCCGATGCCGGCTTCGATCTCATCATCGAACCATCACGGGGATGGGTGTCGCTTCAACTCCGCCACCTCTGGGAATTCCGGGAATTGCTGTACTTTCTCGTCTGGCGCGACATCAAGGTCCGATATAAGCAAACGATCCTCGGCGCGGCGTGGGCGATCTTGCAGCCGTTATTCACCATGGTCGTATTCAGTCTGTTTTTCGGTCGTCTCGCAAAGGTGCCGTCCGACGGTCTCCCCTATCCGATTTTTTCGTTTGCCGCGCTCGTGCCCTGGGGCTTCTTTTCCAACGGCCTTGTCGCTGCAGCCAATAGCCTCGTCGGCAACGCGAACCTTATCCAGAAGGTTTATTTCCCACGCCTCGTCGTGCCCATTTCCGCCGTCTTGTCAGGGGCTGTCGACCTTGTGCTGTCGTTCGTCGTCCTGTTGGGAATGATGGCCTACTATCACGTCTGGCCCACAATCCACATCCTCCTGCTCCCTGTATTCTTCCTCCTCGCGTTTATCGCCTCGCTGGGGGTCGGTCTTTGGTTGTCAGCCATGAATGTTCAGTTCCGCGACGTGCGTCACACGGTGAGTTTTCTCGTGCAAGCCTGGCTGTTCTGCACGCCCATCGCCTACCCGAGCAGCCTGCTGCCCGAACCGTGGCGTTCCCTGTACGGCCTCAACCCGATGGCGGGTGTCGTGGAAGGATTCCGCTGGGCGCTGCTTGGCACACCGGCTCCCGGCGCCATCATCTGGGTCTCCACACTGGCGTCCCTGATCGTGCTAATCAGCGGCGCGTTTTACTTCCGGCGCATGGAACGGATTTTCGCCGACACGATCTAGCCCAATAACTCAATCCGAGAACAGCGCCCGCAACTGAGAACGATCCCGTGGACACAACGCCCCTTATCTCGGTAATCCTGATCTTCCGCGATGCGGAAAGATTCATTGAGGAAGCCATCGACAGTGTGCTCGCACAAACGTGCACCAACTGGGAACTATTCCTCGTGGACGACGGCTCGAAAGACGGCAGTACGGCGATCGCCCAACGGTATGTGGCCAAGCTCCACGAAGCCGCTCGTTACTTAACGCACCCCGGCCGCGACCACCGTGGCACCAGCGCCTCGCGCAACCTTGGCTTGCTGCATGCCCGCGGCGACTACATTGCGTTTCTCGACGCCGATGACGTATGGCTGCCGCAAAAACTCCAACAGCAAGTCGTTGCGCTCAACTCGCAGCCGCAAGCCGCCATGGTCTACGGGCCGACCTTCGAATGGCATGGCTGGACAGGCAAGCGTCACGACCGTGACCAAGACCGCCTGCAGGACCTTATGGTGCCAACGAATACCTTGCTTGCGCCGACGGAGCTTATGGTCGCCATGCTGCGCCACGAAGCCTGTTCTCCACACTTGGGCAGCGTGCTATTGCGACGCAATGCCGTGACCGCCATCAATGGATTCGAGCCGAAATTCAGCGGGTTGTACGACGACCATGTGTTTCTCAGCAAACTCTGCCTGAGCCATCCCGTGTCTGCCATCCCACAATGCTACGACAAGTATCGCCAGCACCCGGCCGGCTGCCGTAATGCCGCTGCCAACGCGGGCACGTACAAAGTCACCCGGTTGTCCTACCTGAACTGGCTTGCGGACTACTTGGAACAGCCGGGCACCAGGAAAGACAATGTCTGGGCGATGATGGAGGTCAAAACCGCATTGCAGGAGCAACGCTGGCCGCTCCAGCACCCATCCTTGTACTGGATGAAGCGAAAGTCCCACGCCGGTCGCGGTACTATGAAGACGAAGTTCGAGCTCATGGCCGAATCGATCCTGCCCATCCCCTTTTACGATTGGATGCGGACAAGACTGCACGGCCCCGATTCGCCGCCCCGCGTTGGCCGGGTACACCTTGGAGGTCTGCGGCGTCTCACCCCCATCAGTCGCGCTTTCGGCTCCGACCGCGGCCAGCCCATCGATCGGTTCTATATTGAACAGTTCATCGCGACGCACAAGGCAGACATCCGCGGGAATGTACTGGAGATTGGCGATGACGCCTGCGCGCGCCGGTTCGGCGATGGTGCGGTGGCGAAAGTCGACGTGCTCCATGCCGCCGAGGGTAATCCCAAGGCCACGATCGTCGCCGACCTCGCACGCGCCACACAAATTCCCGACAACAATTTCCACTGCATTCTCCTCGTGCAGACGCTGATGTTCATTTACGACCCGCACGCCGCATTGCGTACCGTGTTCCGCATCCTGAAACCCGGCGGTGTGGTGCTGGCGACGGTCACCGGGCTTAGCCATCGTGGCTACGACGAGTGGAATGGCCCTTCCTGCTGGAATTTCACCACACATTCCGTCCGCAAGCTGATGGAAGAAACCTTCCCGGAAGCCGAAGTGAACATTTCGGCGCACGGAAATGTCCTCGCCGCGACCGCGTTCCTGCACGGACTTGCTGTTGAGGATTTGAGGATCCGGGAACTGAAGCACACCGACCCGCAATATGAATTGGTGATCACCGTACGCGCTGTGAAACCGATGTTATGAGTGGCGTAGCCATACGAATTGAAGGGTTGAGCAAGAAGTTCCGCATCGGGACCCATGAGAAGTACCGGACACTGCGTGACGCCATGAGCCACGCGTTTGTCACACCCTTTCGACGCGTGGCCTCGGTAATCCGTGGCGAAGCAGCTGGATCAACTGACGAGGAAATATGGGCCCTCCGTGATGTATCGCTCGAAATCCGCCAGGGCGAAGTGGTCGGTGTTATCGGCCGTAACGGCGCGGGCAAAAGCACGCTGCTCAAGGTCCTCTCGCGCATCACCGAGCCGACGCTCGGGCGCGTGTGCCTCAAGGGCCGCGTGGGCAGCCTGCTGGAGGTCGGCACGGGTTTTCATCCGGAATTGACGGGACGGGAGAACGTTTACCTGAACGGCGCGATGCTCGGTATGCGTCACGCGGAGATTGACAGCAAGTTCGACGAGATCGTCGCGTTCGCCGAACTGGAAAAGTTTCTCGACACGGCCGTGAAGCATTATTCAAGCGGGATGTATATGCGGCTGGCGTTCGCCGTCGCGGCCCACCTCGAAACCGAGATCCTGCTCGTGGATGAAGTGCTGGCGGTCGGCGACGCAGCGTTCCAGAAGAAATGCCTTGGCAAAATGGGCGATGTGGCCAAACACGGTCGCACCGTGTTGTTCGTCAGCCACAATATGGGCGCCATCATGCAACTCTGCCCAAAGTCCTTTGCGCTGCAACAAGGCCAGCTGGTCTCGCAAGGTCCGTCCAAGGAAATTGTCCAACAGTATCTGTCCAGTTTGTTCGAGAATAACAGCCCAAACCTGGAGCGCGCGCCACTCCGCGCCGGCGATGGGCGGTTGCGTTTCGTATCCTGCTACCTGCAGGATGAATCCGGCAAGCGCACGGAACTCCCGGTCGCGGGCCATCCACTCGACGTCGTGCTGGAGTTCGATAGCCGCGAGGACCTCTCGAACGTCCAGTTTATGTTCACGATCTTCAACCATATCGGCATCGCCGCCACCCACTGCAACGTGGACGCGATGGGTCACCGATTTCGCATCGCGCAGGGTAAAGGGACCATCGTCTGCCGTATTCCCAAGCTGCCGTTGCCGCTCGGACAGTACAAGCTCGCCGTGCTCGCCCAAGACCACATTCACCAACTGGATTGGGTGCCCACAGCCTGCGTATTTGACGTCGACACGAGCGACTTCTTCCCCAACGCCTATACGCCGTCGATGGAATACTCCACGACACTGGTCGACCACGACTGGAAACTCTTGAATCGCAACGGCCACACCGAAGAAACCGGGAACCCGCTGTCCGATCGTCATGGCTAACTTCGTCATCATTGTTGATCCCGATGCCAGGCGGCGCGCGCGTTTCATCGAAGTGATTACGCCGCTCCTGGCGCCTGTCGAGGGGCTGAACACATCGTCTTGTGCGAGCGGCGATTTCCATGCTGTGTGGGCCGCCCATGAGTCCGCGCCCATCAGCCAGATCACCGACGCTGATGGGGCGGCGGTGATTTGGGGCGATGCCATTCCCGGGAAAGGGTTCGGCAGGATCGATGCCCGGCAATTGCGCAAATTATGGCGTGATCCGGCGGAGCACATGCCCGAGGCGATGGACGGTTATCACGCAGGTGTCGTCTATCGAGATGGAGCTTTGGTGGTGGGCGCCGATCTGACTGGCATGTTCCCTATCCAATACTTCGCCGCCGGAAACGTTCTCCTGGTCGGATCGAGTCCGGAGCTGTTCCGAAAACATCCACTGTTCCGCGCCGAGTTGGACCCGGAAGGACTCGTCGGCATCCTGCTCTTGATGCATTCGGTCGGCGGCAAGACCATGCTGCGCGGCGTTCAACGGCTGGCGGGCGGGCACTTGCTTTATTGGCGCGCCGGGAACGCGGTCCGGGAACTCAAACAGTACGACCTCCCCTGCTCCGATCGATACTTCGACCTGCCGTTTTCAGCCCATCTGGAAATCGCCGAGCACGCCCTCGATCAAGCGCTGACGCGACACGTCCTCGACGGCCAACGACATGCGTTATTCCTCTCCGGCGGACTGGATTCACGAATGCTGGGCGGTTTCCTTAAACGAAAAGGCCAAAGGGATATCACGTTGCTGTCGCTGGGGCAGCCATCCGACGTGGAAATGCGCTGCGCGATTCCCGTGGCGCGCACTCTCGGTTACGACCACCAGATGGCCGACCCGTCGTTTGATGAATACCCGTCTTTCGCCGATCTTCAAGCGAAGTGGGAGCACGGTATCAACGGTTTCAACCACGTGATGCGCTGGGCCGATCACCGGGTCCTGCGCGACATCGCTCCGCGCGTCATTACAGGACACAATGGCAACCCGGTCCTCGGTGGCACCAATCTTTCCCAGTCATATTCGCCGGCGGAAATGCGATACACGTTCGCGGCGACGTTCGCCACCGCCAACGCCTGGGGACTGGCGCCCGACCTACTGCGGAAGTTGCTGCGTCCCGAGGTCTTTGGAGATCTCGTGGATGAGACGATCCACCGCATCCACGCGGATTACGAGAGCCACGGCGAGCGCGACTCGTATCGGGCACTCCGCTTCGAGTTCTTCAACCGGGCACGCTTCCACATCGGCAGCAATGCCTGGTCGTTGTCTTTTGGCGCGTGGCCGATACTGCCGTACGTCGACCGCCATTTGATGGAATCCATGGCCGCAGTGCCCGTGGCCAGCATATCGGGCCGGCGACTACAGGAAGACTTGTTGGCCACACGCTTCCCTGAGTTGGCGGAGCTCCCCTTGGACCGCAATCTAAACGACACCTTCCCGATACGACCGAGGTTCCGTTGGCAGCTGGCGTGGTACCTTTACCGCCGCCCCATCCATGCGTTACGTCAGAGTCTCCACCGGGGCGAGCGACGCTACTACTACCGTATCTACGATTTCAACAACCCGGGCTGGGTCGCCATCCGTCAACAAGCCGAACTGTATCGCGACCGGGTCGCACCACTTTTCAATATGGATGTGCTCGCGGAACTGCTGCCGCCGCCCGGTGTTGCGCTGAACTTGGAAGATGGCCTGGGCGATGCCTCCGGAAGGAAGACGTTACTCGGTTTATTACTGTGGGCGCACGAGTACCTGTCCTGATGAACGACTACGTCATTACCGTCCAGCGCACTTCGGAGCGGCGACTCGAGTACACGTGGACCCCGAATCCATTTCCGGGCGCCCCCAATACGATGTGGGTCGAATACCCATTCGATATCGCACGGATCAAGGGTCACGACGTGCTCTACCCGATGCTTCCCCTGTTTCTCGCGCTGGGCTTTGCCGACACGCGATTCCACCTCGTGTCGCGTATGCCGGATCAATCAGTTGCGGCCGATCAAGACTCCGTGTTTCAGCAGGTGCTCGCGAACTGGTTGGATATTGTCGAGAGCGAGGCGGTGGAAAACTTTGGCCAGAGAATCCATGTGGAAGCAGACGTCGATGGGCGTATGGTCGCGCGCGGTGCCGCTCCCCGATCATCCCCCCCGATTACTTCTTCCGGGACGGCTGCTTTCTTCGGTGGTGGCGCGGAAAGTTTGCTGACACTGGCCAAGTTGACCGATCAGAAACTCAAGCCGCACCTGATCAGTTATCTCGGACCAGGCTGGATCGGGAGCGACCCCACGAAGAACGAGAATAAGGTAGTGCAGGACCGCCAAGTTGCCCGGGAACTAGGCTTGGAGTTACATCATATCTATAGCGACATCTACGGGTTGTTCGTTCAGATGCAAAACGATCTCGCCGAGCGAATGGTTATCGACGCTTTCTTTGTAAACCGCGTTCCGTTCATGCCCATGCTGCTATCGCTATTCGTTCCCCTGGCCGCTGTCCATGGTCTCGGCGCTGTGTACCATGTTCACGAGAAACATCTGGACACCAATGTCAGTTTTCATTGTTTCACCAAGCCCTCGACAGACAATCTGGCGCGGTGCTTTTCGCCGAAGCTGGCCTACCATCGGATGTTAGGGGATGTGTCCAAGGTCGATATCGTCGAACAGTTATGCACCCAATACCCTGCGTTCTTGAAGTATCAGTATTCGTGTTTCACCAACGAGCATGAACGCTGGTGTCTCCGGTGCGAAAAATGCCTGCGGTATTACCTCTTTTTCAAATTGTACGATGTACCGCTCGATCTTGTTGAAATCGATGAGGCGCGGATGCTGCGAGGCTTCGCCGTGGCTCACGCGGAGATTGCGAGCCATGCATGGTCCGACGAATACTCTCGTGGCGTCTACCATGGACTCCTCGAACGAGCCGGCGCCCGAGGAAAGAAAGACCTCTGCCGATTTATCACCAACCTGATTCGCGAGGCCAAACGGATTGACCGCAAGAAGAAGACGGTGGCGTTAATTCGCCCGCTCGTGCCAACCCCGGTCAAACGACTGGTGAAAAGTTTCCTCCCCGGGCCATCGCGGGGAACAGCCCACGCCTAGGAGATGAAGAGTGAAGACTGTTCTAGTCATGGGCTCATACGCGGGGCAGGATTCTTTCGGGGACAAGTGCCTCCTGCGCTGTGTGGTCGCGCAACTTCGAGAGGCGTTCGGCCGGGATGTCCGCACCGTGATCGATGTGCAGGAGAACCACGAGGAAGCCATGCGGATCGTTCCGGAAGCCGAGTTCACCCTGAGGATTTCGGAGCTTTATTCCAGTTGGTTCAATCGCCTGCGCCACCTGCACGCTCCCCTTCCGCTCCAGAGACTGGCAGCCCTCATCACGTTCCCGCTCTGGCTGGTGGCGACCAAAGAGAACCGCTCGGCGCTCGTGGATATCCTGCGGGAGACAAAATCCTGCTCGTGCCTCTATTTTTACGGTGGCACGCAGCTTTCGGAACCCTGGTTCGCCTTGAACGTTCCGCCGTTGTTCTTCATGCTGGTTTTGTGCCGCGTCTTTGGAAAACCCGTGTATTGGGGACCTCAACAGTATGGTCCGGAAACGGCCTGGCAGCGTCTGGTTCTCAAATGTATGATCAAACTGTTGGTCACCGACATCCGTGCCCGTAACGAGAATTGTGTGCAGATGCTGGCGTTGCCGGAATTCAAACTGTTCTATGACGAAGTGTTCAGTTGTACCGTGCGCTATCCGCTTCTCCCCGATCACAAGCGACCCTGCTCGTTTGTGTTGATCAACATGCGTGGCAGCAACTTTGTGCGCGATGCCACTGACGCGGAGTTCCGGGAGTTCGCCGAAATTCTCCGGGCGCTGCATGGGCGACTTCATCTTCCCTTTACGTTGTTTCAGATGAGCGGCGCATCCTTCTGTGACGACGAGCGGCTGAAATCATTTCTCGATCACAATGGATTCGGCAATATACCCGTGGAAATTCTGCCACCGCTGGAGCGGGAGCAGGACTTCATCGAACTGGCCGCGCGCGCGTACGGCACGGTGTCCATGTCGTTCCACGGCTGCGTGCTTTCCATGGTCGGCGGATGCCCGGCCGTACCGGTGACTTCGGAGAAGTACTACGACTACAAATACGTCGATTTCAATCGCTACGCCGGCGATCAGAACGTGCCGATCATCTCGTTGCAGGATCCGAACCCTGAACATGCCGCCGAAAACATCGTCAATTACTTCGACCGCTACCAACCCGGGCGCACCACTGCCGCCCGGGAACGCGCCGCCGCCCAGATCGAGCAGTGGTACCTATCCATCCGCGACAACTCCGAAAATGGGACTTCAACTCATGCCTCAGAGGAAGAATATGAAATTGCTGGTCACAGGAACTGACGGCTACATCGGAGTGCTGCTCGCTGCCGCGCTCACCGAACGCGGACATCACGTCACCGGGCTCGATACTGGCTTCTACCGTGACGGTCTGTTATACGACGGCGTCCAGCCACCCGCACAGCACATCCAAAAGGACATCCGTGCCATTACCTGCGACGATCTCCGCGGGTACGATGCGGTAGTGCATCTCGCTGAACTTTCCAATGACCCGCTCGGCCAACACAATCCCGAACTCACCTTTCAGATCAACCACGTTGGCAGCCTCAGGCTGGCAACGATGTGTAAGGAGGTCGGCATCACCCGGTTCGTGTACACATCCTCTTGCAGCGTGTACGGCGTGGCCTCGAGCGAGCGCGTCACGGAAACATCCCCTACGAACCCGCAAACCGCCTACGCGAACTGCAAAGTGCTCGTCGAGCGTGACGTCTCAGCCATCGCGAACGATAATTTCTCCCCCACGTTCCTGCGCAACGCTACCGCGTTCGGTGCGTCGCCGCGGATGCGCTTCGACATCGTGCTTAATAATCTGGCGGGGCTCGCGTGGACCACGAAAGAAATCAAAATGATCAGTGACGGGACCCCATGGCGTCCCCTCGTTCATGTGTTGGACATTTGCGACGCCGTTGCCTGCGCACTCGAGGCGCCCCGCCAGGTCGTGCACAATCAGGTGTTCAACGTCGGCGATAACGGACAAAACTACCGCGTGCGGGAAATCGCAGAGATCGTCGCGGAGTCGTTCCCGGGCTGTCGCCTCAGTTTCGGCGCGAACACCGCTGACAACCGCAGCTACCGCGTGAATTTCGACAAAATCAACTCGCAGCTTCCCGGCTTTCATTGCCAACGCGACGCGCGGTCGGGGGCGCAGGAATTCCGGGCTTTGTTTGAGAGAATCCAAATGACGCGCGAGACGTTCGAGTTCCGCGCGTTCACGCGGTTGAAGCAACTCGAGCACCTGCTGAGCACCGCGCAAATCGACGAGAGTTTCTATTGGAGACCATCATGACCCAAACCGGCCAATGCCGATTCTGCGGTGCGGAACTGCAACATACGTTTCTGGACTTGGGCGCTTCGCCAATTGCCAACGATTACCTGAACTCTTCGCAGCTCAGTCAAATGGAGCCGTTCTATCCGCTTCACGTGAAGGTCTGCGACGAGTGCTTTCTCGTGCAAGTGAGTGATTGCATCAGCGCCCGTCATATCTTCAGTGACAACTACGCGTATTTCTCGTCGTTTTCGGACAGTTGGCTGGCCCACGCCAAGGCTTACGTCGAAATGATCACCGCACGGCTTGCGCTCGGCAGACAACATCACGTTGTCGAGGTCGCTTGCAATGACGGCTATTTGCTGCAGTATTTCGTGGCGAAGGGAATCCCCGTGCTGGGGATTGAGCCGACAGCCAACACCGCCGCCGCCGCGACAAAGAAGGGCATCCCGACCGTCGTGAAATTCCTCGGCGAAGAAACCGCACGGGACCTGACACGTGGCGGCAGACAAGCCGACCTGTTGATCGGCAACAACGTGCTCGCCCATGTGCCCGACATCAACGATTTTGTTGAAGGACTTCGGATCCTGCTTAAACCGACGGGTGTGCTGACGATGGAGTTTCCACACTTGATGCGGCTGATGTCCGCGAACCAATTCGACACGATGTACCACGAACATTACCAGTATCTGTCGCTGATGGTGGTCGAGAAACTCTTCGGAACGCACGGCCTGACGGTGTTTGATGTCGAGGAGCTTCCCACGCATGGGGGCTCCTTGCGCATCTACGCACGTCATAACCACGACGAATCGAAGCCGCGAACCCCACGCGTTGAAGAGTTGCACCAACGCGAACTGAATGCCGGCTACGACCGTTTGGACACCTACCTGTCGTTTACCGAGCGCGTCAAGGAAACGAAACGCAAACTGCTGGAGTTTCTGATAGAAGCCAAGCGCGCGGGCAAAACGATCGCCGGTTACGGCGCGCCGGCCAAGGGCAATACACTGCTGAATTATTGCGGCGTGCGAACCGATTTTATCGACTACACGGTGGACCGCAGCCCGCACAAGCAAAACTTGTTCTTGCCCGGCACGCGTATTCCGATTCATCATCCCGACAAGATTCGCGAGACAAAACCGGATTACGTCCTCATACTGCCCTGGAACATCAAGGACGAAATCATGGAGCAGATGGCGTTTATTCGCGAATGGGGCGGACAGTTTGTGGTGCCCATACCCGAGGTGAAGGTGTATCCGGCGCCGGGAGGCCCATAAATGGCAGCCATTGAGAGAGCCAGTATGAAAGGATTGAAACCATGAAGGTCGTATTATTTTGCGGCGGTCTCGGCATGCGGCTGAGGGAGAATGAGGAAAGCCTCCCCAAGCCTCTCGTCAAGATTGGCAATATGCCGATCTTGTGGCACCTGATGAGATACTATGCCCATTATGGTCACAAGGACTTCATCCTGTGCCTCGGCCACAAGGCCGACGTGATCAAGCAGCACTTTCTCAGCAATAACGAGCTGATCCTCAACGATTTCGTCCTGACGAACGGCGGCCGAAACGTGGAATTGTTGAACAACGACATTAAAGACTGGAAGATTACGTTCGTCGACACCGGCACACACAGCTCCATCGGCCAACGGTTGAGATCCGTGCGACGCCACCTGGAAGGCGAAGAGATGTTCCTGGCCAATTATAGCGATGGCCTGACCAATGTGCCACTACCCGACCTCATCAGTTTCGCGCAAAAACAAAACACCGTCGCCACATTCCTCTGCGTTAAACCGAATCTGGCCTACCACTTCGTCTCCCTGAACGGAGACGGGCTGGTGACCGACATCAGCGATGTCAACGGGTCACATATCCGGATCAACGGTGGATTCTTTGTCTTCCGTCCGGGAATATTTGACTACATCAAGGACGGCGAAGAACTTGTCCCTGGCCCGCTCCAACGGCTTGCCAAGGACCATCAGCTCAGCGCGTTCCAGTTCGACGGGTTCTGGGCGGCGATGGACACGTTCAAGGACAAACAACACCTGGAGGAGCTGCACGCACGCGGCCCGGCTCCGTGGGAAGTCTGGAAAGCCTCACAAAATACGCCTGCTTAACGCACCTGCACGCCGATTTCATACATGATCACACTCAATCTCAATGGTCGCACGCGCGGTCCTCTCACCGTGCTGTGTCTGGGCGCGCATGCTGATGATATCGAAATCGGTTGCGGCGGCACGCTCCTGAAGCTCACCGAACAAAACCGCGATGTCACCGTTCACTGGGTTGTCTTCAGCGCCACGCCGCCTCGCGCCCGCGAGGCCAGAAGCAGCGCCCAGGTCTTCCTCCAAAGCGCCCGCGCGAAGAAAGTGATCATCAAGAGTTTTCGCGACAGTTACTTCCCGTTCATGGGCGAACGCATCAAGGATTTCATGCAACAACTGGGCCGCCAGATTTCGCCGGACTTGATCTTCACCCACTACCGCAAGGATCTGCACCAGGATCATCGTCTGCTCGCGGAGTTGACGGGGAACGCATTTCGCAATCACTTCATCCTCGAATATGAAATCCCGAAATACGATGGCGACATGGGCGCTCCCAATACCTACGTGCATCTCGCCAAAGACGTAGCCGACCGCAAGGTGCGCCACCTATGCAACCAATTCAAGACCCAGAAGTCCAAGCCCTGGTTCAGTGAGGACACGTTTCTGTCCTTGTTGCGACTCCGGGGCCTGGAATGCAACTCTCCCGGCAAGTACGCCGAAGCTTTCTACTGCCACAAGATGGTAATACTCTGACCCGGAACCTTAACCGCACCCCCATCACCATGATCTTCAAGAAAACAAAAATCTCAGGTGTGTATCTTCTGGAACCGGAACGGCTCACCGATGAACGCGGTTTCTTCGCGCGGGTATGGTGCCAGTCGGAATTCACCGAGCACGGAATCGACCCACGGGTCGTACAGTGCAACCTTTCCTTTAACCCGCACAAAGGCACGATGCGTGGCATGCATTACCAGCGCGCTCCCCACGAAGAAACCAAGATAGTCCGTTGCACGATG
>Ga0265338_10005807_pt1 | contig 15929 bp, 49 predicted proteins | sample 42126metaG_FD_193579 | JGI IMG/M metagenome (GOLD analysis project Ga0265338, IMG submission 193579) | Rhizosphere microbial communities from Carex aquatilis grown in University of Washington, Seatle, WA, United States - 4-21-26 metaG | ecosystem: Host-associated > Plants > Roots > Rhizosphere... | reverse complement strand
CGTGGGTCGCCCAAATGTAACTCAGGTATAAAATGGCAACTGTTAAAGAATATAAACAAAATTTTAGAAAAATAGCAAAAGTAGTGATGACAGTTGAGGTTTTGTTTTTTGTCATTAATTCGATTGTTGTTTGGTTCCTCCCAGCATCTAGAAATGCCTTTGCTTGGTTTTTGCTTGTTATGGTGTTTGGGGACAGATGATACTTCCAGTTTTATCGGGATACATCTATATGAGAAGGAATGGGTGGGTTTAAATGAATCATATTGCAATAGTTATAATGATAGGATTGAATGCATTAAATGATGTTGTTGTTAATTTTGGCGCTAAGAACTTTTTTGATTATGCACATGTTCTTTGGTGCAACGAGGCACAGTAATGTATCCGCGTATTGGTGATATCTTAGTTTATAGATTCAAGAATGCCTCGACAGCAAGTTGTGATTGGCGAGTAACACAAGCTATATTTGAAAAAGACGTATATATCTTGCAGAATCAAGTTACTGGCGAAATAGTCCAAGAAACCTCTCAATCCCTGGACGTGTATTATCACTATCTGAATGGTGGTCCTTCACGATGAAGGTTGGAGAGATTTGGAATGACAAGACAGATGGTTCCAAAGTAAAGATTTGGCTTATAAAATACAAGGAAAGAGATAGTGACCACACAATATATTATAAAGATTTTCCAGATGAACACAGCGGTTCTAATTTACCTAGAAAATTTTTTCTAGAAGCTTTTGAAAAGTGTGAGGATTAACATGGCAGATGCTAAAACAAAAAAACCAGTAGAGGTTGGGCAAATTTATAATGCCAAGCCAAACACGCCACAAAGTCAGAATAAATTCAAGACTATTAGAATTCATGGTGAGTTTAAAGACCCCGAAAATCCACAATTAGTTAATCTTTGGACCATTCAGCACATGGATGATTCTGGAGAGTGGGCAATTGATAGTGAGCTTGACCTACTATTCACTCAAATGATTGAAACTCATTTTGACCTACAGTTTGCACCGATGGAAGCTAAACACTCCCGTCTTGAAGACCTAGATTAATGGAAAAAGAATTGGAAAATTGTTCTGTTGTAGCTTTTAATCAGGTATGGCAAAACAAATATTCTAGTAACCGCATAAAGATAACCGGACACATTATGCAATTCCTTTGGGAGTGCATTAATGTAAGAAACAATAAAACAACTCAGATTACAGAATATGAATTGATAGAAAGTTGGACTCTTTCTCATGATACCCAAGGATAAGAATTTTTATCAATATAAGGGGCGCATATATTTAACCTTTATAGTGTCAAAAATTGAGGTTGGAGTCATAGATATAGAGAAGGTCGGATTCCCCAAGGTAAACGATTTAGAATTGATGCCAAAACAAGAGTGGATAAACAAATCAAGAAAGATAAGCAAGAACATACTCAAACGTCTCATTGTACAGGTGCCCAAATGATTAGCGATGCTATTCCGGATGCTGGACAGATAAGATTCAACGAAAAGCTATTGGAAGCCATCAAAGTTTCCTCTACAGATATAAATAGAGAGAATCAATTGGTATTGATTAAGCTTGGTAACACAAGTTTGCTCCCACAAAATGATGACCTATCTTCTTTTGTGAATTTGTTGAAGCAATCAGGTATCATTACCGACGAAACTAAATCCAATATTATAGTTACTGGATATGATGTAAAGATAGAAGAGTGGACCGTAGAACAGCTTAATCAGCTTATTTCGGAAAAGCTTAAGCTAAAATCTTCGAGGCTGAACGATATCGATTAGGAGTTTGTATGATTAAGGGAGTTGTGTTTAGAGGCATTGATTATAAATGCGCCATGATTTATTTTAACAATGGCGAATGGCAGAAATCACTTAAGGCTTTTGAAAGCATTGTGGCAATAGATAAAAACGATGCCAGTATTTATGAAATGATGTCCAAGTGCTATTCTCGCTTAAATAATACAGACAAATATTTCGAGTATCTACGTCTTGCCATAAATTCTTATGAATCCGGTGGGGAATACGAAAAAGTCAATCAGTTGAGGGCTAAGCTTAAGTAATTTATTAATAATGCTCTTGAAATTTGTTTTCAAAAAGTGTATAATTAGGACAAGATTCTATTCTTGTCCTTTTTTATTTGCCTGGATGAACAATGGCTAAAGACCGCTCAACCTGTAATTATTTTCGTGTTTTAAAGATGGATGGAACAGATATTCCAAAACATATCTATTTCAAAAACAAAGCAGTCGGTCCAAAATATGATTTAGAAATATGGTCAAATGATACTAAAGGTTTGCAAAAAGTTTTACAGGTAGATAATAAGTTTTTTGATAAATTAGAAGAAATGGAAGTTATCCAATACATGACGGATGAGGAATTTAAAGAATTCTATACAGAATACACTGAGGTTCCAATTTCAAGATTGGCGGACATTGACTGATGACTAGAATTATAAATGGTGTTCTTTACGATACGATGAAGTCAGACTTTATTTGTGGATACAATGGTAACTATTCGCCAAAGAAGCAGAGAAGAGGTTTTTGTACAAACTTTTATATTGCAAAGAATGGTGTTATTTTCGAAACTCATGATAATGACATTCAATTGACCGATGAAAAACATGTTGCAGATTTAAAGAAACGCATGAAACCAGCTTTATATGCAAAATATTGGCCCTTAGTGATTCCTGGCGAGTCTCAAGCAATGAATAAGAAAGAAAAGAAGAGAACAGTCACAAAGAAGCTTGAGGAAATTGATTAATGCTTATATTTAATTCCATTCGAGAAATTAAGGAATATTTGGAAGACATTGAATCGGAAGCTTTGTTTTGTGATGGATATGATGATGCAATATTGGGATTAGCGGAAACGTTTGGTGGTCTTGTTATTGTTTATGATAGAAGCAAGATAATTGATAAATTAATACAAGATGGTATGACACTTGAGGAAGCTGAGGAATATTTCTCATTTAACATAAGTGGCTCAGGTGGTGATAATATGCCAATTTATATGATGGCTAGGGGAGAGTTTTATGAAAATCCAATCATTGAAAAATAAATTAGTTGATTACGCTAAAGAAGAAATAAAGAAAGAGGAAAAAGTAACAGAGAAAGATATTTTAGATTACAAAAAACTCCAAAACATGACTGAGCATAAGGGGGAGAACGTAGATGTCTACGCTTAAGATTGAGGCCATCGATAAAAAAGCGGGACCAGGAACTTGGTCTATACCAATTATGATTGGGGGCGGAATTTTAGCAGTCGTTTTAGCCCTTTTTGGTATAATGACGCTCCTCGCATATTTCTCTCATGGAATCCAAACTGAATATTATTCAGATGGTAAATTAAAGAGTGAAATTGATTTCTATAGTCCCAATACTCCTTATTATTCCAACAAGAGATATTTTACCCGCGATGGTTGGGAAAAGACTTATTACCACAATGGTCAATTACAAGAATTCTCTCATTACGATAGCGGAGAACGAACTGGTTCTGATATTCAGTATTATGATGATGGAAGTGTTTTCAAAAAGACTAACTACGAAAACGGTCAACCAGATGGAAGAGATGAAGAGTATTTTCCGAATGGACAATTAAAGAGAGTAACAATTTGGAAGAATGGTCAAATCTTAGCTCAAAAAGACTGGCATGGTCCAGAAATTGGCTGGCTTGGAGATAATATATGATTGACAGAGAAACTCAAGAAGAACTTGAACGTCTTTGGATTGAAATTAGAAGATTAAGAGAGAGAATCGGGGTTTTGGAGGAGAATCAAAATCCTACCTCAAATCCTCAACACTTATATCCTATAGTGCAGTCCCCATCTTCACCGCCATCCGAACCTGTTATATTTCCAGAAAATTTTTTTGAAGAACCTAGATTCATTGGTTCAATAATGGAACCGTCACCAGATGGTGACAACATTCCACGTATAATAGAGAGATAGAACCATGATTGAGATTAAGGTTAGTCAAATTTGGGGCTCCAGGAATGGAACCAAAAATGGTAAGCAGAAGATTAAGATTATTAATCGACTCAATTCTAAGTGTTGGTTGGTTGAACACAGTTCAAATTTGAATACACAAATAATGAATGACCAACAGATTCGGGAAGAATATGTTTTATCTAAAACCTGATGAGTGTATTGTTCTGTATAAAAAGCAAAATCAGTTTTTCAAAGCTAAAGTAACTACAACAGAAATGGCTATTTGGGATGATGGAGATTTTATGAGTAACAATCCTCCCAGAACTCAAAAAACATCAGTATATAAAATACTAAGTTCCTCTCTATCTTTACAGACCGTTGAAAAAGACGATATTATAGAAATTCCTAGAAAAATATTGAATAGATTGATTGTCGATAATATGTGAGGGTAAGATGGAAAAGATAAACGTATACTTTCGTGGTGGCAATATGGATAATGACCTGAGAAAAATGAAATGGGATTACGTATCCATTGCCGATGCTCCAAAGACATTTAGCATTCATCCGTTCAAATTTAAATTACACCACGTCAACGCTATTGATGGTGGTCTTATTTACGATTGTATAAATGATTATATGCAAGTTTGCAATGATTGTAATGGAAGAGGACATACCGAGTGTCCCGAATGTGAAGGAACTGGTGAAATAGAGTGTGACGAGTGTGATGCTCAGGGTTGGACTGAAACTCCAGAGCATAAGAAGGCTAGATTGAAGAAGGAAAAAGAATTGGCTCTTGAAGAAGCTAAGAGAATTGAAATGATGAAGAATCAGATTTCTCTTGACATCAAATGAAGATAGGTGAAATCTGGAGAGTTAAAGAGAAGCACCTTATAACACCAGACGATGCTATACAACTTTTGGTCTTGCGAGTCCGTATTAGACGCATGATGTTTGGCTGGGTTTATTGTGATATTGTGGAATGCAAATTCGCAAATGATTCAGACTTGAACATGGATATATTGGAACAATTTGAAAACAATGTTTCAATGGAAAGAGAAACATTCCTGAAGTATTATGAAAAAGAGTATTAGTCTTGTATTTTTGTAAGCATTTGGTTTAACTCTGTTTAGTTCAAAGCTTAATTCTGCACTACAAAACATGCAACATTTGATACTCTAGGCTTCAAAAAGTGATTCGCGGCTTTACTGTGGGCTGTTTTCTGCAATTTCTGCGCCCATCAAAATCAAGACCATCGTAAAAACCCTTGTACGTCAACTGAAATCCAGACTTTTACACCACACAAGCCTTTATTTTATTTTTTATACATTTTGCACATTTCCTGTAAAATGCTATAAAAAAATATATAGTATCGGCAATTATCTCTAAGTAATTGGAGGTGAGTGGCATGAAAAGTGGGGAAGTTTGGAGATATAAGAACTGGTTAGCTAACTTAATAGATAGTCATTTAGCAGATGTATCGGAAGAATTCCCATCATCATTCTTTATAAGAGTTCAAATTAAACGTCTAGAACATGATAACGTAGTGTTTAAAGACGTGGTATCGGACCCTGAATACGCAATGCAAAGAGCTACATTCGTTGAAATATTTGAAAAAGATTGGCAGGAGAAAAAATATGACGAAGAAGAGGAACAAACTGATTTGCAAATGGAGCAAGACTATCAAGAGTTTTAACTTCATTTATCCTGAGACAGCAGATGGAAAGTTCTTAAGCAATTTCTTCAAGTCAAGAATGTCTGGAACTAAAAACAATTTCTTTGAAGAGTTAGAAGAAAGAGGATACGACCTCAAGACTTTCAAATTTGAGATTGAAAAGAAAAAGGATAAGGAGCCTTCATGAAACAAAAAATCAAAATATCTAGATTGAGTTTCCGTGAAAAGAAGGCTCAGTATTCCGGTGCGAATTGGGAAGAATCCATGTTTACAAATTGTCCGGTATGTGGCAAAAAAGGTAATCAGGTGGGTAAACTAGGATTCTCCAAACAGTATGAGTGTGGAGAATGCGGCTACAAGTTTTCAAATAGATAATATCAGCTAAATAATTGGTTAAAAGAAGGGCCCCTAGGATTTCTAGGGGCCTTTTCTATTCCACCATAGAGAGTTTATTCATTGGCGGCGGAATCACATTTTTTTCACGCTTTTTATAGGACTTTCTTGTTTTTACCAATACCCAATCACCATTTTCGATTTTTGTTCTAATATAGGAAACATCTGTCTCAAAATCTCCATCATGATACTTTGAATTAAGCATCCACTTAGAGGATGAAATCTTGGCGGAAATCTTAATTTTTTCCTTTTGTTTTGAACCAGGACCACGGATAATTTTATAAATTTGACCAGCTATAATTGGCATTATTCGGTCTCCGCTAATCTGGTTCTTCTAGGACAATTGAGATTTTCACAAAGTTCATAAGCATGAAAGAAAGATTTCAGATTCTTTCTCACTGGGTCTGACCAAGTTAATCCCGAATCATTTGTACCAGCAAAATAATAATCGTGTTGTATTCTTATTCCATATCCTGTGGTCTCAAAGCGAATAAATTTCATAAATCTGTATTTAGTCAGTTTTGGTCTGATAGCACTGTACACCTGTCCAGCACTCAGTCTGGTTGAGGGATAAATACGGTGTTTAACGAATCTACCTTTCCAATTCAATCTATATCCTCAAGTCGGCTCTTGGTTCCAGAGAATGTTTGCATCGCCTTTATCTTGTCAGCATCCATATATAATTCAAAGTTTTTAAGTTGGTGTTCTGTTATCCAACCCATGTCTCTCCAATCAATCATGTCAAAGCTTTCCATAATACGCCAACGCCTTTGGCCGTTGTTCAACCATCTATTGTCGGGAGAGACTTCTAAAATTCTGATGAAAAATTGATGTTCGTCATCGTCCCTATCATTCTTTTTATAGATACAATCTAATTCAAAATCCATTATAACCCCACGGACTGCTTCCAGTCGGCTAAATCTTTGATATACTTAGCTTCACGCTCTTTTCTTAATTGTTGTTGTTCTTCAAACCACTTATTAACATCAAAAGTTGACTTTGGCTTGGGAACTTCATATACAGAACCGTCACTATATGTTTCGACCACGGGAGAACCTTCTAAGTCAACATTGTATTCATTATCTCTAGCGATGACAATTTCACCCATTTCGTCTAATTGGCGCACGGTCTTGACAAAAATGGAAACATCATATTCTGTATTACCAATGCCACATTCAATTGTGTCTAACAATCTAGCGAAGTGATTTTTTGATACATTATCTTTGATTTTCTTTACTCTCTCTTTGGTTTTGCAAGAGAAAAGGACACCAGCTAAAGTCCTGTCATCAATTTCACGGAACACACGTTGCAAACTTCTTCCATCCACACGGTCCATTAAATCATCAAATGTAATTTTCGGACGATTGATGTCTTCGGCTAGGTCTAAATTGAAAGTACGCAACTCACTCTCACCACGCGGAACATATGATTCGATTTCATCTAACGAAACTTTGCGATGTATAACGTCAACAGTTGCCACAGCGTAAGATGGCATGAGAATACAAATCGTTCCATCAGAAACGCCAATAATAATGTGCTCGGCGCTAGAAACCTCTTTGTTTTTAAGAGTAATGATGTCTCCAACTTTTAACATAAAGCCTCCAATGGTTTTAAAGGATTATACACTTAGATTGACAAATTTTCAAGCATTTATTTAAGCTTTATCGTTTAACTAAACAAACATCTTGAAAACCCAAAACAAAAAGGATATAATTGCTCCAAGATGAGGGCTGGAGAAATTTATCGCAACAAATTTGAACCATCCATAAGAGTCGAAATCTTGTGGGTAAGGGGTGATTTGTGCGAATGGACGCCCGCTGATGAGTATTCATTAATGGCATATCAAGCTGGATGGGGCGAATGTACCATCAAGGAACTTTTGGAACTTTATGAAAACGAGGAATGGCTTTGAATATTTGGGAAAGATTTAAGAATTGGATAGTATCTATTGTCATGTCAAGGCGAATAGATAATTCCGCACCAAATCCACTACCAAATATTCCGGTAGTGGCTAATCCTATCTTACCAACAGCGCAAAATTCACAGGAACCAGAAAGGGAAAACAATATGCATTATTATTGGGAAGAGGAAATCGTCTTTACGAGTGGTAGAAGAATAGCGATAAGATTTAAGTGGAGAGATAAAGACGGAAACTGCATTAATTACAAAGAGGACGGGGCGAACAAAACGATATTCTCAATAGTTCCTCTTAAAAATATTGAATATACTAATCTTCTCACTATGACTGCTGTAGAAGGAGAAGAACCATATGGTGTTTTTGAAGATAGTTTAACGGCCAAACCTGTAAAAGAAGTCAAACCAGCCGAGCCAAACAATAGGTTGGGAGAGGTTGAGTGAAGATAGGCGAAATCTGGAAATTCAAAAACAGTTCTTTAGCCAAAAGAGAATCGTTTGGTGACAACGATGAAGATTTCAATGATGACGACCTTTTTTATGTAATCTATCCTGAAGTTCTAAAGATAGTTGGAAAACTTCCCGAGGACATGTGGGAAGTTGTTGCTCTTTATGAAAAATCAGAAACAGAAAAGAAAGAAACAACTGCATTCAAAATGTTCATGTTCGTTCCGACTGGTGAAGCTGAAATCCACGAAATGAGTGGAGAGCAAATATATAAGAATTATGACCTAGTTAGGGATGAAAGCTTCATGGACAACTATGAAGAAGGCGAATTGTACGAAATGAAAGAATTGGAGAGGGATAATGACGAATAGTGAAGTCAGGACTATTGCTGAACAAGTAGCTAAAGATTTGGGAATGGAAATGACCCAAATTATAACTGGTCTTGAAATGATAAGAAATATGTATGAAAAACATACTTGTGCAAACTGTGAGAAAGAATTTGAATATATCAACATGCGTAGACTTGGTGCTGATTTGTATTGTGTCAACTGCATTACAGCCATGACACCGACAAATGTTAGTCAGAGGTTACAAAATGTGGACTAAAATGATAGCTATAGGTATACTTTTGTTCACCTTCGGGTGTAATACCGAAAGATGTGCATGTAAAGGAGAAATTAACAAAAAAGATTCTCCAATGGATGAAATAGTCTGTGAGGGCATTAGTAAACATGTTCCTCCGGAAATACATTACACAGTCACAACATACAAATATTATACTCCAAATAACCAATTAGGAGTTTTCTTTAGGCTGGAATCAAAGGACTTAGACCCAGCTTATGGATATGGACATTTTTCTACAATTTCAGTTCACTTTAACGATGTGCCGACAACTGGAAGTATCTTCATAGTGGATAATATGGGAACGGCTATTGAAGATGATGAATTTATAAAAGCTGGGGTTCCAGAGCAATACTGGAGAACTTATGAGTAAGAGAATTTGTCCCAATCAATCCTGTAAAATGGACTACTATCAATGGAATGCTAGGTCACTTCCGGAAGATGGTAAGTGTCATAAGTGCGGAACTGAATTGGTAGATTTGAAATGGAACAAGGAAGCTGTTCGAGAAATGGTAAGAACAGTGGACGCTGATGTGTTGAGGGATAGAGTTCTACAAGTCTTAGATTATATAAGCTACTCAAATGAACTAGACTCAAGTTACGGTCAATGTTTGGACAATTGCGATAATTACGGTCACGATACAAACTGTCCGAACTGTACACTTGGACAAATAGACATGATTCTGTATGGGTGGGATAATTTCAATAAAGAATACGAAGAGGATATGAGGACTATATATGAGATAAAACAACCTCTACTTCATCCTCTAATGCCAAAAAAAGTTATCATCTATCGAACCATCAACGAAGACGGTAGAGGATACACATATAGGGCTCATGATATATCTAAGCCAAAAGATGGCGGTATTCCATTCACTTATGAAGAATATAAACTCTATAAAGCTCTTGATGAGTCTTGGAGTCAAAAATATTGGATGAATTACAGAAATTGGAATCAAACATTCGTTGTAACTATTGCACTTCCTAGCGGTGAATATTCAACGGAGTTTATTCCATACAATCCACAAGAGATTAGACCACATCCAGGGCCGAAGGCTTGGGAATTTCTGGATGACAAGATAATAAGAAGGCATTATGCTTTTCACGCTGACCATGCAAAACAATTGACCTATGAACTTCTTCAAATATATTATCCAGAAGTAATAGAGAAGTATAATCTAAAACCACCAGTTAAGGGTTGATTATGAGTGATGAAAAATGGCTTGGACAAGATGGTTCATCTCGTTTAGCCGAATACGGTTTTAATCGAGAAAAAGAAGATGATGTTGATGGTTTTATAGTGGTCTGTAAAAAGATTGGTTGGCTAGATTTTATGTTTAAAACAAAGAGATACCAAGGATTCAAAAGACTAATAAACAAAATTGAGTTTGAAAATTGGTATATCGAAGAGAATGATAATTCTAGAAAATTTCCAATTGCGGCTCCGGCCCTTGATTACGCTCAAAAAGAAGAATCTTTCAGGGACTTCCCGAGAATCAGAGAACACGCTTACGTTTCATTTTATCGACAAGATGATGCGACTCATTATTCGGCTAGATTTCAGCCAGATGCAAGTAATTTAAGAAAATCTGTATGGATTATATATGATGCCGGAAAAGAGATAATGCGTGGCTCAATTGAAGACATGTGGAAGGGTGAGGAAATAAAGCAAAAGCATGTGGAACATTGCTGTTCTGAACAATATGCTAATCAAATTTTTATGAAATTAAGAGTTTCTGGTGTAGAGAAAATGTATTATATCCTAACCGGAAAGATATGGAATGAAAAACCAGAAGAAGAAATAAAGATACCATCAACTTCGAATCGATTGAATGATTCGGAACACGATTAATGGAGAAAGTATGAAAGCATTAATAATAACAGCACTAATCCTGGCAATGGCTTGTCCAATGTATGCTGATGTCACTAATACAGCCCAAACCAACATCACGACTACGGCTCAATTGTCACCTCCAGAGATAAATCAATCAGTTCAAGCTGAGCTGAATAAGCCCATAGTTCCCTACAAAGAACAAAAGTTTACATGGGGAGATTATATCTGGATTGGAGCTTTGGTTGTTGTTGGCGGATTCTTTGGTAATTGGGCTTATCAGACTCGTAAGCCGATTTAATGCTTCTTGAACAAGGAATGCGTTTTAAATATGCAAACGACATTCCCAACACTGAATTAAGAGGCAAAATTATAGTCCTACACCATTATTCCAGAAATGGAAACGGGTGGTGGTATTATTTTGAAAATTCTGGTCCCGATACCATTGACCCGATGAACGAAGAAGATTTACAAGCGTATATCCGACATAAACAATTGTCGCCATTAACAAGGAAACTCGACGCAGTAGAGTGAATATAGACTTCTAGGGAAACACATGCCGATATTTCAGAAACATTATAGATTCAAAGGTAAAAGAGTGTGCGGACAGGACAACAGTGGCAAAAATTGCACTGAGGTCATGGCTGATGTTACTTGTAAAAAATGTATCAATGTTCTTAAACATAGAGGGAAATACAACAACCCTCATTATGTTAAGTTTCACGTTCCGGCTCCTTCAAGACTTTCTTCTATTGACTGAGGCACTATGAGCATGAATTTGTGGCACGATGTAAAACTTGGTGACAATTCACCCGAAATTTGCACCGCAGTTATAGAAATCAATAAGGGATGCAAGAATAAATTTGAATTGGATAAAACATATGGGGTTATTAAACTTGACCGTGTTCTTCAAGGAGCAAGTTCCTATCCATTCAATTATGGGTTCTTCCCACAAACGCTAGCCCACGATGAAGACCCTCTTGATGCAGTAGTGCTGGGTTCAACCATTATTTATCCTGGGTGTATTGTGGAGGTCAAACCAATTGGCGTTATTCAAATGGTTGACCAAGGTAAAACTGATAGCAAGATAGTCTGTGTTCCTTTGGGAGATATTTCCGTTTCAAGTTATAATGAAATGACGGAGCTTCCAGATTACCAGCAAAGAGACCTTCGTAGATTTTTTGAAGAATATAAGATTCTTGAGAACAAAGAAGTTGTGGTTGGAGATTCAGAATCAGCCGACAGAGCCAGAGAAATTATCATGGCAACACATAGACATTATGCTGAACAGATTTATAGCAAGACTCTGTTCAAAGGATATCCTTGTCATCACAGACCTGAATTGATAAGAAAAAATGAGAGTCGGTGAGATTTGGATTGACATCGAAGATGGTGATAAAGTTAAAATTACTAAAATACATGATGATATAGTATATTATGATTATTATCCTGATGATAGAGTTAGTAACTACCTTGATAGAATAGAATTTTTAGAAGCTTACGAAAGATATTATGAAGATAGGTGAAATCTGGAGATATAAATTAGGAATAGAAAATCTCATCCAATCCGACCCCGATTGTTATGAACCTGGGGATGAGTTGGTAAAGATAAACTCATTTACTTTTCAAATGGGATATGAGGGTGTGGTGTTTAATCATATGAGGAGTACATGTATTGGAGTTTTAGAAAGAACGGAATTTATAAATCAATACGAGAGGGTTTATAATGAGGGTGGGTGAGGTCTGGAAATTTACAAGTGACCAGGGTCCATATTACAAATTTTTTAGAGTTGTCATTAAAAAAATAACTGAAACAAAAGTAATAGTTGATTTATATGACCATAAATTTCATGAAGATTTGAGTGACAATGACATATACAATGCTGAACGTGAACATGTTTGGGAAGGTTGGGAAAATCCAGAAGTAGTTCACGACATATCTAAGACATACTTTTTAGATAATTATGAAAAAGACTATTCGGTGCCGGAATGATACAGTTTCACCCATTTAATTACAAAAAACCAATTGAGATTCGTGGAGATAGGGTATATCTAGAACCATTTGAAATACGTAGTGGACCACCCTCAGTTCCGATAATGAGTGATTTTGAAATAGAAAGAAACTTTAACAATTGGATGGTATCAGACCTTGGTTTTAGTGAATATTGTGATAGACATAATATAAATTGGTCATCATTTAGGATTGGATTGATGAGACTCGGTTTACAACATTCATAGGAGTAAGTTGTGAATAACAATTTTAGAAAACGTTGTAAGTCATGTGGTTCGGAAACTAATCATTATAATGATAAGGGCCAAGAGTTTCTTTGTCCGAATCCAACATGTAACGCAGAAGGACAAGATGCTTGGCTTGGTGTTTTCGTAAATGAATTAAAAAGGAATGACGAGGTAATTAGACACAACCACACACTAAACGGAGATTAAAATGGTATCATATGAAGAGTTCAAGGGTAACAAGATGATTGTTCTTAAGAATCGTGAAGATGATAAATTTCCAATGAAATTTGGACTTGGGAAGGCTCGTCTTATTCTCGCTAACATAGAGGCTATCAAAAAGTTTGCAGATGGTGGTGCTGAGGAAGAAGATGAACATACCAGTTAAATTTCTTAGTGTAAAATATAATGGCTCCATGCATCCTAGAAATTTTAAATTTCTTGAATCTAAAGAATATTGTAAAAATATGGATGATGGCGCTAATTGTCAAACTTTTGTTTATGAAATTTTAAAACAAGCAACACCTTGGTTTGTTCCTGATTTTAGGTCCGATGAGTTATGGAATGATATAAAATACACGGAGAAAGTTGAAGTCTTGGAACCACTAAATATTCTTTTGTTTAATAAAAATGAAGATAGTTATGGTGCCCATATCGGGATTTATGTCGGGAACAATAGGGTTCTTCATTTGTGTAAGGAAATTGGATTTCCAGCGATATGGGATTTGAAACAATTTGAATCGAATGATAAATATAGAATATTTATAGGTTCAAAGAGATTAACAAAAAGATATTTAGGTAATTTAAACCACCAAGATGGATGGGAGGTTTTATGAGTTTACGAGAAGATAAAGCCAAAGTTATGTTGGCACTTAATGACTATGAAACCATGATTCTTGATATGGAAGGTCCGATATTTCAAGAAGCACGTTTGAAAGACATTAAGGATGCTAAGAATATTGTGGCAGAGTTGTTTGCCAGAATTGAAGGACTGGAAAAATGATTAAAAAAACCGGAAAGATGATTGAAGAGGAAGAGCAATACCGTGAATGTGATTTTTGTAACCAGCCTATGGGAGATTCTTCTTTATTACAACAAGGACAGCTCCCACTAGAACATTCTGGAAAAATAGATTTTACATTTGGATATTATTCTCATCGTGATGGCGAACAATTAAATTTGGATGTATGTAGCGAATGTTCAACGGAGATTGAAAAAATGCTTAGAGATAAGTGGCCTAATCTCCCTAAACCAATAGATTATATATGAGGTTTTTATGAAGGTCGGAGAAACTTGGAAATATAATGGACCCAAAGAAATTGGAAATGGTTTTAAAGACATTCCGGACCATTATATTGTTCTCATTGAAAATACTGGTTTTAATTCTAAAGAAAAACAAGACACATGGCTTTGTGACATTTTTGATATAGAAAATACGTACAGATGTCCAGCACTGTTTGATAGCAAGGGAATTTTGCGAGACCACATCAGGATGGATGAATGAATTTGTTTTATTTATGGATTCCTGCAATTTTAGCTATCAACATAGTTTCTGCTAAACTTAGTTTAATGAATCAAGCGGGAAACATGATGGCGGCTTGGGGATTGTGGATAATAGGCGCGATACCTTTATGGGTTTTTGTATCCAAGTATTCAAAGAATATGTTGTTTGATGCGATGTTGTATGATAGTTTGATGGTTGTTTCATTTGCCTTAGCTGTTAGTTATTTCGGCGGGGCACATTTGACCTGGGTAAATTATCTCGGTGTTATCCTAATTGGGGTAGCCATGATTCTAATAAAGTTATGAGGAAATATGAAGAGCGGAGAAATTTGGGCAGAGAAAAACACAAAAGATATGTTACTACTTATCGGTAAAAAAGTGTCTGTAGATGTGTGGATGGTTGCTCCATTCGGTGGTGCCTCACATGACTTTGAGGGTTGTGTTAAGCATATTCGTGAAGTCAATATGAAATGGGCTTATAACGAAATGAGCGGCGATTTAATAAGAAAAGGTTTTGAGAAAGTCTACGAAGAGGAACTATGAAGTCCGGTGAACATTGGCAAAAAAACAATACGGCACAAATTTGGCTCATTGTTAATTTAACCGATTGGGCTATTTGTGAAAACGGTACACCCTCAAAAGAGGGTGTAAAAATAAGACTCATTGAGTTCGATGAAAAATTTCTAATGAGTGAAGAACATAAATTGTTAATAACTATTTTTGGCGAACAAAAGATAGAAGATGAGTATGAAGAAGTTATGAGTAGGCAAGAGTTTTTGCAGAAGTTTACTAAAATTTATGAATAATTTGTATTAATCGGGCCAAAACCTTATAGTAATTTATTTAATTACGAGGTGCCTGATGAATGTTTTAGTAGTAGATGATTCACTTCAAATACGTAAGGGCATTGTTTCAGTATTCACTGCTCTCTCACCTATGATTAAGGTAAAAGAGGCTCAGAATGGCAAACAAGCCCTAAAATGCATGACCACAGACCGCTTTGAGTTCATTATCACTGACTTAGAGATGGAAGGTGGTTCGGGTGACGTATTCATCAAACATCTACAAACTAGTAAGGTTTTAAAGAGCAAACCCATCTTCATATACTCGTCTACGCCATATCAAGAAACCGAAGCGGATAACATATTTTATTTCGATAAAAATTTGGTGAGTCTGTACGAGCTTGGTAACATCATCAAAGAATTTATTTTCAAATACAAGGTTTGTCCCAATTGTGATGAAGCTATAAATCGAGAAACTTGTAACAATATTTGTTTCTATACAGAGATAGATACTAGATGGCGAGAAAAAATATCTAAGTACCTAAAATAACTGAATAAATTTAGACAAAAGAAAAGCCTCTCTTTACAGGGAGGCTTTTCTTTTTATTTAT
>Ga0265338_10005806_pt1 | contig 15930 bp, 8 predicted proteins | sample 42126metaG_FD_193579 | JGI IMG/M metagenome (GOLD analysis project Ga0265338, IMG submission 193579) | Rhizosphere microbial communities from Carex aquatilis grown in University of Washington, Seatle, WA, United States - 4-21-26 metaG | ecosystem: Host-associated > Plants > Roots > Rhizosphere >... | reverse complement strand
GTGGCGGAGGTGCGCGGCGAGCAGCTTCTGCATCTCCTCGGGCGGCTCCGCCGGCCCGCCCGGCTGCTCCAGCTCGAGCCTCGCGTCGGCCGACGGCAGCTTCAGCTGCCAGACGCTGCGGCCGCGTTCCGTGCGCCGGCGGAGCGTGAGCCCCGCGCGGGCGAGCGAGCCGCCGGGGACGTCGTAGTAGACCGACGTGAAGACACGCGCCTCCAACGGGCTGCCGCCGAGCTGGGGAAGCTCGAAGCCGTCCGGCGCATCGAGCTTACGCTCGTTCTCGGTGGTGACGTCCATCGGTGGCTCGATGGTATCCGCGAGACGGTCCGAAGACAGCGCCGCCCCGGGATCGGGTGACCGGGGCGGCGCCTACCTCGGCTGTTGCGGAGGGTCTTGCTCCTCGAGCCTACGCAGGGCCGAGGGCGCGATGGGATAACGGATGGTGACGGTGCTGCGACGGTTCCGCGTCAGGCGGCGTGGCGGGCTGCCGGAGCAGCGACGGCGTCGATCCGCGTGACGAACGCCGGGCGAGGCGAGCGCAGATAGTCGACGACGGCGGCTCGACCTTGCGGCGCATCGTGCTCGGAGTGTGGCCGCGACCCCGCCGCGCGTGGGCGAAGAGGTGGTGACGATCCGGGTGAGGAGCCGTGAACGCGGGAGGCCCGGGCGAGCCGGGCCTCCCGCGGTGCTCGGCGCTACAGGTGTCCCACGCAGGTCGAGCCGTGGCTGTTGCTGTTCGATCCGTCCGGGCAGATCGTGTTGGACCAGATCACGCCGCTGATGTCGGCGTGCCGGAGATCCGCATGACGGAGGTTCGCGTTTGTCAGGTTCGCGTTGGGCAGGAACCCGTCCGCGAGATGCGACGCCTCGAGGTTCGCCCCCGTCAGGTTCGCTCCCGACAGGTTGACGCGCTCGAGGTTCTTGTGCGACAGGTCGGCATTGGTGAGATCGACCTGGCCGCTGACTGGATCGAGCTGAACCGGCCCGAGCGTGGAGTGTCGGTCGTCGCCGCCGAGGCCGAAGTCGAACAGCCCGGCGATGTCGAACCGGACGTGCTCCTTGCGGTCGACCGAGGCGAGCGCCTGGTCGAACGATCCGGCGATCGCGGGCAGGTGCCAGTTGTACTCGACGAAGTTGGGCACGGACGCGAGGTCGCTCAGGTTGTGATCGACCGCGTTCGTCTTCGCCCACGGCGAGACGAGGAGGAACGGCTGCCGCGGGCCGAAGCCGCAGCGGCCCTGCTCGCCGCCGAGCGGCTGCGAGGTCGCGGACTCGACGCCGCAGAGACCCGACGTCGTCGTCCCCTTCGGGAGCACCGTGTTCGTCAGGTTGTCGGCCGGCGACGCGGACGGATTCGTCACGCCGCTGTACACGTGGTCGTACCAGCCGTCCGAGTCGTCGTAGTTGACGATCACGGCGGTGCTCGACCAGTCGGACGTCTTCTCCAGCGCGTTGATCTCCTTCACGATGAACGCCTGCTCGTCGGCCGGGTCGGAGTAGGCGGCATGGCCGTCCTCGTAGCCCGGAGCCTTGAGGAAGCTCACGGCCGGCAGCGCCGACGCCGGGAGCTTGTGCGCGGCGATCGACGCCACGAGCTGGTCGAAGTCGCTCATGTCGTACTGGTGGTTGGGCGTGTCGAACTGCGGCACGCCGCCGACGTACGACTGCGTGTCCGTTCCGATCTGCTGAAGGCCGGCGAGCGTGTCGTTGCCGGACGCGTCGGTTGCGACGGACAGATGGTGCGGGTTCGCCGTCGCGGCGTAGTAGTCGAACGGCTCGTGGTGGGCGATGTAATCGTCCTTGAAGCCCCACTGGCCCGAGCCTCCGAGCGCGACGCCGACGGGATGGACGGCGTCGCAGAGCGCCTGGTTCGACGCGTGCGGGGGCACGACCTTGCCGGTGAAGCTGCCGGAGAACTCGTCCGGCATGAACGTCGCGGTCGACTGTCCGGCGTGTCCGGTTGCAGCCGCTGCGGCCGCGAACGTCGTCGTCGGCGTCTGGCCGCCCTGGAACCAGCCCCAGGAGAGCCCGGCGGCGTTCAGCTCGTCGCCGATGTTCTTGCCGTTCAGCGCGACCGCGTCGCGCGTCGAGCAGTCGTCCCAGTACGGTTGCGCGTCGCTCGTCAGCGAGTAGCCGCCGGTCCCGTCGGCCGTCAGGTCGGCGTTCGGCTTCGCGGAGGTCGCGATCGTCGGACTGTTCGCGGTGTGCGTCATGTCGACGTTCCCGGTGTCGCCGGAAACGAGGTTGACCGCACCCGGCGCGGACGGGCCGAACGTCGGGCTGAACGAGTTGTCGCTCATTGCGAAGCGCTGTGCGTAGTTCCAGAACGCGGTGACGGTGTTGCCGTCGTAGTAGTCCATGACGATGGACGGGTTGCACGTCGTGCCGAACGGCGAGGTTCCGCCCGCGGTGCCGACGCTCTGGACGAACTGGTCCATCTTGCCGCCGTCGAAGGCCTGCTGCTCGTCGCTGTAGTTGTGATCCTGGTCGCAGGTGAGCTGGCCTCCGGCGCTGCCGGCGAGACCGGTCGGCGAGCTGTCGAGCCGCGCCGGCTGCGAGGAGTTCGGGTTGGCCGTGAGCAGAGCCGGTGTCAGCCCTGCGACCTTGGGCGTGTGCGGCGCTGCGGCGAACGGCTGGCCGCCGGTGTTCGCTGCGTTCGGATACGTGGCGAAGTAGTGGTCGAAGGAGACGTTCTCCTGGAAGATCACGACCAGATGCTGGATGGGCGTCCGCGTTGCGGAGCGGTGCCCGTCGCCGTCACCTCGAACTGCTGCGTGCGTCGTTGCGGCGAGCCCTGCTGCAGCAGACGCGACGACGACCAGCGCGAGCCGGCGTGTCCATTTCCTCATCGTTCCCCCTTGCTGACGGATTGCGGACGGCTCGCAGGATGCTGTGACGAGCCCGCCGCTCCGTGGGCTACGGCTCGGGAACCGAACGGTTACAAAACGGTGACGCTCACGCCACCAGAGCGCCGCCGCGCTGACGGAGCCAACGAGCAGCCCCGCCGCCGTCTCGACGCCGTGGAGGGCGAATCCGGCCACGACGGCTTCGTGCGCCGGCAGGCCGTTCGCGTGGAAGGCGAACGCTGCAGCGCCGCCGGCTACGCCCACGTTCGCGGGCGTGAGCGGCACGATTCCGGCGAGCTCGAGGGCCGGGACGACCAGCAGGGCAGCGGCGAGCGGATGCGGCACACCGAGCGCGCCGCCGGCGAGGGACGCGGCGGCGATCCGCGCAACGACCGTCCCGCAGACCCAGGTCGCGAGCGCCGCGAATGTCGCCCGGTCCGCGACGCGCAGAGGAGCGAGCAGTGCCTGCGCACGGCGGGAGCCTCCGCGCGCGCAGAGCCATGCGACGAGCAGCGGCGCCAGGGCGAGTGCGGCGAACGCGACCGCCCGCGCCGGAAGCCCGTCGTCGATCGCAGCCGCGATGCCGAGGGGGAGCAGCGCGAGCCAGCGCGCGGCGCCGACGGCGGCCACCGCGCCGGCAACCGCGAGCGTTCCTCCCGGGACGACGTGCCCGAACAGGCCGAGGCGGATCGCGTCTCCCGCGCGGCCGGGGAGGAACGTGTTCGCCAGCGAGCCGGCGCCGTATCGCGCGCAGGCGTCGGGGAACCGGATTCCGCCGCCGAGCATCGCCCTCCAGCTCGCGGCGCTGCACACGAGCGCGGCGGCGAAGCAGCAGCCGGAGAGGACGAGCTCGCCGGGGTCGGCGCTCCGCACGGCCGCGAGGATCGCGTGCATCGCCCGCATCTTCAGCTCGCCAGCGCCGGTTCCCGGCCGCGCGGCCGGACCGGCACCGCACCGTCACCGATCGGTCACACGGGGAGGCGGCGGTGCTGCTCGGTCACGGCGCGCAGCCGCGCCGCGAGCGCCGGCGTGAGCCGGCCGCGCTCGAGCTGCCACGTCCAGTTTCCGTAGGGGTCGCCGGGATGGTTCATGCGTGCGTCGCTGTCGAGGCCGAGCACGTCCTGCGCAGGAACGACGGCGAGCGACGCGCGCGAACCGAGCCCGAGCTCGATCAGCCCCCAGTTCGGCTCGGCCGGATCGAGGCCCGTCGCGTCGCGTTCGCGCTGCTTCAGGTTGCGGAACCAGCCGACGGTCGTGTCGGTGTCGTGGGTACTCGTGTAGACGACCTGGTGGACGCGGTGGTTCTCGAGCCGGTGCGGGCTGCGCGCGCGGCCTCGAAACGCCCAGAGCATCACCACCGTCCCCGGCAGCCCGAGCTCGTCGCGGAGCCGGTGAACGGCCGGGGTGATCACTCCGAGATCCTCGGCGATGAGCGGCAGCCCGTCGAGCGCGTGCTCGACGGCGCGGAAGAGCTGCACGCCGGGCCCGCGCCTCCATCTTCCGTTGCGCGCGGTCTTGCGGCGCGCCGGAATCGCCCAGTACGAGACGTAGCCACGGAAGTGGTCGACGCGCGCGAGATCGACGAGCTCGAACACGCGGCGGAAGCGCTCGATCCACCAGTGGTAGCCCGTCGCGTGGTGAACGGGCCAGGCGTAGAGCGGATTGCCCCAGTGCTGGCCGTTCGCGTTCAGCGTGTCCGGCGGCGCGCCGGCCACCTCGCCGTGCGAGAACAGCTCCGGCCACGCCTCGACGTCCGAGCCCTCGTCGGAGACGTACATCGGCACGTCGCCGATCAGCTGGACGCCACGGTCGCGTGCGTACGCCCGCAGCGCGGTCCACTCCCGCTCGAATCGCACCTGATCTGCGATCGCGCCGGAGCCCGCGAATCGCGTCCACTCGCCGATCCAGTACGGGTGACGTGCGACGAACTCGTCGATCTCGTCCTGCGTCACCTGCGCGTTCGGCTTCGCGAGCAGTCCCGGAGATGCGGCGAACGCCGACGGCGAGCGGTACGGCGAACGGAACTCGTCCGGCGGCCCGAGCGGCAGCATCTGCCACCACGACTGCCCTGCCGCCTCGAGCCAGTCGACGAACCGATACGCCTCGTCGCCGAGTCTGCCGCCGGGGAGTGAGGTCGGATGAAGCAGGATCCCGGACGCGCGCTGCAGCTTCACGGCGGCCAGCGTATGGCACGCCGCTGCCCGGATCCCCGATAACGTCAGGAGCGTGGCTCTTCCGAAGACGAGCGAGCCTCCGGCGCGGATCCAGATCCAGCGGGTCGAGCCGCAGGTCGACTGCGGGCGGTATCCGGTCAAGCGGACGGTCGGCGACCGGGTCGAGGTGACGGCCCGGATCTTCCGGGACGGCCACGACGTGCTCGGCGCTGCGGTGCGGTCGAAGGCGCCCGGCGCGTCGCGCTGGGGCGAGGCTTCGCTCGAGCCGCTGGTCAACGACGAGTGGCGCGGCTCCTTCCCGGTCGACCGGCCCGGCGTCTGGCAGTTCCGGATCGAGGCGTGGGTCGACCGCGTCGCCTCGTTCCAGGACGAGCTCCGGCGCAAGGTCGCCGCGGGACAGGAGGACCTCGCGGGCGAGCTGTCGGAGGGCGCGGTGCTGCTCGGGAAGGACGGCATGACGATCAGCGAGGCGCTCGCGGCGCCGGCCGGCGACCGCTCCGGCAAGGCGTCGTCGCAGGTGTACTGCGTCGACGTCGACCGCGAGCTCGCGCGCTTCGGCTCCTGGTACGAGCTCTTCCCTCGCTCGTGGGGCGGTTTCGACGGAGTGCGTGCGCTGCTCCCGCGGTTCGCGGAGCTCGGCTTCGACGTGCTCTACCTGCCGCCGATCCATCCGATCGGCCGCACGAGCCGCAAGGGCCGCAACAACGCGCTGAAGGCGCGGCCGGACGATCCCGGCAGCCCGTGGGCGATCGGCAGCGAGCTCGGCGGCCACGACGCAATCGATCCGCGGCTCGGCACCGTCAAGCAGTTCGAGCGGCTCGTCAAGGACGCGAGGAAGTGCGGCATCGAGGTCGCGCTCGACTTCGCCGTCCAGTGCTCGCCCGACCACCCGTGGCTGACCGAGCACCCGGAGTGGTTCCACCACCGGCCGGACGGGACGCTGAAGTACGCGGAGAACCCGCCGAAGCGCTACCAGGACATCTACAACGTCAACTTCGACTGCGAGGACTGGCGCGGTCTGTGGAAGGCGCTGCGCGACGTCGTGCTCGTCTGGGTCGCGCGCGGCGTCACCGTCTTCCGCGTCGACAATCCGCACACGAAGCCGGTCGCGTTCTGGGAATGGCTGATCGGCGAGGTGCGCGGCGCGAATCCCGACGTGATCTTCCTCGCGGAGGCGTTCACGCGGCCGACGATGATGACGACGCTTGCAAAGGCGGGCTTCGCGCAGAGCTACACGTACTTCACGTGGAAGAACACGCGCTGGGAGCTGCTGGAGTTCATGGGCCAGCTGCTCGACTGGTCCGAGTACTACCGCCCGAACGTCTTCGCCAACACGCCGGACATCCTGCACGAGTACCTGCAGACCGGCGGCAGGCCGGCGTTCGAGGCACGGCTCACGCTCGCCGCGACGCTCTCGCCGTCGTACGGGATCTACTCCGGATTCGAGAACCTCGAGAGCACGCCGATGCGCGCCGGCAGCGAGGAGTACAAGAACTCGGAGAAGTACGAGGTGAAGAAGCGCGCCCTCGACGGGCCGCTCCTGCCGCTCGTCGGGCGGCTCAACGCGATCCGCCGCGCCAATCCGGCGCTGCAGCGGCTCGACGACGTCACCCTCCTCGAGACGGAGAACGAGCAGCTGTTCGCGTTCCAGAAGCAGCTCGGCGAGAACCGCGTGATCGTCATCGTCAACCTTGATCCGCTGGCACCGCAGGAGGGCGTCTGCGTCCTTCCGGTGTCGACGGGGCTCCCGCCCGCGTACCGTGTGCACGACCTGCTCGTCGATCAGGAGTGGATGTGGAACATCGGCCGCAACTACGTGAGGCTCGGCCCGGGCGGAAGCCACGTGCTGAGGATCGGCTGAGATGAGCGAGCAGCAGTGGTTCGAGCGCGCGCCGCTCTGGTTCAAGACGGCCGTCTTCTACGAGATCCACATCCGCGGCTTCTTCGACGGCAACGACGACGGCTCCGGCGATTTCCGCGGGCTGATCGACAAGCTCGACTATCTCCAGTGGATCGGCGTCGACTGCGTCTGGCTGCTGCCGATGTACAACTCGCCGCTGCGCGACGGCGGCTACGACATCGCCGACTTCTTCTCGATCCACCCCGACTATGGGACGGTCGACGACTTCCGCGAGTTCGTCGAGCAGGCGCACCAGCGCGGCATCCGCGTGATCGCCGACCTGGTCATGAACCACACGTCGGCCGACCACCCGTGGTTCCAGGAGTCGCGCGCCGATCCGAGCGGTCCGAAGGGCGACTGGTACGTCTGGTCCGACACGGACGAGCGGTATCCCGAAGCTCGGATCATCTTCATCGACAGCGAGACGTCGAACTGGACGTTCGACCCGGTGCGCGGGCAGTACTACTGGCACCGCTTCTTCCACCACCAGCCGGATCTCAACTACGAGAACCCGGAGGTGCAGGAGGCGATGCTCGACGTCCTCCGCTTCTGGCTCGACCTCGGCATCGACGGCTTCCGGCTCGACGCGGTTCCGTATCTGTACGAGGAGGAGGGGACGAACTGCGAGAACCTCCCGCGCACGCACGAGTACCTGAAGCGCGCACGTGCCGAGGTGGACGCGCGCTACCCGGACCGCGTGCTGCTTGCCGAGGCGAACCAGTGGCCGGAGGACGTCGTCCACTACTTCGGCGACGGTGACGGCGGCGGCGACGAGTGCCACATGGCGTTCCACTTCCCCGTCATGCCGCGCATGTTCATGTCGGTGCGGCGCGAGGACGCGACGCCGATCTACGAGATCCTCGACCGGACGCCGGGGATTCCGTACAACTGCCAGTGGGGGCTCTTCCTCCGCAACCACGACGAGCTGACGCTCGAGATGGTCACGGACGAGGAGCGCGACTACATGTACGAGGAGTACGCGAAGGATCCGCGGATGAAGATCAACGTCGGCATCCGCCGCCGGCTTGCGCCGCTGCTCGACAACGGGCGCGACGAGATCGAGCTGCTGCACGCGATCCTGTTCTCGCTGCCCGGCGCGCCGGTTCTCTACTACGGCGACGAGATCATGATGGGCGACAACGTCTACCTCGGCGACCGCGACGGCGTGCGCACGCCGATGCAGTGGACGGGCGACCGCAATGCCGGCTTCTCGCGCGCCGACTGGGCGCAGCTGTACCTCCAGCCACTGATGGATCCGGTGTACGGCTACCAGGCGGTGAACGTCGAGGCGCAGCTGCGCACGCCGACGTCGTTCCTGCGCTGGCTCCATCTGTTCATCGCACTGCGCAAGGAGCATCCGGTGTTCGGGCTCGGCACGTACGAGCCGCTCCGGTCGGAGAACTCGCGGATCTTCGCGCACATCCGCCGCTTCGAGGAGGACATCGTCCTCTGCGTCCACAACCTCGCCAACTCGGCGCAGGCGGTCGAGCTCGACCTCTCGCAGTTCGTGGGCATGGTCCCCGAGGAGATGCTGGGCCGGACACGATTTCCGCGGATCGGGGAGCTGCCGTACCTGTTGACCCTCGCGCCGCGCGGGTTCTTCTGGTTCCAGCTGAGGCGGGTCGAGGAATGAGCTTCGACGAGCGCTCGCTGATCGAGCACGTCATGCAGCAGCGGTGGTACGGCGCGAAGTCGCGCGGCATCGCGCATGCGCAAGTCCTCGACTCGGCCGTGCTGCGGACGCAGGAGCCGCAGCTCGCCCTTGCGCTCGTCGAGGTGCGCTACGAGACGGGCGTGCACGACCTCTATCAGCTGCTGTTCTCGTACCACGAGGGCGAGCCCGGTCTCGACGTCCTTGCCGACGACCCGGCGCTCGCGCGGGAGCTCGTCAGCGCGATGCGGTCGGGCCTGACCGTGCAGTGCGCGGAGGGCGCCGTCGAGTTCCAGCGCGTCGAGGGCTTCCCCGGTCTCGCGAAGGAGCTCGGCTCGCCGCGCGCGATCGACACGGAGCAGTCGAACACGTCGATCGCGTTCGACGACGAGCTGATCCTCAAGGTGTTCCGCCGGCTCGAGCCCGGGATCAACCCGGAGCTCGAGCTGCTGCGCTTCCTCACCGATCGCGGCTACCCGAACATCGCTGCGCTCGGCGGCTGGTACTCGTACTCCGGCGGCCCGCTGGCGGCGACGCTGGGGATCCTCCAGGAGTACGTCAAGGACGGGCAGGACGGCTGGGAGCTCGCGCTCGACGAGCTCGCCGTCGACCCGGAGCGGTTCCTCGGGCGGCTCCGCCGTCTCGGGGAGGTGACCGGCGAGCTGCACACGGTGCTCGCTTCCGACTCGAACGATCCGAGCTTCGCGCCGGAGGTCCCCAGCGTCGAGTCGCTCGGGCTGCTGACGGCGACCGTCGACGAGGAGATCGCGAACGTGTTCCTGTCGCTTCCCGAGGACGACGAGCGGCTCGCGCCGATCGCCGGCCGCGGCGAGGAGGTGCGCGAGCAGCTGCGCATGCTCACGCACGCCGGCACGAACGGGAAGCAGATCCGCGTCCACGGCGACTTCCACCTCGGGCAGACGCTCTGGTCCGGCGACGACTGGGTGATCATCGACTTCGAGGGCGAGCCGGCGCGGTCGCTTCCCGAGCGGCGCCGGAAGCGTTCGCCGCTCCGCGACGTCGCCGGGATGCTCCGCTCGTTCGCGTACGTCGCGATCGCCGTCGGCCCGCTGCGCGGCGCCGAGGTGCCGGAGGGCTGGGAGTCGCGGGCCCGGGAGAAGTTCCTCGACGGGTATCTCGCCACGATCGATCCGGCGCTGCTCCCCAACGGGCAGGTGGGGATCGAGCGGCTGCTCACCGTCTTCGAGCTCGAGAAGGCGGTGTACGAGCTCCGCTACGAGCTGGACAACCGCCCCGACTGGGTGGGCATCCCAGTCGCCGCCATCCAGCGGCTGATCGATCCCGAGACCGCGCCGTCGTGATCGAGCCCAATTGATCGATCTGAGCCCGGATCCGCATGCGTTCCTCGGCGCGCACGAGGCGAAAGGCGGTGTCGTCATCCGCGCGTACCGGCCGGAGGCGCAGGCGGTGCGTATCCAGCCGGGCGCGGTCGAGGCGGAGCTGAAGGACCCGGCGGGCCTGTGGGAGGCGCTGTTGCCGAAGGCGACGCTGCCGCTCGAGTACGAGCTCGAGGTCGAGTACCCGGACGGGAACACGTACACGCTGCGCGATCCGTACTCGTTCCTGCCGACGCTCGGCGAGCTCGATCTCCATCTCGTGCGCGAGGGCCGTCACGAGCAGCTGTACGAGCGGCTCGGTGCGCACGTCCGCGAGATCGACGGCGTGGCAGGCACGTCGTTCGCCGTCTGGGCGCCGGACGCGCGCTCCGTCTCCGTCGTCGGCGACTTCAACTCGTGGGACCAGCGGCTGCATCCGATGCGGTCGCTCGGCGCGGCCGGGGTCTGGGAGCTGTTCGTGCCGGCCGTGGCGCCGGGCGAGTGCTACAAGTTCGCGGTCCACGGGCAGGACGGGCGCGTCCGGCTGAAGGCGGATCCCGTCGCCTTCGCTGCGGAGGTGCCGCCGAAGAACGCCTCGGTCGTCCACCGGCCGGAGCACGTCTGGGAGGACGCAGAGTGGCTCGAGCGGCGTGCGTCCACCGACCCGCTGCACGCTCCGATGTCCGTCTACGAGGTGCATCTCGGCTCGTGGCGGCGCAATCCGCTCGAGGACAACCGGCAGCTGACGTATCTCGAGCTCGCCGACGAGCTCGGTGACTACGTCGCGGACCTCGGCTTCACGCACGTCGAGCTGCTGCCGGTGATGGAGCATCCGTTCGGCGGCTCGTGGGGCTACCAGGTGACGGGCTACTTCGCGCCGACGTCGCGGTTCGGGACGCCGGACGACTTCCGCACGTTCGTCGACCGGCTGCATCAGCGCGGCATCGGCGTCCTCCTCGACTGGGTGCCCGCGCACTTCCCGCGCGACGAGTGGGCGCTCGCGCAGTTCGACGGGACGGCGCTGTACGAGCACGCCGACCCGCGCCGCGGCTCCCATCCCGACTGGGGCACGCTCGTCTTCAACCTCGGCCGGCGCGAGGTGCGGAACTTCCTCTACTCGAACGCGCTGTACTGGATGCGCGAGCACCACGCCGACGGGATCCGCGTCGACGCCGTCGCGTCGATGCTCTACCTCGACTACTCGCGCAAGCCCGGCGAGTGGGTGCCGAACGAGTTCGGCGGCCGCGAGGATCTCGACGCCGTCGCATTCCTGAAGGAGCTGAACGAGGTGCTGTACGCGCGCGAGCCGGGTGTGATCTCGAGCGCGGAGGAGTCGACCGCGTGGCCCGGCGTATCGCGGCCCACGTATCTCGGCGGGCTCGGCTTCGGATTCAAGTGGAACATGGGCTGGATGCACGACACGCTCGCGTACTTCAAGAAGGATCCGGTCTACCGCCGCTTCCACCACCACACGCTGACGTTCTCGCTCATGTACGCGTTCAGCGAGAACTTCCTCCTGCCGCTGTCGCACGACGAGGTCGTCCACGGGAAGGGATCGCTGCTGCAGAAGATGCCGGGCGACCGGTGGCAGAAGTTCGCGAACCTGCGCTCGCTGTACGCGTACATGTGGGCGCACCCGGGAAAGAAGCTCCTGTTCATGGGCGGCGAGCTGGCCGAGTGGGACGAGTGGAACGACGGCGGCTCGCTGCACTGGAACCTGCTCGAGTACGCGGAGCACCAGGGCGTGCATTCGCTCGTGCGCGACCTCAACCGCGTCTACCGCGACACCCCGGCGCTGTGGGAGGTCGACTTCGAGCCGGCCGGGTTCCGCTGGCTCGAGGCGAACGACGCGAGCGGCAACGTGCTCGCGTTCGCGCGCCTCGACGCGAAGGGGGAGCGGCCGCTCGTGTGCGTGCTGAACCTCTCGCCGGTGCCGCGCTACGACTATCGCGTCGGGATGCCGGTCAGCGGTCGCTGGCGGGAGGCGCTGAACACGGACTCGCCGTACTACGGCGGTACCGGCGTCGGCAATCTCGGCGCGGTGGAGGCGGCGGCGGTGCCGTGGCACGACCAGCCGTTCTCGGCCCTGCTCACGCTGCCGCCCCTCGGTGCTGTCTGGCTGGTTCCGGAGTAGCGCGCGAAGCTCCGCTTCGCGCGCTGGGAGACGGAACTCCGCGCAGCCGCGAGCGCGGTCGCAGCTGCGCTTCGTGCTGTTCTTCCTGGTGATGCTCTCGGCGGGAGGCCTGCCCCGTCGCGCTGCATCGGCCGTCCGCTAAGTCGGCTCTGCCTGTCTTAGCGTCCGGCCTTAGTCGTTTGACGATTCACGCGGCCAAGGCGTCGACGTAACGGGAGCCGCCGGCGACGTTACGGCGACGCGAACCAGCTGGCGGGCATGGCGAAGCCACGGCCGGCAGCGACAGCGCAGGCATCGGCCCAGGACTTCCCCGATAGGGACCGCACGCAGCGCGCGGGAGACCGCGTTCTCCCGCGCGCGGAGTTCCGCTTCCTTCGGGTCGAAGGCGTAGCCTTCGAAGCGTGTTTACCACGCGTCCCGAATTGCGAGGAACGTTCGGCATGGTTGCGTCGACGCACTGGCTCGCGTCCGCCGCAGGGATGGCGGTGCTGGAGCTGGGCGGCAACGCGTTCGACGCGGCGGTCGCGGCCGGGCTGACGTTGCAGGTGGTCGAGCCGAACCTGAACGGGCCGGGCGGCGACCTGCCGGCGATCCTGTTCCCGGTCGAGCGCGGCGGGCCGGTGGTGCTCTGCGCGCAGGGGCCGGCGCCGCGCGCCGCGACGATCGAGCGCTACCGCGACGGGCTCGGACTGTCGCTCGTGCCCGGCACCGGTCCGCTCGCCGCCGTCGTCCCCGGCGCCTTCGGCGGGTGGATGGCGATGCTGCGCGACTACGGCACGCTGCCGTTTGCTGAGGTTGCGAAGTACGCGATCCGCTACGCGGACCACGGCTACCCGGTGGTGCCTGCGATTGCCCGCGCCGTCCGCAACGTCGAGCAGCTCCTCCGCGACGAGTGGACGACCTCGGCCGAGATCTATCTCCCGGTTCCGGAGCCCGGCGGCCTGCACCGGAACCCGCGGCTCGCGCAGACGTATCGCCGTCTCGCCGAGTCGGACGACCCGGTGGACGAGTGGTACCGCGGCTTCGTCGCCGAGGCGATCGTCGGCTTCCAGCAGCGCGAGTGGATGGACAGCTCGGGCGAGCGGCACGCCGGACTTCTCGCCGAGGAGGACCTCCGCGACTGGCGCGCGACCTACGAGGAGCCGCTCGCCGTCGACTACCACGGGCTGTCGGTGCTGAAGGCGGGGCCGTGGAGCCAGGCGCCGGTCTTCCTCCAGCAGCTGCGCCTGCTCGAGGGCTTCGACCTCGCCGCGATGGGACACGCGTCCGCCGAGTACGTCCACACCGTGACCGAGTGCGCAAAGCTCGCGTTCGCCGACCGCGAGGCATGGTACGGCGATCCCGATTTCGTCGACGTCCCGATCGACGTGCTGCTCTCGCGCGAGTACGCCGATGAGCGGCGCGCGCTCGTCAGCGACGCGTCGTCGCCGGAGCTGCGGCCCGGCTCGCCGGGCGGCCGCGAACCGCGCCTCGCGACTCCCGTCGACGGCATGCCAGTGGCGCCCGGCGTCGGCGAGCCGACGCGAGGCGACACCGTCCATCTCGACGTCGTCGACCGCTGGGGGAACATGGTCGCCGCAACGCCGAGCGGTGGCTGGCTGTGGGGCGCGCCGGTGATCCCGGAGCTCGGCTTCTGCCTCGGCACGCGCGCGCAGATGTTCTGGCTCGAGGAGGGTCTGCCGAACTCGCTGGAGCCGGGGAAGCGGCCGCGCACGACGCTGTCGCCGACGATGGCGATGCGCGACGGCGAGCCGTATCTCGCCCTCGGCACACCCGGCGGCGACCAGCAGGACCAGTGGACGCTGCACGTCCTGCTCGCGCACCTTCTCTTCGACATGGACCTGCAGGCCGCGATCGACGCGCCGAACCACCACACCGAGGCGTTCCCGAGCTCGTTCTATCCTCGCGCGTCGATGCCGCGACACGTCGCCGTCGAGGACCGCGCCGGTGCGGACACGGTCGACGGCCTGCGTGCGAGGGGCCACGACGTCGCGGTGTCGCCGCCGTGGTCGCTCGGCCGCGTGAGCGCCGTCGGCCGTGAGCCGGACGGTCAGCTGAAGGCGGCCGCCAACCCGCGCGGCATGCAGGGCTACGCGACCGGGCGCTGACGCGGGCGAACGAGCGGCCACGTCGCCACCGCGAGCGCGGCGAGCGAGCAGAGCAGGACGATCGCCGCTCCGTCGTTTCGGTTCATACCCAGCCAGACCCAGACGGTCTTCGCCAGGTCGCTCTCGCCGTGACCGGGATACCACGTGTCGTTCGGATTCCTCAGCGCATACGTCAGCAGGTCTGCCGTTGTCAGCACGATCGATATCGCCGCGAGTGTCGTCGTCGTCCGCGGCCAGCGCCGGAACGCAGGCCCGAGTCCCAGGACGAGAAATGGCAGCGCCGGCACGAGGAACCGCGGCCCGGGAGACGCGCCGCCGTACGGGAGGAAGTAGCCCGCGTCGGAGAACACGAAAACGGCGGTTATCGCCGCCGCGACGCCGGCCTCGAGCCGCTGTCCCTCGCGCCAGAGCAGCCACAGTCCCACCGCCGCGAGGACGAGCACCGGCGAGAACAGCAGCAGCCCCCGGTCGCCGATCAGCACCTCCTTCAGACCGTGGAGGCTCGGCACGCCGATGCCGAAGAAGCCGTGACGCTGCCGCTCGGAAAACGGCGGCGCCTCGTAGCGGTACGAGAGGTGGAACGGCGAGCCGAAGGCGGCGGCGTTGTAGGCGAGCAGCGCCGCGAGCGGCGGCAGGCCGCCGAGGACGAACCAGCCCAGCCGGCGCGGTGCGCGCAGCGCGACCACGATCGCGACGGCGGCCACGATCACGACCGCCGGGTAGTCGACGAGCACGGCGCAGCCTCCGACAAATCCCGCGGCGGCGGCACGGCGCGCCGTCGGGCGGCGCGCGAGGAGGAACGCGGCGAGCCCGAGCCCGCCGGCGGCGACGTGCGCGAACATCGTCGCGGCGAGCGGCGACGCGAGCGTTCCTGCGCCGAAGGTCGCGCCTGCGGCCGCGCCTGCGACCTGCATGACGAGCCAGACGGTGAGGAGGAAGAGGATGCCGCCGGCGCCGAGCCGCAGTCCCCACACGCTGAGGTCGCCCTCGTCGTCCCATTTCGCCCTCGGCTTCGCGACGCCGAGCGCGCGCTCGACCTCGAATGCGGGGATGGCGAGTACCGACATCCCCGGCGCCTTGTCCGCATACGTGTGGCCGCCGTAGATTGACTTGTCGATCGGCAGATTTGCGGGGACCTGCAGCGAGCCGCGGAGCGCGAGCGAGCGCGTGAGCTCGATTCGCGTCCAGTCCTGCGGCCCGGAGACGTGCACGACCGTCAGCGTCGCGAGCCCGACGAGGACGAGTACGACGGCCTGGCGCGTGAGGCCCATCGCGCAAGGATAGGAGCCGACCGGCCCGGCGTCGCCGCGAACCTTGTAGAACTGTGCGGCTGATGGACGTGTGGCCCGGCAGACCGTTCCCGCTCGGGGCGACCCTCGACGAGAGCGGCACGAACTTCTCCCTGTTCTCGGAGAACGCGCAGCGCGTCGAGCTCTGCCTGTTCGACGACGACGGCGACCACGAGACCCGCGTCGAGCTGACCGAGCGCACGGCGTTCAACTGGCACTGCTTTCTCCCCGGCATCGGGCTTGGCCAGCGCTACGGCTACCGCGTCCACGGCCCGTACGACCCGAACGCGGGCCGCCGGTTCAATCCCGCGAAGCTGCTGATCGACCCGTACGCGAAGGCGATCGAAGGGCCGATTGCGTGGCAGCACGGCAACACGCTCCCGTACACGCCGAGCCCCGACGAGGACGCCGACCTCTCGACGGACGCGACGGACGACGCGGCCGCGATTCCGAAATGCGTCGTCGTCGATCCGCACTTCGACTGGGAGGACGAC
>Ga0265338_10005804_pt1 | contig 15932 bp, 6 predicted proteins | sample 42126metaG_FD_193579 | JGI IMG/M metagenome (GOLD analysis project Ga0265338, IMG submission 193579) | Rhizosphere microbial communities from Carex aquatilis grown in University of Washington, Seatle, WA, United States - 4-21-26 metaG | ecosystem: Host-associated > Plants > Roots > Rhizosphere >... | reverse complement strand
AGGTTTAACTTCGGGTACCTATTCTGTATATGGTAGAAATGTTGGACAAGTTTGTGAAAACTTACTTGGTTCTGTTACTATTGTTGAACCGGGTGCTATTTCAACTAGTGGTGTTGTTACTAACCCTACTTGTTCTACTGGTACTGGCAGCGTAACATTAACTATCAGTGGAGGAACTGCCCCTTATCAATATCAATTAAATGGCGCGGGCACTTGGACAGCTATCGTTTCCGGTGGTACTATCTCCGGACTTCCTAATGGTGCTTACTCTATCGTGGTGCGTGATGGCACCCTTACTACAGGCTCACCTATTACAGGTACAGTTGTTATTCCTACAGCTTTAACGGCCAGTGGAATATCAACCAATCCAACTTGTATTACAGGAGGTAGTGTTGCCATGACAATTAATGGTGGAACGGGCGCATACACTTATCAATTAAATGGTGCTGGTGGATGGAATCCTATAACTAGTGGTTCTTCCATAACAGGTTTAACAGCTGGTGCCTATTCTATAATTATGAGAGATGCTAACTTATGTACAGCTACAGCCGTTTCCGGCTCACTTGTGGATGACAAAGCAGCTCCTGCAGTAACTATCAATGGTCTTGGTGCAGGTGTTATCAATTGTATTACTACAAACATTCCATTAACTTCAAGTCAAACAGGAAGTACATATGCTTGGACAAAAGATGCAGGAGTGTTTGGTTCTACTAAAACAGTCTCTGCAATAGATGCAGGTGTTTACGGTTTAACTGTAACTTATGCTAACGGCTGTACTGCAACAGCTACTTCTGTTACTACAAGCAAAGATGCTACAATACCAACTGTTACATTAACCGGTGCAACTACAGGTGCTGTTATCAATTGTACAACGTCAAGCTATACATTAGGATATACAACATCATCAGGAACTGTCACTTCTCAAACTTGGTCGAATGCTTCAACAGGAAGCACTCTAAATGCAACAAGTGCCGGAACTTATAGTGTTGCGGTAAACTTTACTAATGGTTGTTCAACAACTTCTAATTCCATAATATTGACAAAAGATGTGACAGCCCCTAGTGTTACAATTAGCGGTGCAGGTACAATAACTTGTACTAATCCTACCATATCATTAAATTCAAGTCAATTGGCTAATTCCTATGCTTGGACTAAAAATGCAGCAGTATTTGGTTCGTCGATTGCTTCAATTAATGCAACTGCTGGTGGAACCTATGGATTAATCGTAACTTATGCAAATGGTTGTAAAGCAACTGCAACTACAGTTACTCTTGCGGAAGATAAAGTAGCACCTGCAGTTACTATTGTTAATGGAACTGGAGTCACTGGACTTAATTGTACAACAACAAGTATTGCATTATCATCAAGTAAAACTGCAACATCTTATGCTTGGGTTAAAGACGCTGTAGCATTTGGAACTACTTCGGGCATTTCAGTAGTTGTTCCGGCGGTATATGGGTTAACTGTAACATATGCAAATGGTTGTACAGCTACAGCTCCGGTTACTATTATTAACGGAACACCTTGTTTGAATGCAACCATTACAAATACAACAAATGACAAAGATCAAACAGTTGAAGTAAATACAGGATATGTAAATATTAAATTTGTAACGGGTGGAAGTGCTACCACTGCAACATTAACAGGTAATTTACCGCCAAATGTTTCGTACAATGCTGCAACAAAAACAATTAGTGGTGTTCCAACTGCAAAAGGTACTTATACTTATACCCTTACTACAAATGGAAATAATCCTGAAACTATTAGCGGAACTATTATAGTTACTGCTCCAGCTCCAAAACCGCCAACAGTTTCAACTAATTTGGATATTAAAACTAATATCAATTCAGATATGAATCAACAAGTTTTGAGTTGGACAGGTGGTAATTTCAGCAGTATTGTTGTAGAAGGTTTAGCTGCTGGTTTAACTTATCATATTGACACTATTGCTAAAACAATTACCATTTCAGGAAAAGCAAATACATCGAGTACATATACTATCAAAACCATAGATGTAAACGGTTCTTCACAAGAATACAATGGAAGTATAAGTGCAAAAGGACATAAAGTATATCAGGAAGGTAATAAACTCCATATTACTGGTGATGTTGCTTATAAGGTAGAAATTTTTGCTCCTGATGGCAAATATGTGCAAATTAAATATAACGTTAGTGAGTTAGAGTTTAGTTATCTACCAAGTAGTGGTTTTATAATAAAAATAACCGATCAGGATAAATCGATAACCGCTATAAAATTCTTCTGGAAACACTAAACCAATAGAAACAAAAGAGGCTATCATTTAGATAGCCTCTTTTGTTTTATTTTCCAAATTTCTACAAAATCTCATTTTATCTTTACCCTTGAAATACTCTTGTTTAGAGTTTTAACAGAACTATTCTCCATAAAAATTTTATTTAAATTATCTTTGTAAGATGATTAGCTTTGTTAATCTTATTTACACCAGTAACCAAAAAATCTAAACACACAAAGATGAAAAAACACATCGTTTTTTTCAAACTACTTTTAGTTCTATGCCTATCAGGCATAAGTACAATAGCAACAGCTAGCAATTACTACGCCTCTCCTTCTGGTACTGGTATAGGAACTTTTGCAGATCCAACAAGTTTAACTACTGGATTGTCAAAACTAACAGTAGGAAATCCTGACACACTATTTTTATTTGGGGGAATATACAATCAATCAGCCAAAATTTCATTAACTAAATCAGGAACAGCAAGTGCTCGCTTAGCTATTTTTGCAATTCCAGGAGATACTGTTATTATTGATTTTAGAAATCAAGTATTTGGAGTAAGAGGATTTGAAGTTTCAGGAAATTATATTCATGTTAAAGGACTTACAATTCAATATGCAGGTGATAACGGGATGCATATAACATCTAATTATAATATTATTGAGAATTGTGTATTTCATGCAAACTGTGATGCCGGTTTCCAAATATCAGGATCCTCTTCAGGAGGAGTTGGCAATGTGATAAAAAACTGTGACTCCTATGATAATTTCGATTATGAAACAGGGGGTGTTACAGCTGCCAACTTTGGGGGAAATGCCGATGGTTTTGCAGATAAATTATATGACAACACTTCAGATGTAAATACTTATATAGGTTGTCGTTCTTGGAACAATTCGGATGACGGATGGGATATGTATAATAGACGAGGTATCACTCATATTATCAACAGTTGGTGTTATAATTTAGGACGAGCAAGTTTTGATTTAACCAATAACCCAAGAGTAAAAGGCATAGATTCCACTTGGTTTAAGCAATTTCCAATGACAGTTACAAGTGATAAAGGTAGTTCTGTAACAGCAACAATAGCTGCATATCCAAATTTTGGCAATGGTAACGGTTTTAAACTTGGTGGAGATTATCGTAATAATATTGTCACACTAGAAAATTGTCTTTCTTCAAGTAATAAAGCACATGGTTTCGACCAAAATAATAATGCAGGCTTGATGACGCTACACAATTGTACAGCTTACAACAATACTCCAAATTATGCTTTCTACGATAGAGCTTCAAATAGCTCAAGTGCATCCAATCCAGCAAGTGAAAATCCGGTAACAAATGCCCTATTAGACATTAAAAACTGTGCATCACTGGGAGGCACCTCCAATACTTTTGTTTCGGCAACTTATTTAACATCGTCCTATAATACATGGAATACAAACGGTGTAACATGCACTGCTGCTGATTTTCAATCAATAGATCCAACAGAAATGATAACATCGCCTCGTCAAGCCGATGGAAGTCTTCCAAATATTGCATTTATGCATCTAGTACCCGGAAGTGATTTAATTAATGCCGGCACAAATGTTACTCTTCCTTATAGTGGTGTTGCTCCTGATTTAGGCTGCTTTGAAGTTGGTACATTAGATCAATTCCCCGCAGTTGTTTCAACTCCAACGAATAGTACTCAATCTGTATTACAAGGTTCTGCTATTGAAAATATTGTATTTACATGGTCAGGAGGTGCAACAGGACTTACAGTTACAGGTTTACCTGATGGAATCACAACTACAATAGATCCTATCGCAAAAACACTTACTCTATCAGGTACTCCGACTACTCTTGGTATATCCTCCTATACCTTAACTACCGTAGGAGGTTCTGGTTCATCAATTAGTGTTACCAGAGAAATTATTTGTAGTTCTGCAACGGCAAAAAAAATTGCCTTCTTTACAACCCCAAACAATACTGCTGATACTAAAATATTAAACAAATTACAAGCTAATCCCGATTTCTCAATTACAGTAATTGACGCAACATTATCTTCTGTTGATTACTCAGGTTATGACTTAATTGTAATGAGTCCGGTACCAGCTTCCGGGTCTTTAGGCTATCCGGCAATCAAAACTTTAGATAAACCTAAATTATTATTAAAACCCTTTACTCTTAAAAGTACAATTTGGCACTGGATAACAGCCTCAACAGCAGTAAATACGACAGCAATTACGGATTCTATTACAAACAAAAGTCATGAAATTTTTACCGGACTAACATTCACAGGGCCTAATAATGATGAATTACAACTTTTTTCATCAGTCCTTTCTCAATTTGCCGTAACCGGTGTAACTGCTTCAACTTGGATTGCAACACCTTCCGTAGACCAGCTGGCTACATCTGTAGGATCAAATACAACACAAAGTATTGTTGAAATTCCTGTCGGCACAAACATGAATGGAACTACCACTACTCAACGCTTTTTAATGATTGGTCTTAGTGAATATTCTATCGCCAACCTAACCGCTACGGCAACACAATTGATTGAGAACTCGTGTTACTATTTACTTGGAATGTCCGTACCAGTCACAGCTATAAAAGAATCAAAAGCTGCCAGTCAATATAAAATCATTCAAACGTCTACAAATATCTCCGTAGATACAAATGAAGAGATTAAAGGATTAGAACTTTATACTATAACTGGAAATAAAATCGCAACAAGCAATAACAAAACAATCTCTACTGCCAATTTAGCGCAAGGTGTATATATCTTGCATATAATTGGTCAAACAAAAAACTATTATTCTAAAATACTAATTAAAAAATAACAAATCATGATCAATAAAGCCAAATATTCTATTCTGAGCTTATTTCTTCTTGTATGTTTACCGATGATGGTCAACGCAACAGTAACATTGCCATCTATACCGACAACACAATTCTCCATTATCACTTATGGAGCAAGTACAAGTAATACCGACAATTCATCCGCTATCAATGCAGCTATTACTGCCGCAAATGCTGCCGGAGGAACCGTTATTATACCTGCAGGCACTTTCCTTAGTGGCCCCATTACAATGAAAAGCAATGTAAACTTACATTTAGCAGCAGGAGCAATTCTACAAATTCTACCTTACGGAACTGGTAATGGAACACCAGCAGGTAGTTATCCAAACAATGGAACAACAGACCAATATAACCCTTTTATTTACGGTAGTGGATTGAGTAATATTGCCGTAACTGGTACAGGAACAATTGAAGGAAATGGATCCGCTTGGTGGACAGCATTCGCATCCAACAGTAACATGAAACGACCTTCTTTAATTCGCTTTAAAGCTTGTAATAAAGTGTTGGTTGATAGTATTACATTGCAAAATTCACCTGGGGTACATGTCACATACGGCCAAAGTGGAAGTTCTTATGGTGCAAATGGGACTATCACCAATATTAAAGTTTCTGCTCCATCAAACTCTCCTAACACCGATGCAATCGATACATGGTATTGGAATGGAATTAACATCTTTAACTGTAATCTTTCTGAAGGCGATGACAATGTAGCCATGGATAGTTATAGCTCCAATATAAATATTAAACATTGTACTTTCGGAAGCGGTCATGGAGTATCTGTAGGAAGTTATACAATTAATGTTGAAAATGTAAATGTTGATAGCTGTACTTTTACAAATACAACTAATGGTATTCGTTTGAAATCAGATAGAGATAGAGGCGGTAATGACTCCATTTTTACTTATTCAAACATCACAATGACTAATGTAACAAATCCAATTTACATATCCGACTACTACGAAAGGAGTTCACAACCCGCACCAGATACTGTCGCAACAGTACCTATAATAAGTACCACTCCTTTTTGGAGCAAAATTCTTCTGAAAAACATCACCATAACAGGTTCACCCAATGCTGGACTAATTTTTGGAAGACCCGAAGCCCCTATTACAAATATTGAGTTTGATAATGTCCAAATATCTGCAACGACTTCCGGAATGGATGCCTATTTTGTCAATGGACTTGTATTTAACTGTTCAAACATCACATTGCCAAGTGGTAAAGGAAACGCCATTATTCCATATGGTGCAACCATAAGTGGAATTAATACTACAACAGGTGTATCGACAATTTGCACGGAGCCAACACTATCATTTTCATCCGGTTCAACAGTAGAATCCGTTCCACAAGGTTCTGCTATAACCAACATTGTTTACACTTATGCAGGCTCAGCGACTGGGGCAACAGCCACAGGACTCCCTGCAGGTGTAATTGCTACAGTTGATACAAATACTAAAACTATAACATTATCAGGAACACCCACTACAACCGGTATTTATAATTATACCATTACTACAGTAGCTACGGGCTCTGATTTCGCTACAATAACCGGCAAAATTATCGTTGCATCTCCTACGGCAAAAAAGATAGCCTATATGACAATCCCAAATAGCGCAGCAGATAATTTAATATTAAATAAGTTGGAAGGAAATGCTGACTTTGCCCTTACAGTAATTGATGCAACTTTATCCTCTGTTGACTATTCAGGTTATGATTTAATTGTCATGAGTCCTGTACCAAGTTCATCTGCGTCTGGTTTTGCGCCATTAAAAGGCTATAATAAGCCTGAACTTTTGCTCAAACCATTTACTTTAAAAAGTGGCACTTCAACTTGGAGCTGGGGCACGGCTGTAAATACTGCAGCTAATACAAGTACCATAACAGTTACAAATAAATCTCACATTATTTTTTCCAATCTGAGTTTTACGGGAGCCAGTAATGATCAACTTCAGTTATTCAATACAGTTTCAACAAACGGTGTTACTGGCATTACTTCAACATCATGGGTTGGATCTCCTGTATCACAACTAGCTATAGCTTTAGGGACTTCGACAACACAAAGCATAGTTGAAATACCGGTTGGAACTAGTATGAATGGGACTACTGTTCCTCAACGATTTCTGATGATTGGCGTAAGTGAATCTTCTACAGCAAATTTAACTGCTACAGCTACTCAATTAATAGAAAACTCGTGTTACTATTTACTTGGAATATCCATACCAGCCACAACTATAAAAGAATCAAAAACCGGTAGTCAATTTAAAATCATTCAAACGGCTACAAGCATTTATGTAGATACAAATGAAGAAATAAACGGATTGGAACTTTATTCGGCAACAGGAAGTAAAATCACAACAAGCAACAGCAAAACTATTTCTACTGCTAATTTAGCACAAGGTGTATATATCATCAATGTAAAAACTAAATTACAGAATAACTACATAAAGATTATAAAGAAATAGAATCTAAAATTTAACATATGATAGGAAGCCGATAAATATTGATGTTTATTGGTTTTCTCCTTTTAGAAAGACTATTTTCATGAACTTAAATGAAATAAAAACCGTTTATAATCGTTATAAGGTAAGATATTGCACATTTGTTAACATTGATTAATACTAAATACAAAAGCACAAATTATGAGAAAATTGAAATCGTGGTTATTATTCAGTCTCTTGTTTATTCCATTTGGTTTATCGGCTACAAACTATTATGTTGCAACTACTGGTAGTGATTCCAATACTGGAACCTCTATTTCAAGTCCTTTTCTCACTGTGGCTAAAGCTGTAACAAAAGCAACTGTTGCAGGTGACTCCATTATTATTAGGAGTGGTACATATGCATCAACTGCTACCTTGAAATTAACTAAATCAGGGACGAGTGCAAAACACCTTGTAATTACGGCATATAGACCTGATATTACAAGTGCAAGCAAACGTCCTATTCTTGATTTCTCAGGAATGTCAGTTGGTAGCTCTAACCAAGGATGTACAGTGAGTGGTGTAGCTTATTGCGACATTTATGGCTTAATATTTAAGGGAGCCGGTGATAATGGTATGTTGGTTCAAAGCACATCCAACAACATGAAATTTGAATTTTGTTCCTTTACACAAAATAGAGATGCAGGTTTCTTAATTCGTGACCAATCTCATGACTGTTTGATATTAAACTGTGACGCATTCGCAAATGCAGACATGGGTACAGGAACAACTACTCTTGGTGGAAATGCGGATGGTTTTTCTCCAAAACTAGATCCAGGATCAAATATCATTTTTAGAAATTGTCGTTCTTGGAAAAATTCAGATGATGGTTGGGACGGTTATTTGAAATGCACTGAAGCCGGTATTCCTACCGGCATGTTAACTATCTTAGAAAACTGTTGGGCATGGGGCAATGGTTATTATTGGAAAGATGGTACAACAAACAGTTCTATGAACGGTAACGGCATCAAAATGGGTGGCAGTGCCAACAAAGATCAAGACCACAACTTCAGAGTAATCAACTGCTTATCTTTTGACAACAAAGCAAAAGGGTTTGACCAAAATAATAACGCAGGTTCTATGTATTTATACAACTGCACATCTTATGGCAATGGTGATTTAGACTACGGATTAAACAGCTCTGGTGTAACTTATGTTTCTGGAGCAGTGACATCTGTTATTAACAGTATCTGTACATCAGGAAAAGGTACAGCCTTTAAAAGTGGAGCTACTTTAACAACTAATAGCTTTACAGCAGCCACATCAAACTTTTCCTCAATAGATACAACAGGTATGAGTGCACAAAGAAAAGTAGATGGAAGTCTACCTGATATTAATTTTGCACATTTAGCTTCCGGTTCTGCATTAATCGATGCTGGTACTATTCAATCGACAGTTGCGTACAATGGTGGAACCGGTATTCCATATAGTGGAACTAAACCTGACTTAGGTTGTTTCGAAACTGTAAGCAATCCTACATTGGTTCTTACATCAGGTAGCAGTACACAATCTGCAACTTCAGGTGTTGCGATTACAAGCATTGTATATACATATGGTGGAACTGCAACAGGTGCAAATGTAACAGGATTACCTACCGGTATAACTGCAACACCCAATACAACGGCTAAAACTGTAACTATCAGTGGTAGTTCAACTGTTGTTGGATCTGCAAACTTTACTATAACAACAACTCAAGCATCAGGTACTGCTACCTCTTTAACCGGAACAATTACAATTGTTGCTGCTATTACTCCAACTTTGGTATTGACTTCTGGTTCTGCTACACAAACGGCTTATGTAGGAAGTGCCATTTCAAATATAGTATATACTTACGGAGGTGGTGCAACAGGCGCAACTGTAACAGGTCTACCAACCGGTGTTTCTGCAACCACCAATGTTACAACCAAAACAGTAACTATTAGTGGCACTCCAACCACAACAAGTACAGGAAGTTATTCTATAGTAACAACTGGTGGAACAGGTTCTGCTGTAACTTTAAGCGGCACAATTACTGTAAATAACCCCACAACATTAAGCGCTCCAGGAAGTGTGACAGCAACTAATACAACTACGTCTATTACTTTAAATTGGCCAGCTATATCTAACGCTAGCAGCTATATGGTTAATTTGTGTTCAACTGGAACATCTACCACCTTGGCCACTTGGGATTTTACCGACACATGGACTATATCTTCTGCAAGTGCAGATGCTAACCTAGTTGTTGATGCTTCCAATGTGAATCGATTCAATTATATTCCAGCAACAACAAATACCGCTTTATTATTTGCAAATGGAACTGCCATACCCGATGTTGCCGGTTTATTATTTACTCAAACGGGAGCATCAAAAGTTAGACTCGGATTTGGAACATCTTTATTATATCTAAATGGCACTGGTATATCTGTAAGTATTCCTTGTAGTGTTGGTAATGTTGTAACTATTATAGGACCTTCAGGTAATGCTACTGCAATCGACAGAGGTTATACTGCAACAGGAGGGACATTAAACACCACTAAATCAAGCAATATTGATGCAACTGGAATTATGAATGTTGCCGGTGCTGTTGGTACATGGGTATATACTGCGACTGCTACAAAAGTTGTAATTACTTCAGTAATCGGTGGTATGAATATTCAAAAAATCACTGTATCAACAAGTGGTTCTTCAACTACATGTACTGAATATCCTGCAGCAACAAACACTTATACCGCTTCAGGTTTAACTAATGGTGCAACGTACACATACCAAGTAAAAGCTTTGAGTTCAAATGCTGCATATACAACAAGTTCTTATACAACTGCACAAAGCATTACAACCGGTACTGTAACGGATATTACGAAAATCTCTACTGATTTTGGTTTAATCCAAACTGAAAATGCATTACTTGTTACGGGTATTGATGTTGATTTGTTAAGCATCTACAACTTGCAAGGTCAAATTATTGCAAGTGCTAAAGATTCAAGCATCAATATTAGTTCTTTGAATCATGGTGTATATGTTGTACTAGTTAAAGGTACTGATGGTTCACAATCAAGTAAGAAGTTTATTAAGTAATATACTCCGTATAAATAAACAAGAGAGGCTGTTTCAATTGAAACAGCCTCTCTTGTTATATCCGTAACGCAGAAATATAATAAAATCAATGCTTAGAATTCCTCAATAAAAAGATAACTTCATCTACAATATATAAAAATTACTTTAAGTTATTTTAACATTATAGGAAAAGCCCATAGAATATAGACATTTGGAAGTTTTTATTAACAAAGGTGGATTTCACATATTAAATTGAAGAATAAATACAATAAATTCACGTTTTAAATTATAACAACGAAAAAAATTTCTTTTTCATCTATAAGAAATCTTTTTTGAACTAAAAATTATTGTATAACTTAAAACAAAAAAATTATGAAAACAATCAAAACATTTTTGTTATTGTTTACTTTCGTTTTAGTTGCATTTACTTCAAATGCACAAAACTATTTTATGACTTCACCAGAAGGATATGGAGCTGGGGCTACAGGCGGTGGTACAGCAGCACCTATCACAGTTACAACTTCTGCGGCACTTAAAACGGCCTTAACGGCTTCGGGTAATGGCGTGATTTTAGTGTCAGGCACAATAACAACAGCTAGATTAGAGGTTGTTGTTACTAACAAAACCATAATTGGTTTACCTGGAGCTACACTGACTAACCTTGATCAAACCGCAAGTAACTCAGGTATCTTGTATTTAAAATCAGGCTCTAGCAATGTAATCATTCGCAATCTCATTTTTGTAGGACCTGGAGCTTATGATGCCGATGGTTGGGATTGTTTAACCAACAAAGGTTGTACAAAACTTTGGGTTGACCATTGCGATTTTCAAGATGGTATGGATGGTAACTTTGACAATACAAATGATGCTGACAATATTAGCATTACATGGTGTCGATTTCATTATCTAAAAACTCCAAAAGCAGGTGGTTCAGGTGGTACTGACGACCATCGTTTTACAGATCTTATTGGAGGATCTGATTCAGATGCTCCTTCTGATGGTCATTACAGTATCACATGGCAATATTGCTGGTGGGATAATGGCTGTGTAGAAAGAATGCCTCGTGCAAGAAATGCACAATTACATTTATTAAATTGCTATTGGAATACAAAAAATGGCAAAGTATTATTAGGCTTAGGCGGTGGTAGTAATGGAACTACTGCTTATGTAGAAAGTTCTGTTATGGCCGGTTCAGGTACACAATATAAAAATTATGACGGAACTGTTGCTCTTAATTTTGTAAACTGTTCTGGTGTTACACAAGCCAATGTTGGAACTGTATCTAAACCAACTTATACTTATACGGTACTTCCGGTTGGTCAATTAGTATCAGCTATTACAAATGCATCCTGTGGTGCCGGTGCAACCTTACAAGTTAATGCTGCAGGAGTAATTTCTTCTTCTTGCTCTACACCGGTTCTACAACCGACTTTAGTTCTAACTTCCGGTTCTACAGCTCAAACAGTAACACAAAATTCACCTATTGCAAGTATTGTTTATACCTATGGAGGTAGTGGTACGGGAGCTACTGTAACAGGACTTCCTGCCGGTGTTAGTGCTACTACTAATACTTCTGCTAAAACAATAACTATTAGCGGAACACCAACTGCTACCGGTACATTTAATTATACCATTACTACAACACAATCTAGTGGTACGGCCGTATCTTTAAGCGGAAGTATAATTGTGAATGCGATTGTTGTTCCTCAACCAACATTGACATTGACTTCAGGTGCTGCTTCACAAACAATAACTGTTGGTGCTGCTATATCTAACATCGTTTACACTCTAGGTGGAAGCGCTACAGGTGCAACTGTTACAGGTCTTCCTGCTGGTGTAACAGCTATAGTAAGTGGTACAACAGTAACTATTAGTGGCACTCCTACTGCAACAGGTACATCCAACTTTACAGTGACAACTACACAATCCAGTGGTACTGCCGTATCTTTAAGCGGAAGTATAATTGTGAATGCGATTGTTGTTCCTCAACCAACATTGACATTGACTTCAGGTACTGCTTCACAAACAATAACTGTTGGTGCTGCTATATCTAACATCGTTTACACTTTAGGTGGTAGTGCTACAGGTGCAACTGTTACAGGTCTTCCTGATGGTGTTACTGCAACTACCAGTGGTACAACAGTAACTATTAGTGGCACTCCTACTGCAACAGGTACTTCAAGCTTTACTGTAACAACAACGCAATCTAGTGGAACTGCTGTTTCTTTAAGCGGAAGTATAATTGTGAATGCGATTGTTGTTCCTCAACCTACATTGACTTTGACTTCAGGTGCTGCTTCACAAACATTAACCATTGGTGCGGCTATCACAAATATTGTTTATACTTTAGGTGGTAGTGCTACAGGTGCAACTGTTACAGGTCTTCCTGATGGTGTTACTGCAACTACAAGCGGTGCAACTGTAACTATCAGTGGTACGCCAACTGCAACAGGCACTTCAAGCTTTATTGTAACAACAACGCAATCTAGTGGAACTGCTGTTTCTTTAAGCGGAAGCATTATAGTGAATGAAGTAATAATTATAACAGGTGCTACTGAAACATTCGAATCTCTTACCTCATCAATACTTTCGACAGGTAGCGATAAGACACAAGATTTACCAATCAATGGTTTGACTTGGAAAGTAGAAAAAGCAAGATTGAATACATCTTCAACTTTTGCTCATGCTGGAAACAATTCTATCAGATTGCTTTATAACACAGGCGCATTAATCACTCCGGTTCTTGCAGGAGCACAAACTTTTAGCTTCTATGTAGCAGGTGCAAACGCAAGTTATACTCCGAAACTAGCCATTTATAAATCAATTGATGGTGGTACTACTTGGGTATCAACAGCTATTCTTTCTACTACTGTAACATCCACTTCATTCAAATTGATTTCGGTAACTATTAGCGAAACAACTAATAATGTGAAATTGAAAATTAGCAACTTAGGTGGAACATCTCAAACCAGTAGTAATAATATTTACATTGATGATGTTACTTTCACTGCTGCACCAGGTGCTAGATCAGCAATCATAGCTTATCCATCAGAAGCAACTGGCGAAAAAGTAATTACCGTTGTTCAAGATGCAAATGAATTGACAGTATCAGGAGTTGATGTAGCTTCACTTTCAGTTTATGGTGTTTCAGGTAGCATTTTGGCTTCATCTAAAACATCTCAAAATGTAAATGTAAGTACATTGGCAAATGGTGTTTATATATTACAAATACAAGCAATTGATGGCACTGTAACAAGCAAAAAGTTTATCAAACAATAAAGCTTGAATACTAAATAAATAAGAGAGGCTGTTTCAAACGAAACAGCCTCTCTTTATATTATGTATTTTAATAGTTAATTGTAAAATAGTCTATTGGTTAATTATCTCACTTTTCCACCATATGTTCGCTATCAAAACGAAGTACACGCCCCGGGAACTTCTCTAACCAACTCATATTATGTGTTGACATGATAACGGTTGTTCCTTCGTCTTTAATAGAATGTAATAATTGAACTATTTCTTTTCCTGTTTCTGCATCCAAGTGACCTGTTGGTTCATCTGCCAATATAATATTAGGTGAGTTTAGAAGCGCTCGGGCAATTACAATGCGTTGTTGTTCGCCTCCTGACAATTGATGAGGCATTTTATAGCCTTTATTTGACATGCCTACTTGTTTCAACACATCTGCAATACGACTATCAATATCAAGTTTTTTCTTCCAACCGGTGGCTTTTAATACAAATACAAGATTATCATGTACTGTTCTGTCTATTAATAACTGAAAGTCTTGATAAACAATGCCTAATTTTCTTCTCAAATATGGTATTTGGCTTCTCTTTAGTTTTTGTAAATTATAATCATTTATCGTTGCTTCTTCTCCGGCAAAGATGGGCACTTCACCATAAAAGGATTTCAACAAGGAACTTTTACCACTTCCAACTTTACCTACAAGATAAAGAAATTCACCCTTTTTTACTTCCAAGTTTATATCTTTGAGAACAACTACTTCTTGTTGAACGATTTCAACATTCACATATTTGATTAGTAAATCAGTATCTTCCATATTCTTTTAATTAATAATGAAAAAACAATCAATTATTTATGTCTCTTCTTTAGCTCTTTGGCCAAGTCTTCAATTCTATATCCTTTTGAAGTAAGCAATACTATAAGGTGATAAATCATATCCGAAGCTTCATAAAGAAACCCTTCATCGGTTCCATTGGTAGCTTCAATTACTGTTTCCACAGCCTCCTCACCCACTTTTTGAGCCATTCTGTTTACACCTGACTTAAATAACGAAGTGGTATATGATCCATCCGGCATTTCTATAAAGCGTGTGTCAATGAAATCTTGTAGAAAGCTAAGAAACTGAATATCTACTTCATTCTTTTCATTCCAACAAGTATCTGCACCTGTGTGACAAGCCGGACCAACCGGATTTGCTTTGACAAGTAATGTATCATTATCGCAATCAACAGCTATTGAAACCAAGTTTAGAAAATTACCACTCTCCTCTCCTTTTGTCCAAAGGCGATTCTTAGAACGGCTAAAGAAAGTCACTTTGCCACTTGATTCTGTTTGAGCGAAAGCCTCTTCGTTCATGTAAGCTAGCATAAGCACTTTGCCGGTCACAGCATCTTGAACAATGGCAGGCACTAATCCGCCCTGTTTCTTAAAATCTATATTCATATTATATTCAGTTACGAGTTACGAGTTACGAGTTACGAGTTTTAAATACAAATTTCAAATCTATAAAAAACAAGAACACGACTAGATAACAGATTTTCGTTTATGCGAACTTTTCCAAGTCCTTCAATTTTATTTTTCCTTCGTAAATAGCTTTGCCAAAGATAACAGCCGGAACACCTGCTTCTTCAAGTTCTTCAATATCTTTTATGCAACTTACGCCACCGCTCGCTATTAAATACAAATCGGGATATTGTCCCAATACTTTCTTATATAAATCTACCGCAGTACCTTGCAACATACCGTCTTTGCTTATATCAGTACAAATCACCTTAGTCACACCCTTACGCTTAAACTTTCCAATAAATGGCAACAACTCAATATTAGTATCTTCCAACCATCCGCTAACAGCAATGAGTTGATCTTTAACATCGGCACCCAATATAATCCTGTCTCCTCCATATTTCTTTACCCACGAAAGAAATTTATCCGGATTTTTCACAGCAATACTGCCTCCGGTAATCATCGAAGCTCCACTATCAAAAGCCATTTGCAAATCGGCATCTGTTTTTAAACCGCCGCCAAAATCAACTTCCAACGAAGTAGCCAACACAATCTGCTCAAGCACTTTATGATTGACAATA
>Ga0265338_10005802_pt1 | contig 15941 bp, 15 predicted proteins | sample 42126metaG_FD_193579 | JGI IMG/M metagenome (GOLD analysis project Ga0265338, IMG submission 193579) | Rhizosphere microbial communities from Carex aquatilis grown in University of Washington, Seatle, WA, United States - 4-21-26 metaG | ecosystem: Host-associated > Plants > Roots > Rhizosphere... | reverse complement strand
CTGCGTCGGCTTCTGCCGCATCGCATGCAACGCCTCCGGCGCCGCAAGGTGCGACTCACGGTGCCACGACGACCGCGTCGGCTGCTGCCTGGCCCACGCCCGCCGTCGAGGCTCCGAAGCCGCAACCACCCGCACCGGCGATTTCCCACGCGCCCGCACCGCCTGCCGCCGCGAAAGGCTCTTCGCCGTTTGGAGAAGATGCGGGCGTCGATCTCGCCGAAATGTTCGGCGAACTCAAGAACGATCTTGAAGCTGGAGGCTCTGCCGCCGACGAAGATCCTGAAACGCATTACAACCTCGGCATCGCTTTCCGCGAGATGGGATTGCTTGACGAGGCGATTGGTGAATTGCAGAAAGCTTGTCAGTTCTTCGACCGGGGCCACGCTTTCCCGCAGATCATGCAGACTTATACCTGGCTGGCGCAGTGCTTCCTGGAGAAGGGCGTGCCTGAGGCCGCAGTGCGCTGGTACGACAAGGCTCTCAACGTGGCCGGTATCGATGGGGAAACCCGAGTCGCCCTGCACTACGAACTGGCTTCTGCGTACGAAACTGCGGGCGATAAGGCTTCCGCTCTGAAGCACTTCATGGATGTCTATGGCAGCAACATCGACTATCGCGATGTGGCCGAGCGCATTAAGGCCCTGAAGTCGTAGAATAGCCCGATGTGTTTTGTTGCCAATCTTCTCTGCTCGAGCTCCGCTGACTCTTCAGGGAGCGATCGCGGATGACCGATCACACCCCGCTCTCCAGTGCAACCGACAAGGCGCCGGAAACCCAACCGTCGATAGGCCAGGGCCGTGCTGCTCTCCTTGATCCTCCGCTGCAGTCCGCACCTCCTCCAACGCCGCGCGGCGTGCAGCTCTGGATGCATCGCCTTTCCGTCTTTCTTTTTGTATTAATCAGTGCAGTCGCCGGAGTGCTGCTCATCATTCTTCCCTGGACTCCGGAATGGACCGACAACTACCTTTTGCTGCAATTCCCCAGTCTCCGCACCTTCGTGGCGAATGGGTTCTTTCGTGGCTTCTGCAGCGGGCTGGGACTGCTCGATATCTGGATCGGATTCTGGGAGGCGCTCCACTATCACGAGCATCCGTAGGCCCCTTCGGTAACCAGATGTGCCCGTCTGCGCATTCCCCGCAGCCCGTGGACTCCGGTATTCTGGTGACCTGCGCTTCGGGCTCCCGATCTTTCAACATACGATTTTCGAACGAGAGTTTCAGCCACATGACGGAACATCTAAAATCCGCGCCGGTCGCTTATCAGAACGCACCATTTCTCGACAGCCCCGACGGGCGCATTCTTCGCATCCTGGCTGAATATCAGGAGCCGCTGGCGCGGTTTCGCCGCGAGCAGATTCAGGATACGGTCGTGTTCTTCGGGTCCGCTCGCTTCCAGGGGGGCAAGGATGCCGCGAACAGCCTGGCGGAGATCGAAAAGAATCACGCGGGCATTCCCGCAGCCCAGCTGGAGAAGGATCTGAAGCGCGCCCATGCCGGCATCGACATGGCTCGCTACTACGAAGACGCGCGTCGCCTGGCACACATGCTGACCAAGTGGTCGATCCAGATTCCGGCGCGGCGCCGCCGTTTTGTCGTTACCACCGGTGGAGGTCCAGGCATTATGGAGGCTGCCAACCTCGGTGCCCACGAAGCCGGCGGCAAGACCATCGGGCTAAACATCGAATTGCCGTTCGAGCAGGCTCCCAATCAGTACATCACTCCGTCGTTGAACTTTCAGTTTCACTACTTCTTTATGCGCAAATTCTGGTTCGCTTATCTGGCCAAGGGCCTCGTCATCTTCCCCGGCGGATTTGGCACCATGGATGAACTCTTCGAAATTCTGACTCTGGCGCAGACCGACAAGCTGGCCAAGAAGATCCTGGTTGTAATTTATGGCAGTGAGTACTGGAACAAGGTCCTGAACTTCCAGGCCTTCGTCGATGCCGGCACCGTCGCTCCGGAAGACGTCAACCAGTTCAAGATCGCCGACACACCCGAAGATGCCTTTGAATTCCTGCGCGATGGCTTGACCAAACATCATCTGGGCGGTACTACGACCAAGAAGGCCGGCGAAGTCCTGCCCGAAATCGCGAAGACCAGACCGTAAAGCCGGAGGGTCAACGCAGCACCCGCCGTTCCCTGCAAGCACTTGCTTTCAGCCGGTTGCGCCACAAAGCCGAGCGCTGACTGCCCCGTTGCTACAATCGCAGGGGAATGTCTCTCTCGTTTCAAATCAACGTCACTCGGGACAAAGCACGCACCGGGCGCCTGCTGACTCCACATGGCGAAATCGAGACGCCGATCTTCATGCCTGTGGGAACGGTGGGGTCTGTGAAAGGAGTGCCACAGGACATTCTCGAAGGGTTAGGCGCGCAGATCATCCTTGGTAATACCTACCACCTTTATCTGCGACCAGGGGTTGAAACGGTCCGGCGGCTGGGCGGGCTGCATGGATTCATGGCGTGGCGCAGGGCGATCCTTACTGACTCGGGCGGTTTTCAGGTCTTCAGCCTGAATGAACTGCGTAAGGTCAGCGAGGAAGGCGTTATGTTTCGTTCGCATCTGGACGGCTCTTCGCATTTCTTCAGTCCGGAGAACGCGATGGCCGCGCAAATTGGGCTGGGCGCTGACATCATCATGGCGTTTGATGAGTGCACGGAATACCCGGCGGACAGAGCGCGGGTACGATCCTCGATGGAGTTGACGGCGCGCTGGGCGGCGCGGAGCAAGAAGTATTTCGAGGAACACAAAGGCGAGGTGCCGTGGGGAGCCGCTGGCCTGCGCCCTCCGGCTGACAATTCCTGCACCCAATCTCTCTTCGGCATTGTGCAGGGTGGGATGGATCGTGCGCTAAGAAAGGAATCGGCGGAACGGACTGTGGAGATTGGGTTTCCGGGGTACGCCATTGGCGGGCTTAGCGTCGGCGAACCGCGCGAGCTTACCCGCGAGATTGTCGAATCGACTCTGGAGCATCTCCCGGCTGACAAGCCGCGGTATCTGATGGGAGTGGGGACGCCGGAAGAAATTGTCGAGTACGCGAATCTCGGAGTGGACATGATGGATTGCGTACTTCCTACGCGAGCTGCGCGGCATGGGCTCCTTTTTACGTCGGAGGGGAAAGTCTCGATCAAGCAGGCGCGCTATGCCCAGGATGCAGGTCCGCTGGACCCGAATTGCTCGTGCCGGGTGTGCCAGCGCTACTCGCGGGCCTACTTGCGTCATCTTTATGCATCCAACGAACTACTGGCGCAGGTCTTGAACACGATCCACAACCTGAGTTTCTACCTTGACACTATGCGCAGGGTGCGGCATTCTATCTCACTTGGGGTAGAGTCGGGTTTTCTTTCTGGTGTCTGACCTCGACCGAAACCATTGACCTCCCCGGATGCAACCCTGAAAGCTGAAGGAACCCGGCCGAAGTCGATCCAAACCCCGTGGTGAAATAACAGCTCCCGCGCAGCAAATGGCGGGCGATATTTTCGCGGATGATTTTTCTCGGCTGATTTCGTTTAAAGACACGCTCAGACCTCTCGAATATGCACTCTTTGCTTGCGGTACAGCTAGGCGGCGGTGGTGGAATGGGATGGTTGGGGATTGCCCCCATCATCTTCATTTTTGGCGTTTTTTATTTTCTCTTGATTCTTCCCCAGCAGCGCCGCCAGAAAAAGTGGACGGCGATGCTCGATCAGCTCAAGACAGGGGACAAGGTCACGACCAGCGGAGGCCTGCGGGGCACCATCATCGCCCTGAAGGATGACTCGATCCATTTACGCGTCCCGCCGGACAACCTGCGGGTGGAAGTGACCAAGGCGTCGGTGATGCAGGTGACGACGACCGAAGAAGAGGCGAAGGCAAAATAAGTTTCGAGTGCCCAGTTTCGAGTTTCAAGTACCCTGCGAAGCTCGACACTTGGCTATTCGAAACCTGAAACTCGAAACCCGAAACTGAATTGTTATGAATAAGACTTTTCTCTGGAAGCTCGGACTCATCCTCGGCACGCTGATCTTTTTCCTGTTTGGAATCTTTGGGATTCCGAAGAGCTTTTCCGGGGATGGGTTGCTCGCGTCCATGCGTGAGCACATTCACCTCGGCCTCGATTTGCGCGGTGGAACTCACCTGATACTGCAGGTGCAGGTCAATGACGCGGTCAATGTGGATGCGCAGAATGCCATCGAAACGCTGAAAGAGCAGATGCGCAACCGGAAGATTGATTACAACGATATTACCCAGTCCGACCTGCAAAACAACCCCGATCACATCGTGGTGAAGGGCGTACAGCCCAGTTCGCGCACCGATTTGCTGAGCATTGTTTCGGACCGCCTGCCGGAGTATGAGATCACCGGAGGGGCGGACAATTCGTGGAACTTGTCCATGAAGCCGCAGCTCCTGTCCGACCTTAAGAACAAGGCGGTTACCCAGGCGATCGAGACCATCCGCAACCGCATTGATGCGCTCGGCGTGAGCGAGCCCGCGATTGAACCGCACGGGCTCGGGACCTATCAGATCCTGGTGCAGCTACCCGACGTAGACGATCCGGCGCGCGTGAAAGACATCATGCAGTCCACCGCCATGCTGGAGATCAAGCAATCGCTGGGTGGGCCGTATCCGAGTCAGCAGGCCGCATTGCAGGAGAAGGGCGGAGTAATTCCTGCCGATGCATTGCTCCTTCCGGGACACAGTGTGCCGGGGGTCGACACCGGAGGGGAAGCCTGGTACTTCGTATCGCGCGTATCGGCAGTGAGCGGGAAAGACCTGCGCGACGCGCAACCCAGCCGCGATCAGAATGGCCAGCCAAGCGTGAGTTTTACGCTGAGCGGCGAAGGTGGACAGCGCTTCTTCAACTTCACTTCCTCGCATACCGGGGACAGCCTGGCGGTTGTGCTCGATAACAAGGTGCAGGAAGTCGCGAATATCCGTGAACCGATTCGCGATCGCGGGGAAATCAGCGGCGGCAGCATGAGTGAGCAGACGTCGAAGGATCTTTCCATGATCCTGCGCTCGGGCGCACTGCCGGCCGGCATCAAGTATCTCGAGGAGCGTACGGTGGGGCCCTCGTTGGGCGCGGATTCCATGCGCGCTGGCGTGCGTGCCGCCATCATCGGCATGGTGGCCGTTCTGGTCTTCATGCTGGTCTACTATCGGGGCGCGGGCATCAATGCCGATGTCGCCCTCATCCTGAACCTGATTATTCTGCTGGGATTCATGGGCTTCTTTGGCGGCGTGTTGACGCTGCCTGGAATCGCGGGCGTGATTCTGACGGTTGGTATGGGCGTCGATTCCAATGTGCTGATCTTCGAACGCATTCGCGAAGAATTGCGCAACGGCAAGACACCACCCTCAGCGGTGGATCAGGGCTTTAGCCACGCCTGGATCACGATCGTTGATACGCACGTTACGACGATCGTGTCGGCGGCGATTCTATTCATCTTCGGGACCGGGCCGGTCAAGGGTTTCGCAACCACGTTGACGTTTGGACTGCTGGCGAACCTGTTTACCGCGGTGTTTGTTTCGCGCGTGATTTTCGACTGGCTTCTCAGCCGCAAGCAACGCGGAGAAGCGCTCAGCATTTAGGAATTGAGTGATTGAGAGATTTAGTGATTTAGTGATTGAAGATCGATTTCAAATCGCTCAATCGCCCGATGACTCAATGACTCAATGCTTTCTAAGTCATAGATAGATAAGGGGTAAGATAAACCGGTGGAGTTCTTTCGCAATACCAACATAGATTTTCTCGGGAAAAAGTGGTATTTTCTCGCCTTTTCACTGGTCTTTAGCGTTGCGGGCGTGCTTTCTATGTTGTTCTGGCACGGCATCCCGTGGGGTGTGGACTTCCGCGGTGGCACGCTGGTGACCGTGAAATTTTCCCATAAGCCCGATGAGGACGCGATTCGGGCGGCGATGGACCGGGCGGGCCTGCACAATGCGAAGATCCAGCGCATTGGTCCGGTTTCGAACAACGAAGAGTTGATCGACCTCGACGTACGTGAAACCAGCGAGGCGGCACTCGATCAGGGGAAATTGAACATTATCAAGGCGCTCGAGACCAAGGGCGAGATCGACAAGGATCTGAATAACGCCAGCTCTTTGACAATCAAAAAACACTTCATGGATACGGATCCGCTGCACCTGGGAACCGATGCCGAGCAGAAGTACACAGCACAGGCGCTGGCGATTGTGAACTACCGCGACAAGACGCTGAGTGGAGTGCTCAATTCGGTGGACCAGTTGAAGGGCGCTCCTGGGGTCGATCCAGCGGCAGTGGCATCGTTGAGCAATGCCTTTTTCCTCTCGGATTTCGGGGTGCGCGACGTCGCGATCGTTGGTCCTCAGGTGGGCGGACAGCTGCAAAGACAGGCCTTCTGGGCGACGGTGTACTCGCTGGCCGGGATGCTGGTTTACCTGGGGTTCCGGTTTGAGTGGATTTACGGCGTGGCCGCGGTGGTTACCGTGTTTCACGACACTTTGATCACCATAGGGGCGTTTTCCCTAACGAAAACCGACGTTTCCCTTACCGTAATCGCGGCCATCCTGACCTTGATTGGTTACTCTAATAACGACACGATCGTGGTATTTGACCGCATCCGGGAAAACATTAAACTCATGCGGCGAGAGAAACTGTCTGAGATCGTAAATCGCAGTATTAATCAGACTCTGAGCAGAACGATCTTGACAGCGGGCCTCACCTTCCTTACCGTACTCGCACTCTTTTTGTTTGGTGGCGAGGTGCTTCGAGGTTTCAGCCTCGCGCTGGTGATTGGCATCCTGATCGGGACCTATTCGTCGATTGCGATCGCGGCTCCGATCCTGGTGGCCTACCAGGATTGGCGAGTTGAAAAAGGCAAGCGTCCGGTGGCCATGCCGGGTAAGGCTAAGTGAGATACCCGATGGCGCGGCAGTAGAGATTGCGATACGCCTTCTTTTATAAGCAGTTGGAAGGAATTGCTGGAAACGCCGTTTGGGCTTGGGTGGCTCGAAGGGCGGGTAACGATTTTGGGAGCAAAGGGGAAGCGGCCGGTGTCTAAGATTCCGTAGGGTCTGAAACTAGGGGAGAATCACATGTTTGAAGACAGTCTCATCGAATCCGGCGGCAGGTTGAAGACGAGCCGTGGGTGGACGTCCATCGTATCGTTCGCCATTCAGATCGGGATCATTTGCGTTATGGTGTTGATCCCGCTGATTTTCACGGAAGCCTTGCCCAAGCAGCAACTCATGACATTCCTGGTGGCACCCCCGCCGCCTCCGCCACCTCCACCGCCAGCAGCCGCTCCAGTGAAGGTCGTGAAAGTAATTCAGACCGATATCGTCAATGGCGAGCTGCGCACGCCGACAAAGATTCCCAAGAAAATCGAAATGATCAAGGAAGACGAAGCGCCACCGCCGGTCATGGCATCGACGGGCGTGGTGGGCGGCGTTCCGGGCGGCGTTCCGGGCGGATCGATGGGTGGCGTGATCGGCAGCGTGTTGAGTTCCACGCCGGTCGCGGTACCGCACATCGCGACTCCGCAGCGCGTACGGGTTTCCTCGGGCGTGGTCTCCGGTCTGTTGCTGAGAAAAGTTCAGCCGAACTATCCGCCCCTGGCGCGTCAGGCGCGTATTCAGGGCGTGGTGGTTCTGCAGGCGCAGATCAGCAAGGAAGGCAACATTCAGAACCTGCAGTTGATCAGCGGGCACCCGATGCTGGCTCCGGCCGCCATCGAGGCCGTCAAGCAGTGGAAGTACAAGCCATACCTGCTGAACGGTGAACCGGTTGAGGTCGAGACGCAGGTGCAGGTGAACTTCACGCTCGCCGGGGGCTAGACCCAGGGCAGGGCGTGTACCTGAAGCTGTGGCGTAGAAGTTTGTGCTTTGGCCCTCCCCTTCCCACCAAAAAATGAGGTGGCCGGGAGCGGGTTTTCAGAAGCTCGGACGCGGCCGCCTTACCGCCTCGTTTTCTTATCAGGTATGGGCAGGAAGTCCGGGCCGGTGTGCGGCCAGAGGTCGTACGCCGCCGGGCTTGAGATATTGCCTGCGGCTGAGACCGGAAAGCGCATCATAAGTGTCTAAGTGCGGTGTCTAAATACGCAGTGCAGGCAGGGTAGAGAGTTCCGAGGAGGGAAAAGCAACTCATGTTAGCAATTCACGCAGCAGCAGCCGTTCTCAGTCACGTTCACGTCGCAGCCACCTGGGTCGTCCAGGAAGGCGGCGGCGCCATGGCGACCGATCCATTGGGCTTGTGGAAAGCAATGGGCTGGGTTGCCAGAACCGTAGTCATCATCCTCTTCATCATGTCGGGCTGGTCGATCGGCGTGATGATAGACCGCTGGATGGCCTATAGCGCCGCCCGCAAGCAGTCGCGCGCTTTTGCCCCCGCAGTCGCGGGCGCGTTGCGCGATGGCCGTATCGATGAAGCGATCAAGGTAGCCGAGCGCAACAAGAAGAGCCACCTGGCCAAGGTCGTTACTGCCGGCCTGATGGAATTCAAGGCTCACCAGGACAGCCCGGGCGCAATCCCTGGCGAAACCATTGAAGCCTCCAAGCGCGCTCTGGAACGCACCGAAGCCATCGTCCACGCAGAATTGAAGCGCGGCCTCGGCGGCCTCGCCACCATCGGCTCGACGGCCCCGTTCGTGGGACTGTTCGGAACGGTGATGGGCATTCTGAACGCCTTCATCGGCATCAACAACTCGAAGGCCACCGGACTGGCAGCAGTCGCCGGTGGTATCGCGGAAGCGCTGGTTACGACAGCTATCGGGCTGCTCGTCGCCATCCCGGCCGTCATGATGTTCAACTATCTGACCGGTCGCGTGGAAGCGTTCGACGTGGAAATGGACAATTCGTCGAGCGAATTGATCGACTACTTCCTGAAGAAGCGCGGAGATCGCCGGTAAGACGTTCGCCGGTAAACGGCTCGGTCCGGTTTACTGCATTGAGTTGCTTGTCCGGCGCTGGAGTGTTCCAGCGCCGGGCCTTCCCAACTTGACGGAGCGTTTCAGCTCCGGACCGCGGCGGAAGTTACGGGAGATTCCAGGCTATGGCATTAGCAAAGCGAAACGAAGGAGCAAAGATCAGCTCCGACATCAACGTCACGCCGATGGTGGACGTGATGCTGGTTCTGCTGATCATCTTCATGGTGGTCACGCCCATGTTGCAGAAGGGCGTCAGCGTAGACATGGCCAAGGTGAATAACCCGACGCCCATGGAAGACGCCGACAAAGAAGACGCCCTGCTGGTATCGATTACACGCGACGGTAAGGTGTACTTCGGCACCGATCAGATTTCGGTCGACAACCTGACCACCAAGGTAAAAGATCGCCTCGCCAACAAACAGGATAAGCGCGTGTACGTGAAGGCGGACATGCGTACCCATTTTGGCGGCGTGGTGCAGGTCGTGGACGGCGTCCGCGCTGCCGGCGTGGATGATCTGGGCTTGCTCACCGATCAAAGAAAAACAGCTCCAAACGCCCCGCCAGTTCCGGCTGCGCCAGGGCAATAGAGGAGAACGACCATGGGAATGGCAGTTGGCCCGAGCGGAGGCCAAAGTGCAAACATCAACGTCACGCCGCTCATTGACGTACTGCTGGTACTGTTGATCATCTTCATGGTGATCTCGCCGGTAACCCCCAAAGGGCTGGATGCGCTGGTGCCTCAACCGCCTCCGCCGAACGCGCCCAAGAACAATACTCCGGACCGCACCATCGTCGTGCAGTTGGTCGACCGTGGCATTGGCCAGGAGCCGGGCGTGAAGATTAACAACGAAGACGCGACCTGGGACAACCTGGAAGGGCGTCTGACGGACATTTACAAGCAACGCGCGGAGAAGGTGATGTTCGTGAAGGGCGATGACGCCATTGCCTTCAGCAACGTCGCCAACGTGATCGATATTGCCCACGCAGCAGGTGTGGACAAGGTCGGTCTTATTACCGCGAAGATCGAAGCGGGCAATTAGCGAAGGCCCGTCCGGTACAGCCCGGAGTGCGTATTCTGTATGCGGCCCACAGCCCGGATGGCGGGACGCTTCCGGGTTGCCGCGGCCCACGCGTTGGCGAAGCTTGTCAAACCGCCGTCTCTGGGCCTAGGATGCTGTGGCGAGGGAGACTTATACCGCAATGAATAAGAACCTAAGGCTTTTCACGCTGGCGATCGTAGTGCTGGCGCTCTTCTCTTCTGTGGGCTGCGACAAGCTGCGAGCCCGCGATCAACTTAACAAAGGTGTGAAAGCGTACAAGGACAACCACTACGAGCAGGCGATCGACCACTTCCAGCAGGCTATTCAACTGGATCCGAGCCTGATCAACGCCCGCATGTATCTGGCTACGGCTTTTGTTTCGCAATACATTCCTCAGGTCGATTCTCCGGATAACCTGCGCACCGCTCAGCAGGCTATTGATGAATACCAGAAGGTGATCGACGCCAATCCCTCTCGCGATCAGAAGGTCAACAGTGCGAAGGGTATTGCCTACCTCTACCTGAATATGAAGAAGTGGGACGACGCCAAGAAGTATTACCGCATGGCATCCGACGTCGACCCGAACGATCCCGAACCTTACTACTCGGTCGGCGTCATTGACTGGACAGCCTGCTACCAGCCCCGCATGGAAGAACGCGCCAAGCTGGGACTGAAGCCGGAAGAGAATCTGAATCCGAAGAACAAAGATCAGAAGAAGGTCTGCGAAGAGCTCAAAACAAAAAACACGCCGGCCATCCAGGAAGGCATCGACAATCTGAACAAGGCCATCCAGCTTCGTCCGGATTATGACGACGCCATGGCCTACTTGAACCTGATGTTCCGCGAGAAGGGCGACGTGGAGTGCGACGATCTCGCCGGCCGCGTCGAGGATCTGAAGACTGCGGATCATTGGGTGGACGAGACTCTGCGCGTCAAGAAAGCGAAGGCCGACAAGGCGGCAGCGGCTGCAGGCGGCGGAATTACGATGGATCAACCGAAGTAGACTTCGCAGTTCGCGTAACTAAATCTGAGCCTCCTTCCACACGAAGGAGGCTTTTGTTTTTGTGGCACGTGCTGTGGTCTGTGGGGCGGCAGTGACGGCGTTACTCTTTGCTGTAGAGCCGAATCTCGACTTGCGGGAACTGCCAGCGCTGTACCTTGGGAAACGTCTCCGGCAGAACTCGCGACAGCAGTACGGCCGTGGGGTCAGGCAGCTTTGGGCCGTTGTACATCAGCACAACCCATACGCGACGATGACCAGGGGCAGTCGCGCGGACGAAATCTTCGGTGAGCTTGCCTCTGAAATCGCGGTAACTGAGGCCAGTGGCGTAGTGCGGATAGAGAATCTCCGGCCCGACCTGACCGGTAAAGCTGGAGCTGGCGGAATCTTCACCAGCGCGCACCGAACGATAGAACTCGTAGGGCACGCGAATTTGCGGGATGTGGAAGAATACTGCGTCCCCCGGCTGCGTGTGGTCGAGAATGAAGTAGGTGGCGGCCCCGGCGGCATCGCGCGAGGTGTCGAGATCGTGATCGTAGACGAAGAAAATTCCCTGGAGTGACAAGAACAACATGCCCGTGAGAACAACCGCGAGCAGCCCCGATTGGAGCAGCCCCGATTGGAGCAGCGACGATTGGAGCAGCGACGATTGGCGCAGGCGCGCCAGCCCGGCAGCGGCCAGGATGAGCAGCGCCGGCAGGCAGAAGATCAAGTAGCGGGGCAGAAATACTGGACGGGCGATCGACGCCACAATCGTCAGGACTACCGGAAACAGCAGCCAAAGCACCAGAAACTGGCAGCGCCAGACCTCCCAACTTTGACCGCGTGCCCTCAGTTGGCGGCGAAACGGGGCTACTGCTGCGATACAAGCTATGGCGTAGATCAGGGCCAGAGGCCAGCGATTGCTGCCGGCGAAGTTCTCGCAGAACGCAAGCACATCATGAAGGCCAGGACGCTGAATCCAGCGGATCGGTCCCGCTCCGGTCTTGGCCACGAAAACCAGCAGCGGTAGAACGGCGAGGCCGATGCGGATCCATGAGCGCCGGAGCTGTGCGGAGATTTCGATATTCCGCTGATCCGGTGCGGCGCCGGGGCTGACCATCCAGCGAACGGCCATCCAATGCACCGCCAGCAGCAGGAGCGCATAGAAATGGCCGTAGACGGCCAGGATGCTGGCCAGGATGTATCCGCGGCGAGCGCGGTTCGAGGGCTCGCGCAGAAATGCAATCAGGAAACCGCAGGAAAGCGTCGCCAGCAACAGGAAAAGAGTGTACCCGCGCGCTTCCTGAGAATAGCGGACGTGATACGAGTTGAAGGCGAGCAGGGCAGTGGCAATCAGCGCCACGCGCCGGTTGTAGAGCAGTCTGGCCACCCAGTAGATTGCCGGCAGCGTGGCCACAGCGAATAGCACCGATAGACTGCGGATGAAGAATTCACTTTGGCCCAAATGCAGCCAGGTCCGCAGCAGAACGTAGTACAGCGACATGTTGGCTTCGCGCCACCACAGCAGGTGCAGGAAGCTGCGCCAGTCGATTCGCGCGACCTCGACGCTAAAGGTTTCATCAAACCAGTAAGGCTTGTGAGTCAGACAGACTAGCCGCGCCCCTGTTCCGGCGGCCAGCAGCAACAGCAGCGTTACCCAGTGCGCCACACGCGCATGACCGGATGGGAAAGGGGAAGCGCCCGCGCTTGCGCTTTGCTTCACCGCGGTTTCGGGTGGCTGCATGCTTTCGTTAGAGGGCAAGGAATTTTCAAATGATACTATGCTAGGAAAGTATAGGATTCCTGGGTATTTCCGAGCGGAACCATTGGCTATCGGAGCATTGAACGTGACCTCCCTTAATATGGCGCCACCGGCGGCAAATGCGCGCTGGAAGGGATGCGTGTCGGTGATTGTGCCCGTCTACAACGAGGCGGGAAACCTGGATGAACTCCTGCGTGCGATTCACGCCTCGCCGGTGAAGAAGGAAATTATCATCGTCGACGACGGTTCGACCGACGGTACCCGCGAAAAATTGCAGGCATTGCCGCCAGTGGATGACGTCACGATTGTTTTTCACGAAACGAATTGCGGTAAAGGGGCGGCCATCCGAACCGCTCTTGCCTATGCGCACGGGGAGTACGTGCTGATCCAGGATTCTGACCTCGAGTACGACCCGCAGGACTATCCCGCATTGCTGCGGCTACTGGCAGAGAGCAATGCGAATGTGGTGTATGGAGTGCGTCCGGATCGTCCGGAGCGCGGGCTGAGATTTTTTCTGGGCGCGAAGCTGCTGACGCATTTGACCAATCTTTTGTACGGCGCCGGCATTCACGACGAGGCCACCTGCTACAAGGTCTTCCGCCGCTCGCTGCTGGCACGGATGCAACTGGAATGTCAACGCTTTGAATTCTGTCCCGAAGTCACCGCGAAGTTGTGTCGCATGGGAGAGAAGATCTCAGAGGTTCCGATCTCGTATCAACCGCGATCTGCTGTGGAAGGGAAGAAGATCCGCCACTCCGATGGATGGCTGGCGATCTGGACCCTGATCCGCTACCGCTTCGTCCCCCGCCGCCGGTGGGAGCGTCCAGGCCCCGGCACGCCACAGGCGCCGTTTGCCGTGAGTTTCTCGCGCCTTCCGTCGGAGTAGGGGTCGGACCTTCAAAGCAAGGCGACTGGCTGCCATTCGTTGGGAAGAGCCCCGCGACCCGCCACCGTCCAGTAGAATATTCCGTTTGGTCAGAGTCGCCCAAAGGCTGTGATTCCGGCCACGGATTCCCATGTTCAAGAAGATTCTCATCGCGAACCGGGGCGAGATTGCCGTCCGGGTGATTCGCGCCTGCCATGAGATGGGGATCGCCGCAGTCGCCGTTTACTCGGACGTAGATCGTGCGGCGTTGCACGTTCGCAAAGCGGACGAGGCGTACCCCATCGGCGCGCCCGCTGCCGCCGAGTCTTATCTCAACATTCCGAAGATTCTCGATGTCGCCGCACGGTCTGGAGCGGATGCGATTCATCCCGGTTACGGATTTCTTTCGGAGAACGCGAGATTTGCCCGGGCCTGTGTCGATGCCGGGGTGAAGTTCATTGGTCCGACGGCCGCAGCCATGGAGGCCATGGGGTCGAAGACGAGGGCGCGACAGGCTATGGAGCGTGCGGGTGTTCCCCTTGTACCGGGCACTTCGCGCGGTCTCGAATCCTACGAACAGGCGGAACAAGTTGCCGCGCGGATGGGCTATCCCGTGATGTTGAAGGCGGCGGCGGGCGGCGGCGGCAAAGGGATGCGGCTGGTAACTGTGCCCGAGGAGCTCAAGTCGTCCCTCGAAGGCGCGCGCAGCGAGGCGGAGCGTTCGTTTGGCGACAGCGAAGTCTACATCGAGAAGGCGATCGCGAATCCGCGGCACATCGAGATGCAAGTGCTGGCCGATGAACACGGGAACATTGTCTACCTCGGCGAGCGTGAGTGCTCGCTTCAGCGGCGTCATCAGAAGGTGATTGAGGAAGCGCCTTCGCCAATCGTCGATCCCGACATGCGCCGCAGAATGGGCGAAGTGGCGGTCCGCGTGGCCCAGGCGGCGGGATACACGAACGCGGGAACGGTCGAGTTTCTGGTCGACGCGCAAAAGAATTTCTATTTTCTCGAGATGAATACCCGCCTGCAGGTGGAGCATCCAGTGACTGAACTGGTCACGGGACTTGACCTGGTGCACCTGCAGATTCGTATCGCAGCGGGCGAGCCACTGCCGTTCAAGCAAGAGGAGGTGAAGATTCGCGGGCACGCCATCGAATGCCGCATCTATGCCGAAGATCCGGACAACAATTATTTCCCTAGCCCGGGCAAGATCACATTGCTGCTGGCGCCATCAGGGCCGGGCATTCGGCGCGATAGCGGGATGTATGAGGGATGGACCGTCCCCATGGACTACGATCCGCTGCTGGCGAAGTTGATCGGGTATGGGAGCGACCGCGATCAGGCGATTGGCCGGCTGACGCGCGCACTGAACGAGTATTTTGTCGGCGGCATCAAGACCAACATCTCGCTGTTCCGGCGGATTCTTCGCGATCCGGATTTTCGGGCGGCCAGGCTCGATACGGGATTTCTGGATCGACTGCTGAAACGAAAAGAAGACGTCTGGGACGATTCTCAGATGGACCCCAAGGCAGAGGAAGTAGCGGTCATCGCGGCTGGCATGTTTGCCGTGCTGGGCCCGGCAGCGGCGGGAGCGGGCGAGCGAGTCCTCGGAGGTGGCGCTGCGGACGGGAATGCAAGAGCCGCATCGGGCTGGAAGAGCGTCGGTCGCAACGAGGCAATGCGATAGTTAGCGGAATCGGAACCTGACAACTGGCAACTGGCTACTGATCACGGATCTGCATGACCTACGATGTCACTATCGATGGCAAGAACTACCGCCTCGAACTTGAGCGGAGCGAGGGCCTGTGGTCGTGCCGCCTGGATGGGCGCGAGATTGAGGTGGATGCGGTGCTGGCGCGCCCAGATGTGCTCTCGCTCCGGATCGGTAATAAAGCCTACGAAGTGAAATGCGAACGCGGGGCCGGCGACTTGCATCTGTGGGTCGGAAGCGCCCGCTTTGGAGTGGAAGTTCGCGATCCGCGATCGTTGCGTGGACGCGTTCGCGCGGTGGATGACCACGGCCCGAAGAAACTAACCGCTCCCATGCCCGGGAAAATCGTACGAGTCCTGGTGACCGAGGGAGCTAACGTCGAGGCCGGCGCCGGTGTGCTCGTGGTCGAAGCGATGAAGATGCAGAACGAAATCAAGTCGCCGAAGAAGGGGACGATCCAGAAAATTCTCGTCAGCGAAGGCGCCGCGGTGAATGCGGGAGACGTCTTGGCGATTGTAGAGTGAAAAGCCTCTGTCGCTACTTTTCCAGCCCGTTCGTTTCGAGCACCTTCTTCGCGTAGTAGTTCTCCACCTTGGCGGAGTCCCGTAAAACCTCGTAGTACGCGGCCTTGAGTAATTGCTCGCGGCGGTCGTGGAGCTGCGACCGGATGGCCTGCTGCACCCGCGGATCGGAT
>Ga0265338_10005801_pt1 | contig 15943 bp, 10 predicted proteins | sample 42126metaG_FD_193579 | JGI IMG/M metagenome (GOLD analysis project Ga0265338, IMG submission 193579) | Rhizosphere microbial communities from Carex aquatilis grown in University of Washington, Seatle, WA, United States - 4-21-26 metaG | ecosystem: Host-associated > Plants > Roots > Rhizosphere... | reverse complement strand
CGTGTTCGATTCCACGGCTGTGCTGGCGCTGCAACGCTGGTTCTTCGAGCCGGCGGAAGGGCAGACGCCGCCCACCGGCCTGCAGCATGCCAGTGCCACGCTGAGGTTCCGTCCGCCCACCGGGGGTTACTGATGTACCAGGTCTACGGCATGAGCAGTTCGGGGAACTGCTACAAGGTGCGCCTCCTGCTCACGCAGCTGGACGCGCCCTTCCAGTGGATCGAGACCAGCACCCTCAAGAAAGAGACGCGCACGCCGGAGTTCCTCGCGCTCAATCCCAACGGCAAGATCCCGCTGCTGCGCCTCGACGACGGGCGCACCTTGCCTGAATCCAACGCCATCCTCTGCTATCTCGCGGAGGGCACCGTGTTCCTGCCGGCGGACCGCTGGCTGCGGGCCGAGGTGCTGCAATGGTTGTTCTGGGAGCAGTACAGCCACGAACCTTATATCGCCACCGCGAGGTTCATCGTGCATTTCGCGCGGAACCCGGACGAACCCAGCCTGCCGCAGAAGCGCGAACGCGGCTACCAGGCCCTCGCGGTGATGGAACAACACCTCGCCACCCGCAGTTTTTTCGTGTGCGAAACGTACACCATCGCCGATGTATCCCTCTACGCCTATACCCACGTGGCCGCCCAGGGCGGCTTCGATCTGACGCGGTTTCCTGCGGTGCAAGCCTGGATGCAGCGTATCGCGGCGCAACCACGTCACCTGCCGCTCAGCTGGTGATGGGAAAATAATCCCAAAGAATATTTGGGAGCAAAAACCCCGGGAAAAACCTTATGTCACGCCACTATCGCAATCCGCGGAGGTGGTGTACAACGCTGTCACGTAGAAGAAATCGGCCAGACCGATTTGGAGGCCGCAGGCGGGGGTCTGCGGCAGGAAGGGAGGATCCGGCATGGCAGCGAAGCAGCCCGTCTTGCAGCGGGCTTTGGTCTCACTCATGGTGCGCACTTTGCGCCCCATCGCGCGCATCGCGCTGCGTCACTGCATGTCCTGTCTCGAGTTCGAAGACGTGGCGCGCTGGGTGTTCGTCGACGTGGCGCTCAACGATCCCTCGCTCTCACTGGACCGGCGCGGCAAGCAGTTCAAGTCCCGTGCTGCCATCCTCACCGGACTCTCGCGCAAGGAAGTGATGCGCCTGTCGCGGTTGCCGGCGCCGGGGGAACACGGCGAGATTGTCTCGCGCAACCGTGCCGCGCGGGTGGTGGCAGGCTGGATGTTGCCGCCCTTCGTGGACGGGCGCGGCGCGCCGCGGGTGTTGCCCATCAAGGGCAGCGGGGAATCGTTCCTGCTCCTGGTGCGCAGCTGCGGCGGCGACGTGCCCTACCGGGCCATCCTCGACGAACTCCTGGAGTGCGGCGTGGTGGAGCGGGTCAACGGCAAGGGTCTGCGCCTGAAGTCCCGCGGCCGGCTGTTCCCGCGTGGTTCCCATGAGTCCCTGCAGAAGGCCGGCGACGGCCTGGAGGGCCTGGTGGCGCATATCGAGAAGCATCTTCACGTCGAACGCGTCCGAGTCTAGTTTCCACCTTCCTTAGCACCCGGGTACCATGGCGGCAGCTCTCAAGCTGGAGACCGCCGTGACGCCGACACGCTTCCGCTGGGTAGTCATCGCCCTGATCTTCTTCATCACCATGGTCAACTACGTGGACCGCTCGGCGCTGTCCTACGCGATCCACGACATCGCCGCGGAGTTCCACTTCGATGCGGCGGTGGTGGGGCGCATCCTGGGCGCCTTCGGCCTGGGGTATATCGTCACCACCTTCCTCGGCGGCATCTGGGCCGACCACTACGGCGCCCGCAAGACCCTGTTCTTCTTCTCGCTCCTGTGGTCCCTCTCTATCGGCATGACCGGTCTCGCCACCGGCCTCGGCATGCTCATGGCGGCGCGGGTCCTGTTGGGCGTCGCCGAGGGTCCCAATTTCCCGGCCCTCAACCGTGCCGTGGCGGACTGGCTCTCCAGCCGGGAACGGGCAGTAGCCCTCTCCAACTCCCTGGTGGCGGTGCCCCTGGCGCTGGCCATCGGCGCGCCGGTGGTGACCCAGCTCATGTTGCATCTCAGTTGGCGCGGCATGTTCATCGTGCTCATGGTCATCGGCGCCCTGTGGCTGCCCTTGTGGTGGCTGTGGTTTAAGGACCTCCCGGAGGACAGCCCGCGGGTGAACCAGGCGGAGCTGGCGCACATCCGCGAGGGCAATCCCAAACCCATCATGGCCGAGCGACGCAAGCACGGCTTCGGCCTGTGGAAGTTCCTGTTCTCCAACCCCACGCTCTTGGCCAACGACTGGGCTTTCTTCGTGTTCGGTTATTACCTGTTCTTCTTCATGACCTGGCTGCCCAGCTACTTCCAGCAGGTCTACAACCTGAACCTGAAGCAGGTGGGCCTGTTCAACGTGCTGCCCTGGCTCGCGGCGGCGCTGCTCTTGTGGGCCTTCGGCTATCTCTCGGACTGGCTCCTGAAGCGCACCGGCAAGCTCCGGGTGGCGCGCTCCCATCCCATCTGGATCTCCCAGTTCCTCTCGGCGCTCTGCATCCTGCCGCTCATCTACACCAACGACTTCGCCCTGGCCTTCGTGTTCATCACCTTGGCGGTGGCATTGGGCATGAGCACCAACGCGGCTTATTACGCCATCAACGTGGACGTGGCCCGGGAGCGTTCCGGCACGGCGCTCGGTGTGATGGACGCACTGTTCGCCCTGGCGGGTTATCTTGCGCCTACCGTCACCGGTTGGCTGGTGTCCGGCAGCGGCAGCTTCGCCACGCCGTTCTGGCTCATGTTCGGCCTGGCTATGTCTTCGGTGCTCGTAGTTCTCCTATTCCATCATCCGGATAAGAGTGCCAAGCTGGAGCACCAGGCATAAAAAAGACGCCCACCTCTCGGTGGGCGTCTCGTCTTCTGGCCTTAGCTTGTTCGGATCGCGATACAGGGATGTATCGCTACTCAATCGAAACTATCCCTGTCCTTCAGTGAGCCGGCGAGTTCGGGCCTGTACCGCACTCGCCGGGAAGAAAAAGTCCTGGACGGACTTTTTCGTTCGGATAGGAACCCATTGACCGTTTCGGTCAATGGGTGGAGTCGTCGTAGAACTTGGCGAGATCCGCCTTGAGCTGCTTCAGCGCCGGCTCATGCATGTAGATCATGTGGCCGGATTCGTAGTAGCCGTAGTGCAGGTTCTTCTGCAATGAGTCGTCCAATCCCATGTGATGCAGGGTGTACTCGGTCTCCAGGAACGGCGTGGCGAAGTCGTAGTAGCCGTTGGCGGAGAACACCTGCAGGTGCGGATCCTGGGTCATGGCGATGCGCAGGTCCTCGGCCACGTCGAACAGCGGCGACTTGTTGCCGTCGATGCTGTGGCTCCAGTCCCAGTCGTTGCCCACGTCGTAGGCGGTGGGCTTGTAGCTCATGTCAGTCTCGAACTTGAGCTCGGTGCGCACGTAGTTATTGAAGGAGGACACGAAGGCCGGGCCGAAGGCGTCGGAGGCGGCGTCGGATTCCGGCGACTCGCCGGCGGAATCGTGGTCGATGCCCACGAAACGCGCGTCCAGGCGGCCGGTGCTGCGGCCCTCGTCACGCAGCAGTTCCTTCTGGAAGCGGTCCGGCGTCACCCGCAGCTTGGCTTCCAGGATGTACTGGGGGCTCAGGCCGATGAAGCCGGAGAGCCTGGCGGCGACGGCCTGGCGCTCGGCGGGCGTGAGTTTGTCGCCCTTGGTGAGTGCGGTGGCGTATTCGCCCAGGGCGAAGTCACGGGCCTCCTGCACGAAGGCCGCCAGGTCCGCCGGGCGGTTGGGGACCTTGTGGTGGTACCAGGCGGTGGCCGCCATGGTGGGCAGGTACAGCTCGTAGGGCTCGTCGATGGCGTAGTTGGGGCCGAAGAAGTCCACGTAGGGGTCCAGCCACGAGGACACCAGCACCACGCCGTTCAGGGCCACGCCGCGGCGCTCCAGCCAGGCGGAGAGGCCGGCGGCACGGGTGGTGCCATAGCTCTCGCCCAAGAGGAACTTGGGCGCGTTCCAGCGGGCGTTCACGCTGATGTAGCGCTGGATGAAGCGGCCGAAGGCCGAGACGTCCTGGTCCACGCCCCAGAAGTCCTTGCCCTCGCCCTTGCCCACGGGGCGGCTGAAGCCCGTGCCGATGGCGTCCACGAACACCAGGTCGGACTTGTCCAGCAGCGTGTATTGGTTGGGGGCCAGGTCGTAGGGCGCCGGCGGCGTGAACTGCGCGTCGGGGGTGATCACCCGCACCGGGGCGAAGGAACCCATGTGCAGCCACATGCTGGAGGAGCCGGGGCCGCCGTTGAAGATGAAGGTCACCGGGCGCTTGCCGTCGCCGGTGGTGTAGGCCACGTAGAACATGCTGGCCACCGCCTCATCCTTGTCGTTCTTGATGAGCAGGGTGCCGGCGGTGGCGTCGTAGCCGATGCTCTTGCCGCCCACCGTCACGGAGTGATGGGTGGTGGACTTGAGCTCCTTCGGGATCGGCGCGGCCTTGTCGGCATCGCCCTTGGAACCGGCGGCGGGAGCGTCATCGGCGAAGGCGGGCAGCGCCGCCGCGAGGCCGAGCATCAGGATCAGTGCGAACTTCTTCATGGTTTTATCTCCGGATAGCTCAGCGTGCGCTGGCGTCGTAGAACTTGGCGAGGTCGGCCTTCAGGGCCTTCAGGGCCGGCACATGCAGGTAGATCATGTGGCCGGACTCGTAGTAGCCGAACTGCACGTTGTTGCGCAGCGAGGGGTCCAGTCCCAGGTGATCGAAGGTGTACTCGCTGCCGCCGAAGGGCGTGGCCAGGTCATACCAGCCGTTGGCCACGAACACCTTGAGGTGCGGGTTCTGGCTCATGGCCTGGCGCAGGTCCTCGGCCACGTTGAGCGAACCCGGCCACCAGGGGTTGAAGCCGTTGCGGTGCTTGTAGTCCCAGTCCTGGGTGTTGGCGAACAGGTGATAGTCCCGGTCCGGCGTGTAAGCCAGTTGGTCCTGCATGTAGGCATGGAAGGCCGCGTTGTAGGGCCCGGCGAGGTAGGAGTTGGCTGGATCGAAGTCCGGCGTCTCACCGGCGTTGTCCAGGTCGGTGCCGGTGTAGCGCGCGTCCAGGCGGCCCACGGTGTGGCCCTCGTCGCGGGTCAGCTCCTTCATGAAGCGGAAGCACTCGATGCGCATGTTGGCTTCGGTGATGAACTTCTGGCTGATGCCGGTGTAGTCCGAGACCCGCTTGATGATGGCGGCGCGGTGCACGTCGTCGAGCTTGTCGCCCTGCATGAGCGCGGCGGCGTAATCGCCGAAGGCGAAGCCGCGTACCTCGTCGATGAACTTGTTGAAGTCCGCCGGCTTGGGGTTGAGCTTGTTGTGGTAGTAGGCGACCGCCGCGTAGCTCGGCAGGTTGGTGATGTAGGGCAGGTCGTTGCCCACGTTGAAGCTCTCGGTCTCGAAGTTGAGGATCGAGGACACCAGGATCACGCCGTTCAGCGCCACGCCGGCGCGGGTCAGCATGTTGGAGAGCAGGGCGGAGCGGGTGGTGCCATAGCTCTCGCCCATCAGGAACTTGGGGCTGTTCCAGCGGCCGTTCTTGGAGAGGTAGCGCTGGATGAACTTGGTGAAGGCGCGGCCGTCCTGGTCCACGCCCCAGAAGTCCTTGTCCTGGGACTTGCCCACCGCGTGGCTGTAGCCGGTGCCGATGGCGTCGATGAACACCAGGTCGCTCTTGTCCAGCAGCGAGTACTCGTTGTCCACGAGCTGGTAAGGCGCGCCGGGTGTCGCGGCGGCGTCGGCCACCACCACGCGCTTCGGTCCGACCGAGCCCATGTGCAGCCAGATGGTGGCGGAGCCAGGGCCGCCGTTATAGAGGAAGGTCACGGGGCGCTTGTTGGCGTCGGCGCCGTCCTGGGTGTAGGCCACGTAGAACATGCTGGCCGTGGGTTCGTCCTTGTCGTCGCGGATCAAGAGCGTGCCCGCGGTGGCGCTGTACTTGATGCTCTGGCCGCCCACCGTGACGCTGTGATGCGTCACCGAACTGTCCTCCTTGGGCTTGTCGTCGGCGGCAGGGGCCGCCGCCGCGTCCGGCTTCTTGGGTGCATCGTCGGCATAGGCCGGGGCCAGAGACCCCAAGGTGAGCAGGAAACCGAACAGCAGCATGGACAAGCGTTGCATGGAAGACTCCCTTATCCGACGTACTTGGTATCGAAGGAACCGGGAGGTTACCCCGGTCATCGGTCATAGGCCATACGGGTACAGGCCATATCAGACCCCGTCCCGGAGCCGGTGTTCCCGGGTCCCAGGAGGCTTTTAGAGGCTCCAAAAGACGATGCCCGCCTTGGAGGGCGGGCATCGCTAAACCCTTGGGAATTAAAGGTTTATCAGGGCTTCAAGGCCTCGTCGTAGAACTTGGCCAAGTCCGCCTTCAGTGACTTACGGGAGTTGGGCTCCAGATAGATCATGTGGCCCGAGGGGTAGTAGCCGTACTCCACCCGCTTCGCCAGGTCCGCTGGCAGGCCCATCTGCTGCAGGTCGAACTCGGTCTTGAAGAAGGGCGTGGCCAGGTCGAACCAGCCGTTGGCGGAGAACACGCGCAGGTGCGGGTTCTCGCGGATGGCTTCCGCCAGGTTCGCGGCCACGTCCGGCAGCGGCGGTTTGCGGAAACCGGGACGGCCCGGCAGCGGATGCTGGAAGTCCCAGTTCTGGATCACGTCGTAACCGGTCACGTGGTAGCTGCCGTCGCCGGTGTAGGCCAGGTCGTTACGCAGGTAACGGTTGAAGGCCGCGGTGAAGGCCGCCGTGATGGCGGTGTCGGAGGCGTCGTAGTCCGGCGTCTCCTCCGCGTTGTCCACGTTGATGCCCTCGAAGCGCGCGTCGTAGCGGCCCACGGTGCGGTCGTCACTGCGCAAGAGCTCGGCGCGGAAGCGCGACGCGTTCACCTTGAGGTTGACCTCACGCAGGTACTCTTCGGAGAGGCCGGTGTAGGCGTGCAGCTTGTGCAGCACCGCGTCGTACTTGTCCTGGGGCAACGAGTCACCCTGGAACAGCGCGTCCGCGTATTCGCCGCGGGCGAAGCTGCGCACTTCCTGCAGGAAGGACTTCAGGTCCGCCGGCTTGTTAGGCAGCTTGTTGTGGTACCAGGCGATGGCGGCGTAGGACGGCAGGTAAGTGATGTACTCCAGGTCGGTGCCGGCGTTGGTGTCGCCGTAGTTCAGCACCGAGGACACCAGGATCACGCCGTTCATGGCCACGCCCTTGCCCTGCAGCCAGTCCACCAGGTTGGCGGAGCGGGTGGTGCCGTAGCTCTCACCCAGCAGGAACTTGGGACTGTTCCAGCGGTTGTTGAGGTTGATGTAGCGCTGGATGAAGCGGCCGAAGGCGTCCACGTCCTGGTCCACGCCCCAGAAGTCCTTGCCCTCGGCCTTGCCCACGGGCTGGCTCATGCCGGTGGACATGGCGTCGATGAACACCAGGTCGCTCTTGTCCAGCAGGCTCGCGTCGTTGTCCACCAGGTCATAGGGCGGGGGCGGGGTGGCTTCGCCGTCGCTCACCACCACGCGCTTGGGGCCGAAGGCGCCCATGTGCAGCCAGATGGAGGAGGAACCGGGACCGCCGTTATAGAGGAAGGTCAGGGGGCGGTGCTCGGCGTTGCCGCCGTCGGCGACGTAGGCCACGTAGGACATGCTGCCCACCGGCTCGTCCTTGTCGTTCTTGATGACCAGGTTGCCGAAGGTGGCGGTGTAGCTGACGCTATGGCCTTCGATGCTCACGCTGTGGTGAGAGCTGTACTTGTCTTCCTTGGGCACGGGCTTCGACTCGGGAGCCGCGGGCTTGGCGCCCTGGCCCGGCATATCGTCGGCCGCCAGGGCGGAGCCGCCGGCGAACGCGAGGGAGAGCAATCCTATGGATAGCAGACGACGCATGGTCTTTTCCTCCGATGAAATGTGTATCCCCGGTTTCTTTATTTTGGATGTGATCTTCAGGCGATGGCTTTAAAAGCGTCTCGCGTCATGTTCTCAGGACCCGCGGCCTTGGCCACCACGTTGTCCTCGATGCGGATGCCGCCGAACTTGCGGAAGTTATCCACCTTGGCCCAGTCCACGAAGCGGCTGTTGTCGCTGGCCTTCAGCTCGCCCAGCAGCGCGTCGATGAAGTAGAGGCCGGGTTCGATGGTGACCACGTAGCCTTCCTCCAGCACCCGCGTGGCACGCAGGAAGGGATGGCCGTCGGGGCGCGGGATCATGCCGCCGGCGGGGCCCGCCTGGAAGCCGCCTACGTCGTGGGTCTGCAGGCCCAGCAGATGTCCGAGGCCGTGGGGGAAGAACGCGGAGGTGATGCGCGCGTCCACCATGGCCTCGGCGGGCAGCTTCACCAGGTTGAACTTCTCGAGGATGCGGCCCACCGCGTGGTGGGTCTCGATGTGGAGTGCCTTGAAATCCATGCCCGGCTTCACCTGCGTCACCAGCGCCTGCTGCTCCTGCTCCATGGCGTCGATGAGCGCCTGGAACTCGTCGGGCTTACCTGAGTAGGTGCGGGTGATGTCGGAGGCGTAGCCGTGGAACTGGGTGCCGGCGTCGATGAGGAAGGAGTGATGCGCCGCGGGTTTGTCGTGCTGCCAGTGCTGGTAGTGCAGCGTCGCGGCATGCTCGTTGAGCGCCACGATGGCATGGTAAGCGTGCTGATCGTCCGTCTGGCCCGAGCCCATCACGAAGGCATCGTGGATCTCGTACTCGGAGGCGCCGGCCCGGAAGGCCTTCTCGGCAGCGACATGGCCGCGCACGCCGGAGCGGCTGGCGTGGCGCATGCACCCCAGCTCATAGAGCGTCTTGGCGGCGCGGGCGTAATGCAAGGGGTTCAGCAGCGCCTCGGGGTTGGCGGCGGCGAAGCCCCAGCCCGCGAACTCCTCGCGCCACTCGCCGATGAAGAGGCGCTTGCCCGCGGGCGGCAGCGCATCCTTCGCTTGCGCCGCTTCCTTGATGACGCGGATGTCGAAGTGCTCCACCCAGTAACCGGCCGGCGGTGCCGGCGGCACATGCCAGTAGTCGTCCGGCTGGAAATAGATGAGCACGGGCTTCTTGCCCGCGGTGTACACCACGAAGGAGTCGTGGGCCTCCGTGAGGGGCAGCCACCACTTGAACTGCGGGTTGATCTTGAACGGATAGGGCGCGTCGTCCAGGAACTGGTAGTGCAGCGCCCCGGCGTAGACCGCCACCTGGTCGCAGCCGGCGGCCTGCATGGCCGCATCGAAGTGATGCCGCACCGCCTTGAGGTGGGCGGGGTAGTCGCGCGCCAGGACGTCGCTCATGGGGAACCCATAGGATTAATGAGCTGATGATTGTAGTCCGGGGCGCCCCTAAAAATTAGGGATTTTGGCCTCTGGGTAGGCGCGGACGCCCGAGGCCCCGGAGCGTACTCTTGGTGTACGTGAGGAGGCCGAGGGCGGCCGTAACAACACCAGAGGGCAAAAGACCCATTTTTAGGGGTGCCCGAGGCCTATATATGCCGTGACTTCTTCGCGGTCGTGATATAGCTGCTTGCAGAGCAGCTTATATTGCAGCCCCGCTTCCCCTAGCCGTGCCTCCAGGCTTCCCAGGCAGCCCTGCAGGGACTCGTGGCGCTTCTTCATGGGCAGCTTGAGGTTGAACAGGGCGCGGCGGCAGTCGCCCCGGGTAAGCCAGTCGCCCATGAGCGCGGCGATGCGCTGGGGCTGTTCCACCATGTCACACAGCAGCCACTCCACCGGCTTCGCCGGCCGGAAGCGGAAGCCATCCTCGCGCCGGTGTTCCACGATTCCGGAATCCAACAAGGCCGGCTGCATGGGCCCGTTATCCACGGCGACGACGCGGATGCTGTGTTTCACCATCTGCCATGTCCAGCCGCCGGGCGCGGCGCCGAGATCCACCGCCCTGAGGCCGGGCTTCAGGGCCTGCTCCCGTTCCGCCGCATCCAGGAAAGTGAGCAGGGCTTCCTCGAGTTTCAGGGTCGAGCGGCTCGGGGCTTCGTGCGGCAACTTGAGGCGCAGGATGCCGTTCGGCAGTGGACTGCCTTCGCCGCCGGAGGAGAAGCCGATGCGCACCTGCTTGGAATCAGTGAACAGGAGATGCAGACGCCGCTCCGCCTTGCGGAACACCGGCAGGCCGCGCTTGGCCAGCGCCGCGGTGAGGGCCGGCGTGAACTTCTTGAAGAACCCGGCGAGTTCCTTGCCGGCATCGGTGTCCGGATGCTCCAGCAGGATCGCGCCCACGGGACCGGCATGGTCCGCGAGGGCGGCGAGGATGGGGTTGATGCGGTCGCCGGCGGGCAGCGCATCCAGTGCCGCCACCTCACGGAAGGCCTGGCGCGCGAACACACGTTCCAGCAGCGGCAGCGCGCGGGGAGTACACACCACGCCTTCATCCAAGACTTCACCATCAGCCTCGGTGGCGCACTCCACCTCGAAGCCGGGACGGCATTGCAGTATCCATGTCTGTGTCATGGGTGCATTTAAGCATGGGTGTGCCGGCGCGGTAAGATAGCCACATCCTTTTATAACCTCCTGCATCCATGGCCGAGCGCGCGCCACCCGATATCGCCGAGATCCATCGCCTCATGAGCGAGGCCGCGGCAGCGTTCTCCCGCGGCAACCTGCAGCAGGCAGCCCAAGGGGCCGCCCGCACCCTGGAATTGATGCCCAACATGCCGGAGGCGCTGCACCTCTTGGGGTTGTGCTTCCTGCATGGCGGCGATGCGCCCCGCGCCACGCTGCTGCTGCGCCACGCAGCGCTGCTTAGGCCTGCGGATGTGCAGTTGCTGCACAACTTAGGGATAGCCTCGAAGGATGCTGGCGACGTGACGGGCGCCCTGGGGGCCTTCACTCGCGCGGTGATGCAAGACCCCGCCCAGGTGGAATCGCGCTTCAACCTGGGCGTACTCAGCGAGGAAGCGGGCGATACGGCAGCCGCGGAGCTGGCCTATCGCGAGGTGCTGATGCGCAACCGGCGCCATGCGGGCGCTGCGGCCTATCTCGCCGGCGTGCTGGAGCAACGCAGTGAACTCGAAGAAGCCGCGCACTGGAGTGGCGTGGCGCTGGAACTGAGCCCCGGTGAGCCGGTGGCCAATCTGACGGCGGCGCAGCTGGACCTGCGGGGTGGGCGACTGGAACAGGCAGTGGCCCGGCTCGAGAGCCTCCTGGGGCAATCCGCGCTCTCGCCGCGTAACCGTGGCCTTGCCGCGGCCCGCCTGGGCGCCGCCTACGACCGGCTGGACCAGCCCGACTTGGCCTGGCCCCAGTTCGCCGCAGCCAAGGCGGCCTTGCGTGAGACGGTCCGGCCGCAGAACGAGGGTGTGTACGGCTTCGCTCCGGCCGCGCGCATGCAGCGCCACTTGGATGCCCTATTGCAGCCCGGTCCCGCGACAGAGGACCCGCAGCCTGTGTTCCTGGTGGGCTTCCCCCGTTCCGGCACCACGCTGCTGGACCAGATCCTCTCGGGCCATCCCGGCGTCCAGACCCTCGAGGAGAAGGACACGCTGCAGGACGTGTTGCAGGCGAGCGTGCTGGACGACGCGGACCTCGAGGCATTCCTGGCGGCGGATACGGCGGCCCTCGCTGCCTGGCACCGCGCCTACTGGCAGCGGGTGGCGGAATACCTGCCGCAGCGGCGTGCCGATGCGGTGTTCGTCGACAAGCTGCCGCTCAACAGCGTGTTCATGCCGCTGATGCAGCGGTTGTTCCCGGCGGCGCGCTTCATCTTCGCCCTGCGCGATCCGCGTGACGTGGTGCTGTCCTGCTTCATGCAGGGTTTCGACCTCAACGAGGCCATGCGGCATTTCCTCTCCCTGGAAGAGACCGCGCGCTACTACGCGGCGGTCATGCAGGTGGGTGCGGAGTCGGCAGAGCGCTTGGGGCAGCGTGTGCACCGGGTACGATACGAGGATGTGGTGGCGGACACCGAGAACGAGGCACGGCGCCTGCTCGCGTTCCTGGACCTGGCTTGGGATCCCAAGGTGCTGGAGTTCCAGAAGACCGCCCGGGGTAAGCGCATCAACACCCCGAGTTACTCGCAGGTGACGGAACCCATCTACACTCGCGCCAAGGGGCGTTGGACGAAATACGAAGCACAGCTCGCGCCGGTGCTGCCGGCGCTTGAGCCTTTCATCATGCGTTTCGGTTACCTATAAAGAGGTCACCGCCGCTCCCGCGCCACGCATGCGTGGCGCCCTGCCTCCCGCGGCGTTAGTACATCCCTGTACGTCAAAAAAACCCCGCAGCCTCTTTCCGAGGTCTGCGGGGTTCAGCTACCCCACTATTCTTTCTTCTATTTCCCCGCTATTCAGAACTTAATCGAGATGCGGCCGTAGACGAAGCGGCCAGGCACGTCATACAGCGTCGGGTCGAAGCTGTTGAGTTCCTGCACCGACGAGATCGGCGGCTCCTTGGCGAACAGGTTGCGGATGCCCAGCGTGAACGTGGTGCCCAGGGAATCCGCGGTATAGCTGCCCTGGATGTCGTGGTACACGGTCGCGCCGTCATGGTTCATGGCGTACTTGTACTGGGTGCCGGCCGGGTTGATGGGGCCCGGGCTGGAGCAGGTGCCCGTGCCCAGCGGAGCAGGCACGGTGGTGGTGCAAGGCTCCCACACCGCGCCGACGAAGCGCATGTCGTACTCGGCGCTCCAGGAGCCCGCCACCCAGTCCAGGGCCGCGCGTGCCTTGTCCTTCGGGATACCGAAGGGGAACACTGTGCCACCACGCTCGGTGCCGGATAGCTCGGTCACATCCGCGCCGCTCGTAGCCGCCGGATCGGGGAGGATCAACTCATAGGACTTGATGTGGGTCTCGTCCACGGTGAGCTTGAAGTCACCGACCGAGGTGCTCGGGAAGGCGTAACTCACGTTGATGTCGATGCCCGAGGTGCGGGTGGTGCCCACGTTGGTGATCTCATCCGCCAGCGTCTGCACCGTGCCGAACACGGTACGCTTGATCTTGGCGCAAGCCGCCGGATCGGAATTGGCTGCATCGGGCGTGTAGCACTCGTCCATCAACACCTGGCCGCTGATCGGCTGGATGGTGTTGTTGATCTCGATACGGTAGTAGTCCGCGCTCAGGTTGAAGCCGGCCAGCCAGTCGGGGCTGTACACGAAGCCGATGGTGCGCGAGACCGAGGTCTCGGGCTTCAGGTTCGCATTGCCGCCTTCCAGCGTGTTGATCTGCGCGTTGGGCTGGGTGTAGTTGGCCGGCACGCCCTGGGTGGTGCACACCGGCGACCTGGCGGGCGCATCGCAGGGATCCTGGATGTTGGCCGACAGGTTGGTGTTGCCCGAGTACAGGTCCTGGATGCTCGGAGCACGGAAACCCTGCGACCAGCTGGCACGCACCAACCACTCGTTGTTGGGCTGGTACTTCAGGCCCCAGCGGTAGGTGTTGTTGGTGCCGAAGGTGTTGTACTTGGTGAAGCGGCCCGCCAGGTCCAGGTCCAGCAGCTTGATGCCGGGCATGTCGCCCAAGAGCGGCAGGTCGGTCTCCGCGTACAGCGACTTCTCGCTGGTGCGGCCGGAGGTCGGGGCCACCGGGCGGCCGGGGTTGAAGCTGTCGTAGCCGTTCTGCGCCACCGAGTCCGGCAGGAAGAAGCCGTCGTGCTCCAGGTCCTCGATGCCCAGCGCGACGCCGATGGAGCCGCCCGGCAGGGTGCCGACGTTGCTGTTGCTGATGTCGGCGTTGTACACGCGCTGGTTGTTCTCGAACTGGTTCTGCGCGGTGTAGGCCACGTAGTTCAGCATCGCCGGCGTGATGCCGGCCCGGCCGTCGAACAGGTTCAGGGGTACGCAGCCCGCCACCGCGGCGCAGATCGCCGGGTCGCCCAAGGCCAGGCGCAGATGGCTCACGTCGAAGTGGCCGGCGTTGGTGTCGAGCTCATCGTCCTTGGAGAAGGCGTAGTTGGCGTCCCAGTCCCATTCGCCGCCCAGCATGTTGAAGTAGCCGGTCAGGCCGCCGCTGAAGCGGAACATGTCTTCCTTCTCGTGATAGATGCGGTCGCCGTTCTCCACCATGCGGCGGCCCAGCAACTGCAGGTTGGGGCTGTTGCCGGAGGCGTTCAGGTCGAAGCCGAAGGGGTTGTACTTCTGGTTGGCCGGGATGTCGAGGGCGATGCTGCTGGAGGCGAAGAACAGCGGTTCCGGCGCAGCTTGCTGGAACGAGTCACGGTGGCTGTACATCATGTCAGCCTTGAACGTGATGGTGTCTGACAGGTCGGTGTAACCCTGCAGGTAGGTGCTGTAGCGCTCTTCCGGCGTCAGCACATAGTTGAAGGGCGCGTAGTTGAAGCGGTCCTGGGAGCCGACGAAGGGCCGGAAGTCGCCGGGTTTGTTGCCGGCGGTGCCCGGGATCAGCGTCAGGTCGCAGTCCGGCTGCCAGTTGGGGTGCGCCGCGCTGCCGATGTTGGTGTTGGGGCATTGGGCCGAGGTGAGGCCGGTGCCGGCCGCCGGTCCGTTGGCCTTGGAGTTCGGGTTCACGCCCGGGATCAGCGACGGCGGCAGGAACACGAAGCGGCCGTTGGCAGTGGCCGAGCTACCCGATGAGAGGCCTTGGCCGATCACCGGCTCCTTGGAGATGTTGCGGTGCGCGGAGGGGATGCCGTCCTGGTTCGAGTAGGTGCCGCTGAACAAGAGGCCGCTCTTGTCGTTGCTGGCGCCCATGGTGATGTCGTAGGTGGTGGTCTTGCCGTCCCAATGGCCGTCGCCGTTATACATGCCGATGTAGGCATCGGCGCTGCGGCCGTTGTAATCCTTCACCGTCACGATGTTGACCACGCCGGCGATGGCGTCGGAGCCGTAGATGGCCGAGGCGCCGTCCTGCAGCACTTCGATGTGATCGATGACCGCCACCGGGATGGTGTTGAGATCCACGGTGCCGTCGAGGCCGGTGGCCCAGCGCTTGCCGTTCACCAGCACCAGCACGCGGTCGGCGCCCAAGTTGCGCAGGTCGACGTTGCTCTGGCCGCCGCCGGTGAAGGTGAAGTTGCCGCCGAAGTTGTCCAGGGTGTTGAGCGCGGCGCCCGAGGAGGTCAGCTTCTGCACGATCTGGCCGACGGTGGTGAGGCCTGTGGCCTTGATCTGTTGCGCGGTGACGATGTTCACCGGCTGCGCGGTCTCGACGTCAGTGCGCTTGATGCGGGTGCCCGTCACCTCGATCTTGCCGAGCTGGGCAGTGCTGCTGGTCTGGCCGTTCGTGGTGGTGGTCGTGGTGGTGCTGGTGGTGTCATCGGCGAGGGCAGCGTGGCTGCCGACGGCCGAAGCTCCGAACACGAGAGCGAGGCGCACTGCTTTGCTGACGAGATTTTGCTTGGACATTATGATTCTCCCGAGGCAAGACTGTTGTAGATGCTATGGAGGGACCCGGGGAGGATCTGCTGAAGACCGCGTCGCAGTGGGGTACCCACACCCCGGAATATCTGCGACCTTCCCCCGGTCTCGTCGAACCTTAATACTAGACCAAAGGCTTTCAAGGGCGAGTGTTGCCAAATAACAAATGCATAATTTTATTTATCATCCAGATGACATTTGTATCGCATAAGTCATTGATTTTATTATTTAATACTGTGAAATATTGTTTTATGACAATAGCCGCATAAGTAGGACACGTGCAACAACCCCCCTCCGAGAGCGCGGATTTCGAACAGGCCATCGCCTTGTTCAGCAGCGGGCGATACGGCGACGCAGAGGCGCTCTGCCGCGGTCTCCTGGGCCAGGGAGAGGATCCGCACGTGCTGCACATGCTGGCCTTGATCCGCGCTGACGCGGGCTCGGCGGAAGAAGCTCTCGGACTGTTGCAGCGGGCCGTGGCCATCGGCGTGCAGCATCCCGCCATCCATCTCGCCCACGGGCGGGTGTTGCTGAACCTGGGACGCAGCGCCGAGGCGCTCGTGCCGTTACAGGCGAGCTTGGGCTTGGACGACCGGCAACCCGAGGTGGTGGCCCTACTTGGCAAAGCATTGGTGGC
>Ga0265338_10005799_pt1 | contig 15943 bp, 8 predicted proteins | sample 42126metaG_FD_193579 | JGI IMG/M metagenome (GOLD analysis project Ga0265338, IMG submission 193579) | Rhizosphere microbial communities from Carex aquatilis grown in University of Washington, Seatle, WA, United States - 4-21-26 metaG | ecosystem: Host-associated > Plants > Roots > Rhizosphere >... | reverse complement strand
TGCGGCGCCGCAGACCACGCCTTACTTCACACACGGAACACTGCGCTTTTGCACACCAACGATGTAATTAGAGTACCAGAAGCCCTGTTCCCTGCGAGTCACCAGTTCTGGGTACAAGCACCCCCTTGAAAATAAAGGGGAATTGCTGAAATCCGGTCAACCGCGAAGGAATTTGGCCACGGCTTCGGTGCGGGTGCGGACCTGCAGTTTTTCGTAAATGCGGCGGATATAAGTATGTACGGTTTCGTAACTGATGCCGAGTTTTTCGCCGATTTCCTTGTAAATCAGCCCCTGGCTCAGCAGGTCGAGCACCTGTTGCTCCCGTTCGGAAAGGTTTTCGGTGGCTTGCGCCGAGGCGGCGGTCCGCTGGAAGGATTGCACGACTTTGCGCGCGATGTGCATGGTCATCGGCGAACCGCCGCCATGCACGGCGCGAATGGCTTCGAGCAATTCCTTGCTGGAAGTCCGCTTGAGCATGTAGCCGCCGGCCCCGGCCGCCAGGGCGTTGAAAATGTTTTCCGTATCTTCATACACCGTGAGCATCATCACCTGCGTTTCCGGAATGAGCTGCTTCAATTGGCGCACGCATTCAACCCCGTTCATGCCGGGCAGATTGATGTCCATCAACACGACGTTGGGACGGATTTTCGGCAGGTCCTTCAACGCGTCCTCGGCGTTGGCGTACTGGCTCAGGCAACGGAATCCCTCCGAACGGTCCACCAAGCGGGCCAGCGTCCCGCGCAGCTTGTCGTTGTCCTCGACGATGGAAACAGTGATGGGCATGTTAGGAATGCGGAACGGCTTCTCCGAACGGAATGGTCAGTTGCACCACGGTTCCGCCCCCGGTTCCCGGGCTGATTGAAAATTTCCCGTGAATGTCTTCCATTCGTTTGCGCATATTGCGCAGGCCGTTCCGGGTTGTGGCCGCCTGGGCGTCCATACCGCCCGGGCCCCGCCCGTTGTCTTCAATCGTCAGGGTAAAATGGCCGGCCTGCAATCGCAATCGAATCCAGACTTCGGAGGCCTGCGCGTGTTTGACCACATTGTTGACCGCCTCCTTGAAGGCAAGAAAGGCGTTGTGGCGGACCTCCGGCGGAATGGTCGTCGCCGGCAGTTGCGCCGGCACCTCGGCGCGATAGCGCATTCCGGCCAGTGCGACATATTCCTGCGCATATTTGCAGGCGTAATTGACCAGGCCTTCCAGCGTGTCGTTGGAAGGATTCGCGGCCCAGACTATTTCGTCGAGGGAACGGGTCGTTTCGCGCGCCGTCGAGGAAATCTGCTGCGCGTGCGATTCAACCTCCGCCGGGGAATTCTTGTCGGCTTCCGCCATCTCCCCCAGCAGCGCCACCTGCGTGAGGTTCGCTCCGAGCTGGTCGTGCAGATCGCGGGCGATGCGGGAGCGCTCCTTCTCCAGGGCCTCCTGGTGTTCGTGCAGCTGCAGCTGGCGCCGCAGCTTTTGCGTCGAGAGATAGCGCACCACGGCAACGACGATTCCCACCAGGGACAGGACGACGACGGTGCGGAACCACCACTTCTGCCAGAATTGGGGCTGGACCGTCACGGCGAGCAGGCCGCCGATGGTATTGGGCACCCCGTCTTCATTCCGGGCAATGACCTGGAAACGGTAGTTTCCCGGCGGCACATTGGGATAATAGGCCACCCGCGTATCCCCGGCCTCCGTCCAGGCGGACTCATGGCCTTCGAGCCGGTATTTGAATCGGACCTCGCCCGGCGCGGAAAAATTCAGGCCCGTATAATGAATTTCCAGTTGTTCATGGCCGGGCGGAATGGTGACGGACGATTGCCAGGCGGAACTGAACCGATTGGTTTTTTGTTCCTGTCCGTCAATGCGCACGGATTCAATCATGACCAGCGGCGGCTGCCGGTTGGTGGTGATGTCCGCCGGATTTGCCGACACCAGGCCCTTGGTGGTGGGGAACCATAACCGGCCGTCCCGGGTGCGGCATGCGGCCGGCTGGGAACCGGCCGAACATTCGCGCGTCGGCAAGCCGTCAGTTTCAACATAGGTCCGGCAGGAAAGTCCGCCCGTTATTCCCGGAACAAAATCATTCAGTGAGTTTTTGGGGATGCGCATCAGGCCGGCATTGGAGCCGATCCATAAACAGCCTCGGTCGTCTTCGATCAGGTAATCAATGCTGTTGCTGACGAGACCGTCGTCCGTGGAAAAGCGCGTCCACCTTCCCTGGTAAAAGCGGGCCAGGCCGTGGCCGGAGGTGCCAACCCACAGGACGCCGTCCTGGTCCAGGTAGAGGCAGGAAATATCGTTCCCGGGCAATCCGTCTTCCGCGGCCAGATAGGAAGTGAATTTGCCAGCCGTGAAAACGTTCAATCCCCGGCTCTCCGTGCCAATCCAAAGATTTCCTTTGGCGTCTTCCGCGATGGCGCGCACGATGTTTTCCGATAGGCCGTTGGTTGTGGTGTAAACCTTCCAGCCCTGTCCGTTCCAGCAGGCCAGGCCGTTCTGGGTGCCCGCCCACAATTGCCCCTGGCGATCTTCCGCCAGGGCGAAAATCCGCCCGCCCAGACCGCCGGCTCCGGGAGCAGGCTGAAACTGGTTGGTCTGCCATTGAAACAATCCTTCGTCCCAGGTGCCCATCCAAACCTGTTGCTGGCGATCCACCAATACCGTCCACGCATTCTGGGACCGGCCCACGTGAAAGTCCTGCACGGAATTTGTCCTCCAGTAAGACGCCCCGAATGCTCCGAACGTCACCCACAGACCGCCGGACGCATCCTCGGACAATGATTGCGCCGCCCACCGATGAAATTCGCCCAGGGTGCCAAATATCTTCCGTTTGATCCGGTTCAACCCGTTGCCGTCGGTTCCCACCCAGAGATTTCCCTGCCGATCCACGCATGCCGAAAGAACAAAGGCCGAGGACAATCCCTGATTGGTTGAAATCGGCTGATAGGTTCCATCGGGCTCATACCAGAAGACGCCCGCGCCCAGCGTGCCCACAATCAGGTTGCCGTCCTGGTCTTCACAAGCGGAAGTAACCGTGGCCCGGCCCCAGGGATAAGGCCCCAAGTCCTTTTCGCGCCGGGTGCCATTCCATCTTTGGACCCGGCCATTGATCAATCGCCAGGTCCCGCCATGCTGGCCGGCGAGAATGAAGTCGAGCTTTTCCACCCGGAGGATCTGGTCAATGGGCAGGGCCGGCGGATGAAAATTGGCGGGCTGAAATGAGACAATCTGTCCCCAGGGTTCCCCGACTCCGTATTCGCCGATCCACAGCGGGCCTGATTTTTCAGCGACGAGCGTCCGGCAAATAGGCGGGGCGTTGAAATTGAGGTTCAGGGTTTCCAGCTTCCCGTTTTGGTAGCGGCCGAGGTGTGCGTCCGCCGTGTAAAGCCACACCGCGCCGGTGGCATCTTCACCGGCCGACAGCAGCCGGCCTTCATGCCCGGCCCGGCCGAGGTCAAAGCTCCTGACCTTCCCGTCCTGCACCATCGCCACCCCGGCCGTGTCCGTCCCGATCCAAAGGTTCGTATGGCTGTCCTCGAACAGATGGACAATCCGATCGCTGTTCAAACCCGGGGTGTTGTATTCGTTGAAAACAGTGAAATGATTGCCGTCAAAACGCACCAGGCCATTGAGGGTTCCGAGCCAGAGGTACCCATCCCGGGTCTGGATCACGGAGATGACGGCGTTTTCCGGCAGGCCTTCCTTGCTGGTCCAGACGTCCACAATGAACGGTGAGCCGGACCCGGCCGCCGCATCCGCCGGGACACGGAAAAGAAATGCCCAGACGCAAAGCAACAGCCCTGCGAATTGAGGCTTCCTGCGGTTCATCAGCATGGTTGAGGTCCGACGATCCGGACCGGATGTAAGGATGTTGGAAAGAGGATACGAACCCAACCCTGAAGATGGAAATTATTTTTCCAAAATCACTTGCCATGCCTCCATTGTGGGTTAGGTTTCCCTTGCCCAATGAGAACTGGGCGTCCTGGCGGGTGCGGGCGATTTTAAAATCGTGTGTGATCGCCTCACCCGCCAAATTCTTTCCCGGGAAAGCCATCGGGCTTCAAATCCGGCCCGGTCCTCCGTTCCACAAAAAATCCCACGCCGGGAGGGTCGTGGGATCCGCCTCGGAACATCACTGGGCTAGTCGCTGACCTTGATCTTGCGCGGCTTGACCTCCTCGGATTTTGGCAGGCTGAGCGTTAGCATGCCCTGCTCCATCTTCGCCGATATCCGGCCGGTATCGATCGCCGGGTCGAGTTCGAAGACCCGGCGGTAATCGGCTGCGGAACGTTCCCGGAACAAGAGCTCGCCGTTGACCGGCTCCGCGCGTCGTCGCCCCAGGATGGTGATCTAGTCGAAGGCGTGACCGGCACAGCACAGGACGTCTTTGACTTTATGCCGGACCAGGTCTTTGACGCAGGTGCGGGCCGGACCAAGGTATTTGCGGGGATCGAATTCCTTCGGGTTTTCTGAGAACACCTTGCGGATGCCGGCCGTCATGGCAATGCGCAGGTCGGTGTCGATGTTGACCTTGGTGCAGCCGGTGCGGCGGGCGACCTCAATGTCGGCTTCCGGCACACCTTGGGCATCCGGCATCTTGCCCCCGTATTTATTGACCTCGTCCACGAGATATTTGGGGACGCTGGACGCGCCATGCAGCACCAGCGGATAATCGCCGAGGTTGGCTTCCATGAGCGCTTTTTTGATGATTTTGAGGCGTTCGAGGTCGAGGTGTTGTTCGCCCTTGAATTTGTAAGCGCCATGGGAGTTGCCGATGGCGACGGCGAGCGAGTCCACGCCGGATTCCTTGACGAATGTCACCGCCTCGTCCGGGTTGGTGTAGTGGCCGCTGGTGGAATGAGCGCCGCCTTCTTCGCCCTCGTCGAACTGGGCGCCGACGAGATGGCCGAGTTCGCCTTCGACGGAGCAATTGTGCTTGTGGGCATAGTCCACGACCTTCTTGCAGATTTCGACGTTCTTTTCAAACGGCTCGTGGCTGGCGTCAATCATCACGCTGGTGAAACCTTCGTCAATGCACTCCTTGCACAGCTCGAAGGTGTCGCCGTGATCGAGGTGGACGGCGATGGGAATGGTGGACACGCTGACGGCGGCCTCGATCAGCTTTTTCAAATAGATGGGATTGGCATATTGGCGCGCGCCCTTGGAAATCTGGAGTATCAGCGGCGCCTTTTCCTCTTCGCAGGCCTCGACGATGGCTTGGATGAGCTCCATGTTGTTGACATTGAACGCGCCGAGCGCGTATTTGCCCTTCAACGCCTTTGCAAAGAGTTCTTTTGTATGTGTCAGTGGCATAATTTTTCGATTTTGATTGTTATTATCAACCAATCGGGTTTTTCCCGACCAAGTTGAATCATAAAGCGACTTTTGCGAAAGGAAACAAAAAATGCGGTCCTCGACCAACCAACCCTTGGTAATTTTTACCAATAAATTGCTTTGCGATTTGCCGGCTTTGCGCGAAAACAAGCGCATGCAGGCTCACTTTCTCCTCGGCCCGGCTGGCAGCGGCAAGACGTTCCGCTGCCTGGCCGAGATCCGCTCCGAGTTGTGCGCGGCGCCGGAAGGGCCGCCGCTGGTCTTGCTCGCCCCCAAGCAGGCCACGTTTCAGCTTGAACGCCAGTTGCTTGCCGGTGGTGCGCTGGCCGGCTATGCGCGGCTGAACATTTTTTCGTTCGAGCGGCTGGCCCAGTTCGCCCTCGACACCCTGGGCGCCCCGACGCCGGCGGGATTGCTGGCCGAGGAAGGCCGCTTGATGGTGCTGCGGGCGTTGCTGCTGCGGCACGGCGGCGAACTGAAATTGTTCCGCCAAAGCGCGCGCCGCCCCGGTTTTGCCGGACAGCTCAGCCAGTTGCTCGGGGAACTCCAGCAGCATCAATACACGCCCGCCCGACTCCGGGCGCTGGCCCAAGGCACCGGTTTGAGCAGCGAATTGCAGCACAAACTTCAGGACCTGGCGCTGCTGCTCGAGGCTTATGTGCACTGGCTGGCAGAGCATGAATTGCAGGATGCCAGCCGCCTGCTCGACGCGGCGACGGAAAGTCTCAAGTCCAAGGCCCAAAGTCCAAAGCCAACGGGCAATCCGCGCGCTTCGCCATCTTCCATCTTCCATCTTCCATCTTCGCTGCAAATCTCCAGCCTGTGGCTCGATGGTTTTGCGGAAATGACCCCCCAGGAATTGGACCTGCTCGCCGCCCTCCTGCCTCATTGCGCACGCGCGACGCTGGCCTTTTGCCTCGATGGCGAACCGGAACCCGGGGGTTCCTGGCTATCCCTCTGGTCGTCCATCGGCAAAACGTTTCAACAGTGCCGTCAGCGAATCAACCCGTTGCCGGGCGCCGAAATCAGCTGCGAAATGCTCAAGCGCAATCCACAGAAAAGCCGCTTTGCCGGAAATCCGGCCTTGTATCGCCTGGAGACAAACTGGGCAACGCCTCGCCAGAGTCCAGACCCCGGAGCCCAGACCCCAGCCTCCGCCGTCCGCCTGGTCGCCTGCCCCGATCCCGAAGCCGAAGCGGCGTTTGCGGCGCGCGAAATCCTGAAGTTTGTCCGGGGCGGCGGGCGTTTTCGCGAGGTGGCCGTGCTGGTTCGCCAGCTCGACGGTTACCACAAGCCGCTGGCGCGCACATTTCGCCGCTACGGCATCCCCTTCTTTCTCGACCGGCGCGAATCCGTGGCGCATCACCCGCTCGCCGAGCTGACCCGCAGCGCGCTGCGCACCGCCGCGTTCGACTGGTTGCCGGAGGACTGGTTTGCCGCGCTCAAAGCCGGATTTTCCTCCGCGGACGAAACCGAAATTGACCGGCTCGAAAATGAATCGCTCGCCCGTGGCTGGCAGGGCGCCAGATGGCGACGGCCCATCAAGATCGCGGAAAATCCCGGACTGGAGAAATCGCTCGAACAGTTGCGCCAACGCATCCTGCCCCCATTCGAAGATTTTTTCGCGCAGCTCGCACGTTTCAAAAATTCACCCGCCGGCTGGCAGCTGGCCCAGGCTTTGCGGGAACTCTGGCGGACGCTCGACGTGGAAAACACGTTGGAACAGTGGAGTTTGGCCGGCGCGGAATCCCCGTCACCCCCCACCAGCCACCTGTCACTTCACCAGGCGGTTTGGGACCAAATGAATGCGTGGCTCGACAATGTCACCCTCGCGTTTTCTGCCGAGGCGCTGCCGCTGCGCGACTGGCTCTCGATTCTGGAGGCCGGCCTGGCCAGCCTGACCGTGGGCGTGATCCCGCCGGCGCTCGACCAGGTGCTCATCGGCGCGATTGATCGCGCCCGCAATCCGGATTTGAAACTGGCGCTCCTGCTCGGGGTCAACGAATCGGTCTTTCCCGCCGCTCCCGCCGCCCCGGTGATTTTGACGGAGGCCGACCGCGATGAACTGGGCCGGCACGCCGCCCCGCTGGGTCCCAACCTGCGCGAAGGCCTGGCGCGCGAACGCTATCTCGGCTACATCGCCTGCACGCGCGCCGCGGAAAAGCTCGTCGTGACCTTTTCCCGCCACGCGGCCGACGGCAAAGCGTTGAATCCCTCGCCGTTCATCGCGCATTTGCGCCGGATTTTCCCGGGACTTGAAATCGAGGAATTCAGTGGTGAAGTGAAGTTGGGTGAGGCGGAACACGCCAGCGAACTCATCGTGCCGCTCGCTCAAGTTCAAAATCTTGTGGGAGCCGGGGGGACTAGGCTCAAATCAATGGCCACTCAGGGCCTCCTCACCGGTCTTCACGCCCAGGCTGCGACCCGGCAGGCGTCGGCGGCCACGGCTGAGAATTGGCGCGACTTGCTGGCATTGCCCGCGCTTGCGTTACTCACCGAAAAACTGCGCGCCTTGTGCGAGCCGGACCCGGCTGAATCATTGTCACCTGCGCTCGCGGAAAAGCTTTTTGGGCCGGTCCTGCGTTCCTCGGTCAGCCGGCTGGAGGCCTTTGCCTCCTGCCCGTTCCGGTTCTTCGTCCATTCCGGCCTGCGCGCCGAGGAGCGGAAGGTGTTTGAACTGGACGCGCGCGAACAGGGCAGCTTTCAACACGAGGTTTTGAAGGCGTTCCACGATCAATTGCACGCCGACGGCAAACGCTGGCGCGACCTGACGCCGCCGGAAGCGCGCGAGCGCGTCGGCCGTATCGGCGTCGAACTTGCCGAGCACTACCGGGACGGCCTGCTGTGCACGGGCGATCAAAGCCGGTTCATGGCGCGCGTATTGGCGGAAGGAGTACAGGACTTCGTTGAAACCCTGGTGACCTGGATGCGCGGCCAATACGAGTTTGACCCGGCCGCCGCCGAACTCGGTTTTGGTTTCGATCCCGGCGGCGCGCCCGCGTGGACGATTGAACTGGGCGAGGGACGCCAGCTGGCCTTGCGCGGGCGGATTGACCGCATTGATCTGTGCCGCGAAGCCGGCGACCGCGCGTTGTGCGTGGTGATGGATTACAAATCCGGCCGTCGCAAACTGGACCGGATCCTGGTCGAGCACGGGGTGCAACTGCAATTGCTGGCATATCTGGCGGCCGTCCGTCGCTGGCCGCCAGAACTCTGGGGGACATTGAATCTGCCCGCCTTTTTCTCCCTCTCCTCCCCGAAGGAGGAGAGGGCCGGGAAGAGGAGCCCAATGGTTTCAAAATCAGATCCCCTCGCCCCAACCCTCTCGCCGCTTGGGCGGGGAGAGCGAGAAGGACCTAACAATATCGGCACGCTAAAAATCACTCCCGCGGGTGTTTTTTACGTGAACCTGCGCGGCCATTACGAGCGCGGCCAGACGCGCGACGAGGCGCTGGCCGACGCGGATGGCGCGCGCAAACGCGCGTATCGCCATAGCGGACGTTTTGACGCCGGCGCGCTGCCCCGGCTCGACCGGGCCCGGGCGGCGGACCAGTTCAATTACCGGTTGAACAAGGACGGCGGTTTGCGGTCTGATTCCGTGGAGGCGCTGTCGCACGCGGAATTTGAAGGGTTGCTCGACCGGGTCGAGGGCCAGTTGCAGGAATTGGGCCGGGCGATCCTTGCCGGGGTGGTGCGGGTGGATCCCTATCGCCACGGCCGCGAAACTCCGTGCGAATTTTGCGATTACCGCGCCGCGTGCCGGGTGGACCCGTGGACGCATCCGTATCGCGTGTTGCGGGCGATAAAGGAAGAAGCTGATTTGGCCGCCGTTTGACACAAAACGGGCAATTGATTTGATGCATGAGTTACTTTTGCAGCCGTAGCAGCCGACGTGAGGAGGCTCCAATTGATTGAAGCAAGCGCCTCATCACCTCGGCGGCTACGGGGTTTGAAAAACGCCCCACATGAAAAAAAGTTCCATTTGTGCATGCTCGGTACGGCGATGCTGGTCGCCGCCTGCAATGCCTCGCCCACCAACAACATTGCCGCCACGTCCCAAACCACCAATTCAACAACTACTCAAACCATGAAATTTCCCGTCACCAAATCCGACGCGGAGTGGCGCAAGGCATTGACGCCCGAACAATATCGTGTGTTGCGCGAAGCCGACACGGAGCGGCCGTTCACAGGAAAGTATTGGAACACGAAGGAACCCGGAGTTTACCGCTGCGCGGCCTGCGGAGAGGTCCTTTTCACCTCGGACACCAAGTTTGATTCCGGCTGCGGCTGGCCGAGCTTTTATGACCTGGCCGCGGAAAAGAAGGTCATTCTGCGCGAAGATGACACCCTGGGCATGCACCGCACGGAAGTGCTGTGCGCGCATTGCGGCGGCCATTTGGGCCACGTTTTCGACGACGGTCCGAAGCCGACCGGGCTGCGCTACTGCATCAACTCGGCGTCTTTAAACTTTGAGAAGACCAACGCCTTTTCGTTGCCGTCTGCCGGTGATAAGTAATGAGTTTGCTGTGTTTCCGGACAGGTCTGATCCCAACAGGTTCGCGGACGCGAGCCGCAAAACGGAACTGGAACAGCCATCTTACGACCATGATTCGGGCTGCGGTGGCAGAGCGCAGCGGCGAGACCGCTTTTCTTACGACCGGTTGCTTCCCAAAGCGGCATGGCGCTCCGCTTCCCGCCCTGGTGATTAACTCCGGAAACCATATCAGTCCAAAATGCATGGTTGCGCAGCAAACCGGTCCCCAATCCGTGTTCATCTGTGTCCATCCGTGGTAAAATTATTCAGTTAGGTTTCAGGCGGTCCGAACCGCGTAAACGCGGAACTCCAAGCCGTAGGTTCATTGGGGCGGGTGCTGGTTACAGACCTCCCTTTCACCCCGATCAGCCACACGCGGGCAAGCTGCCCGCGCTCCGTCACGGCGGCGCGGCGCGATGGAAATTCATGGCGGCGCGGAATATCCGCAGGCGGCCGTAGTCCACCGTCCCGCCGAGCGAATCGAAAACGGCCGTAATGTTGCCAAAGCCGTTGCGGTCGAAGGCGGCAGCAACCCGGGGTTTTTCCTCGGCGCTGAAAAATTTCCCCAAATCCACCGGCTCGCCGCGCTCGATGCCTTCCGCGAGGTGGCTGTGGATGGTGCCCAGGGTCACGCCGCGTTCGCGGGCGATCTGTTCGACGCTCTGGCCGGCGCGGAAGCGGCGCAGCGTTTCGCGCGCGGAATCGCCGGGGGAACTCCGGGCCGGTTTTGCCGCCGCCGGCGTGGCGAAGGAATCATCGGCGAACATCTGCCGGGCGTGGGTCTGCAGATGCGCGGCGATTTCACCCAGAAAGACGGCGCCGAATTCGCGCAGCTTTTTCTCGCCCACGCCGCTGATGCGGGCGAACTCGCGTTCGCTGGCCGGATAATTCCGCGCCATCTGGCGCAGCGCGACGTCGGAAAACACGATGTACGCCGGCACATCGCGCTCATCGGCGAGTTGTTTTCGCAGCTGGCGCAGGCGGTCGAACAGGACCTCGTCGCAGGCGATTTCGCCGACCCGGTGCAATTTCGTCTCCGGGACGACGGCGGGTTTGGTGAGGGTCACCGGCTTGCGGTGTTTGAGCACGGCCAGCCCTTCCGGGGTCAGTTCCAGCACGCTGAATTTCTCGGCGGTCTGGCGCAGGTGTCCCAGCCGGATCAGTTCCCGGCCGATCGCCGCCCATTCCGGCCGGCTGTGTTCCCGGCCGATGCCGTAGGTGGAAAGCTGCGCGTGTCCCCATTTGCGGATTTTTTCCGTGTCCGCGCCGGTCAGCACCTCAATGACATGGTTGAGGCCGACGCCGAACCGCGCGTTTTCGCGGATGCGATAGACGCACGAGAGAAATTTCTGCGCCGCCAACGTGCCGTTGAACGTCTCGCGCGGGGAAAGGCAGTTGTCGCACGCGCCGCAGTTGGCCGGAGCGCTGTTTGGAGTTGCGCCTTCAGGCGGCTCGGCATCCGTTCCAAGCGGCCCCAAACCGTCCCGCGAACTGCGGGACGAAACTCCGAACGCCTCGCCAAAATACGCCAGCAATTCCCGGCGCCGGCAGGCGGCGCACTCGGCGTAATGGACCATCTGCTGCAATTGTTTCCGGGCGATCTTCTGCTCCTGCGCATCCGGTTTTTCATCGATGAACTGGGTCTGTTTCACCACGTCGCCCGCGCTGAAGAGCAAAATGCATTCGCTGGGCAGGCCGTCCCGTCCGGCGCGCCCGGTCTCTTGGTAATAGCCCTCGATGTTCTTGGGCAGATCGTAATGAATGACAAAGCGCACGTTCGGCTTGTTGATGCCCATGCCGAAGGCGATCGTCGCGCAAATCACGCGCACGTCGTCGCGCAGAAACAATTCCTGGTGCTCCGACCGGTCCTTCGGCGTCAGCCCGGCGTGATACGGCTTGGCCGGGACGCCGTCTTCGGTGAGATTTGCCGCGACCCGTTCGGCGGATTTGCGCGACTGGCAATAAACAATGCCGCTGTCGTTCGGATGGGCGCGGAGAAAATCCAGCACCTGGTCATAAGGCTTGTTCTTGGGCAGGACGCGGTAAGTGAGATTGGGCCGGTTGAAGCTGGCGACGTAACAGCCCGGCTCGCGCAGCTTCAGGTGCGTGACGATGTCGGCGCGGACGCGCCCGGTCGCCGTCGCCGTGAGCGCCATGAACGGCACGCGGGGGAACAGCTCGCGGAGTTCGGCGATCTGGCGGTATTCGGGGCGGAAATCGTGACCCCATTCGCTGATGCAATGAGCCTCGTCCACGGCAATGAGCTGCACGTTCCATTTTTGCAGGTCGGACAGAAAACCGGACAACATCAGCCGCTCCGGCGCGACGTAGAGCAAACGGAATTCACCTTTGTGCAGCGCGCGCAGCCGCGAGCGGGAGGCTTCGGCGGCCAGCGAGGAATTGAGGAACGTGGCGGGGACGCCGGCGGCCTGCAGCGCGTCCACCTGGTCCTTCATCAGCGCAATCAGCGGGGAGACCACGACGGTGAGCCCGTCGCGCACCAGCGCGGGAAGCTGGAAGCAAAGTGATTTGCCTCCGCCGGTCGGCAGCAGCGCGAAGACGTCCTTGCCGGCGAGCGAGTCCCGGATGATTTCCTCCTGCAACGGCCGGAACGAGGTGAAACCAAAATATTGTTTGAGCAGCGGGAGCAGCGGAGCGGCTTCGGCTTTCATGGCAATCAAAATAGGACCGGCGCGTTGGAGTTCAAGCTTTAGCTTGTCCGGGGGTGTGGCATCCGAAGCCTCCCGCGTCGCGCGCGGCGCGGGATTGAACTCCAACTCAGTGGTATTCCTGCAAGGTCTGCACGCGGTAACCGGTCTTTTTCAGCGCGGCGATGCCCCGGGCGGCGGCTTTGGCGCCGCTGAGCGTGGTCATGATGGCCGTGCCGGTGTAAACGGCCGTGGTGCGGATTTTCACCTCATCGGCGCGCGGCGTGGCGCCGGAGGGCGTGTTGATGACGAGCTGGATTTCCTTGTTCTTGAGCAGGTCAATCACGTTGGGCCGGCCTTCGAGCAGCTTGAGCGTGCGCTGAACCTTCAATCCGGCCTTTTCCAGCACGCTGGCCGTGCCGCTCGTGGCCACCAGCTCAAAACCCAGCTCGATGAACTTTTTTGCCACGGCCGCAACTTCCGTTTTGTGTGCGTCGCTGACGCTGATGAAAACCCTTCCGCCGAGCGGCAGCGGCGAGCCCGCGGCCATTTGCGACTTCGCGTAGGCGATGCCGAGGTCGGCATCCAGGCCCATGACCTCGCCGGTCGAGCGCATTTCCGGCGAAAGCAAAATATCCTGCCCGTGAAAACGGTTGAACGGAAACACGGATTCCTTCACCGCCCAATATTTCGGCCAGATTTCCTTCGTGAAGCCGAGCTGCTTCAGGGTTTTTCCGGCCATGACCTTGGCGGCCAGCTTGGCCAGTGGAAACCCGATCGCCTTGCTGACGAACGGCACGGTGCGCGACGCGCGCGGATTCACTTCGAGCACGTAAACCTTGTCGCCCTTCACGGCATATTGCACGTTCATCAGGCCGATGACCTTCAGCTCGCGCGCCATGGCGTGCGTGTATTCCCTGATGATGCCCATGACCTTTTTGGAAAGCGTATGCGGCGGCAGCACCATCGCGGCATCCCCGGAATGGACCCCGGCGAACTCGATGTGCTCCAGCATGCCGCCGATGACGATGTCGCCGTCGTCGGGATTCTTGAATCGGCCGACGTCCGTGATGCAGTCCACATCCACTTCCGTCGCATCCTCCAGAAATTTGTCCACCAGCACCGGCCGTTCAGGCGAAGCCTCCACCGCAAAACGCATATAATGCTGGAGCTCGGCGTCGGAATAGACGATCTGCATCGCCCGGCCGCCGAGCACGAAGCTGGGACGCACGAGTACCGGATAGCCCAGCCGTTGCGAAGCCACGAGCGCCTCGGCCTCGTTCGTGGCCAGGCCGTTGGGCGGCTGCGGAATCTTCAGCTTGTCGAGCATGGCGGCGAAGAGTTTGCGGTCCTCGGCGATTTCGATTTCCTGCGGCGAGGTTCCGATGATGTTGACGCCGTTTTTTTGCAGGCCGAGCGCCAGGTTCAGCGGCGTCTGGCCGCCGAACTGGGCGATGGCGCCCCAACAGCCTTCGCGTTCGTAAATGTGCAGCACGTCCTCGAGCGTGAGCGGCTCGAAGAATAACTTGTCGCTGGTGTCGTAATCGGTCGAAACAGTTTCGGGATTCGAGTTGACCATGATGGTCTCGAAGCCGTCCTCCTTGAGCGCGAACGCGGCATGGACGCAGCAGTAATCAAACTCGATGCCCTGGCCGATGCGGTTCGGGCCGCCGCCGAGAATCATCACCTTTTTCTTCGGCGTCTTTTTGACCTCGTCGTCGCCGCGGTCGTAGGTGGAATAATAATACGGCGTGTAGGCCTCGAACTCGGCGGCGCAGGTGTCCACGAGGCGGTAGCTGGGCACCAGGCCGAGTTTCTTCCGCCGGGCGCGGATCTGGTCCTCGGTGGTGCCAGTCAAATGGGCAATCTGCCGGTCGGAGAAACCCAAACCTTTGGCCTTGGCGAGTAATTCAGAGTTAAGTGCTGGCATCAGTGCGAAATCAAATTCGCCATAGTAAGCCGCAAACTGTCCGTCGTGTCCAGCGGGGAGTGGATTCGCGCTTGCCGGCGGCGCGGCTTTGCGTTACGAAAAGATGGATGAAACCATCCGGGCGCGCGCTGTTGTGGCTGATCCTGCTCGCCCCGGTTCTCGCGTCGGCGCAAATCGACCCGGTCAAGCGCGACCTGATCCAACTGGGCTACAACCAGGCGTTCGAGGGCCATGCGCCGTTTGCCGGCTACGCGTTTTACTATCATAACCAGCCCAATTTTTTGCGCACCAACCTCACGCTGCGGCTCGCAGTGGCGCCGGTGTATGTCGATTCCGAGTTCGGCTTCGTCCAGGGATTGGGGCCGAACACGGATCTTGGCATCGGCGTGGCCGGCGGCGGGTTTGCCGACAGTTACAACGAAATTCACGGCGGTACATACTATCCCAGCCAGTCCTTTGACGGCCACGGGGCGGAAATCTCGGGGAGCGTTTATCATTTGTTCAACCCCGGCGACCTGATTCCGCTGAACCTCGTCCTGCGCGGCACGGCGCATTACGCCACCTATGACCGGGGGAACAACACGGATCCCGCGTTCCAACTGCCGGGAGAACGGGGTGAGTTCAGCGTACGGACCGGCCTGCGCTGGGGCGGCATCGAACCGACCCTGTTCCCGGCGCTCGCCATGGAATTGTCCGTCTGGTATGAAGGGCAGTTCCGCACCAGCTATGGGCCGTATGGAATGAGCAGCGACCCTTACCAGTCCGAGGAACAATCGCATTTATTCTGGGCCGAAGCCGCGCTGTCCTACACGTTGCCCGAGAGCCAGCAGAATTTTTTTGTGCGGCTCATGGCCGGCTCGAGCGTGGACGCCGACCGTTTCAGCGCGTACCGGCTGGGCGGCAACCTGCCGCTCGTGTCGGAATTTCCGTTGTCGCTGCCCGGCTATTACTTCCAGGAAATCAGCGCCCGGCAATTCCTGCTCTTCAACGCGAACTATCTTTTGCCGCTCGACAAAAGCCAGCGTTGGAACCTGGACGCGAACCTGGCCACGGCCGTCGTGGATTATCTGCCCGGCACGGGGCAGCCCGGCAACACGCTCACCGGTGTGGGCGGCGGCATCCTGTATCGCGCGCCCTCCGACCGTTTGAAAATCATGTTCGACTATGCCTATGGGGTGGATGCCATGCGGGCCCATGGGCGCGGCGCCAGCAACCTGGGCATCCTCCTGCAATGGGACCTGGAGAAGCCGAAGCACGACGAAGGTTTCAATCCCGCCCATCCCAATCGCTGGCGCGGCTGGCAATGGTTTTTCCCAAATTAAGCGGGATGGGCTGCGCCCGATTTTGCGTCCGCGATTCGATTCAACTTGCGCAAAAGGCCGGTGCTTGGTTTATTATAAGGACGGGCGCGCATATGGTGGAATTGGCAGACACGCTACTTTGAGGTGGTAGTGCCGAAAGGTGTGCAGGTTCAAGTCCTGCTATGCGCACCATTTTTCCTCAGGAAA
>Ga0265338_10005798_pt1 | contig 15945 bp, 17 predicted proteins | sample 42126metaG_FD_193579 | JGI IMG/M metagenome (GOLD analysis project Ga0265338, IMG submission 193579) | Rhizosphere microbial communities from Carex aquatilis grown in University of Washington, Seatle, WA, United States - 4-21-26 metaG | ecosystem: Host-associated > Plants > Roots > Rhizosphere... | reverse complement strand
CGCACCCCGGCGGCTCCGTTACACCGACATGCCGCTGGTACCCTCAGGTGACCCGAAGTGAACCGTTTCTTCCGCAGCGCATTCTTCCCTCTGATCGTCATCGTGGCCCTCGCCTGGCTCGCGGTCGAAGTGCTGCACAGCCCCCCGAAGGTGCCGCCGGTGTCGACGGCGCAGGTCATCACCTGGATCCAGACCTCGCCCGGGAAGATCAGTGGCCCGGTCGTCGTGGACCCGAGCCACCAGTCGCTGACGCTTACGCACAACGGCCAGCAGTACAGCGTCAACTACGCGACGCCGCAGTCCGAGGCAGCGATCGAGGCGCTGATGGAGAAGAACGGGGTCGACTTCAACTCGAACGGCGTCGGCGGGTTCTCGTGGACGAGTGCGCTGTTCTCGTTCCTCCCGTTCATACTGCTGATCGCCTTCTGGATCTTCCTCATGAACCAGATGCAGGGCGGCGGCTCGAAGGTGATGAGCTTCGGCAAGTCGCGCGCGAAACGGATGACGCCCGACTCGCCGAAGATCGGCTTCAAGGACGTCGCCGGCGTGGACGAGGCTGTCGAGGAGCTCCAGGAGATCAAGGAGTTTCTCGAGAACCCGAAGAAATTCCAGGCGCTCGGCGCGCGCATCCCGAAGGGTGTGCTGCTGTACGGGCCGCCCGGCACCGGTAAGACGCTCCTCGCGCGCGCCGTCGCCGGCGAGGCGGGCGTGCCGTTCTTCAGTATCTCGGGCTCGGACTTCGTCGAGATGTTCGTCGGCGTCGGCGCGTCGCGCGTGCGCGACCTGTTCGAGCAGGCGAAGCAGGCGTCGCCGTGCATCGTCTTCATGGACGAGATCGACGCCGTCGGCCGTCATCGCGGTGCCGGCCTCGGCGGGGGCCACGACGAGCGCGAGCAGACGCTCAACCAGCTGCTCGTCGAGATGGACGGCTTCGAGATGAAGGACAACATCATCCTCATCGCCGCCACGAACCGCCCCGACATCCTCGACCCGGCGCTGCTGCGCCCGGGCCGCTTCGACCGGCAGATCGTCGTCGACCGGCCCGATCGCGTCGGCCGCCGCTCGATCCTCGCCGTCCACACGAAGGGCAAGCCGCTCGCGCCCGAGATCGACCTCGACACGCTCGCGTCGGGCACGCCGGGCTTCACAGGCGCCGATCTCGCGAACCTCGTCAACGAGGCCGCGCTGCTCGCGGCACGCCGGGGCAAGAAGATCATCGAACAAGAAGAGCTGGAGGAGGGGATCATGCGCGTCGTCGCCGGCCCGGAGAAGAAGGCCCGTCTCCTGTCGGAGCACGAGCGCAAGATCACCGCGTACCACGAGATGGGGCACGCGCTCGTCGGCCACTACCTCGAGCACACTGACCCGATCCACAAGATCACGATCGTCTCCCGCGGGCAGGCGCTCGGCCTGACGATCTCTCTGCCGACCGAGGACCGCTACCTGACGACGCGCTCGGCGCTCATGCACCAGATGGCGATGACGCTCGGCGGCCGCGCGGCGGAGGAGATCGTCTTCCACGAGGTCACGACCGGCGCGGCGAACGACCTCGAGAAGGTCACGTCGACGGCCAAGTCGATGATCATGCGGTTCGGGATGAGCGAAAAGCTCGGCCCGCGCGTCCTCGGCCGCAACCACGACCAGCCGTTCCTCGGCCGCGACTACGGCGCCGAGGCCGACTACTCCGAGGAGATCGCGCGCGAGATCGACGACGAGATCCGCCGCGTGATCGAGGAGGCGCACGAGCTCGCGCTCACGGTCCTCCGCGAGCACATGGACGACCTCCACAAGATCTCCTCGATTCTCATCGAGCGCGAGACGATCGACCGCGACCAGTACGAGCGGCTCCTCGCCGGTGAGGACGAGGGCACGGTCTTCCCGGACGAGGCTCCGGCGCAGCCGGACACGCCGCAGCCGCAGGAGGAGCCGAAGCGCCAGCGCCAGCCGCGCCCGCGCCCGTTCCCCCTCCCGGGCTCGGCCATGCAGGGTCCGGATCCGGCCCAGAGCTAGCGCTTCTCACCTAGGTCGGGATTCAGGCGAGAGCCTGGGCTCGCCCAGGTGACATATCCCCGTCCGCCGACGTATAACGCGCTAGCGATGAAGACTCTCGCGCTCTTCGGGCTACTCGGCTCGTTCGTGCTCGCGGCGGCAGGTTGTGCCGGGGTTGCCCGCGAGGGGCAGTCCCTCGCCGTCCCGGTTAGCCCACAGGTGTGGCACCGGGTCGATCTGTACGGCGTGGGTGCGCGGTTCATCTCGCCCAGCCGGTTGGCATTCCTCACAAGCGGAAGCCCCTCGTGCCCGCCCGCCCCGTACAAGCTGGTCGTGGAAAACGCGCACAGCGTCAGAATCGATCTCACGACGGGAAGTCGGCGCCGGCCGGCCGGCTCGACCTGCAGTCTTGCCCGTGTCCTCTCTCCCGTCGCCGTAGCAATCGATCCGACGCAGATCGACGTCCATCATCGGCTGAGGGTCAGCCTCTACTACTTCACGGGGGATGCCGCGCTCGTCCGGCCGGTCGTCTTGACCGCCCCGCCGCTCTAGTCAGAGCGTCTCCGTTCAGCCGGCAGAGACGCGGTGGAGCGTGCCGTTCCGGGCCCAGCCGTTCGCGCGCGGCGTGATCCAGTCGGCGACCTTCGCGCCCTCGCGCTCGAGGCAGTCGACGTCGCCGCCGTTGCACGTGGAACCGGCCGCGAGGTGCCGGAGGTAGTGGTGGTAGCCGTTCGAGATGCTGTCGAGGGTCAACGTGCCGTGGCAGCTCGCCCCGACCTTCCAGGCTCCGGCCGTCTCGCGGCCGTTGACGGTGATCGTGATCCGCTCGTGCTGGGTCGTTCCGTTGCGCGTGCCGGTGAGGACGCCGGTCCACGTGCCGGTCAGCGGGCCGTGCGCGGAGCGCGGGGTCGCGGCGGCGCTTGCGGTCGCGGTCACTGCGGCCAGGACGGCCGCGGCTACGAGGAGAGAGCGCATCGAACGCATTATCGCCCCACCGGCCGGATGCGATGATCCCTCGATGGGCGACAGGCTCCGTCCGCTCTGGGACTTCGACGATCTCGACGCGAGTCGCCGGCGCTTCCTCACACAGCTCGAGGACGAGACGACCGATGCCGGGCGCGCCGAAGTCCTGACTCAGCTCGCGCGGATCGAGAGCCTCCGAGACGACTTCGAGCGCTGCGATGCGCTGCTCGACGAGGCTGAGGCTCTCGGCGGAGTCACCGCGCGCTCCCTCCTCGAGCGCGGGCGGCGCGAGCGGTCATCCGGGCGGGACGGCGCCGGCCTGGCGGAGTTCCGGCGCGCCTTCGAGCTGGCGCGGGAGAGCGGCGACGACGTCCTCGCCGCCGACGCCGCGCACATGCTCGCGCTCGTCGACGACAGCGAGGGCTGGACTGCTCGCGGCGTCGAGATCGCCGGGTCGTCGGATGATCCGGGCGTCCGGTACTGGCTCGCGCCGTTCTACAACAACATCGGGTGGACACGCTTCGAGGCGGGCGACTTCGCCGGAGCGCTCGAGGCGTTCGAGCTCGCCCTCGCCTCGCGTGAGCGCGACGATCCGCGCGAGTCGGCGCTGCAACACGCGCGCGATGCGGTCGAGGAAGCGCGACGTGCGCTCGCCGGCGAGTCGGACTAACTCTCGTCGCGCGGCTGCCGCCACGGCCAGCCGAGCAGCACGATCGCGACGACGACGCAGACAGCTCCGGTGACGGCCCAGAACGTGCTGCCGGTCATGAACGAGCCGGTGATCCAACCGATCCCCTGTCCGATCCAGACGACGCCCGTGAGGAAGAGCAGCGCTCCGACGGTTCGTCTTGCGATTGCCACGTGAGCAAACCTAGCCGGGGCGTGCTCTAGGCTCTGCCGGGGCGGTTGGTCTCGTCCCTCCAGCGCGAAAGGAGTTCGATGGACGGTCTCTCCAAGCTCTCCCGCGAGGCGCAAGTCGTCATTGGCGGCGGGGTCCTGCTGTTGATCCTGTCGTTCCTCGACTGGCAGCAGCTTTCCTTCAGCAGCGTTGTTCCCGGTGTTGGAGGCGCGGTCGGTGTCAACGAGTGGCACGGCATCGGGCTCTTCGCCGGCCTGCTCGTGATCGCAATGCTCGTCTGGGAAGTCGTCAGGCTGGGGACGGTCAACGTCTCGCTCGGCACGCTTGACCCGGGTCTCGTTTCGCTCGGTCTCGCGCTGCTCATGGCGCTGTTCACCGTGATCGCCTTCTTGAACAAGGGCACCTTCCGGCACTGGCCCGCGTGGGCCGCGCTGTTCGTCGCGCTCGTCGTCGCGGCGGCCGCGGTCATGCGTGCTCGCGCCGAGGGCGTGCAGATGCCGCAGGGCATGCCGGCCGGATCTGGCGGATCCGCCGCATCCGCCGAACCTGCCGCACCCGCCGGCCACACCGAACCGACGGACGAGCCCTCCGAATAGCAGTGAAGCCGGAGCGGGGCGCCGAGGCGCCCCGCTCCGGTCTCTCGTCGCTCCGTAGTCTTCAGGTCGTGATCGCGATCGAGGAGCGGTTCCCGCGGCCGTCCGTCATGGGCGTGCTCAACGTCACACCCGACTCGTTCTCCGACGGCGGGGTTCATCTCGATCCCGACGTCGCCGCCGCCGCGGCGCGGCGCATGGTCGACGACGGAGCGGCGATCGTCGACGTCGGCGGCGAGTCGACGCGGCCCGGCTCCGCCGGCATCTCGGTGGACGAGGAGCTCGCGCGCGTCGTTCCCGTCCTCGATCGGCTCGGCGGCGAGGTGCCGATCTCGATCGACACGGCGAAGGCAGCGGTCGCGCGCGCGGCGCTCGAGCGGGGCGCGATCCTCGTCAACGACGTCACCGCGCTGCGCGGCGACCCGGAGCTCGCGGGCGCCGTCGCGGACGCCGACGCGTACCTCTGCCTCATGCACATGCTGGGCACTCCCAGGACGATGCAGCGCGAGCCGCGCTACGACGACGTCGCGTCCGAGGTCGCCGCCTTTCTCGAGGAGCGGCTGGCGTTCGCCGTCACTGCCGGTATCCCGGAGGAGCGGATCTGCCTCGACCCCGGCATCGGCTTCGGCAAGACGGTCGAGCACAATCTCGAGCTCGTGCGCCGGCTCGTTGTCCTTCTCGGCCTCGGCCGTCCCGTGCTCGTCGGCTTCTCGCGCAAGAGCTCGCTGACGAAACTGACCGGCTCCGACGACCTGCTCGGCGCGAGCGTCGCGGCAGGGCTGGCCGCGTTCGACCATGGCGCTTCGATCCTCCGCGTCCACGACGTCAAGCCGACGGTCGACGCGCTGACGGTGGCAGCGGCAATCGCGTGATCACCGTCCACGTTGAGGGCCTGCGCGTGTTCGGACATCACGGCGTTCGCGGCGAGGAGCGCGCGCGCGGTCAGGACTTCCTCTTTGACGTCGAGCTCGATGTCGGCGAGCGCGGCACGAGCGACCGGCACGAGGACGCGGTCGATTACGTCGAGGTGGCGCGCGCCGTCAAGGAGGTCTCCGACGCGCGGCAGTTCACACTGCTCGAGGCGCTTGCCACTGCGGTCGCCGACGAGCTGGAGAGGCGTTTCGCGCCTGAGCGCCTCGTCGTCCGCGTGCGGAAGCCGGAGGTGCGGCCCTTCGGGCTCGACGGCACCGTCGGCGTGACCGTGGCGCGCCCGTGACGCGGGCGTTCATCGGGCTTGGCGCCAACCTCGGCGACCGGGAAGCGACGATCCGCGCGGCCGTCGACGCGCTCGCCGAGGAGGACGGGATCGAGGTCGTGGCCGTCTCGACGCTCCGCGAGACGGAGCCGGTCGGCGTCGGCCCACAGCCGCGCTACCTGAATGGTGTCGCGGAGTTGAACACCTCACTCCGGCCGCGTGCTCTTCTCGACTGCCTCCTTGCGACCGAGCAGCGCTTCGGTCGCGTCCGCGTCCCCGGCGAGCATGGGCCGCGCACGCTCGACCTCGACCTCCTCCTCTTCGGAGACGAGCAGATCGACGAGCCCGGCCTCACCGTCCCGCACCCTCGGCTGCATGAGCGCGCCTTCGTCCTCGAGCCTCTCGCGGAGCTGGATCCGAGGTTCGCAGGGCTACACTGACCGCCGCGATGTCGCATCTCGACGATCTCGACGAGTACGAAGCAGAGCTGGAGCTCGCGCTGAAGAAGGAGTACCAGGCCGTCTTCGGTCTCTTCCGCTATTGCGTGCTCACGCAGGACGCGACGTACCTCTGCAACAAGCTCGAAGTCCAGCAGGCGGCGCCGACCGCGCCCGGTGCGCTGCCGTTCTTCCAGCTCGACCTCGAGGACGTCTGGGTCTGGGACAAGAACCGGCCGACGCGGATCATCCCGCGCACGAAGGTCTTCACCTCCGGCGACGTGACGATCGAGGAGCTGCGCGGCGACGGCGACGAGCCGACGCTCACCGCCGAGGATCTCGCGGAGCGGATCGGCGAGCCGTTCCGCGCCGAAGACGAGTAACTCCTCCTCATGCTGCTCGCGGTAGACGCCGGCAATACGCAGACGGTCCTCGGGCTCTACGACGGCGACCGCCTCGTCGAGCACTACCGCATCGGCACGAATCCGACCCAGACAGCGGACGAGCTCGCCGTGACGCTCCGCGCCCTCGTCGACCTGCCCGGCCTCGACGGGATGGTGCTCTGCTCGTCGGTGCCGCAGCTCGTCACGGAGTACGAGTCGTTCGCGGAGCGGTGGGCGAAGGTCGAGCTGCTCGTCCTCGGGCCTGGCGTCTCGACCGGCGTTCCGATCCGCTACGACGACCCGCGCGAGGTCGGGCCGGACCGCATCGCGAACGCCGTCGCCGCGCGCGAGGTCTACGGCACGCCCTGCGTCGTCGTCGACTTCGGGACGTCGACGAACTTCGACGTCGTTTCCGCAGCGGGCGAGTTTGTGGGCGGTGTGCTCGCGCCCGGGATCGAGATCTCGATGGACGCGCTGTTCGCGCGCGCCGCCCGTCTCCCGAAGGTGCCGTTCGTCGCGCCGGAGCGCGTCATCTCGCAGACGACGGTCGCGGCGCTCCAGTCGGGGCTCGTGTACGGCTTCGCCGGCCAGGTCGACTCGATCGTCGACCGGATCCGCGACGAGCTCGGCGCGCCCGACGCCCCCGTCGTCGCGACGGGCGGCCTCGCCGAGCTGATCGCGCCGCACTCGCGCACGATCTCGAAGGTCGACGAGTTCCTCACACTCGAAGGGCTGAGGATCGTCTGGGCGCGCAACCGTCTGAACTAGACACGTCCGGTAGCAGGTACCGGACGAGTCCTGGATGGACACGTCCGCCGGCTTGAACAAGCCGGAAAGCCACGAGCGGCCACGTCTCCTCGAGCCTCGTCCGGTAGCAGGTACCGGCCGAGGCCGTTTGAGACGCATTTGCGCCGACGCCTCAGCCGCCGCCGTAGACGGAGATCGGCAACCCGTCGAGGAGGACATCCTCGGCCGGGTCGGGCAGCTCCGCCTCGAGCTGCTCGACGAGCTCCGCCGCGCCCGGGGCCGCGGCGAACAGTCGCGTCACGACCTCCTCGGTCGTCCGCAGCATCACGATCTCCTGCTTGAACGGCTTCGGGAAGCGGCCCTGGCCGAGATACCAGCCGTAGAACTTCTTGAGGAAGCCGACCGCCCGCTGCTCGCCGAGCTCGCGCACCGCTTCGCGGATGAAGACGATCAGCTCGGCCGCGACCTCCTCGCGCGACGGCTTGAACGCCTCGCCCTCGATCATCTCCCGCAATGCCCACGGGTTTCCCTGCGCGCCGCGCGCGACCATGACCGCCGCCGCGCCCGTGCGCTCGAGCACCGCGATCGCCTCGTCGCGCGTCGTCACGTCTCCCGACGCGATCACCGGCACGGGGACGCGCTCGACGAGCTCGGCCGTCAGCGAGTGATCCGCCACACCGGTGTACATCTGGGCAGCTGAGCGCGGATGGAGGGTCAGCCCCGCCGCGCCCGCCTCGACGAGCCGCGGCCCGAGGTCGAGACACGCGCGCGAGCCATTCTCGACGCCGCGCCGCATCTTCACGGTGACCGGCACTGCGACCGCGCTCGCTACGGCGGAGACGACACGGACGGCGAGCTCCGGATCCTCCATCAGGTGCGCGCCGGCGCCCGTCTTCGTCACCTTGCGGACGGGGCAGCCGAAGTTCATGTCGACGATGTCCGCGCCGGCCGACTCGACCATCCGCGCGGCTTCGGCCATAGCCGCAGGCTCCGCGCCGAAGATCTGGATGGCCAGCGGATGCTCGTCGGCGGCGACGCGCAGGTAGCCGAAGGTCCGCTCGTTACGGTGCTCGATCCCGGCGGCGGAGACCATCTCCGAGCACACGAGACCCGCGCCGAAGCGGCGTCCCTGGCGTCGAAATGCCTGGATCGAGACGCCCGCCATCGGCGCAAGCACGATCCGCGTCGACACCTCGACGCCGCCGAGCGTCCACGGTTCCCGGAGTTTCACGGGCATCCGCCGATGGTATCCGGCACCTGTTTGACGACCGCTTGCCGCGAGGGGTACCATCCGCCCCCGCCGCGGGGCACGGAGCCAGCGGCCATTTCTCTGCTTGGGTCCAGGAGGACACAGTTGAAGGAAGTCATCCTCACGCCGGACGGCTACAAGAAGCTTCATGAGGAGATCGAGCACCTCTCCACGGCCGGGCGCCGCGAAGTTGCCGAGCGCATCCGCGTCGCGCGCGAGTTCGGCGACATCGCCGAGAACGCCGAGTACGACTCGGCGAAGAACGACCAGGCCTACCTCGAAGCGCGGATCGCGACGCTGGAGGAGCGGCTGGCGAACGCCCGCGTCGTCACGAAGAAGGAGATCCGCTCCGGCGAGGTCTCGGTCGGGACGAAGGTCAGGCTCAAGGACATGGGCTCGAACAAGCAGTTCGAGTACCACATCGTCGGCTCCGCCGAGGCGAACCCGACGGAGATGAAGCTCTCGAACGAGTCGCCCGTCGGCAAGGCCATCATGGGCCACAAGAAGGGCGACGTCGTCGAGGCGCCGACTCCCAAGGGCGCGAAGAAGTTCAAGATCATGGAGATCAAGGCCGCGTAGACTCGGCGGCCATGGCTGCCAAGCATTTTCGAGACCGCGCAGAGATCGCGGACGTCCTGCCCGAAGCGGAGCGGGCAGAGCCGGGTTCTACCACGTCCGGGCCGACGAAACGGTTGGCCGGTCGGATCATGGCAAGAAGGGACATGGGGCGCCTCATGTTCCTCGACCTCGTCGACCGCTCGGGGCGAATACAACTGCTAGCCGACGTCGGCGTAGTCCCGGCCGCGAAGGACCTCAAACTTGGCGACGTTGTCGGTGTCGGCGGCCATCCGACCAAGTCCCGGCGCGGCGAGCCGTCCGTATTCGTCACCGAGCTCGAGGTCCTGGCGCCGATCCGGACTTCGCTGCCCGACACGTTCCACGGCCTGACCGACATCGAGCAGCGCTACCGCAAGCGCTACCTCGACCTCCTCATGAACGACGAGGTGCGCAACGACTTCGTCCTGCGCGCGCGCATCGTCACTGCGATCCGCGCCTATCTCGACGCCGAAGGATTCGTCGAGGTCGAGACGCCGATCCTCCAGCCGCGCTACGGCGGCGCGTTCGCGGAGCCGTTCGTCACGCACCACAACGTCCTCGACCAGGATCTCTACCTCCGCATCGCGACCGAGCTCTATCTCAAGCGGCTCATCGTCGGCGGGCTCGAGAGGGTGTACGAGATCGGCAAGGACTTCCGCAACGAGGGCGTCAGCTACAAGCGGAATCCCGAGTTCACGATGCTCGAGTGGTACGAGGCGTACGCGGACTACGAGGACACGATGCGCCGCATGGAGTCGCTCATCGAGCACGTCGCGCTCGCGACGCTCGGCACGACGAAGGTCGCCTTCAAAGAGCAGGAGCTCGATCTCAAGGCGCCGTGGAAGCGCGTCCGCCTCGTCGACGAGCTCAAGGAGCTCGACCTCTGGACGCCGGACTACGACGACCTCAAGCGCCGGCTCGAGGAGCGCGAGGTCGACGTCTCCCAGGACAAGACGTGGGCGCAGCTCGTCGACAAGGCGGTCACCGCGTACATCGAGCCGCGCCTCGTCGAGCCGACGATCCTCTACGACTACCCGCTCGAACTCTCGCCGTTCGCGCGCACGCATGACAACGACGAGGAAATCGTGGAGCGGTTCGAGTTCTACGTCGGCGGGATGGAACTCGGCAACGCCTTCACGGAGCTCAACGACGCCGAGGAGCAGGCCTCCCGGTTCGCGATGCAGGCGGCGGAGGGAGCCGGCGGAAATGTGGAGGCGGAGCAGGGAGATTCCGACTACGTCGAGGCGCTCTCGTACGGAATGCCGCCGACCGGAGGGCTCGGTCTGGGCATCGACCGCCTCGCGATGGTGCTGCTCGGCCGCGACTCGATCCGGGACGTGATTCTCTTCCCGGCGCTTCGCACCCGCGAATAGCCCCCTTTCGAGCTACTCGGCACAGTCAGAGGGGTGGGCTACGATGACCGCACCTTCGACCGCCCGTCTGCGGTTGTAGCTATTGGAAAGGAGAGTCGAGGGACTTGTTCGAACGCTTCACTGAACGGGCTCGCCAGGTCGTCGTCCTTGCGCAGGACGAGGCGCGGGCGCTCAAGCACAACTACATCGGAACCGAGCACATCCTGCTCGGACTGCTTCGCGAGGAGGAGGGCCTTGCGGCGCGGGTACTCGAGTCTCTCGACATCACGGTGGAGGAAGTGCGGGCGCAGGTCGCGCGGATCGTCGGCCAGGGCGACGAGGTCACGACCGGCCAGATCCCGTTCACGCCGCGCGCGAAGAAGGTGCTCGAGCTCGCGCTGCGCGAGGCGTTGTCTCTCGGCCACAACTACATCGGCACGGAGCACATCCTGCTTGGCCTCGTCCGCGAGAACGAGGGCGTCGCCGCGCGGATCCTGCTCGACTTCGACGCCGACGCGGAGAAGATCCGCAACGAGATCATCCGGATGCTCTCCGGTCCCGGCCGCCGCCAGGCGGGCGCGGGAGGTGGGGCCGCCGGCGAGAAGAACAAGTCGTCGAAGCTCCTCGACCAGTTCGGCCGGAACTTCACGAAGCAGGCCCAGGAGGGCAAGCTCGACCCGGTTGTCGGCCGCCAGACGGAGATCGAGCGGATCATGCAGATCCTCGCGCGGCGCCAGAAGAACAACCCGGTCCTCATCGGCGAGCCGGGCGTCGGCAAGACGGCAATCGTCGAGGGGCTCGCTCAGCGGATCTCGTCGAACCAGGTGCCCGAGATCCTCAAGGGCAAGCAGATTTACTCGCTCGACCTCGCCGCCCTCGTCGCCGGCTCGAAGTACCGCGGCGAGTTCGAGGAGCGGCTGAAGAAGGTCATGAAGGAGATCCAGCAGCGCGGCGACATCGTCCTGTTCATCGACGAGCTCCACAACCTCGTCGGGGCCGGAGCGGCCGAGGGCGCGATCGACGCGGCCTCGATCCTCAAGCCGGCGCTCGCCCGCGGCGAGCTGCAGACCATCGGCGCCACGACGCTCGACGAGTACCGCAAGTACCTCGAACGCGACGCTGCCCTCGAGCGCCGCTTCCAGCAGGTGCGCGTCGAGGAGCCGACGGTCGACGACTCAGTGCAGATCCTTCGCGGCCTCCGCGACCGCTACGAGGCGCACCACCGCGTGACGATCACCGACGCCGCGCTCCAGGCCGCGGCCGAGCTCAGCGACCGCTACATCCAGGACCGCCACCTGCCCGACAAGGCGATCGACCTCATCGACGAGGCCGCGTCGCGCCTGCGCATCAAGGCGACGTCCGCGCCGCCGCGCTATCGCGAGCTCGAGGACGAGATCGAGCGCGTCCGCAAGGAGAAGGAAGCGTCGATCGAGAACCAGGAGTTCGAGAAGGCCGCATCCCTCCGCGACAAGGAGCGGAAGCTCTCGCAGAAGAAGCGAGAGCTCGAGGAGCAGTGGCGCACGTCCGAGAACCAGGAGGCGCAGCCGCAGGTCGACGAGGAGGACATCGCCGACATCGTCTCGATGTGGACGGGCATCCCGGTCTTCAAGCTCACCGAGGCCGAGTCTGCGCGGCTCGTCCGCATGGAGGAGGAGCTGCACAAGCGCGTCGTCGGCCAGCAGGAGGCGATCGTCGCGGTCGCCAAGTCGATCCGCCGCGCGCGCGCCGGCATCAAGGACCCGAAGCGGCCGACCGGCTCGTTCATCTTCCTCGGGCCGTCAGGCGTCGGCAAGACCGAGCTCGCCCGCACGCTCGCCGAGTTCCTCTTCGGTGACGAGGACGCGATGATCCAGGTCGACATGAGCGAGTACATGGAGAAGCACTCTGTTTCTCGCTTGGTCGGATCACCGCCCGGCTATATCGGGTACGACGAAGGTGGCCAGCTCACCGAGGCCGTGCGGCGCAAGCCGTACTCGGTGCTCCTGCTCGACGAGATCGAGAAGGCGCATCCCGACGTGTTCAACATCCTCCTGCAGATCCTCGAGGAGGGGAAGCTCACCGACGCCCAGGGGCGCCGCGTCGACTTCCGCAACACGATCGTGATCATGACCTCGAACCTCGGCGCGGCACAGATCTCGAAGAACCAGGGCTTCGGCTTCACCATGGGTGACGAGCAGGGGCTCTCGTACGACGAGATGAAGAGCCGCGTCATGGCCGAGCTGAAGAAGGTCTTCCGCCCCGAGCTGATCAACCGGATCGACGAGATCATCGTCTTCCACAAGCTCGCGAAGGAGGAGATCCTCTCGATCGTCGACCTCCAGCTCCGCCGGCTGCGCGAGCAGATGGCGATTCACGAGGTCACGATCGAGCTCACCGACGAGGCGAAGGAGTTGCTCGTCGACAAGGGCTACGACCCCGCGATGGGCGCCCGGCCGCTGCGCCGCGCGATCCAGCGCGAGATCGAGGATCCGCTCGCCGACTTCGTGCTCGGCCGCGAGCTCGAGCCGGGCTCGACGATCCTCGTCGCGCGCACCGTGAACGAGGACGGCACACCGGGCGACGAGGTCGACATCACCTTCATCCCCGGCGAGGTCACGCCCGAGAAGGTGACCGTCCCGCCCGAGGAGCCCGAGCCCGCGGCATCCGCCGCCGACTCCGCGGACGCACCGGCCCCAGAGGAGTAAGAGCCAGCGGCATAACGAAGAGGGCGGCCCGGGAGCCGCCCTCTTCGCTTCTCCCGAGGGGGAAGGGAGCCTGTTGCGCTAGACGCTGAGCGGTGTCGCCTTCGCGTCCACCGGCTTCTCGGAAGCCGACTTTCTGGCGAACGCCCACTTGTTCTCGAGTGCGCCGCCGAGGGCCAGGATCGCGAACCCGAAGCCGGAGAGCAGGAGCGCGATGCCGACGACGAGCCCGAAGTTCGCCATCTGCTCAGCCATGTACGACGCGTTGAGCGCTCCCGTCAGGGACGTGTAGGTCACCCAGATGTCCCGGGCGCCGTTCGCGACGGGCTGCTGCGTGGCGGGGTCGAGCTGCGCGTACGTCTGGTCGTTAGTTGCGCCGTCCGGCGTCAGCGCCGACTTCGGCGCAGTCGACAGGGCGACGTAGCGGCCCATCAGGGAGTACGGGACGCCGTGAGTGGCCTCGAGGGTGTGGACCTTCATGTACTGGCCGAAGCAGCGCGCCTGGTCACCGTTCGTGATGGCGACGTTGGCGACGCTGCACGTCGGGATCGGCGTCGTTGCGAGGTTGAGTCCGGCGCCCTTCGCCTCGGTCTTGATGGCCGTCGGCGTCATGTCCGCACTACCGGTGATCTGCTGGAACTTCAGCTCGCTGGCAATGGTGTTCTTGCCGTTGTTGGCGAGCACGATGGCGGCAGCGCCGAAAGCGATGAGGACAACGCCTGCGACGACTCCGCCGATCTCGAGGAACCTCTTCATGAGATTCATCTCCTTCGACTTTGGCGTTTGGTTTGACATTGCTCTGCACCTTCGCGGCGAGCCGGCCTGGCAGCAGCGGTGCGGGCCACGAACCCTTTTGCGGCTTTTCCGCACCCCCGTGACGCATTCGGCCCCATTCCTTGACCACCCGCGTCCGGGGGCGACCGTACGCTTGTTCCCGTGGCGAAAGCGAAGCCTGCAGTCCAGTTCAGCTGCACCGAGTGCGGCTACTCGGCCGGCCGCTGGTTCGGGAAATGCCCGGGCTGCAACGCGTTCGGCACGCTCGTCGAGGAGGTCGTCGGGCAGGTCTCAGTAGCTTCCGCGCCGCCGAAACCGCTGCTGCGGCTCGTCGACGTCCAGGTCGAGGAGGCTGCGCGGATCTCGACCGGCGTCCCCGAGCTCGACCGCGTGCTCGGCGGCGGGCTCGTGCCGGCATCGCTCGTCCTGCTTGGGGGCGAGCCGGGGGTCGGCAAGTCGACGCTGTTACTGAGCGCGCTCGCCGCAATTTCAACCGAGAGGCGGGCCTTGCTCGTCACGGGCGAAGAGTCGGTCGCGCAGGTGAAGCTGCGCGCCGAGCGGCTCGGCGGCGCCGAACGCGTCGAGATCCTCGCCGAGACGGAGCTCGAAGTTGTCTGCGAGACACTGCGCGCCGAGCGGCCCGACGTCTGCGTCATCGACTCCGTCCAGACGCTCCACGCCACCGACCTCGGATCGGCTCCAGGCTCCGTGGCGCAGGTGCGCGAGTCGGCGTCGCGGCTCCTGCGTGTCGCAAAGGAGTACGGGATTGCCATCATCCTCGTCGGCCACGTGACGAAGGACGGCACCGTCGCTGGCCCGCGCGTGCTCGAGCACCTCGTCGACTGCGTCCTCCAGTTCGAGGGAGACCGCTACCACGCTCATCGCATCCTGCGCGCGGTCAAGAACCGGTTCGGCTCGACGAACGAGCTCGGCGTCTTCGAGATGACCGGCGCAGGACTGGCCGGCGTCCCCGATCCGTCGGAGGTCTTCGGCAAGACGGTCGCCGGCGAGCCCGGCGCCGCGGTCGCGTGCGCGCTCGAGGGCACGCGGCCGATCCTGCTCGAGATCCAGTCCCTCGTTGCGCAGAGCGAGCTCGCGATGCCGCGGCGCGTGGCGACGGGCGTCGACCCGAAGCGTCTCGCGATGATCGTCGCCGTCCTCTCCCGTCACGCGGGCGTCCCACTCGGCCAGGCCGACGTCTTCGTCAACGTCGCGGGTGGCGTCCGCATCGACGAACCGGGCGCCGATCTCGCGATCGCGCTCGCGATCGCCTCCGCCGCGCGTCGCGTGCCGGTGAAGGAGGGCCACGCCGCATTCGGCGAGATCGGCCTCACCGGGCGGCTCCGCCCGGCGGCTCAGGCCGAGCGCCGCCTCGAGGAGTGCTCAAAGCTCGGCCTTCGCGCAGTCGTCGCCCCGACTGGCACTCCCAGCCGGGCCGGGATCACGGTCGCGGCCGGCGAGACGCTCCGCGCCGCGGTCAAAGCGGGCCTCGAACGCGCTGAATCCCGCTCTGGCAACGCAGATTTGGCTTAGTTAGGCCGTTTCTGCTATCATCCTTTGCCGTGGCCGGCGCCGAGAAGCGTGCCGGCTTTCGTGACGGAAGAGCATATTTCTCAGTTAGGGGAGGTCGGGCTTGTATCAGGTCGGCGACAAGGTGGTCTATCCCCACCATGGTGCGGGGACGGTCGTCAAGAAGGAAAAGCGCGAGGTTCTCGGCGAGCAACGCGAGTATCTGACGATCCAGATCCTCCACAACGATATGACCGTTCAGGTCCCGTCCGAGAACTGCGAGAAGGTCGGTCTCCGGCGCGTCATCGTTGGCGACAAGGAGATCGCGCCGGTGCTCAAGGCGCTGACGGGCGTCTCGACCGAGATGCCGAAGAACTGGAACCGGCGCTTCAAGCACAACCGCGACAAGATGAAGACCGGCGACATCCTCGAGCTCGCCGAGGTCGTCCGGAACCTCGCCCTCCGCGATCGCGAGAAGGGCCTGTCCACGGGCGAGAAGCAGATGTTCGTGAAGGCGAAGAAGATCCTCGCCTCCGAGCTCATGTACGCCAAGGACATGGACGAGGACACGTGCGCCGAGTGGCTCGAGGGCGTGCTCGCGTCCGACGGCCCGCCGC
>Ga0265338_10005797_pt1 | contig 15948 bp, 9 predicted proteins | sample 42126metaG_FD_193579 | JGI IMG/M metagenome (GOLD analysis project Ga0265338, IMG submission 193579) | Rhizosphere microbial communities from Carex aquatilis grown in University of Washington, Seatle, WA, United States - 4-21-26 metaG | ecosystem: Host-associated > Plants > Roots > Rhizosphere >... | reverse complement strand
GTTCAACCTCTATCTTTACCGGTGGCCGCCGCCCCCACCATGGGAGCCTCCGCCACCGCCGCCATGGAATCCACCACCACCGCCGCCGCCATGGAAGCCTCCTCCACCGCCGCCGCCGCGGAAGCCTCCTCCACCGCCGCCGCGGTATCCACCACCAGCGCCGCCGCGGTAGCCACCGCCTGCGCCGCCGCGATATCCTCCACCACCGCCCACGCGTCCACCGCCATATCCGCCCGGCCGTGCGTATCCGCCACGGTACCCGCCGCGGTATCCATATCCGCCGCGATAGCCGTACCCGCGACCCCATCCCCGGCCATAGCCGTACCACGGCCCCGCGCCGATAAACAGGCCGCCCGCAAACCAGCTAGGCCCGTAGTACCCATAAGGCGCGCAAGCGTATGGATAATAAGCGTAATAGCCCCAGTCGCACGCCGACGGACCATAATCCGCGTACGGTGCCCCCTCTACCGGACCGATCCCCACGCCTACTGCCACCTGGGCGTTGGCCTTCATTGAGAACGGCAACGCCACCAGCGCCGCCAGCAAAACCCATCGCAGACTCTTCATAAAAACCTCCATGTGCTGTCCGGTCTTTTCTTTCTGTCGCCCAGCCCGCGGATATCCGCGTTTTCAGCACCCCGGCCAACGTTCTTTTCAGGTCCATTGCCGGCGTTCATCCATTAGAACAGCGTTCAAACCCAAAAGTTGCGGTCCCGTTCAAATCATCTCATTTCTTCGTTTCTGTGTCCCATAAACAATTATCCCCCCGCTTCAACCCCCACAGCCGCGGCGTCCTGCTGGGGTTTTGAAGTCAGGGGGATCATTGCACTCCGGAGCGCCGTACGGGGCCCGGCGTTCCACACGTAGTGATGGACCGGCCGCTCAGCGCTTCAAGCGCCGGCAACCGACCCGACGTGCAGGTTGTTGGTCACTGAAAAGATCCCGGGGACACTGTTGGCGCGAATGCCCGCCGTATCTTTGTCAGCTTGCGTGTCGACCACACCCTCCAGGGTCACGTGTCCACCCTTCACGATGATGCGGATCGGCTTTTGAACGCCCATGTCATACTTCTGCAGTGTGCTGGAGCCGTAGATGGCGCGGAACAGCCTCATGCGCAGGTCCTGGTCCATCGGGGCGGGGGGCAACACCTCAATCTGATTGTCGACGCGCTGAACTCCCTCGATGTTCTTCACTGTTTTTTCCGCGTCGGACTTGTTGACCGGATCGGTCACCTGGCCCAGAAGCGTAACCGTACCGCCGTCCACGCGGTATTCCAGGTTGTCGAACACACTCAACCACGGCAACATCCATAGCTCGTGCCTCACCTCGCGTTGAATGCGCACCTGGTCAGGGTTCTGAGCCTCCTGCGACACGCCGAGCGAACCAAACACGAGTGCCAGCACCAAAACAGCCAGCACTTTCCTTATGCGTTCCATTGCTTCTCCTTTCGAACTGTGAAAATCGTTTCGCCGAGCCGGCCGCTGCGTCCGCATCTGCCTGCGGCGTCACCGGCCGGTCTTCGGGTAACGACTTGATACTCCGGCGGTCGCGCATTTATCCGCCGTAAAAGTAAAGATGCACGGGAACGGGGATTTGTACCCTTGGAGATCGCGTTGCCGTGCCTGGATCTGTTTGGCCCTGCCGTTGTGCCCGGCCGGCGCCATCCATTTGACCGCGAATTTCACCAAAAGTTGGGAACGGCCCTGGCAGTTTCGCCAGGGCCGTCTCTCGCCGCCGCCCCACTTCAGGGCTTACCGGCGGTCGCGGAAGTTATCCCGGTCGCGGCCCCGATCACCGTCACGGTCTCGATCCCGGTTGCGGTCGAAGTCGCGGTAACCGCCCCGGTCGCGGTCCCTGTCAGAGTCCCGGCTATACCGGTAGTGGTTGTCGCGATCCCATCCGCGCTCCCCCACATAATTCCAGCGCCCGGGCATCCAGTAGCCGTCGGCATAGTAGCCGGCCACCCACGCATACCCCGGTCCCGGGCAGGGAGGAACATAAGCCGCCGGACCCCTCATGTAGATCCCAAACTCTGCAGCTTTCGCCGGCGTTGCCGCCAGCCCCAGGGCGCCCACCGCTACCGCCGCACCCAGCATCCATTTCCCTGCGTTTTTCATAACTCCTCCTTCCACTCGCCCCAGCTCTTCAGGCTCAGGGTTTCCACCGGCCCGGCTTCCTGAGATCTGCTTTCTAACCTCCTCAGGGCCCACCGCTTATGTCCCCTCAAACCACACTTATGAAAGAAGGTTGCGGCCTCCCAACGAAAATAAATACCCGCAACTTTTCCAGGTTCCGGTGTTTCACCCGTCCACTCTTTCACTAACTTGTTCACTCCTTCACTAACAACTAACACCTAACAACTGACCCCTGATCCCTGACCGCTGCCTCCTGCCGTACAATCCATCCAGCAGAGGACCCGCCCATGCCCGTCGCTCACGGCGCCTTCACCGTTGACATCCGTCCGCTCACGCCCGCACCGGCCCACGGCCTCGCGCGTTTCTCCATCAGCAAGCAGATTCACGGCGACCTTGAAGCCACCACGCAGGGCGAGATGTTCTCCGGCGGCGATCCCCGTACCGGCGCAGCGGGCTACGTCGCCATTGAAATCGTCAGCGGCGTGCTCGCCGGCCGCACCGGCAGCTTTGCGCTCCAGCATTTCGCCACACTCGATTCAAGCGGCCCCAACATGCAGGTCATCGTCGTCCCCGGCTCCGGCACCGGCCAGCTAGCCGGCATCTCCGGCGCCTTCATCATCAGCATCGAAAACGGCCAGCACTCTTACCAGTTCGACTACAACCTCCCCTCCGCCTGACAAGCTCACCCATCTCGCTCAAACCATCATCGTCGGCCGTTCGCTCACACACCGCCCCCTGACCCCCGACCCCTGACCCCCGACCCCTGACCCCCGACCCCTGACCACTGACCTGCTACCCTGATCCTTCGCTATGTTCGCTACCTCGCAGCACGCCCACTTCATCGGTATCGGCGGCATCGGCATGAGCGGCATCGCCGAAATCCTCCTTAACCAGAACATGCGCGTCTCCGGCTCTGACCTCCGTCGCAGCCCCGTCACTGACCGCCTGGCCCAGCTCGGCGCGGTCATCTATGAGGGCCATGAGGCCGGCCACATCGCCGGCGCAACCGTCGTGGTCACCAGCTCCGCCGTCAGCGCGGATAATCCTGAAGTCGTCGAAGCCCACGCCCGAAAAATCCCCGTCATCCAGCGCGCGGAAATGCTGGCCGAGCTCATGCGCCTCAAATACGGCATTGCCATCGCCGGCATGCACGGCAAAACCACCACCACGTCCATGGTGGCCTCTGTGCTCACCGCCGGCGATCTCGATCCCACCGTCGTCGTCGGCGGCCGCGTGGACGCGCTCGGCTCCAACGCCCGGCTCGGCTCCACCCAATACCTGGTGGCTGAAGCCGATGAGAGCGACCGCAGTTTCCTCAAGCTCTCGCCCATCCTCGCCGTCGTCACCAATCTCGACCGCGAGCACATGGACTGCTACCACGACATGGAAGACGTCGAGCGCGCCTTCCTCGCCTTCATGGACCGCGTTCCCTTCTATGGCGCCGTCACAGCCTGCATTGACAACTCGCTGCTGGCCGCCATCCTGCCGCGCGCGCACCGCCGCGTGTTCACTTACGGCACGGCTCGCGAAGCCGACTATCGCCTCGAGCCGCTTCCCGGCGATGCCCTCTGCAATTCGCGCTTCCAGGTCGTCACCGCCTCCGGCGCCCTCGGCCCGTTTGAGCTGCACGTCCCCGGCCGCCACAACGTCCTCAACGCCACCGCCGCCGTCGCCATTGCCCACCAGCTTCAGGTGCCTGCCGACCGCATCGCCGCCGGCATCCGTAACTTCCGCGGCGTTGACCGGCGCTTCCAGCTTCGCGGCCAGGCGCGCGGCATCTCCGTGGTCGACGACTACGGCCATCACCCCACTGAGATCAAGGCCACGCTGGCCGCCGCCCGCGAGTGCGGTTACAAACGCATCCACGTGGTCTTCCAGCCCCACCGCTATACCCGCACCGCCGACCTCATGGACCGCTTCGCCACCGCATTCACTGATGCCGATTCGCTCTTCATTCTGCCCATCTATGCCGCCAGCGAGCAGCCCATCCCCGGCGTCACCGCGGAGCGCCTCGTAGAACGGATCGAAGGCCCAAATGTGCAGTTCGTGCCCGACTTCCCATCAGCCATCGATGCCGTAACAGCCGCAGCCAGCGAAGGCGACCTGATCCTTACCCTGGGCGCTGGCAACGTAAGCCAGCTCGCGCCCCAGATCGTAGATGCGCTGAAGACAGACAGCAAGTAACGCCGGGGGGGACGACGTGCAGTGATAGGAATCACAAATGAATATGCCAGGAATTGGCTAATCTTCGCGGCATGCCGTTCTCAGACATTCGCAACCGCAATCCGCAACTCCTTTGCTCGTGCGGCCACTCCGCGGACCACCACCTCTACATGGGCGACCACATGTGCTCAAAGATTGAATGCGAATGCGGGCGCTTTGAACTGGACGCAACCCTGGACAACGCCCGGATCCTGATCCGGGAAAAAACGCCGCCACCTGCGTCCCGCGGATTTCAAGCCGAGTCCTGGCCTTCTCTGGCGTGAGAGGCAGGCGAGTCGTTTGCGCCCGCAGGCATCGCAGCGGCAATTCAATTCAGGCGCGTTCGTTGCCCAAGTCTAAAATGCAGTGTCATCCTGACCGCAGCGTCCAAGTTTAAAATACGGTGTCATCCCGACTTCGACGGAGCGGAGCAGGTGCGGCATTATGCATCTGCAGAGTCGAAGGATCCGCGGTTACTTTTCGCCAGGGGATCGGTATTTCTCTCGCACTTCGGGCCATTTTCGCCGAACTCATATGTCGATACGGCGTGGTCCCTGGTCCCTGGTCCCTATTCCCCCATTCCCCTATTCCCTACTTAGGTTTCTCCGCTTCCTTCGCCTCTGTCTTAGGCGTTTCCTTGTCGTCGGGAGGCTTTGAGAGATGCAGCTTGCTCATCTCTTTGGCTCCCTCCGACGGATCCACGGGCGTCACCTTGATCATCGTTGCCATGGTGCCGGAGGTCCATTTGAAGTAGTAGGTTTTGCCCGCCTCCGCCACAAAGCGAGCCCGCTCGTTCTCTTTCTGCCTGGCCTGGTTCAGCGCGGCTCCGGCAGACATGATGGCGCTTCCGTAGTACATCTTGGGCAATCCGGCGATCACAACCGTCCCCGCCGGCACCTCCGTGAATTCGTACTCGCCGTTCAGCAGTTTGCCCAGATGAGTGTCGTTCACAAAGATCTCGTCGTGCGCGGCCGAGCCCGTAAACCGGTACACGCGGTAGATACAGACAATCGCCTTGCCGTCGGATGGCGCGGGCAGTACGGCGGGAGTTTTGGAATCCTGTGCAACAGAGACGGGCCCTGTGAAGAAAAACGCCATCGCAGTGCATGCCGCCAGAGCGCTTGCCAGTGATCTGCAAGCTGCCCTCAGGCATAACCCTGCGACACGACTCAACGTAGTGTTTCGCATCGGAGCGCTCCTTTTTGTGGGCCCGGAACTCGCTCCGCACTATAGCAGATTGCCTCCGCCGGCGCTGTGAGCGGCTTGCCTCGGCTGGTTTTTGCGCTAAATAAAAACGGCTATGTTTTTTGGAATCATACGGATGCGTGCGTTTTCTGCATTATTGTGTTCGCTGTTTGTTTGCTTGTGGGACGGGGGCCAGGGGTTGGAGTGGTTACCTTTGGGGGGGAGGGGGGTGGGGCTTGCGGGGCTTTGGGAGCCATGGAGAGGCTTGTATTCGCCGATTGTTCGCTTAAAAGGAGTGGGCCTGGTGAGCTCTCGGAACCCTGGTGGTTACCAAAGGTAGGGGGGTGGGGGGCGGCGTGGGAGCAGCCCTGGGTCTGGATTCTGTTGGGTTGGGTGATCAACACGGATTCTCGCTCCGATCATGGTCTTTGGTCCGGAGCGCGACTGGGGAGGTGTAGCAACGGCCGGCCTTTGTTGTATTGAGTCTATTATTATCATATAAGTTTAGTTTGTCAATAGGAATATTTGAGTTATGCGAGGTTTTTCACCCTGCGAGGGATGGTCCCATCCGCCGCGATTTCTCTAAGTTATTGAATATAAAGTGCTCGGAGTGGGATTGGCACCCCTTGGCCAGAAGGGATAGCCAAAACCCCGATATTTGCCCAGGCCCCCTGCACAGGTCGAGTGCGATTCGTCACTTGCAACCGCCTCCATTCAGTGTGATATCGAAGTGGACCTCGATTCTCCCTGGAGCCGGCATTGACAAACGATACTCGATTTCCTGCTGGGCCCAACCTGGGCGAGCGTGTGTGGCTGGAAGGCTACGATCGACCGTTCTTTGTCGCCAAGGTGGATGAGGAACGCCAGGAGGTGGACCTGGTCCCGGTGGCGGGCTCGGTGCCTTGTCTTGAGGCCGTGCCGTTCGCCAGGCTGCGCAGGAGCGGCCCGGCAGCAAAACCCCATAACATCAAGTAGTTGGAACGCAGGCGAACCGCCCGGCGGTCACTTGGTGGGCTGCATGGCGCGGTGGGGAGTGGTCTCCACCGGCTGGAGCTGGCGCGCCGCTTCGGCGGCATGCGGCGCGGCTGCCGCAGTTGTGGTGACGGGCAGGAAGACGCGGAAGCAGGTAGCTTTGCCGTGCGGACCGTGGAAGGTACGGCAGGTGAGGGTGCCGTCGTACTTCTGCACAATGCCCTTGCTGATCCAGAGGCCGAGGCCGGTTCCCTTGGTGGACTTGGTGGAGAAGAAGGGCTGGAACAGCCGCCGGATGTCTTCAGGGTGGATGCCGACGCCGGTGTCGATGATGGAGATGGCGGTGCCGCGGCGATTGCCGGCCCAGTCCGTCACCTCGCGTACATGGACGCCCAGCGTGCCGCCTTCGGGCATGGCCTGGATGGCGTTGCCGATCAAGTTGAGAAAGACCTGGCGCAGCTCGACAGGGAAGCCGTGAACCACCGGCGTGACGAAGTAACGCTTGCTGAGGCGGATGCGGTTCTTGGTAAGGGCGCGCTCCTGCAGATCGAGGACGTCGTCGAGCAGCTCGGAAAGATTGACGGCGATGGGCTGCTTGGACTCGCGGTAGAAGCTGAGGGTCTGGCGGGTGATGTGGGAGACGCGCTGGAGCTCCTGTTCCGCCACATCGGCAAAGTGGCGGGCGGTGTCGTCGAGGGAGGGGTGGTTGCGCACCAGGTAGAGGGTATTGGTGATGGCTGCCAGGGGGTTGTTGATCTCGTGGGCGATGATGCCGGCCACGCGGCCCATGGCAGCGAGTTTTTCGGTTTCGCGGAGGGCTTCCTCGGCCTGAAGCTGCTGGGTGATGTCGCGGCTGACCTCGAGGATGGCGTTGCCCTCGTGGTTCATTGTCTTGCGGCAGGAGACGACGATCTCAGCGCCGGAGCGGGTCTTCTGGATGAGGTTGCCCTGCCACCACTTCTGCTCCGTCAACTGGCTCTCGATCTGGTCGCGCGCGGTAGGGAAGACGGTGTGCAGGACCTGGTGCATGTCCATGCCGATGGCTTCCTCACGGGACCAGCCGTAGAGGGTTTCGGCGCCGGCGTTCCAGAAGAGGGCGCGGCCCTTGAGGTCGCGGACCATGATCGCCTCAGTGGCGAGGTCGAGCAGTTCGGCGCGGGTGCGCAGCTCCTCAGTGCGCTCGGCGACACGGCGCTCGAGGTCAACGTTGAGGGCTTCCAACTGGCGGGTTTTGCGGTGCAGGTCGACGAAGATGCTGATCTTGGCGCGAAGGACTTCAGGGACGACAGGAACGGAGATGTAATCGACGGCGCCCGATTTATAGCCCTGAATCTTGTCCGCGTCAGTGAGATGGACGCCGGAGATGAAGATGATGGCGGTTTTTTGAAAGCGCGGGTGCTGGCGGATCACGTCGGCGAGCTCGAAGCCGTCGAGGTCGGGCATGCTGACGTCCATGAGCACGACACCGACATCGGTTTTGAGGAGGATGTTGAGAGCTTCTTTGGCCGATGTGGCTTTGATCAGGTCTTCGCCCAGATCGGCGAGGATGACCTCATAGCTCAGCAGTTTCGCCGGCTGGTCATCGACCATCAGGATGTGGACCTTTTCGTCGGCCTTCATTGTCTGCGTGTCCCTTTTCGAGTTGGGCCGGGAGCCTGTAGCCGGTAGCCTGTAGCTTCGATTCCAAGCTACCGGCTACAAGCTACAGGCTGGCGGGCTATCTGTGCAGCCACATGCGGAGGGCTGACAGGAGTTGTTCAGTGTTGACGGGCTTGGCCAGGTATTCGCTGGCGCCGGCCTCAAGGCATTTTTCGCGATCGCCTTTCATGGCCTTCGCGGTAAGGGCGATGATGGGAAGCCGGCGAAGGGCAGGGTTCTGGCGGATAACCTGCATGGTCTCATATCCGTCCATTTCCGGCATCATGATGTCCATAAGGACGATGGCGAGGTCAGGGGTGCTCTCAATGGTGTGGATGGCTTCGCGGCCGGTGCCCGCTGTGACCACGTGCATTCCGCGGCGCTCCAGCACGCTGGAGAGGGCGAAGATGTTGCGTACGTCGTCGTCGACCACCAGCACCTTGCGGTCGATGAGGGCGTCGTCAGACTTGTGCAGGCGGTCGAGCATGCGCTGCTTTTCTTCAGGCAGGTCAGAGATGACGCGGTGCAGGAAGAGCGCGGTCTCATCGAGCAGCCGCTCGGGCGATTCCACGTCCTTGACCACGACGCTGCGAGCCAGGGTGTGCAGCTGCGAGTCTTCTTCCGCGGTCAGGTCGCGGCCGGTGAACACGATCACGGGCATGTCGTGCATGGCGGGCGTGTCGCGCATCTTCTCAAGCACCTCAAAGCCGGACATGTCAGGCAGGCGCAGGTCGAGCACGGCGCAGTCGTACTTGCCTGACGCGAGCGCTTCGAGCGCGTCCTTGCCGGTATCGACGGTGTCAATGTCGATGTCCTTGTGTCCGAGGAGCGCGCGGATCGACATCTGCTCTGCGGGGTTGTCCTCAACAACGAGAAGGCGCTTGCGGCGCGGTTGCGAGTAGTCCCAGATGCGGGTGAGGGCGGCGTCAAGCTCGTCCGTTGAGGTGGGCTTGGTGACGAAGGAGAACGCACCGCGGGAGAGGCCGTGGTGGCGGTCTTCGTCGAGGGTGAGCATCTGCACCGGGATGTGGCGGGTGCGTGGATCCTGCTTGAGATGGTTGAGGATGGTCCAGCCCAGCATGTCAGGCAGGAAGACATCAAGGGAGATGGCAGTGGGGTTGTACTCGCGCGCCAGGGCGAGGGCTTCAGCGCCGGTCATGGCGCAGAGGACCTTGAAACCCTTGTCGCGGGAGAGGTCGCAGAGGACGCGCGCGTAATGCGGATCGTCCTCGACGATGAGGAGGACGGCGTCGCCTTCGATGATGTTGCGGCGGTCATCCTCAATGCGGGCTTCCTGCTCAGTGACGGTGGCGCCGGCGAGGAAGACGGGGGTCTGCGCCGGCATGGGCTGGAAGCCGGGCCGTTCCGTCTTGATGGCGCTGGCAGCGGCGGGTCCGACGTATGTCTGGGGCAGGAACAGAGTGAAGGTGCTGCCGACGCCGGGGGTGGAACGGAGCTGAATTTCGCCTCCGAGGAGGTTGGCCAGCTCGCGGCTGATGGCGAGGCCCAGGCCGGTTCCGCCGTACTTGCGGCTGGTGCCTGCATCGGCCTGCTGGAAGGCCTCAAAGATGATGCGTTGCTTTTCCGGCGCGATGCCGATGCCGGTATCTGAGACCTCAAAGGCGATGACGGAGCCGGCGCCGGAGAGGACGGGATGGTCAGTGCTCCAGCCGCGGGTGACGGAGGTGACGCGGAGCTTGACGCTGCCTTGCTCAGTGAACTTGAAGGCGTTGGAGAGCAGGTTTTTGAGCACCTGCTGGAGGCGCTTGGAGTCGGTGACGAGGCTGCGGCCGAGCGCAGGATCGCCGGCGACCTCAAAGGAGACTTTGCGGTTCTCAGCCTCATGGCGGAACGGCCGGGCAACGGTTTCAAGCAGCGCGCCGAAGAAGATTTCTTCAGCCTCAATGGACACCGTGCCGGACTCGATCTTGGAGAGGTCGAGAATGTCAGAGATGAGGTTGAGGAGGTCAGTGCCGGCGGCGTGGATGGTGCGGGCGAACTCAACCTGCTTGGGAGAGAGCGAGCCGTCAGGGTTTTCCGCGAGTTGCTGGCCGAGCACGAGGATGGAGTTGAGCGGCGTGCGCAGCTCGTGCGACATGTTGGCCAGGAACTCCGACTTGTACTTGGAGGTGAGCGCGAGCTCGCGGGCCTTCTCTTCAAGAGCGAGGCGCGCCTGTTCGATTTCCTGGTTCTTGCGCTCGACTTCGTAGTTCTGCTCGGCGAGCTGCTGGGCTTTCTGGGCGAGCTGCTCGTTGGTTCCCTGCAGTTCCTTCTGCTGGGTTTGCAGCTCGGTGGCCAACTGTTGCGACTGCTTGAGCAGGCCCTCAGTCTGCATGGTGGCCTCAATGGAGTTGAGCACGATGCCGATGGAGGAGGTGAGCTGGTCAAGGAAGGCAAGCTGCGATGGAGTGAAGGCTCCCAGGCTGGCCAACTCGATAACGGCCTTTACGCGATCTTCAAACAGTACCGGGAGCACGATGACATTTTTGGGAACCGCTTTGAAGAGGCCGCTGCGGATGGGCGCGGTTTTCCTGGGCAGCTCAGTGATGAGCAGGCGGCGCTTTTCAACGGCGCACTGGCCGATGAGGCCTTCGCCGATGCGAATCTCAGTGAGGTGGCCTTCAGGGTTATCCGCGTAAGTGGAGAGAAGAAGGAGCGTGCCTTCACGCTGGCTGGAGGAGTCAGACTCCATCTGGTAAATGACGCCCTGCTGCGCGTTGACCAGAGGGGCGAGCTCAGAGAGGAGCATGCGGCCGACGGTGGCGAGGTCGCGCTGGCCCTGCAACATGCCGGTGAAGCGGGCCAGGTTGGTTTTGAGCCAGTCCTGCTCAGTGTTGCGGTCTGTGGTGAGGCGAAGGTTGTCAATCATCGTATTGATGTTGTCCTTCAGCTCGGCCACTTCGCCGCGGGCTTCCACCTGGATGGAGCGGGTGAGGTCGCCCTTGGTAACGGCGGTTGCCACTTCAGCAATGGCGCGGACCTGGTTGGTGAGGTTGTCAGCCAGCAGGTTGACGTTGCCGGTGAGATCCTTCCATGTTCCCGCGGCGCCGGGGACGTTGGCCTGGCCGCCGAGACGGCCTTCCACGCCGACTTCGCGGGCCACGGTTGTGACCTGGTCAGCGAATGTGGCCAGCGTATCCGTCATGCCGTTGATGGTTTCAGCCAGGGCGGCGACTTCGCCCTTGGCGTTTACGGTGAGCTTTTGCGTGAGCACGCCGTTGGCCACGGCAGTGACCACCTTGACGATGCCGCGGACCTGCTCAGTAAGGTTGGCGGCCATCACGTTGACGTTGTCGGTAAGGTCCTTCCAGGTTCCGGCCACGCCGGGGACCTGCGCCTGGCCGCCGAGCTTGCCTTCCGTACCCACTTCGCGTGCCACGCGGGTGACTTCAGCAGCGAAGGCGTTGAGCTGGTCGACCATGGTGTTGATGGTGTCTTTGAGCTCGAGGATTTCGCCCTTCACGTCGACGGTGATTTTGCGGGAGAGGTCGCCGCGGGCGACGGCCGTTGTAACTTCAGCGATGTTGCGGACCTGGGCGGTAAGGTTGCCGGCCATGGCGTTGACCGAGTCGGTAAGGTCCTTCCATGTTCCGGCGACGCCGGGGACGTTGGCCTGGCCGCCGAGCTTGCCTTCGGTGCCGACTTCGCGGGCTACGCGCGTGACTTCCGCGGCGAAGGAGCGGAGCTGCTCCACCATGGTATTGAGGGTTTCCTTGAGCTGCAGGATTTCGCCGCGGACGTCGACGGTGATTTTGCGGCTCAAGTCGCCGTTGGCGATGGCGGTGGCGACTTCAGCGATGTTACGGACCTGGGCGGTGAGGTTGCCGGCCATGAAGTTGACCGAGTCAGTGAGATCCTTCCAGGTTCCGGCAACGCCGGGCACCTGCGCCTGGCCGCCGAGCTTGCCGTCGGTGCCGACTTCGCGGGCGACGCGGGTAACTTCGCCGGCGAAGGCGTTGAGCTGGTCCACCATGGTGTTGATGGTGTTCTTGAGCTCGAGGATTTCGCCTTTTACGTCCACGGTGATTTTGCGGGAAAGGTCGCCGCGGGCGACGGCGGTTGTGACTTCAGCAATGTTACGGACCTGCGCCGTGAGGTTGCCGGCCATGGAGTTGACGGAGTCAGTGAGATCTTTCCAGGTACCGGCGACGCCGGGGACGTTGGCCTGGCCGCCGAGACGGCCTTCGGTTCCGACTTCGCGGGCCACGCGGGTGACTTCACCGGCGAAGCGGTTGAGCTGGTCCACCATGGTGTTGATGGTTTCCTTGAGCAGCAGGATTTCGCCGGAGACGTTGACGGTGATTTTTTTGGAAAGGTCGCCGGTGGCGATGGCGGTGGAGACTTCAGCGATGTTGCGGACCTGGTTGGTGAGGTTGGAGGCCATGGAATTGACCGAGTCCGTAAGGTCCTTCCAAGTGCCGGCCACGTCCGGAACGACGGCCTGGCCGCCGAGCTTGCCGTCGGTGCCCACTTCGCGGGCCACGCGGGTAACTTCACCGGCGAAGGCGTTGAGCTGGTCCACCATGGTGTTGAGCGTGTTTTTGAGTTCGAGGATTTCGCCCTTCACGTCGACGGTGATTTTGCGGGAGAGGTCGCCGCGGGCTACGGCTGTTGCCACTTCAGCAATGTTGCGGACCTGGCCGGTGAGGTTGGAGGCCATGAAGTTGACGTTGTCGGTAAGGTCCTTCCAAGTTCCGGCCACGCCCTGCACCACGGCCTGACCGCCGAGACGGCCTTCGGTTCCGACTTCGCGGGCGACGCGGGTGACTTCTCCGGCGAAGGCGTTGAGCTGGTCCACCATGGTGTTGATGGTGTTCTTGAGCTCGAGGATTTCGCCCTTCACGTCGACTGTGATCTTGCGGGAGAGGTCGCCGCGGGCTACGGCGGTGGTGACTTCAGCGATATTGCGGACCTGGGCGGTGAGGTTGCCGGCCATGGAGTTGACGGAGTCGGTAAGGTCCTTCCAGGTTCCGGCCACGCCTGGGACGTTGGCCTGGCCGCCGAGACGGCCTTCGGTGCCGACTTCGCGGGCCACGCGGGTGACTTCACCGGCGAACCGGTTGAGCTGGTCCACCATGGTGTTCAGCGTTTCCTTGAGCTGGAGGATTTCGCCGCGGACGTCCACGGTGATCTTGCGGCTCAAGTCGCCGTTGGCGATGGCGGTGGCGACTTCAGCGATGTTACGGACCTGGCCAGTGAGGTTTCCGGCCATGAAGTTGACGTTGTCGGTAAGGTCCTTCCAGGTTCCGGCGACGCCGGGGACGTTGGCCTGGCCGCCGAGCTTGCCTTCAGTGCCCACTTCGCGGGCCACACGGGTAACTTCGCCGGCGAAGGCGTTGAGCTGGTCGACCATGGTGTTGATGGTGTCCTTGAGCTCGAGAATTTCGCCTTTCACGTCGACGGTGATTTTGCGGGAGAGGTCGCCACGGGCGACTGCTGTTGTGACCTCGGCAATGTTGCGGACCTGGGCGGTGAGGTTGCCGGCCATGGCGTTGACGGAATCGGTGAGGTCCTTCCATGTTCCGGCCACGCCGGGCACCACGGCCTGGCCGCCAAGCTTGCCTTCGGTACCGACTTCGCGGGCCACACGCGTCACTTCAGATGCGAAGGAGCGGAGCTGGTCCACCATGGTGTTGATGGCTTCTTTGAGCTGGAGGATTTCGCCGCGGACGTCGACGGTGATTTTGCGGGAGAGGTCGCCGGAGGCCACGGCCGTTGCTACTTCAGCAATGTTGCGGACCTGGCCGGTGAGGTTGGAGGCCATGGAGTTGACGGAATCGGTGAGGTCCTTCCAGGTACCGGCGACGCCGGGCACCATGGCCTGGCCGCCGAGCTTGCCGTCGGTGCCGACTTCGCGGGCTACGCGCGTTACTTCAGAAGTGAAGACGCCGAGCTGCTGAATCATGGTGTTGACGATGTTGGCGGAGCGCAGAAACTCGCCTTCGAGCGGGCGGCCGTCGACGTCGAGGCGGACGGTCTGCGTGAGATTGCCCTGGGCCACGGCGGCGATGGCGCGCGTGACCTCGTTGGTGGGGCGCAGCAGATCCTCGATGAGAGTGTTGACCGAGACCTCCATGTCGTCCCAGGCGCCGCGGTGGCGCTCAAAGCGGATGCGCTCGCGAGTGCGGCCCTCCTTGCCCACGGCCTGGCCCACGCGCTTCAGCTCCTGGGCCATCTGCTCGTTGGCGGTCACAATCTCATTGAAGTTGTCGGCGATTTTGCCGGCCAGTCCGGTCCAGGTGACCGGCAGGCGCACGCTGAAGTCGCCGTCCTTCATAGTCTTCAGGCACTCAAGGATCGCCGAAAGATAAGGGGTTTCGGCGGATCCGTTGCCGTTTGATTGTTCACGGGAAGGGTGGTTCGGGTCGTCGTGGCCAAGGCCAGGCTGCTCAATCGAGGTAGCCATGTTCAGACTGCTCCTGCGCGCAAGCTGTTCAAAGAATGGGGGCAAGCCCGGATCGTGAATCGCTCAAAAAAAGCCCAGACGCGGGAATTTTCAAGTGTCACGGTGCACGGTCAGGGGAATGCTCTGAGTCGGTTTGGATGCGCGGCGCGCGCGACGAGTTGTATAAAATTGACCACTTTCTGTCGCGAAGACTCTTTAGGATGCCAAGGGTCCTGAACGGGGTACGGATTCATCCGTACCGTAAAGCTAGCAAAATCAACGTGGGCCTCGGAGCGTGGGGGACGTTATTCTCCCCGGTCTCAGGAGATGAGGAATAATCTTCAGAAGGGGAGCCTGAAGTGAGCCTGTATTGTGCTGTGGGCGGAGCGGATCGGGAGCTGGAGCCGGCGGAGTTGGAGCGGCTTATGGCCGGTGCGCTGGAACGGTTGGGACCGCGCCGGCAGGTGCTGGCCGTGCCGCCGGACATTACGCGGTTTTACTCGCAGGCGGGGTTCCTGACCCAGTGCGCGTGGCGGTTTTACGGAGACCGGCTGAAGGCTGTGCTGCCGGCCATCGGCACTCATGTGCCCATGCGCCCGGAGCAGATAGCGCAGATGTACGGGGACTTGCCGCAGGAGCGGTTTCTGGTTCATAACTGGCGGACTGATCCGGTAACTCTGGGCGAGGTTCCGGCGGAGTTTATTGAGAGCGTCTCAGAGGGCAAGCTGCATTATGCGTGGCCGGCGCAGGTGAACTGGCATATTGCGGAGGACGGGTTTGACCTGGTGCTGTCGATCGGGCAGGTGGTGCCGCATGAAGTAATCGGCATGGCCAATTACAACAAAAACATCCTGGTGGGCACGGGCGGGCGCGAGGGGATCAACCGCAGCCACTACCTGGGCGCGGTGTATGGGATGGAGCGCATCATGGGCAAGGCGCAGAATCCCGTGCGCGCTGTGCTGAATTATGCCGGCGAGCGGTTCCTGAAGCAGATTCCGATTGTGTATGTGCAGACGGTGGTGGGACGGAGGGCGGACGGTGCTTTGGCGGTGCGGGGGCTCTTTATTGGCGATGATGAGGAGTGCTTTCTGCGCGCGGCTGAATTGAGCGTGCAGGTGAACTTCGAGCTGGTGGAGGAGCCGATCGGCAAGGCAGTGGTGTATCTTGATCCGCATGAATACCGCTCAACGTGGATCGGGAACAAGGCGGTGTACCGTACTCGCATGGCGCTGGCGGACGGGGCGGAGCTGATCATTCTGGCGCCCGGTGTCATGGAGTTCGGCGAGGACAAGCGGATCGACGAACTGATCCGCAAGTACGGATACCGGGGGACGCCGGCAACCATCGCCGCGGTGGAGCAGAACGCGGATCTTGCCGGAGAACTGGGTGCGGCGGCGCACCTGATTCATGCGTCGAGCGAGGGGCGGTTCC
>Ga0265338_10005796_pt1 | contig 15953 bp, 11 predicted proteins | sample 42126metaG_FD_193579 | JGI IMG/M metagenome (GOLD analysis project Ga0265338, IMG submission 193579) | Rhizosphere microbial communities from Carex aquatilis grown in University of Washington, Seatle, WA, United States - 4-21-26 metaG | ecosystem: Host-associated > Plants > Roots > Rhizosphere... | reverse complement strand
CAAAATTGCCGGCATTCACTTCAATGCCAGTGATGAGCTTCATACACTTAGCGCGCTTTACGAAGCCATGCTCCGCGAAATGCGCGACGCGGCGGGCGACTCCGGCGAGTTCTACACCCCGCGTCCCGTGGTGCGCCTTATGGTCACTGTCACCGATCCGCGTCTTGGCGAAACCATGCTTGATCCGGCCAGCGGCACGGGCGGCTTCATCGTCGAAACTTTCAATCACCTTTCCAAGCAGGTCAAAACCGTGGCTGACCGCAAGGTCTTGCAGGAAAAATCATTGTTCGGGTGCGAACCCAAGACGCTGCCGTATCTGCTCTGTCAGATGAACCTGCTTTTGCACGGCCTCGACGCTCCGCAAATTGACCCCGGCAACTCCCTTCGTTTCAAACTCACCGACATCGGCGAGCGCGAGCGCGTGGACGTGATCCTCACCAATCCACCCTTCGGCGGCGAGGAGGAGAAGGGGATCCAAGGCAATTTCCCCGAGGACAAACAGACCGGTGAAACCGCGATGCTCTTCCTGCAACTCATCATGCGGAAGCTGCGACGGCAAACCGGGAAAGCTCGCGCCGCCGTGGTCGTGCCCAATGGCACATTGTTTGGTGATGGAGTGTGCGCGCGCATCAAGGAAGAATTGCTCAAGGAATTCAACCTCCACACCATTGTCCGCCTGCCCAACGGCGTGTTCGCGCCCTACACCAGCATCCCGACAAACCTCCTCTTCTTCGACCGCTCCGGCCCGACGCGCGAAGTCTGGTATTACGAACAACCGCTGCCCGAAGGCCGGAAGAATTACACCAAAACTGCGCCCATCCAGTTTGAGGAATTCGCCCCGCTCGTCGCGTGGTGGAACAAGCGCAAAGAAACCGGCTGCGCTTGGAAAGTTCCCGCAGCCGAATTGCTGGCCAGCGGCTGCAATCTCGACCGTAAGAATCCGAGCGCCAAAGAAGACATCACGCACTTGCCGCCTGCCCATCTCGCCGCTGACATCCTCAAGAAAGAGCAACGCATCGCGGAAATTATGGGGAACATCACCAAACTCTTGGCAAAGAAAGCATGAGCAAACCTTGGCCAACAGTCAGTCTCGGTGAACTGCTCCGGCTTGAGCGCCGCCGGGTGCAGGTTGACCCGGAAAAGCTCTACCAAGAAATCGGCATCTACTGTTTTGGGCGCGGCATCTTTCACAAAACACCGCGCACCGGTTTTGAAGTCGGCGACAAAGACTTGTTCTTAATGAAGCAGGGCGACTTCATTCTTCAAGTCACCTTCGCATGGGAAGGAGCAATCGCCATCGTGTCGGCTGCTGAAGATGGAATGTATGGCTCGACGCGGTATCCGACCTTTCGGGTTGATGAAAGTCGCTGCGTCCCGCACTTCCTGCTGAATTATTTCAAGACCGAGGAAGGGCTTCAGCAATTGATAAAAATTTGTCCCGGTTCTGCCGGTCGCAATCGTGTTTTGAGCATGAGGCGAATACCGGAAGTGCTCGTGCCGTTGCCACCGTTGGCGGAGCAACGGCGAGTAGTGGCGCGGATTGAGGAACTGGCCGCCCAAATCCACGAGGCTCGCTCCCTCCGCCATCAAGCCACCGAAGAAGCCAAGGCGCTCGTCCACGCAAACCGAAACAGGTCTTTCCACGAGTTGAGTTCTCGTTGCTCACGCACCCGACTCGACAGCGTGGCTGGTTGCAGGCTCGGCAAAATGCTCGACCCGAGATTCAAGACCGGCGTTGGTTCAACTCCGTATCTCCGCAATGCAAATGTGCAGTGGGACAGGCTCGACTTGAATAACGTTTACCAGATGGATTTCAAAGACAAAGAGCGGACTGAGTTCGCGCTTCAGCCAGGTGACATTCTTGTCTGTGAAGGTGGCGACATCGGCAAAGCAGCGATTTGGAACGATGAAATCCCCGGTTGCTGTTACCAGAAAGCTCTGCACCGAATTCGCTGTGACCGCGAACAAACCTTGCCGAGATTCATCCTGAACCATTTGTTTTGGGCAGCAAACGAAGGTCACTGGCAGGAACTTAAAACACAAACAACTATTCCTCACCTGACCGGCGTAAAATTGAAGGCGTATCAAGTCTTCGTCCCGCCGCTCGCCGAGCAGCGCCAGATCGTGGCCGGGCTGGACGCGTTGCAGACGGAGGTGGACGCGCTGAAGCGCCTGCAAGCCGAGACCGCCGCCGAACTGGACGCCTTGCTCCCCGCCATCCTCGACCGCGCCTTCAAAGGAGAATTATGAGTTCAAAAGGCATATCATTGAATACGTCAAATATCACGAACTCGAAAATGTTGCCCGGCGAGCTTTGGACGGAAAGTTATGAAAATTCAAAAAAATGCCAACGCTGTCGCACCGGCGAAAATCAAAACCATTGAAGAAACAACAACCGCGCACTAAAATGTCAACCGGCAACAAAACCATTCTAAAACAAGTTCTGCGGGATGAGTGCCTGCCCGCGCTGACGACACGCGCGGCCTATTTCAGCATGACGGATGTCCGGGATTGGCTGCGACACCGCAAAATCGCCTGCCCGCCCGCGTTGCTCCGCGAGTATCTGTCTGAATTCATGCGCAAGGGCGTCATCCACGATGCGGGCCGTGGCTGGTATTCCCGCCTGGCGCAACCCTGTGTGCTCGACGCAAAACCCGTCGCCCGTCTGGTGCGGGAGGTTGAAAAGGCGTTTCCGCTGCTGGATTTCACCTGCTGGTCAACGGAACAGATTCGCAGTTACGGACATCATCTGCTCGCCCGGTTCGCCACCTTTGTCCACACCGAACGGGATGCGATGTCGAGCGTGGCCGAGCGGCTTCGCGACGCCGGCCACGACGTTCACTTGAACCCGCGCGGGGCGGCGGCCCGGCAGTTTGTCATCCGCGAGCGCACCGTGGTGATCCGTCCCAAACCGACCACGCAGCCGCATGAAAAACATCTGGTTACGATGGAGGGTCTGCTGGTGGAGTTATTCATGGAAAGCCGGGCATTGAGCCTGCTGGACGAGGGCGAGTATTTCCGCCTGCTTGCCAACCTTGCGGGCTATTCCCGAATTTCGCTGGCCGGGTTGCTGGATTACGCCCACGAGCGACGCCCTGCCGGGCTGGGATTGGTTCGACACATCAAAGCGGAATTTTTGAAAAAGTCCGCATTGATTGGTTCAAATGACGCACCATGATTTCGCCCAAATGCTTTGAACGCCAATGGGTTTTGGAAAAAGCCGCCGAACTCGGATGCCGTAACCCGGTGATGCTGGAGAAAAGCATCGTCGCCCTGAAACTGCTCGGCAGTCTGGCCGAAAGCGGGCTGCCGATTCAATTCAAGGGCGGCACAAGCCTGCTTTTGCGGCTGAATCCCATCCGGCGGCTGTCCATTGACGTGGACATTGTCACGCAGGCGAAGCCGGAAGAACTTTTGGCCGTGCTCAAACAGGTGGGCACACACTCACCATTCACCGGATATGAACATGACGCCCAACGTGACCGCGAACTGCCGCCGAAAAAACATTTCCTGTTCTTTTACCCGTCGGCAATAGAGGCAAAAACCGACCATGTGCTGCTTGATGTGCTTTTTGAGCGGCAGGTCGCGCCACATTGTGAACCCGTCGTCATCAACACGCCTTTCATCACGCTGGAACGTGAAGTTCGCGTGGGCGTGCCGACGGTGAACAGTTTGCTCGGCGACAAACTGACGGCGTTTGCCCCGCGCACCATCGGCATCCTCTATCATCCGCTCCGCAGAACTGACATTGTGAAACAGCTTTTCGACGTTGGAGTGCTTTTTGACGCCGCCACCGATTTGAGCGTAGCGGCTGAAGCCTATGCTGCGTCACACGCACGGCAGCTTGTCTATCGCCAGGCCAAGTTCAGCCTCGCCGAAACGTTGAACGATTCCATCGAAGCAGGATTCCTTTACTGCCAGCTTGAATTGCGAGGCGGCGCGAAAACCGAGCATGGTTTGTTCTTGCAGGACGGCATAAACGCACTGCAAAACCATCTGGTGAACCAGCCGTTCCGCAGGGACGAAGCCCGCATCGCCACCGGCAAAGCCGCCTGTCTCGCTGCGTGGATTCAGCGCCGTCCCGCTGGTGTGACCATTGAACAATTGCGTTTTCAGCCTGACCGTGTCGCCGAGTTGCGTGATCTTCAAATCGAAGCGCCGTGGACGCCGCTGACCCGGCTCAAAGGCGGCAACGCACCGGCATTTCATTTCTGGTATCAGGCGCAGCGCATCTTGGCGGGTGGGCGGACGCCGGAAAAAACTAAATAAATACGAGCAGAACCGGAGCGTGCCTCGCGCTTTTATTATATGGCTCGCTCGCGCCGTCAAGGTAGAACGCCCTTCCACCCCGCGTTTCCACCTTGACTGCACTCGCTTCGCCAAGGGATTGCGCTTAGGAATCACGCTCGCGGTGTGCATGTCGGGTTTGTTTGAAACTTTTGTCATGATTCACGGGCGGAATCACTATATTCTCGCCCCATGCTGCTGACACTGACCACAACACATCAGCCTGCGACCGACCTGGGCTTCTTCTCCTACCAAGAATTTCATGAAGCCAACCTTGATCCGCAGATTTTGGCAATCGTGTCCGTTATTTGATTATTTCGCAGATAACAAGTTAAGCACAGTTCTCAAGCCAATGAATTGGCCATCAGGCAAACGCCCAGCGTTAGTTTGTTTATTTGTTTGCTAGAGCGCTGGCGACAGCCTGTTCCAAAGCTTCGCCGCGCAAATCTTTGCCGATGATTTTGCCCTTGCCGTCGAGCAAAAATGTGGCGGGGATGCTTTCGATGCCGTATCTGACGGCCAGCTTGTTGCCCCAACCCTGTCCGTCGAAGAATTGCTGCCAGGTCATGTCCTTGGATTTGATGAAATCGGTGAGCTTCGTCTGATCCTGATCCAGACTCACGCCGATGATTTCAAAACCCTGCGCGTGATGTTTCTGGTAGGTGTCAATCACGTTGGGCAATTCACCCACGCAGGGGCCGCACCATGTCGCCCAGAAATCAATCATGACAATCTTGCCTTTGTAGTTGGCGATGGACAGCGGCTTACCGTCCAGGTCTTTCTCATTGAAGTCTGGAAATTGTGTTCCGACCGCGAGTGCGTCTTGTATTTTTTTTGCCGACACTGCCGCAGTTTCTTGCTTTTCCAGCCCGGAGACAAATACAGTGTCTTTGAAGTCCGTCTTGAGTTGCGCCATGAGTTCATCGGCCTTTGCCTCGTCATGGAAAATCTGGGCATACAACAAGGCTTTCATGTATAAAATTTTCGCTACGGCATCGGTCTTTTCGCCCTTGTGTTCGGCAAGCAGGACATCAAATTGTTTCAGGTCGTCGGCCAGATCACTTTCGGTATTTTTGCCAGTGGCCAAATCGGTTTTGACTTTTACGACCAATGCCTTGAGTTCTGTGGTCGCGTCGGCGGTGAGCCCGCGCTGAACTGACAATAATAGCACCGCGATTCCGAGAATGATTATCAGTTTATCTTTCATGGTTGGCAATTGGATTGGTATCAAACAATAGGCTGCCACTGGTTCGCCTCAAGTCAAAACAATAGGTGACATCACTATTTGGTCAACATACATTCCTCCAAGTTTTTGTTCATGACGACGCTGAACTTAAGCTGTCTAATTGGTTCAAGACATGCGTCAACCAACTCAACTGGCCGAGAAAACAGGCGGTATGAAAACTTCACATGCCAAAGCCCTCCAGTCGTTCGCGCGTGATTTGCAGTGGCTGTTGGCGTTGCGACTGGGCGTGCAACTGGCGACGGTGTGGTTCTTCGTCTGGGGTGTTGTCGTTCTCGCATTGAGGATTTTCGGGACGCAAAATACTTTCTGGCTCGCGCTTGGCCTGTTCGGTGTCGCACCGCTGGCGTTTCTGGCGGCGTGGCGTGCAAAAAAACAGCGCGCCGCTTTCACAAAAATTCGCGCGAGCTACGACCGTTTGAACGCATGTGGCGGCGTCGTCATGTCAGAGGAAACGGCGGATATGGGCGCGTGGCTGGTTCAATTGCCGGAGGCCACCACGCCAAAATTCCGCTGGCATAGCGGGCGCGCGATGTCGCTGCTGTGCGTGTCGGCGATCTTTGCGGCAACAATGTTGTTGCTGCCGGAGCGGTTGACGAAGTTCTCCGTTCATCGTCCGCTGGAAATCGGACAGATTGTCAGCCAGTTGCAGGCGGAAGTGAAGACACTGGCGCAGGAAAAAATCTTGCCTGACAAAAAGGCGGATGACTTGCAGAAGCAGTTGTCGCAATTGCAAAAAGATTCCTTCGGCTATGACCCGAACAAAACATGGGAGGCGCTTGACCACATCAAGCAATCCGACTCGGATGCAGCCAAAGAGGCGGCGGAAGAAGCGTTGAAGAAAACGGAATCGCTGACGAAAGCCGAAACTTTGGCGAAGGCGATGCAGCAGGCGGCGAATTCCGGCATGAACGAAGCGACGGCTTCGCAGGCGGCACAGGATTTGGCTTCGATGTTGAACGCGGCAAAACTGGAGGATGGGATTTTGAACAGCCAGATTCCACCGGAGCTTCTGGCCGGCCTCAACGGCTTGAACAAGGAGCAGATGGAAAAGCTTTTGCAGGCGCTGGAATTGAATAAAAATTCCCTCGGCCTGACGGTCAGCAATCTGGTGAATTTGAAAATGATTGATCAGGCGATGCTGGCGAAATTGCTGAATGCGGGACAAGGTTACAATCCCGGCGCGCTCGCGGATTACTTGTCCACCTGTACGAACGGCGGCGACGATTTGGTGCTTTCGTGGCTGGATCATCCCGGCAAAGGCGGTCCCGGAGGCGGCGGCCCGGAGGCGGACATGACTTGGAATGAGGGCGCGTCGGAAAAAGATTTGAAGTTTCAGGAACACGCGCTGCCGCCGTCATCGCACCTTGACGACGCGCAACTCGTCGGTGTGAGCAAGACCGCGCCGGAATTGAGCGGCAACGATGCCTCCGCGCAGCATGGCGCGCTTGACAACGCGGTTGCCAGCGGCGGTTCGGCGCACGCGCAAATTATTTTGCCGGAACAACGGCAGGCGGTTCAGAACTTTTTCAAACGGGAAAATTAAACGCATCCAATTATGCCTGAATCCAACGCCATTCTAAAACCGGAAGAACTACAGCCTGCCGCCGAGCTGACGCGCAAAATTTTGGAGCAACTCGACCGCATTCTGCTTGGCCGCAAAGAGCTTCATCGCCTTGTGCTCATTGGTATCTTGTCGCGCGGCCATGTTTTGCTTGAAGGTCTGCCCGGCCTCGGCAAAACCGCGCTCGTCAAAACCATCGGCCAGATTTTGAAATTGGATTTCAAGCGCATTCAATTCACGCCTGACCTTATGCCCGGCGATGTTCTTGGCACGCACATATTGCAGGAAACCAGTTCCGGCAAGCGGGAACTAATTTTCCAGCCCGGCCCTGTCTTCACAAACATTTTGCTCGCCGACGAAATCAACCGCGCCTCGCCCAAGACGCAATCGGCCATGCTCGAAACCATGCAGGAAAATTGCGTGACATTGCTCGGCACGACACGCGCGTTGCCGCAACCATTTTTTGTTCTCGCCAGCCAGAATCCAATCGAACTCGAAGGAACTTATCCGCTGCCGGAGGCGCAACTGGATCGTTTTCTGTTCCGCGTGATGTTTGAAAACGTGGATGCGGACGTGCTCGATCAAATCATTTCCGAACGTCGTCGCGGCGAGCTTCCCGCGCCAACATGGCAAATGGAACGCGACCAGTTGGAAACGCTATTTCAAACAATGGGCAGAATTTATCTGCCGCATCCGGTTTCGCGCTACATCGCGCGGCTGGTTTCGGCGACGCATCCAGGAGGCGCGGAAGCAACCGAGCCGGTAAACAAATATGTCAGTTACGGCGCATCACCGCGTGCGGCGATTGCGATTGCCGAAGCTGCGCGCGGCAATGCGCTCGTTGCCGGACGGCCGAGCGTCGGTTTCGAGGACGTGAAAATCGTCGCGCAGCCGGTCTTAAATCACCGGCTGATTTTGAATTATCAGGCGCGCTTCGACCGCATGACGCCGTCGAAGGTCGTCACGGAATTACTTGGCCAGCTTGACGAGACGGGATTGAACCTGCCGAAGGATGTGGAATTGGCGAAGGCGTAACGCGAAATTAAAAATGCAAAGTGCAAAATTTAAATACGGCAGGATGTTTTCGCGCGCAGCGGGGTTTTGTTTTATTTTTAATTTTGCATTTTTAATTTCCCTTTGCCGCGCCGACGATTTTGGCGACATTTCCGTCGACGCAAACGCGATTTACACGGGCAACACATTTCACGGCTACGCAGAGATGCGCGTGGATTTGCAAAACCGTTCGCACAGCAAATCGCACGTGGTCACTGTCATTTATCCGAACAACTCCTACGGCAATTACGGCAACAACATCAGCCGGCTCTCGCGCACGGTGACGATTGCGCCGGAATCAAGCCAAGTCGTGTCGCTGCTGCAACCGCCATTGCCCGCGCAGGGCGATGGCTCCATCCGCGTGGAAGTGGACGGTCGCCACGGAGGCGAAGTCCGCGCGCCGAACGCGAATAATCATTGCAATTATTATTCGCGCGGCGGCCAGATTGCGACGGTGTTCATCAGCCGCAACCTGGATTTTGACGCGGTTGGTCGTGTGTTTCAGGCAAATCACGGCGCATTCACGGCGGCGATGGCGGTCGGCGTGCCGGACGCGAGAGGCTACGGGTTGCAGCCGAATGAGTGGGTGCCGGATCTGCGGCGCTACGGGCAGACGAATTGGCTAGAACTGGATTACGCTACACCGCAGGTCGTGAACAAAATTGTCGTTTACAACACGCAATCGCCCACAGCCTCGTCGGGCTTCATCGTTTTGCTCGGCGCTTCAGGGACAAACCTCGCAAAATTTTCGATGTCTTCCGGCCGAAACAGTTCCAGCGGTTCAGACTGGCAAACGGAATTTTCCGTGCCGACCACCAGTGAACCGGTGAAAGTCGTGCGTTTGGATTTTGGAAAAGCTCCACCCGGCAACATCGCGGTTGATGCCGTGCAAATTTTCGGGCCGACCGGCAGCCAGTGGGCTTCCGACGCTCGCGCCAGCAGCGACAACAGTGCGAGCGCCAGCTCCTACGCGCCCGGCAGAGTGAGCGCAGACACAGTCGATAGCCTCCGCGCCGAATCGCCGGTTTCCGAGTGGAGCGAAAACTGGCTGGCCTATTCGCCGTTCGATACCGTAGTTATCAACGCGGCGGACCTGAGTTCGATGGCGCCAGCAGTGCTCGGCGCGATTGGAGATTATCTGTCGGCAGGCGGAAATGTCGTGCTGTCCGGCAAAACGGATATGCCGACGGCATGGCATCCTTCGCAGAAAAACAATCTACAGGATGGCGTCGAATACGATGTTGGTTTTGGCCGCTGCTTTGCCTTCAGTTCTGAAAATCTTGGGACGCTCGACCCAAACTCCGTCCAAACTTTGCGTGAGACAGCGCGCGACTCTGCGCATTACTGGCAAAGTTTGCCGGACGACAGCGACGCGGCCAACGCGGCGTTGCCCATCGTCAACAGTTTGAAAATCCCCGTGCGCGGCATCGTCATCATCATGCTCGCGTTCGTCATCGTAATCGGGCCGGTCAACATCATTTACCTCAACCGTCGCAAACGCCGGACATGGATGTTATGGACGATTCCGGCGATTTCATTTGCCACGACGCTGATTGTTTTCGCCTACAGCCTGTTGCGAGAAGGCATCACTCCGGACACGCGCATCGCGGGATTGACAGTAATTGACCAGACCAGCCATCGCGCCGCAACCATCGGCGGCACGGCATTTTATTGTCCGCTCACTCCAAGCGGCGGATTGCATTTTGATTTCGGGACGGAAGCCACACCGCTGGTTCAGATCGGCAACGGTTCAGGAACTTCGCGCGAAGTGGACTGGACGCAGTCGCAGCATTTCACGCGGGGATGGGTTTCGGCGCGCGTGCCAACATTCTTTCATCTGCGAAAATCCGAGACGCGTCGCGAGCGCATTCAAGTTGTCAACGAAAACGGAAAAATGCAAATCATCAACGGCCTGGGTGCGGAAATCAAATCGCTTTGGCTCGCTGACGCGGACATGAATGTCTATCATGCGGACAATGTGGACGCCGGGCAAAAGGCGGGATTGATTTTGTCAAAAGAGTCTCACACTTCGAAAAAAATCGGCGCGGACGGGCTGTTACGCGACATTGGTTTTACCGCGCACGCGGATTCGCTGAACGACAGCGCGGAAAAATATCTTCTTCCGAACACTTACATCGCCGTGCTGGACGGAAATCCGTTCATCGAAAACGCCCTTGGTTCGTCCTCCAGCCCGAAGCGCACAAAAAGTGCCGCCGTCGTTTTCGGAATCCTTGATCCAACCGACATCCAATGAAAGTCCAGGTCAAAAATCTGCGGAAGGAATTCGGCAAGACCGTGGCCGTGGACGACATTTCCTTCTCGTTCGATTCCGGCCATGTCTTCGGCTTCGTCGGCCCGAACGGAGCGGGAAAAACCACGACGATGCGCATCATCTCCACAATTGAAGAGCCGACTTCCGGCGATGTTTTGCTGAATGGCATCTCTGTTTGCGAAGAGCCGGAACTCGCGCGCCGCGCCGTCGGTTACGTGCCTGATACATTGCCCGCGCACGCGGACATCACTGTTCACGAGTATCTGGATTTTTACGCGCGCGCCTACGGATTGCGCGGAAAAAAACGGACGCAGGCGATTGAGGCGATTGAAGAATTCACGAATGTCACCGGCATCCGCGACAAACATCTCAAGGCGCTCTCGAAAGGAATGAAACAGCGCGTAAGTCTTGGCCGCGCGCTCGTTTATGACCCAGATGTTTTGATTTTGGACGAACCCGCCGCCGGCCTCGACCCGCGCGCTCGGGTCGAACTGCGCGAGTTGCTCATGCTTTTGGCCGAACGAAAGAAAGCAATTCTCATCAGCTCGCACATCCTCACCGAGTTGACGGAAATTTGTAATGGTGTTGTCATCATCGAGCGCGGAAAAATCCTGGAGACCGGCACGATTGAAGACGTGCTGAAGAAAAGTTCCGCGCGCCGGACGGTCGCCATCCGGCTGCTGGACGGCCAGAACGCACAACTGCTCAAGGAACTTTTGCAGACGCCGTTTGTGGAAAACGCGCGCGACGTGGTGAATGAAATCCATTTTGAACTGAACGGCGATGAAGCCGCTGCCTGCGAAATCCTCGGCGGATTGATTGCCAAAAAATTCAAGGTCATTGAATTTCGCCAGACCAAGGCGAACTTGGAGGATATTTTTATGAACGTCACCAAAGGAGGCGTGCAATGAACATCGCCAGAATTAAATCACATTTTATCAACTGGCGCGAATGGGAGTTGAATCCCATCGTCATCAAGGAACTGCGGCAGGCTGTGCGCAGTTGGGCGGTAACGGGGATGCTGCTGTTGTTTTTGACCGTGCTGTTCATCACGTCACTGATTTTCCTGGTCACGCAAAGTTTTGAGGTTGGTGAAAATATGCAGCTTGGCGCCTCCATGTTTTTGGCGTTTATGGTCATCCTCGCCGGTGCGAGCGTTTTCTTTATTCCGCTTTACGTCGGCGTTCGCGTTGCAGCAGAACGGCAGGAGAACAATCCCGACCTGCTCTACGTCAGCACGCTGTCGCCCGCACGCATCATCCGTGGAAAATTTCTTTGCGGCGCTTACATGGCGTTGTTGTTCTTCAGCGCATGCATGCCATTCATGGCGTTCACGAACCTGCTGCGCGGCGTGGATCTGCCGACCGTGTTTTTCATTTTGTGTTACCTTTTTCTCGTGGTGTGCGCGGCAAATCAAATTGCGATCTTTGTTGCGTGCATACCGGCAAGCCGGCCTTTCAAAGTCCTATTTGCCTTGGCCGGTTTTTTCGCGTCCTTTTGGGTCGTCATCCCGCTCGTTACGGTTTCCTTTGGATTCATGCGTTCCGGCGTCGGCACAATGATGGCCAGCCACAGTTTTTGGATCGGCGTGCTCGCCACCGTCGTCATTAGTCTGGCCGTGAGCGGCCTTTTCTTTGTCCTGTCCGTCGCGTTGATCTCGCCGCCCTCCGCCAACCGCGCGCGGCCAGTGCGGATTTATCTCACCGTTATCTGGCTGCTTGGCGGGCTGTTGAGCTTCGTTTGGGTAGCACAAACCGGGAATGCAGACCGTATACAAGCGTGGACGTATCCAACCTTCGCCTTGATGATGTTCGCGCTGCTCGTGACCATCAGCAATTCCGACCAGTTGAGCTTGCGTGTCCAGCGAACCATTCCCCAGTCAAGGCTAAAACGCCTCTTCGCTTTCATCTTCTTCAACGGCGCTGCAGGCGGTCTTGTTTGGGTGGCAATGATTCTAGTTACAACATTTCTTTTGGCAGGGCAAATCGTGCTGGCGTTTCCAAAGAGCATCACCGCTTCCGGTAAAGACGGACAGTGGTTCGCTACCACCACGGCTTATGCATTTGCCTATGCGCTGACGGCGCTGTTCTTTCACCGGAAATATTTGTCCAAGCTTCCGCCAAAACTCACCGGGCTGATTGCGGTATTACTGGCGACCGCGTGGGCGATTGTGCCGAGCATCGTGCTGTTCTTTCTCAACCAGCTTTCGTGGAAATCCGTCGAGGGACTACAACTTGGCAATATCTTCAACGTCACTACTCTTCTCGGTGGCAGTCAGCGGCTTTACCATCTGTATTTTGCCTTCGGCTGGCTGCTAGTGATGGTGGGCGTCAACGCAAAATGGTTTTTGCAACAGGTGAACAATTTCTGTCCACCGCCACTCGAAGCACCGCCGGTGCTAAAATGATTTCAAGGCATGGACACCGCCATCCGACAAGCCCTGCGCGACGGCGAAAAACTCGGCCTGCGTTATGCGCTCCAGATTCCGCAGGTCGCCGCGAGCGGCTGGACCGGCTCGCGTTCCGGGCGGCGCGCGGGCAGCTCGATTGATTTTCAGGACTACCGTGAATACCAGCCTGGCGACGACCTGCGTTTCATTGACTGGGGAATTTACGCACGCACCGACCGGCTTACTGTGAAATTGTTCCGCGAAGAAGTCATTCCGCACCTAGACCTGATTCTCGACGGCTCGCGCTCGATGAATCTCTCTGATACCGCGAAAGCAAATGCCGTCGCCCAACTCGCCGCGCTGCTTGCGACTTGTGCCGCTAACGCGCAATGCACACAGGCCGTCTGGCTTTCCGGCGAAGGTTTTCAACGCTTGCCCAACGACACGCTCACACCATCCGCTTGGGACAAACTTGAATTGGAAAGCAAACGCACTCCTGAACAATCGTTTGAAATTCTGCCGCCAAAATTCCGCCGGCTCGGCATCCGTGTATTCATCAGCGATCTGCTTTGGCCAGGAAATCCTATCCCCATTTTGCGCCGTTTGCGCGATGGCGCGGCGGCGTTGTTTGTCATCCAGTTGCTGTCGCGCGAAGATGTGACTCCGCCGGAACACGGGAATCTCCGTGTCGTGGACAGCGAGACCGGTGACGAAAGTGAAATCTACATTGATTCCGGCATCGCCAAACAATACGCCGAAAATCTCGCACAATTGCAGCAGTCATGGAGCGACGCCTGCCGCCAGTGTGGCGCGCACATGACCACTTTGATCGCCGAGGATTTGGAAACATCAATTTCCGAACTCGAAGCAATTCAGTTGCTCACTCCGGCATGATACCATTTCTGACTTATCCGCTCGCGTTGATTGCGATGGCTGCCTTGCCCGCGCTCGCGGCAATTTACATTTTGCGGAATCGCTTTCGCCGCCGCCAGGTTTCGAGCCTTCTGCTGTGGCGTTTTCACGTCCAGTCCAAATCCGGCGGCGCAAAAGTCCATCGCCTCCAATTGCCGCTGCTGTTTTTCCTCGAACTGCTCGTGCTCGCGTTGCTCGTCACCGCCGCCGCCGGGCCGCAATGGAAACTGCCGCAGTCAGCGCGGCCACTCATCGTTGTATTGGACGATTCGTTTTCCATGCGCGCCGTGAGCGACGGCGTTTCCGCGCAGACCCGCGCCAGAAAATTTCTCGAAATACTTTTCCGCCAGCCGCCGCCGTCCACGCAATTGATTCTCGCCGGAACGGAACCGCGTTCGCTCGGCTCGATTGCAAAAAATTCGCGCGATGTGGACGAATTGCTGTCGCAATGGAAATGCTGGTCGCCAAATGCCGCGATTGATTCCGCCATTACTCTCGCCGCCGAACTTGGAAAACAGCAGGCGAATATCCTCGTTCTCACCGACCACAAACCCGACGATGAAAAAATTTCCAGCCCGCGCCTTGAATGGCGTGCGTTCGGCTTGCCGCTGGATAACTTCGCCATCGTCAACGCCTCCCGCACGGCATTTGGAAATCAAGACCGCTGCCTTTTGGAAATCGCCAATTTTTCCGGTGACGCGCACTCGACAAAATTGCTGGTTCAAACCGGTACAAACGCGCAAGAGTCGCTCATCTCGCTCAGCGCGCACGAAAGCCAGCGGCTCGTTTTCAACATTCCGTCCGGCGCGCCGTCGCTCCGCGCAACGCTCGATTCTGATTCTCTCGCCGAAGACAACGAAATCCAGTTGCTTCCGCCGATTCGCAAACGCGTTCGCGTTCAAGTTGCGCTCACAAATGAAAATTTGTCCGAGTTCGCCAATCGCACGCTGGACGCGACGGGATTGCGCGCCGCCATTTCCGAAAATCCCGAACTCGTCATTCGCGAAACCGACGCGATTGCGAACAGCAATTCCTGGAATTTATGCTGGTCAACGTTCGCGGCCACGAATGCGTTCACCGGCCCGTTCATCGTGGACAATTCGCATCCGCTGGCGGATGGCATCGCGCTCGAAGGCGTCATTTGGGCGGCGACGCAAACGACCAATTCGCCGGGTGACATTCCGGTGATTCTCGCCGGAAATGTTCCGCTGCTTTCCACGCGCGAGGATGTTTTTGGACGCCGTCATCTCACGTTGAATTTCAAACCCGAACTTTCCACGCTGCAAAACACGCCCGACTGGCCGATTTTATTTTGGAACATTTTATCGTGGCGGATTTCCGAATTGCCCGGCCTGAAGGAAAGCAACGCGCGGCTAGGAGAGGAAGTGAATTTGAAAACAACTGGTGAAGTAGTGACCGTCATCCAACCGGACGGAACGAAAACAGTTTTTCCGAAAACCGGCGGCGAACTCGCGCTCGAAACCCCAATGCCGGGACTATATTCCGTCGTCACTGGTGCGACGACAAATCAATTTTCCGTGAACGCGCTTGCCGCCGACGAATCCGATTTGTCGGCGTGCGCGAGCGGACAGTGGGGCAAATGGAGCGAGGACACCGAGCGGCGGCTCGAAGAAACTTCCGCTGTTTGGATTTTCGGGTTGCTCGCGCTGGCGTTGCTGACGACGCATTTGTATCTGGTGGCGAGTGCGAAAGGAGGAAGCTGAAATGTTCGTCCTTTTCCAACCCGTCTGGCTCTTGCTGCTGGTTCCGCTGGCGGCGGCATGGTTCGCATGGCCGCTGCCGAATCGCGGACTAAAAATGTTGCGCGTGGTGATTTTTGTTCTCGTTGTTCTGGCCTTGGCACAATTGGCAATAAAGCTTCCCGACCGCGCTGGCACGGTAATTGTCGTCGCTGACCGCAGCGAATCCATGCCGCAAAATTCCGATGCGTCGGAAAAGGAAATCATCGGCCTGCTCCACAAATCCATGGGGCCGCGCGACCAATTTGGCGTGGTCGCATTTGGCCAGCAGGCGGTTGTCGAGCAGTCGCCGCAACGTGTCGAGTTCGGCGGGTTCACGGCGCAGGTTGGCGCAGATCATTCTGATTTGAACAGTGCCATCGAATCCGCGCTGGCGTTGATTCCGCCAGACGGCGGTGGGCGCATTCTCGTTTTGTCCGACGGCAAATGGACGGGCAATGACCCCGCCGCCGCCGCGCGCGCCGCCGGTCGCG
>Ga0265338_10005795_pt1 | contig 15955 bp, 11 predicted proteins | sample 42126metaG_FD_193579 | JGI IMG/M metagenome (GOLD analysis project Ga0265338, IMG submission 193579) | Rhizosphere microbial communities from Carex aquatilis grown in University of Washington, Seatle, WA, United States - 4-21-26 metaG | ecosystem: Host-associated > Plants > Roots > Rhizosphere... | reverse complement strand
CTTTGCCGCCACGCATGAAAGAGCGGTGCCGCAGTCATTCGTGCCCGCAGACGCGGTAAAATTCTGGCGCTGGCGGCTGGATGGCCAGGACGGCTGGGCTGCGTTGCAAAAAATGCTCGGTGAAATCTCCCCCATGGCAACAGCAGGTCTTGACTCCGCCATTGACATGGCCGACGCCAATGCCAGAAAAACCGATCCTGATTTTGACCTTCGTAAAAACCTCATTGAGAATCTCGGCGATGATTTCGTCAATTATCAGAAGGCACCCACAGGCACATCGCTGGCGGATTTGAACAATGTGCCGTCGCTTTACCTCATCGGCGTGGAAAAAGGCGACCCGGCGGCCACCGCCGTCAAAGACCTTTTTTCAATGTCCCGACGTCAAAAGGCACCCGACCCGCGTGATTTTCTCGGTCACAAAATTTACACCATTCCGCTGCCCGGCCCGCGGGTCTCCGGCGCAGCGGCGGCACCAACTCGTTCGATTTACGTTTCCTCCAGCAGCGGTTATGTGGCGTTGAGCACGGATGTTTCCACACTTGAAGAATATCTGCGCAGCGGGGAAAAGCCTCCCAAGCCGTTGAGCGGAACGCCCGGGCTGATTGACGCGGCACAGCACGTCGGCGGCGTGGGTGGCGGTCTGTTCGGCTACCAAAACCAGCGCGAGGTCTTGCGCGTTCTTTTCAAAACATTGAAAAATCAGGATTCAAGCGACAACGCGGGTGGCATGAACCCCATGACAGCGCTGCCGAAAACGGTTCGCGACTGGCTGGATTTCTCGCTGCTGCCGGATTACGACCAAGTTTCCAAATACTTTTACTTTTCGGTCTATGCCGGCAACACCACGGCGGAAGGCCTTTCCTTCAAAGCCTTCGCCCCGCGCCCGCCGCAAATGAAATAAAATCAATCACCGCCGCCAGTGACCCGGCGAGCGATACCAGCCGCGCGGGCCTTGATGCCAGCCACCGCCAATCCAGACGGCACGGGGATACGGCGGATAACCCCAGTGGCCGCCGACCCAGATCCAGCCGCCGTTCCAAACCCATTCGCCGCCAATCCAGACATAATCGGGGCCGGGCGTGGCCACAACGACGGTTTCCACGGGCGGGGGCGGCGGTGCCTGGTCAACAACCACCGTGCCTGACTGCGCAGCAACAGCCGAGCTCTGCGTGTTGATCATGAAATCAACCACCCTGTCGCTCACGCCGGAATCATGCAGGTCAATAATGTCCGCCGAGCTTAAATGGAAAATCGTGTGCGAAATTTGAACCTGGCTGATGATGACATCGTCGCTGACACCTGCCTTGGCCAGGGCCTTGACGTCCGCCGTGCTCAACGGCTGGCTTTGCTGGACGCGCACGTAGGTTTGCGGCGCCTGTTGGCGCAGTTGTTCCTGCTGGGCCTGATCCACGGCATGTCCGAACAGTCCGCCGGCAATCGCGCCGATGGCAGCCCCGACCAAAGCCCCGTTGCCTCCCCGCCCGTTCGCCCCACCAATCAAGGCACCCGTGCCGGCGCCAACCAAAGCCCCGGTCCCTGTGTTGTCCGCCTCGCCATTCGGCCCCACGCAACCCGTCAACACCACTGCCGAAGCGGCTATCGCAAAAATCGAAATGTTCAATTTGATTTTCATATATTAACCATTCAGTTACTTGGACAAATAATGCTGCCACATATTCAAATATTTTCAACTCGAAAACGGCGGGTCAGGCTCGCGGATGCGCCGCGTCGTAGGCCTTTTTCAAACGCTCCGTCGTCACATGGGTGTAAATCTGGGTGGTGATGAGGTGCGCGTGGCCGAGCAATTCCTGCACGCTACGCAAATCCGCTCCCGCGTCCAGCAGGTGCGTCGCATAGCTGTGCCGCAGCTTGTGCGGCGTCAGGCCCGGATCGAGTCCCGCGACGACGAGATATTGCTTCAAGCGCCGGGAAAGCTGGAGCGGGTTCAGCGGCGCGCGCTTTTTTGTCTCTGCAAAAAATACCGGCGACACTCCGGCAGGTGGCTGCTTCAACGTGCTCCAGTAATTTTGAATCGCCTGCAACGCGAGTTCACCAACCGGCACCAGCCGCTCTTTTTTGCCCTTGCCGCGGACGCGCACAACCTGCTCGCTCCAGTCAATGTCCTCGGCGCGCATGCCGCACAGCTCGCTGATGCGCAGGCCGCAGGAATAAATCGTTTCCAGCACCGCAAGATCGCGCAGGCACGCAGCGGCTGAAATCGGACGGCCCGCACCTTTTTTCTGCTTCTGGGTTTCAAGCAACTTCGCTGGCGCGGCGAGCAAATCCTTCATTTGCTGGATCGTCAGGAATTTCGGCAGGCGCTTTTCCAGTTTCGGCAACGACAGGTTTTTTATCGGCGAGGCTTCGACCGCACCATGCCGGATGAGAAATTTGTAGAACGTCCGCAGCGCGGAAAACCGAAGCTGAATCGCCGCACGACCGAGATTGTGCCTCCCGAGAAACCGCAGGTAATTCCGAAAATCATCGCGCTGCATTTTGTCCCAGGCAGGCGGTGATTGTCGCTCTTCCTGATGCCAGCGGACAAATTCCGTAAGCGCCTGCCGGTAATTCCGTTGCGTGTAGGACGACGCGCCGCGGTCCGTCGCCAGATGAGCGAGGAATTTCTGAATCCACCTGTCGCGGATTTCATTGCCGACTTTGGTCTGTTCCACGCCCCACTTTAACAGCGGATTTCACGGATTTCACGGATTCTTTTGTTCCGCCTTTCAGGCTTCCTGCTCAATTGACCAGCACCAGCACCATGGCATCCTCTGCTTCCTGAACCACATCTTCAAATTTACGGTCCTTGGGCGGATGCGGCAGTTTCAGTCTGTTCGACAATCCCGAAATTGTATCAAGCAAATCCCTCGCACGGGAACTTTTCACGGCATAATTCACATTCTCCGGAACAATGCCGTTTGCCTCCAGTTCCGCCACGGACCCTCGCAGCTTGGACGCAACGATACCCACCACGTTGCCATATTCATCCACCACCGCGCCGCCGGAATTCCCCGGCTGGACAGGCACGCTGATCTGGTATTCCCTTGGATCGTCCTGGACTCCGGCCAGACTGCTGATTTCCCCGCGCGTCAACTTGGGTTGCAGCCCCTGCACTCCGGGATTGGGAAAGCCAACGGTAAACACCGCCGCACCCAGATTTGAGTTGTTGGTGGCCGCCAAAGGCAGTGCGGCAAATGTGCCCTCCACCTTGAGCAACGCGACGTCATTGGCCTCATCGGTTTGCACCAGTTCGGCGGGCAATACCCCTTGCTTCGTGCCCACCTGGATGCGAGTGGCATTCGTCACGACATGAAAACAGGTGAGCAGATAACCATCGTCCGTGATGAAAAAGCCCGTGCCGCTTTCCCTGGCCCCGGACCACGCGTCGGACAAATCATCCGCCAGACGGCTTGACCTGGCTTTTGCGTCTTCCGCGAGCAATTGCGCGTGCAACTCGCCCGCCGTTTGCTTTTCCGCCTTTTCAAAGGCCACAGCATTCGTCTGATTATATCCATATTGCCGCTGCAAATCGTCGGGCAAATCCACAAATTTTATCTTCGAGATACCGACGCCACCGTTGGCCGGTGTGTAAGCAATCACCAAGCCGTCGGGAGTAACCTTCTGAATCTTGACATTTTTGTAGGTGTCCCCGTTGCGCGTGACAACTTCACTGCCGCCAGAGGGCGCAGCCTGGGCGAAACAGAAGTCTGCCCACAATAACGCGAGCAAAAGCACCCAAGCCAACTGCCTTGCTTTCATGCCACCAGAATAATTGGTTTCAGCCCGCTGGCAAGCGTTACCGCCTTACTCGTCGCGCTCTTGGAGTTTGAACGTGACGTTGCTCTTCTTGTCCATCACCAGAAACGTTGGGATTTCAAAACCATCCCGGTCTGGTTCTGATTTCACATTTTGACTTGATGCGTCAGCCGGAACTTTCCCGAAGGCAGCGGCGGCAACATTTTTACAGCCCCGATGGGGATTCGATTCTCAAGCTGGAGCAAGTCTTCGAGGCGCGCGGCGACACGGGCTAGTTCCGTCGCGCCCGGCCCACTCCCATCGGCAATGAATTGCAATTGGCAATCGCCACTCTCCGTCTGGCAAAGTTGGTAATGTGCAAAGCCTGACGCATCCGCAAAGCATTGATCAACGTCAAGCGTGGTCACGCGCCGGCCATCGCGGCGGGACAGTGCGTCGCGCGAACGTCCGTGGACAAAATAATCCGTCGCATAGGGCTGCTCACGGCGTTCCACCAGGTCGCCGACGCGATAGCGAACAAGCGGCATGAAATCGTTTGTCAACGTCGTCACCACCAAATCGCCCGCGCCGCGTCCGTCCTGTTCAACCACCTCGTAAAAAACATTTTCGAGACAAGCCTTCATTTCGCCCTGCTCGTTCTCCATCAGTAGGTGACCGGCCTCCGTCGCGCCGTAAAGATTGAAAATTGGCACGCCGAAAACACGCTGTAGAATTTTACGGTGAACGACACTCACAAATTCGTAGCTGCACACAATGAACTTCACCGACGGAAACTTTATTCCATGCCGTTCGCAGTATAGCGCGAACCACGCTCCATGCACCGGGTCCAAATCCAGAAATTGCGGCGACCATTCCGAGATTTCGCCCTCCATTCGCGCCAGCTCCGCTTCCGTCAGCAAAAACGGGATGCGCGCCTGATTCACAAAGAGCGTCGTGTCCACCGTGCGCGCGGACTTGGAGGTGTAATTGGAAAAGCAGACAAGGCCGTTGCAAACGGGCGGCACAATCGTAGCGCGGCGGGCGCGGGGATTTTTATCCAGGATCTGCGCGACGATGCGATTCAGCCGCAGCACCCGCGCCTCCTGCTTGTTCCACCAACCATGGCCGAACAGCACCGCCATCCGCTCCTCCGATGAGCCGGACGTGTGCTCCAATTCAACGGATTTGCCTTCCAACAACTCGTCGAGCTGCTGCCCTTTGCGCAGAAAATTGTCCGGAAAGTTTTCGCGCAATTCGTGTTTGCCAATCAGGGGCAGGCGGAAAAAATCGTTTCCCGGAGGAGTTTTCTGGTAAATGGGAAATTCGCGCCAGCGCGGGAGAAGTTTCTCCACACGGGGAAACCGCGCCGCTTCGCGGATGAGTTCTGGAGTCGCCAACATCTTGTTACTACAGATGCACCAACTTTTGAAAATTACCAGCGGAATTAATCGCGCTCCGGAAATTCGAACGTGACCTTACCCTTCTTGTCCATCACGAGGTAGGCGGGAAACGGCTTGCCGGCCTTGGAGATGAATTTATCCAGCAGGTCGCTCTTATTTGTCTTGAGGATTTTTTTCGCCTGCTCCGGCTCGATGGGCTGTTCCAGAATCGTCTTGCTGATCTTGAACCGGCACGGTTTGGCGTCCGCCTGCGATTTCTCGCAAAGGTAGCCGGCTTCGGTATCGAAAATTTTTCCGCCGCACTTCGGGCATTTGCCGAGCGGTTCCTTGCCCGTGAAATCAATCTTCGGCATGGGTTCCCCCGGCGTTTTGGCCGCCCGCGCCCTGCCCTTTCCTTCACGCGGCGGAAATTCAAACCCAATCTTACCGTCCTTGCCAATGGCCAGGAACGCCTTGAATGCGCGGTTGTTTTTCTTGGAGATGAACTTGGTCAGCAAATCGGTCTTGCTCTCGGCCAGCAGTTTTTTGATCTGCTCCGGCGCAATCTCCTGCTGCAGGATGATTTTGCCGGTGCGGAAATCGCAGGTCTTGTCCGGGCCGGTCGCCTTCTCGCAGAGGTAATTCATCCCGGCATCGAAGACCCGCGCGCCGCACTTGGGGCATTTGCCGAGCGCTTCCTTGCCGGTGAAATCCACCGGCGCGGCGGCTTCGCCGTCCTTGTTCTGGTCATTGCCGAAATCAAACTCAATCTTGTGCTCGCCGCTCATCTTCAGCACCGCGGCAAATGGAAATCCTTTTTTGCTGCGGAAGCCCTGTAGCGGGCCGATTTGTTTTTCCGTGATGAGCTTCTCGACCTCCTCCGGCTCAAACATCCGGCTGCAAAGTGTTTTCCAGACCGCGAAATCGCATTTCACGCATTGGAACTGCTTGTATTGCTCGTGAATCTCTCCGCCGCATTTCGGGCATGGCACGTTCAACACGCCGAAATCGCCGGGAATCGTGTCCTGCTCGAATTTCTTGGCGCGCTCGACAATGTGCCGCGTCATGTCCGCGATGCCCGACATGAACTCCGCCCGGCTCTTCTGCTTGCGCTGGATTTGCTTGAGCTGAAATTCCCAGTCGCCCGTCAATTCCGGCTTCGTCAATTCGGGGATGCCCAAACCGTTCAGCAGTTCCATCAGCGAAAACGCCTTCGCCGTCGCCTGCAACTCACGGCCATTGCGGTGAATGTAGTCCTCGTAAATCAAACCTTCGATGATGGCCGCGCGCGTCGCCGGTGTGCCGAGACCCTTCTCGCTCATGGCCTCGCGAAGCTCATCGTCGTCCACCAATTTGCCAGCGCCCTCCATCGCCGAGAGCAGTGTCGCCTCCGAATACCGCGCCGGCGGTTTCGTCACGTTGTCCTTCACTTCAATCGCGCTCGTCTTGACCGTTTCGTCCGGCTTCACCGGCGCGAGGCTCGGCGTTTCGTCCGAATCCGATTCCTTGCCGTAAACCGTCAGCCAGCCGGGTGACACCAAAACCTTGCCTGCGCTCTTGAACGGCTCGCCCTCGACGCGCGTGATGCGGTTCGTTTCCAGAAATTCCGCCGCCGGATAAAAAATGGCGAGAAACCGCTTCGTCACCATGTCGTAAAGCTTCTGCTCCGGTTCGGACAAATTCTTTGGCGCGAGTGAAGTCGGAATGATGGCGAAGTGATCCGAGACTTTCGCGTTGTTGAAGATGCGCTTGTTCGGATGCACCCACCCGCTCTTTAAAATCTGATCGGCGAAAACCGAATAGCCCGTGACTCCTTCGAGCATCCCAAGCGTGGTTTTGACCGTGCCGATGTAATCTTCCGGCAATGCGCGCGAATCCGTTCTCGGATACGTCAGCACCTTGTGCCTTTCGTAAAGCGCCTGCGCCAGACCGAGCGTGTTCTTCGCACTGAAGCCGAAACGCGAATTCGCGTCGCGCTGCAAGCTCGTCAAATCGTAAAGCAGCGGCGACATCGAGGTTGTCGGCTTGCTCTCTTCCGTGACGATGCCCGGTTTGCCGAGGCATTTTACACGCAGGGCTTCGGCGGCGGCCTTGTCCCAGATACGTTCCGGCTTGAGCTGTTCGTCATCCGATTTGGAAAACTTCTCATCAAACCAGCGGCCAGCGTAATTTCCGGCCGCGCAATCGAATGTGCCGATGACCTCCCAGAAATCGCGCGATACAAACTTGCGAATCTTCGCCTCGCGCTCGACAACAATCGCCAGCGTCGGCGTCTGCACGCGCCCGACCGTCGTCTTGAAAAATCCACCGAGCTTGGAATTGAACGCCGTCATCGCCCGTGTGCCATTGATGCCCACCAGCCAGTCGGCTTCGCTTCGGCTGATGGCGGCGTCGGAAAGCGGCTGCATGGATTCGTCACTGCGCAATTGCGTGAAACCCTCGCGGATGGACGCAGGCGTCATGGATTGCAGCCAGAGCCTCTTGATGGGCTGCTTCGCCTTCGTGTGGCGGACAATGTTACGGAAGATCAATTCGCCTTCGCGGCCGGCGTCGCAAGCGTTGATGAGTTCGGTGACGTCGTCGCGTTTGATGAGCTTTTTGAGGACACGCAGGCGGCCTTCGCTTCTCTCGATCGGTTCGAGGTCGAAGTGCGGCGGAATGACCGGCAGGTTTTTAAATGCCCATTTGCCCTTCGCAGCCTCGACGCCCGGCGGCGGCACAATGGTCAGCAAATGGCCGACCGCCGACGAGATGACAAATTCGTCGTTCTCGAAGTAATCTTCGTGCTTCTGAAACTTGCCGAGCGCCTTGCTGATGTCGCTGGCGACGGACGGTTTCTCCGCAATGATAAGTGCTTTGCCCATGACGCGGCAGATTCTTAAGCTGCGAACCCTGTCGGGCGCAACTTAATTTTTATTTTGGGTCAGCAGATTTAACCATGGATGGACGCAGATGGACAAAACTCTCGACGAGAATTTGCAGACGGGCTGCGCAGAGGCGCTGCCTTATTTCGGCGGCACGGTGAACTTTTTCTGCATGGCCGCTTCAATCTGCTGCCAATTCCAGCCCAACACGCTTTTGTTCCCCGCCGCGACACCCGTCGCCGTGGCCGTGGAAACAGAGGTTCCCTGCTCGAGATAAGCCGTCCCGCCCAGATAAATCACGACACCGCCGGGAAACGCCAGTTCCACGAAGCTCCCGAAGTTCGCATACGGCGCAAGTTGCCCGCCCTGCGTCGCGGTGACGGCCATGACTCCGTTGTAGGCCGCTGGATACGTCGGCGTGCCGACCGGCTGGTTGCCCGCCGCCGCAAAAATGGGAATGCCGGCGGCGATGGCCTGCTGAATCACGCTGTCGAGGACCGAACTGTCGCCCGTCCCGCCGAGGCTCAAGTTGAGGACGTTCGCACCGTTGTCCACCGCCGCCTGAATGCCCAGCGCGACGTCCCAACTGGTCGTCATTTCGCCGGAACTGTAGACGTTCACCGGCAAAATCTGCGCGGAGGTGCTGCCGCCGGACGCCTGCGCAATGGCGCGCAAAATTGCCTCCGCCATCGCCGTGCCGTGCGTCGGGTCGTTGCCGGTCGCGTAGGCGTCGCCGGTCACGGAAATTTGCTTGAGCAGGAAATCATTCAGCGAACCGTCGAGCTGCTGGACCGGCGTGTCAATCAAACCGACAATGAGCTTTCCCGAATCACCCGGCGGGTTCAGTGTCAGCGAAACCGGCCCGACCGGCGCGTTGGCGAGCACCTGCGGAGACGGTGGCGTGTCGTAGATATAATCATAGTCCACGGCGGCGACGTCGGAATCGTTCTTCAACTTGGCGAGCGCTGCATCGGTTGAATCGGCGCCGTCAAATAGCAGCCGGTAAATGCCCAGCTTGTCGTTGCGCCCGGTGATTTTTGCGCCAAGCAGTTTTGCGAGCGCGTCAATGTCCGTGCCGGGCTTCAGTTTCACGAGCAGTTCATTGGCAACCCGCCTCGGCGGCGCGTTGGTTGCATCCACGTGCCGGGTGGCGTTTTCCCTGCTCGTGGTGAAAACGTAAAGAAAATCCGGGCCGTTGGTTTGGGGCACAAACGCAAAGTTCAAATTACCCAGCAACATGCGCAGCGCGTCATCCGGAGGCAAAGCCTTGAACTTGGTGGACGCGACGCGTGCCGTGCCCGGCTCGACAAAGATGTGCCAGCCGGTTTGATGGGCGATGTCTTCGAGCAACGGCCAAATCGGTTCGCCGTGGATGTCGGCGTCGACGCGGTCGGCGGCCTTGTGCCAGACAAGCGTATTCGTCTCCGCCGCGCGCGCGCTCAAGCCGCACACGAGCAGCAGGCAGAATCCAAAGTGGCGGATTTGCGTCATAGGCTTGATTGATATTTTGAGAGTGCTTTGGGCCAAAACGTTCAGGCAATTATTTCCGCATGACAGACCTCACCCACGCCTGGTTGTCGAGATACCATTGAACCGTCTCGCGGATGCCGTCCTCGAACTTGTGGGCGGGCGTCCAGCCAAGCTCGCGCTGAATCTTCGCTGCGTCAATGGCATAACGGCGGTCGTGGCCGGGACGGTCTTTCACAAATGAAATCAATTTCCGCGAATTGCCGCCGAGTTTGGGCGCCAGTGCGTCAATGATGTCGCAAATCAATTCAACGATGCGGAGATTCGCCCATTCGTTGTGGCCGCCAATGTTGTAAGTCTCGGCAATCTTGCCCTTGTTCAGCACAGTCCAGAGCGCCTCGGCATGGTCGCGAACGTAAAGCCAGTCGCGCACGTTCAGGCCGTCGCCATAGACGGGCACCGGTTTCCGCGCGAGGATGCTCTGGATAACGACCGGAATCAGCTTTTCAGGAAACTGGAACGGCCCGTAGTTGTTTGAGCAGTTCGTGATGACCGTGGGCAATCCGTAAGTGTGATGATAGGCGCGGACAAGGAAATCACTCGACGCCTTGCTCGATGAATACGGAGAATTTGGCGCATAAGGCGTCTCTTCCGTGAACAATCCCGTCGGGCCGAGCGAGCCATAAACCTCATCGGTCGAGACGTGATGAAATTTCTTCCCCTCAAACTTGCCGCTCCAAAATCCCCGGCAGGCTTCGAGCAAATTGAAGGTGCCAACAATATTGGTGGTGATGAAATCGCCCGGCCCGGTGATGGAACGGTCCACGTGCGATTCCGCCGCGAGGTGCATGACATGCGAGATGGTGTGCTGTTCGACGACACGCAACACGGCAGCCTTGTCGCGCAAGTCCACTTTTTCAAAAACGTATTTGGGATGGCGCGAAACCTTCTCCAGATTCTCCGGGTGACCGGCATAAGTGAGGCAATCCAGGTTGACGAGCCTAGTAACGCGCGCATCATCAATGACGTGATGGATCAAATTCGAGCCGATGAAGCCCGCGCCGCCGGTGATTAACAAGTTCATGATTGAGAGTTGATGGTTGAAAGACGAAAATTATTCCCGCTGCCAGTTTTTCAGCGAATCTTCAAGCGCTTCGTTCACCGGACGGATTTTCACACCCGCCGCCAAAAGCTTTGAAACGTCCATCACGCAATTCGAGCGCGGCGTCTTGGCGGCAACCTTGTAAAACTCCTCGTCACTCGACCAAAACTCGAATTTTCTCGCCAGCTTGAGATGTTTTTCAATCAACCCCACGACCTGCCGCGTCGTGACAAAGCCAGGATTCGTCACGTTATAAACACCGAACGGCGCGCGATGTTGCCATGAATCGAGGCACGCCCTCACAAAATCGCCGCGATGCGAAATGGAGTTCACGTTGTCATAGACCTTTGCATAACGCTGCACCTTGCTCAAATAATTGCGCGCACCGTCCATCTCGTCGAATGGAATACGAAGCCGCCAGATGTAACTCCGACCGATGCCGGCCATCGCCTCCTCGCCCAACGCCTTGCTGCCGCTGTAAAAACTGCATGGGCCGTCCCGGAAGGAAAAGTTCGGCGTGTCGGTTTCCGTGAAGCCGTGGACGCTTTGCGGCGATTTTTCCATCAGAGCATGCAGTTCTGGCTTCGTCATGTCCTTTTCCACGCGCGTTTGCCCGTTCACCGTCACTTTTGCGCCGCTGAAAATGCAGCCGCTGGAAACATGCCCCCACGGAACGTTCGCCGCCGCGCAGGCGTGCGCGATGGTCTGCGGCAGCAGCGTATTGCCGGCCAGCGTGCCGGCCTTGTCCAGTTCGCAGGCGTCAACGTTCGGCTTGCCGGTGTAGCCGGCGGCGTTGATGACGAACTCCGGCTTGCTTGCCTTGAGAAAATCCAGCAGCACGTCAAACCGAGTGTAGTCAGCCTGCCCGCGCGAAAGCGGCGTGAAGGCGACCTTGCGCCGCTGCAATTCCTTTGCGAACGCTTCGCCGATGTAACCCGATGCGCCAAGAAGAAGAATCATAAATTATTTCAATCGTTTCGCTTCGGCGACGACCTCTTGCTCCAGATAGGCACGATATTCGCAGTTGGGCATCGCCCCGACAATTTTCTCAAGCTGCGCAAGCGGGACAAAACCCTGCCGGAACGCCGCCTCCTCCGGGCAGCCGATCTTGATGCCCGCCCGCTTTTCAATCGTCTGCACGTAGGCGCTCGCGTCGTGCAGGCTGCTGCTTGTGCCGGCGTCCAGCCACGCGAAGCCGCGGCCCAGCCGCTGCACCCGCAGCGCGCCCCGCTGCAGATACGCCACGTTCACCGCCGTGATCTCCAGTTCGCCGCGCGCCGACGGCTTCAGGTTCTTGGCGATGGTCACAACCTCGTTGTCGTAAATGTAAAGTCCCGGCACGGCATAATTGCTCTTGGCCTGCTTCGGCTTTTCCTCGATGGAAACCGCCTTGCCCGCCGCGTCGAATTCCACCACGCCGTAACGTTCCGGGTCGTTGACGTGATAACCAAAAATCGTCGCGCCGCTCTTGAACTCCCCGAACGCGCGGCTGAACGTGTCGCCGCCGTAGAAAATGTTGTCGCCCAGGATCAACGCCACGCTGTCCTTGCCAATGAAACTCTCCGCGATAAGGAATGCCTGCGCGATGCCCGCCGGCTTGGGCTGTTCACGATATTCGATGGCCACGCCGAACCGGGAGCCGTCGTCGAGCAACTGCCGGAAGCGCGGCAAATCCTGCGGCGTGGAGATGAGGCAAAGCTCGCGGATGCCGCCCTCGATGAGCGTCGTGAGCGGATAGTATACCATCGGCTTGTCATAGACCGGCTGGAGCTGTTTGCTCGCGACCAGCGTGAGCGGATACAGCCGCGACCCGGCGCCGCCTGCGAGGATGATGCCTTTCATTTGGCGCGCAGACTAAATTTTCCGGGCGCAAAAGGAAAGCAGAAGTTCGTTCAATCCATGCTTGAATCCACTACCGAATAAACAATCTTCGCGTAGAGCATGAGCAGCAGCGGAAAGGCCGCCGCCGAGCAGATGTTTCCAATCAACGACGCGAACAGGCTTCTGGCGATGGACGGCACGGGCAATTCCGACTTGGCGGACGACAGATACCGGCAAATCAGCCAGATCAAGCCGCCTTCAATCAGCATAATCAATCCTTCGGCCAGCGTCACGCCCAACACCGGATGCAATCTGTAGGAAAGCCAAAGCAATCCGAGAAAAAGCGGGTATGTCGGCAGATGCATTACTATGAGCCAAAGGATGAACAAGCGCGGCCTTCGCCAGCGCCGGAGCATCAGCAAGATGCAAATGGCCTCAAACAATATGGCAAGGACAATGGGCACAACAACTCCAAGCTGAGGAGGTCCTTCGCCGACAGCAATCGGGTCGGCTTTCAGGGAAACCGCCGAAAACAGCAGAATCACCACAAATCCCAAGTGGCGAAAATAACCGTGACGAATGACGCTGTTCATGGTTTAGGTAAACTGAATACTCACACCCAAAAAGAAAAGCAAATATTTTCAAAAAAACTTGCCAACGACTTCAATCGGGAGCAAATGTTGATACCGCAACAACAGAAGAAACCGGCTTATGAAAGCTCGTCTGGCAAATATTTTCTGGAAAATCGTATTACTGCTTGTCGTCACCGGTCTCATTTACGCCGCGTTCCCCTCGCACCCGGATGCCGCCGCACGAACGGCCGTGGCGGAGACCCGCCAATCGCTCCGCCAGCAGGGTTTCAAGACCGACCTCGCCGATTTCGACTTCTCAACTTCCTCGGAAATGCGCGCGCGCGAAGCCATCTTGACCAATACCGTCCATTACCGGTTTGCAGGCGCAATCCCCGAGCATCCGAATCTCATGCAGCCGGTCGGCAACAACTCCGCGATGGTGGTTTGGAAGTTGGATTCATTGAAAAGGGAATTCCGGTCAAGCTACGACGACAGCGATGAACTCGCCTGGCAGGAATTCCGCGACGGCGTCAACCAGAATCAATCGTTGTATGACCCCGCCTGCGACGCCATCCTGTCCGGCCCGATTCAATTCAACCTCAACGCCAGTCGCGGCGCCTCAATGTTGCTGCCGCATCTCGCGATAATGAAAAATCTGGCCCAGACCTTCGGCGACCGCACCATTCTGGCCCTTCACGACGGCAACCAGAACGCGGCGTTCACAAATCTGCTGGCCGCGACCCGCCTCGTCACGGCTTGGGATGTGGAGCCAACCGAGATGTCGCACATGATCCGGTTCGTCGATATGGCCATCGCGTTCAATACCACGTGGCAGGTGCTTCAAACCAACAACTGGCCGGATGAAAAGCTCGCGCGCATGCAGGTCGAGTGGGAGTCGGTCAATTTTTTCACCAATCTGCCGGAAGTTGTCGCCTTCACACGCGCCAGCCGCATCGCAGCCTATGATTACGACCGAAATGAAGCTTTGAACCCGCCCATGCCGTTTAAGGAATTCTTCATCGGCTCGTTACAGTTCCCGCAGGAACTTTGGTCTGAATACCGTTACCGCTGGAGCCAGGGCAAATATCTTCGCGGCGGTATGTATGAGGATGAAAAGGACGTATTGCTCTTTTATCGCGACCGCGAAGTTGAACAGCGTCATGCCGTGCAAGCGCCGACGTGGATGCAAATGCGCCAGCTTCCCGGCGTCACCAACGAAGTTTTCTTCCAGTCAAAGTATCAATCACGGGTGCAAGCCATGATGAACATCCGGCGAATCGGCATGGGATTCCAGCGACAAGGTTCCAGCTTCCTTGGCCGTGCTGCCGAGGCCGAAGCCGAGCGAAGAATCCTCATCACCGCCATCGCACTTGAGCGCTATCGCGGGAAATTCGGTTCCTACCCGCAAAATTTGGCAGCGCTTACGCCGGGATTTTTGAAAGCTCCACTGCCCGACTTCATGGACGGCCAGCCGTTACGCTACCGGCTCAACGACGACGGCCATTTTCTCCTGTATTCCGTCGCGCAGGATTGCGTGGACAACGGTGGGAAGATGCGGCGGAACTTTCGTGATACAGGTCTTGACCGGCCACCTCCTCCGGGAACGCCGTTGGCGGAGTCCGACATCGTCTGGCCGCTTCCGGTCGGCGCCGCCGCCATGCAAGAGGAACAACAAATCCAAACCGAGGCCGAGAAAACGAAAGCCAAGGTCAAGGAATTGAGAGAAAAGGAAAACCTAAAGGAGATTTCCGACCGCGAATGGAATCAATCGCTCATGCGACAGTCTAGGGTCTCAAAAATTCTCGCGGCAGATTGGTCAGTCGTTAACTCAAAACCCACCTTCAAGGGGCAAAGTGTCGAGAAATATGTCGGCAATCCAAATGTTACCGGCACGAACCAGCTTTCGCTCGATGCTTTGCTCACGCCCAGGCAAATCTTCACCGGGAAAGAGCCAGAGGACGTCATCTCTGAATTTCCAATCAGCTACGATGTTATCACCAACCACAATATGTTGCGCCTGATCGTGGATGCCGACCCCGAAGACGAATCCAAACTGGACAGCGGCGGAATAGTTTATGATTGCGAACGCGCGACGAACGGCGACTGCCTGGTGGTCTGGCACGCCATCTACGATCCGCCCGGCCCGCACGCCGTGCAGGCCTATCTGGTCTTGGACGACAAGCGCGAAGGCATCCTTTACATGTGGGGACGACCAATTGTCGTCACGACCAGCAACCTCTGCCAGTTCAGTCTCGACTCCTCAAGTTATGATGTTGACCACGGTGCGACCTTCCACGCCCGTCTGCCAGAAACAAATGGCCTCTACGCCATCGAATGTGTCACAACCAATGGCGAACATCTTAAGACCCTCACCGGCAGCACCACGAATGGCGAATTCAACGCCATTTGGAACCTGGTGGATGACCATGGCCATCGGCTCACCGGCGAGACCTTTAATTCAATCGTGCATATCACCCTGCCGGATTCAGCCCGCACCCAGACCTTGCGCGGGCCATGAGCAGGGCAAGGTCATGGCGACAGCAATGCGCGATAGAATTGATTCCTGGCCGGCAGGCTGTTCGTGTAATTCCAGCGGCTGCCGGTCAGCGTGTTCGTTGCGAGCGGCAGCCAGGTTTGAAGATTTGTGGAAACTTGAAGCCAGATCGTCTGGCCGGAAACACCGTTGATGCCGATGCGGAATTGTGTGCCGTTCAGCTTGAAAACGTCCAAAGCCGGTGCCTGCCGGCTGGAAATGATTCGAACCACTTGCGGCGTGTAAAGATACCGGGCATGCACGCCGTCCGAGATTTTTCCGTAAATGGCATAAACGCCCGGCGGCACGTTCGTCGTGGTCAGACCGAGATTCGAATAATAATTCACAGACCCCGCGCCCGTGGCCGGCGGCTGCATCTGGGCAATCAAAACGCTGTTTGAGTTGTATGGATTGAAATCGCTGTCGTAGTAAATCTGGAGCGTCAAATTGGAGACACCGGCGTATTGATAATACAAGGTCGC
>Ga0265338_10005794_pt1 | contig 15957 bp, 12 predicted proteins | sample 42126metaG_FD_193579 | JGI IMG/M metagenome (GOLD analysis project Ga0265338, IMG submission 193579) | Rhizosphere microbial communities from Carex aquatilis grown in University of Washington, Seatle, WA, United States - 4-21-26 metaG | ecosystem: Host-associated > Plants > Roots > Rhizosphere... | reverse complement strand
CTGTCGCCTGCATGTCGCCGGGGCAGCGGCGCGAGGAGTCGCTGCAGCGGTGGGCACACGAGTTCAACGACTGTCTGCGCTGGAATCAACAGGATCGGGTCCTGCGCTGCCTGCCGCCCGGTGAGGCGCAGCTGATGCGCGCGCGGCGCGCCGATCTGGGCGACGACTTCGTGGTCGCCGACCACGAGGTCACGTCGATCCTGATGGGGGCCGGCGCCGACAAGGCGACCGTGATCGCCGAGTTCTCATGGTTCAATCAGCGACAGGGCGTGGTGAAGAAGTCGACCATCGAACAGAAGTGGGAATTTCTCGACAGCCATTGGGTCGTGACATCGCAGCGCCGCCTCTCCGGCGAGCGCTTCCCGCTGCTCCCCGAGCACCAGGAACCGCGTCACCCGACTCCCTGAGCCGCGGCGAACGGAACGTCAGTGCTGGGGTGCGCTCGTCGGCGCGGCGCCCGCGGAGTGACCGCCCCGGCGCGCGACGACGGCCGCCATGGTGACGCCCAGGAGCAAGAGCCCGATCGCGGCGCCGATGAGGAAACTGCGGCGCGCTTTCGCCGTCTCGGGCCGCGGCGCCGGTGCGGGCGCGGCCACCGGCGGCACCCCCGGCTCGAGCACGTTGGCCAGCGACTCGGGCCCCGGCGTCGGTCCGGTGAGACCGGGCGCCGGCGAGGGCGCAAACGGCATCGCCGACCGCGTGACCACGGTGTCGCGCGCCTCCATCGCCTGCTGCACGATCGAGCCGTTGTCGGCGACGGTGTCGCGACGGTCGAGCCCCTCGATCTGGTCGATGCCGACGACCGGAGTCATGCGCTCGCTGGCCCAGGCGCGCGGATCGATGAAATCCCCGCCGCCGCCGCCACCCATGCCGTAGCCCGGCTCGGAACCGGAAGGTGACGGCGACAGATCGTCGGGAGACAGCGGGCGCGCACCCGGGTCTTCGAAGTCGACCGACGTGAACTTGACGATCTCGTTCTGCAGGATCGTGTCGATGATGCTGCCCGCCGGCTTCTTTCCCTCGACGGTGCGCGGGCGAGCCTCGTCGAGACACTGGCGCACCAGCTCGGCGATGTCGCGCGAGATGACTTTGAGCCCACGCGAGTAGCTGTAGTGCGCGAGCGCGTCCTGCAAGTCGATCGCGCTGGCGTAGCGATCCTCGGCCCGTCGCGCCAGCGCCTTGCGCACGACGTCTTCCAGCTCGGGCTCGACCTGCGGGTTCTGCGGCCGCAGCGGCGGGATCTTCGCGTTGCGCACGAGCTCGACGGTCTGGTAGTCGGTCTCGCCGTAGAAGAGCCGCTTCCCCGTGAGCATCTCGTAGAGCAAGATCCCGACGGCGAATATGTCGGCGCGGCTGTCGACCTCTTCGCCGCGCGCCGCCTCGGGCGACAGGTAGCTCATCTTGCCCTTCACGACGCCCGGGTCTGTGGTCTCGATCTGGCTGGTCGCCTTGGCCAGGCCGAAGTCGACGACCTTGACCTCGCCCTGCTTCGAGATGAGCACGTTGGGCGGCGAGATGTCGCGGTGGACGATGCCGAGCGGCCGGCCGGTCTCGGGGCTCAGCATCTCGTGCGCATAGGAGAGACCCTTGCAGATCTCCATCACGATGTAGAGCGTGTGCGCGATGGGGATGCGGCGGCCGATGCGCCGCCGCCACTCGGTGAGCGCCTTCAGGTCGACCCCGTCGACGTACTCCATGACGATGAAGTACGTGTCGTCGGAGTGCCCGATGTCGAAGACCTGCACGATGTTCGCGTGCTGGAGCGACAGCGACAGCCGCGCTTCATCCAAGAACATCGCGACGAACTTCTTGTTCTTGGTGAGGTTGGGAAGAATCCGCTTGATGGCGATGTTCTTCCGGAACCCCTGCATGGACTCGGCGACGCCCCGGAAGACCTCCGCCATTCCGCCCGCGGCAACCCGCTCGGTGATCCGATATCGACTGTCGGGCGTCATCGCCGGCTCATTCGCAAACTATATCAGATGGCCTGCAGCGGCAATTTAGCCGCGCGGGCGGGGCCGGTTCGGAACCCTGAAGGCTCGAGGTCGATGTCCTGCCGCCGTCCCGGCTACACGGGTGCCCGGGCCGGCGCTCAGTCGCCGGCCCTCTAGTCCTCGAGGCCGCTCGGGCTCTTGGCCTCGCCATCGCCGAGGTCGCCGATCTCCGCAAGCCCGCCCCGGCCCGACTGCTCGGCCGCGGCCTCCTCGCGCTCACTTTGTTCCTTGCAATCGATGCACAACGTCGTCACCGGCCGCGCGAGCAGGCGCCGGAACGAGATCGGCTCGCCGCACTCCTCGCAGACGTCGATCTCGTTGCTCTCGAGGCGGACCAGCTGCTTCGCCACCTTGCCGAGCAAGAATTTCTCGCGGTCGTGCAGCCGCATCTCCGTGGAGAAGATCTCTTCCTCCATCGATTCGTCGATCGAATCGCGGCCGATGTTCCGTTCATGGTTCATCGAATAAGACAGCGCGTTCTGGCTGGTGCGGGCCAACCTCTTCTGTTCGTCCTCGAGCACGGTGCGGATCTGGGCTTTCTCTTTCTCGCTCAACATGATGTGGAACCTCAGCGGATTTCGTTGGTGGAACTAACCATAGCTATAGATTGCGCGCGAGGAAGCTCCGTGCAGACCCTCGGGTCCGGTTCGTCTAAGCTTCGGTGTCCTCGGAAAGAACTTTACCCGAAGCGACCTGGACCGACGGCTACGACTACGACGCTTTCTTCTCCCGCACCAGCTGGGGGCGCCCGCGCGACACGACGACCTCGCGGGTGACCACGCACTCGGTGACGCCGGTCAGCGACGGGATTTCATACATCACGTCCAGCATCACCTCTTCCAAAATCGCGCGCAGGCCGCGCGCGCCCGACTTGCGGCGGGCGGCCTCCTCGGCGACGGCCTGCAGCGCGTCCTCCGAGAAGCGCAGCTTGACACCCTCCATCTCGAACAGGCGCTCGTACTGCTTGGCGAGCGCGTTCTTCGGCTTCCAGAGGATCTCGACCAGCATGTCGACGTCCAGATCGTCGGCCGCGACGATGATCGGCAGGCGGCCCATGAACTCGGGGATCATCCCGAACTTGATCAGGTCCTCGGTGCGCGCGAGCGCCCGCAGGGCGTTCTTCGACTCCTCACCCTTGCCGATGTGCGCGCCGAATCCGAGCCCGCGCTCGCCGACGCGCCGGCGCACCAGCTCTTCGATGCCGTTGAACGCGCCGGTGCACACGAACAGGATGTCGGTCGTGTCGACCTGGATCAGCTCCTGCTGCGGGCGGTTGCGCGCGCCGTCGGGCGTGATCGACGCCTGCTTGCCCTCGAGGATCTTCAGCAGCGCCTGCTGCACGCCCTCGCCCGACACGTCGCGCGTGACCGACGGACCGCCGCCCTTGCGCGCGATCTTGTCGATCTCGTCGATGCAGACGATGCCCCGGCTCGCCTTCTCGGGATCGTTGCCGGCGTTGCGGTAGAGGGCCTTGATGACGCTGTCGACGTCCTCGCCGACGTAGCCGGCCTCGGTCAGCGTCGTGGCATCCGCCATCGCGAACGGCACGTCGAGCTTCTTCGCCAGCGTCTGCACCAGCAGCGTCTTCCCGCAACCGGTGGGCCCGAGCAGCAGGATGTTCCCCTTCTGGATCTCGACCTCGCCGGCCTTGCCGTGCTGGCCGATGCGCTTGTAGTGGTTGTAAACCGACACGGCCAGCGCCTTTTTCGCGCGGTCCTGGCCGATGACGTAGCGGTTGAGCTCTTCGTAGATCTCGCGCGGGCGCGGGTACTTGGGCCGTTCGGCGGCCTCTTCTTTGGCAATGATGTCGTTACACAGCGCCACGCACTCGTCGCAGATGAACACACGCGGGCCGGAGATCAGCTTGCGGACCTCGCGGCGCCGCTTCCCACAAAATGAACAGTGGAAATCGTCCATCAGGTAAGAGTATTGCACTGGGACCGCTTGACGCCAAGCACCCCGGATCGGTTTTGTGTAAGCCCGACCGACAGCCGCCTTCGCGCTTGACTTGACGGCCGCGAAATCAGCCTCGCCCGCTGGCTTCCTCTGCCCACCTCCTCGGTGGTCCCAGAGTGCCGTCGGCGAGTTGGAGTTTGGTCCTGGAGCAAGCTTGTTCTAGTGTACGCACACTATGCGTGCATTGGTGGTGACCTCGAATCCGGCGACGGCGGTGTCCGAGCCGGATTCGCCGGCATCGGCGCTGAACGATCTCGGATGCGAGATCGTGGCGGTTGGATATGACATCGATCAGCTTCCCGAAGACATCGAGCTCTCCCGGCCCTCCGTGGTCGTGGTGGATGCTGGCGCTCACCTCGAGGTTGGCCGCGCCGCCATCCGCCGCGTGCGGGAGGTCGCATCGCTGACCGACGTTCCGGTGCTTCTGTGCGTGGAGGTCTCACGCCTGGCTGGGCTCGACCCCGAGGCGGGCGCCGACGATTTCGTGCTGGCTCCCGTGGTCGGGCCGGAGCTCTACGCGCGGATCCGGCAGCTCGACTGGCGCATGTCGTCCTTCCGCGCGGCCGGGCGCATCAAGATCGGCGACCTGGTGATCGACGCCGTCGCTGTCGAGGCATCGTTCCGGGGACGGGCGCTCAAGCTGCCGCGTCAGGAGTTCCAGCTGCTGAAGTTCCTGGCCGAGCGGCCGGGCCGCGTCTTCAGCCGCGAGCAGTTGCTGTCGCGCGTCTGGGGCTACCGGTATGCGGGCGGCACCCGCACCGTCGACATTCACGTGCGCCGGCTGCGCGCCAAGCTCGGGCCCGGCAGCGTGATGATCGAAACCGTGCGCCACGTCGGCTACAAGCTGCGCGCGCCCGGCAGCGGCACGCCCACCTGAAGCGGGCGCTCGATGAGCCGCGGGGTATCATCCCCACGCGATGAGCAGGCGACCGATCGGGATATCACTGGGCGACCCCACCGGGATTGGACCCGAAGTGGTGGTCCGGGCGCTGGCGGCACGGCCGCATCTGGACGTGCGGATCTTCGGCGACGCCGGCGTCCTGCAGCGCGCCGCGCGGGTGACGGGCGTCGAGGCGCCGCGCGCCGATTGCGTGCAGCCGGTCACTGCGCTGGCCGTCCACGAGGCGCTGCCGGGGCAGCCGTCACTGGCCGGCGGCCGCGCGCAACTCGCGTATCTGGCGGCGGCGGTCGACGCGGCGCTGTCCGGCGAGATCGGCGCCCTGGTCACGGCCCCGATCTCCAAGGACTGGATCGCGCGCGCCGGCTTCACCCATCCCGGTCACACCGAGTACCTGGCGGCGCGCGCCGGCGTGAGCGACTTCGCGATGATGCTGGCCGGTCCGAAGCTGCGTGTGGTGCTGGCGACCACGCACGTCGCGCTGCGCGACGTCCCGGCGCTGCTCGATCCCGCCACCATCGCGCGCGCCACCGTGCTGGCCGGGCGCGCGCTCTACCGTCAGTTCGGAATCGCCAGGCCGCGCGTCGCGGTCGCAGGCCTCAACCCTCACGGCGGTGAGGCCGGCCGCTTCGGCGACGAGGAAACGCGCCTGGTCGAGCCCGCGTGCGCGCGCGCGCGCACGCGCCTGGCGGAGCTGGAGATCCCTGCGGTCGTCACGGGGCCCTGCGTGCCCGATGCGGTGTTCCGTCAGGCGGCGCTGGGACAATTCGACGCGGTGGTCGCGCTCTATCACGACCAGGGCCTGATCCCGGTGAAGCTCTTGCACTTCGACGAGGCGGTCAACGTGACGCTGGGCCTGCCGTTCGCGCGGACGTCACCCGATCACGGCACCGCCTATGACATCGCCGGCACGGGCCGCGCGAAAGCGGACAGCTTCCTTGCGGCTCTTGATCTTGCCGACAACATGATGTCATTGTCCCTCTGAACATCGGCGTCACGCGGCGCGCGCGGCGGACACCGACGCGCCGCACAGTAAAAAGCGCATGATCGCTTCACAAGATCGCTTGTATCAGGGTGTGGTAGGGTGTCGTCGCTGGAGTGTCAGGTCAACGTGCGAAGGGTCCCCCAAGGAGGGGCTGACGCGACGGGGCGAGGCGAGCCGGCGAGACCAGAGCTCAGGAACGCATGAAGAAGATCGTCGTCAAGGGGGCGCGGGAGCACAACCTCAAGAACATCGACGTCGAGATCCCTCGGGACAAACTGGTTGTCCTCACCGGGCTGTCGGGCTCGGGCAAGTCCTCGCTCGCTTTCGACACGATCTACGCCGAGGGGCAGCGTCGCTACGTCGAATCGCTGTCGGCCTACGCGCGCCAGTTCCTGGACCAGATGCGCAAGCCCGACATCGACTCGATCGAAGGGTTGTCGCCGGCAATCTCCATCGAGCAAAAGTCGGGGTCGCGGAACCCGCGGTCGACGGTCGGCACCATCACCGAGATTTACGACTACCTGCGGCTGCTCTGGGCGCGCGTGGGCCAGGTTTTTTGCTGGAGCTGCGGGCAGCCGATCGCCTCGCAGACGATCCAGAAGATGGTCGACCAGATCCTCGAGCTGCCCGAGGGCGCGCGCTTTTCCGTGCTGGCGCCGGTGGTGCGCGACCGCAAGGGCGAGTATGCAACCGAGCTCGCCAAGCTCCGCCAGGAGGGCTTCGTGCGCGCCAACATCGACGGCGAGCTCTATGAGCTGTCGGAGCCGCCCAAGCTCGACAAGGCGAAGAAACACACCATCGAGGTGTTCGTCGATCGCCTGGTGCGCAAGGACGGCATCCGCCAGCGGCTGACCGACTCGGTCGAGCTGGCGGCCAAGCTGGCGGGCGGCGTGGTGAAGATCTCGCCGCTCGAGGGCGAGGACATGCTGTTCTCCGAGAAGTTCGCCTGCTCGACGTGCGGCATCAGCTATCCGGAGATCGCGCCGCGGCTGTTCTCGTTCAACAACCCGGCCGGCGCCTGTCCGTCGTGCGACGGCATCGGCGCCAAGATGTTCTTCGACCCCGACCTGATCGTCCCCAACGACGAGCTGTCGTTGAAAGAGGGCGCGATCGAGCCGTGGGAGCGGCGCAACGGGCCGTTCTTTCACCAGATGCTCGATTCCGTCGCCGCGCACTTCGAGATCGACCAGTACGTGCCCTGGGGCAAGCTGCCGGAGAAGGATCGCGCGCTGATCCTCAACGGCTCGGGCGGCGAAGAGGTCGAGTTCGCGTTCGAGAAGAACGGGCGCAAGCACACCTACAAGAAGGAATTCGAGGGCGTCGTCGCGAATCTGCAGCGCCGCTTCGACGAGTACGAGCGCCGCCGCCGCGAGCAGGGGCGCACGACCGAGCAGGACTTCGAGGCGATCTACGACGAGTTCCACCGCTACATGTCGCAGACGGTCTGCGAAGAGTGCCAGGGGATGCGCCTGCGCAAGGAGGCGCGCCACGTGCGCGTCGGTGACAAGAGCATCACCGAGATGACCGCGCTGACCATCCGCGAGGCGCACGACTTCCTGGCCGGGCTCACACTATCGCCTCGGCAGAAAGAGATCGCGGGCCGCATCCTGCGAGAGTCGGGCGATCGGCTGTCGTTCTTGATCAACGTCGGGCTCGACTACCTGTCGCTCGACCGCACGGCGGCGACGCTGTCGGGCGGTGAGGCGCAGCGCATTCGCCTGGCGACGCAGATCGGCAGCTCGCTGGTCGGTGTGCTCTACATCCTGGATGAGCCGTCGATCGGCCTGCACCAGCGCGACAACGCGCGTTTGTTGCAGGCGCTGATGCGGCTGCGCGATCTCGGCAACACCGTGCTGGTCGTCGAGCACGACGAGGAGACGATCCGCGCCGCCGACCACGTGATCGACATGGGGCCGAAGGCCGGCGTGCACGGCGGCCGCATCGTCGCCGCCGGCAAGCCCGAGGACATCGAGGGGAACTCGCAGTCGCTGACGGGCGCGTACCTGTCGGGGCGCAAGCGCATCGACGTGCCCCGGCAGCGGCGGCAATCGGCGAACCGAGGGCTGACGCTGCGGCGCGCGCGTGGGCACAACCTGCGCGATCTCACCGTGTCGTTCCCGCTGGGCGTGCTCACCTGCGTGACCGGGGTATCGGGCTCGGGAAAGTCGACGCTGGTGATCGACACGCTGCTGCGCGCGCTGGCCAACCGCCTGCACGGCGCCAAGGCGCCGCCGGCCGCGCACGACGGCATCGACGGGCTCCAGCACGTCGACAAGGTGATCGACATCGACCAGGCGCCGATCGGGCGCACGCCGCGCTCGAACCCGTCGACGTACACCGGCGTGTTCACGCACATCCGCGACCTGTTCGCGAACCTGCCCGAGTCCAAGGCGCGCGGCTACAAGCCGGGACGCTACTCGTTCAACGTCAAGGGCGGGCGCTGCGAGGCGTGCCAGGGCGACGGCATCCTGCGCATCGAGATGCACTTCCTGCCCGACGTCTACATCGAGTGCGAGGCGTGCGGCGGGCGGCGCTACAACCGCGAGACGCTGGAGGTGCACTACCGCCAGTCGAGCATCGCCGACGTGCTGGACATGACCGTCGCGCAGGCGTGCGAGTTCCTCGAGAACATCCCCAAGGTGCGGCAAAAGCTGGAGACGCTGCGCGAGGTCGGGCTCGGCTACATCAAGCTCGGACAGTCGGCGACCACGCTATCGGGCGGCGAGGCTCAGCGCATCAAGCTGTCCAAGGAGCTGGCGAAGAAGTCGTCGGGACGCACGGTCTACATTCTCGACGAGCCGACGACCGGCCTGCACTTCGCCGACATCGCGCAGCTCTTGTCGGTGTTGAACCGGCTGGTCGACGCCGGCAACACCGTGATCGTCATCGAGCACAACCTGGACGTCATCAAGACCGCCGACTGGATCATCGACCTCGGCCCCGAAGGCGGGCCCGGCGGCGGCCAGATCATCGCGCAGGGGCCACCCGACGACGTCGCGCGCGTCGGCGCGAGCTATACGGGTCAGTTTCTGCGCAAGGTGCTGTAGTCTCCGAGAGGCAGCGCGCCGTCGCGGCGCGTATTGATGTCTCCGCCGACAACCCGTAGATCCTGTCTCTGCCGACATGGTCGCTGGCGACGCGCGCTGGCACCGTCTCTCGCAGCAGCATGGTGGCGCGCGATCGCGATGACGACTTCTACGGCGTGCTCGGCGGGCGCATCCGCAAGCTGCGCGAGGACCGCGGCTGGACCCAGGAGGAGCTGGCGCAGGCGATCGCGATCGAGCCGGCCACGCTGTCGCGCTACGAGACCGCGAAGAAGACGTTCCCGCTGGACGTGCTGCGCCGGATCGCCGCCAGCCTGCGCGTGCCCCTCGGCCAGCTCATCGTCGACGGCGGGACCGGCGGCACATCGAGGCTCGCAGACGCCCCGACCTACGACCGGCACACCGACCCGCGCCACGTCGACCTGCTGGATGCCTGGCGCAAGATCCCGGCCGGCCGGCGCAAGCTGGCGCTGCGGCTGCTGCGCACGCTGGCGAGCGGCGAAGACTGACGACTTCGCGTAGCGTATGGTTGCGGCGCTGACATGGAACCCGCCACGCCCGCGGCCACCGGCGTCACCATCGAGAACCTGACCAAGTCGTTCGGCGACGCGGTCGCGGTGGGCGGCATCTCGCTGCAGGTGGCGCCGGGCGAGATCTACGGCCTGCTCGGCCCCAATGGCGCCGGCAAGACCACCACGCTGCGGGTCCTGGCCGGCATCCTGGCGGCGACCAGCGGACGTGTGACCCTGGCCGGCATCGAGGTCACGCCGCGCGCGCACGAAGCCAAGCGCCGCCTCGGCTTCCTCACCGGCACGACCGGGCTCTACGCGCGCCTGACCGCGCGCGAGCTCTTGACCTACTTCGGCCGCCTGCACGGCATGGACGCCGGCACCGTGGCCACGCGCATCGACTGGATCGCCCGCACGCTCGACTTCACCGCGCTGCTCGACAAGCGGTGCGAGGCGCTGTCGAGCGGCAACAAGCAGCGCGTCTCGGTGGCGCGCGCGGTGCTCCACGACCCGCCGGTGCTGGTCCTCGACGAGCCGACCGTCGGGCTCGACGTGCTGGCCACGCGCTTCTTCCGCGACTTCGTGCGCGCCGAGCGCGATCGCGGCAAAGCGGTGATTTACTCCACGCACTATCTGGCCGACGCCGAGCTCCTGTGCGACCGCATCGGTCTGCTGCACCGCGGGCGCATGCTGGCCGAGGGCAGCCCGGCGGCGCTGCGCGCGATGGCCGGCGGCGCGAGCAGCCTGGAAGAAGCGTTCCTGACCCTGGTCGCGGCGCTCGAGAGCGGCGCCACCGCGCCGGCGCCGCCGTCATGATCGGCCGCTCGCACTTCGCCACCGTCGCGCTGGTCTACGGCAAGGAGCTGCGCGAGACGCTGCGCGATCGCCGCACGCTGTTCGTGATGGTGCTGTTCCCGCTGGTGGTCTACCCGCTGATGTCGCTGCTGCTCGCGCAGGTGATGGCAGGCAAGGCGTCGAAGAACGCGGCGCACGCGTCGCGCGTCGCGATCAATGGCACGCCGGCCGAGACCGCGCCGCTGCGCAAGATGATCGAAGCCGACCACACTGACTTCGCCCTGCAGGCAAGCGGCGACAACACCGACGTCGAGCTCGGCCGCCTCGACGCGCTGATCGTCATCGGGGGTGCCGGCCACGCGGGCAAGACGCCGGCGGCCGTCGTGTTCGACGAGACGCGCGACTTTTCGAACCAGGCGCGCGACCGGATCGACCATCTGCTGGCGGGCGCGCTGCCTCCTCAGTGCCAGCCGCTCTACGCCGTCGCTGACCGCAGCATCGCGCCCGGCGCCAAGGTCGGCGGGTATCTCTTGTCCAAAGTCCTGCCGCTGGTCGTGGTCATCATGGTCATGCTGGGCGCGTTCTACCCGGCGATCGACATCACCGCCGGCGAGCGCGAGCGCGGCACGCTGGAGACCATCCTGGCGTCGCCGGTCGATCGATTCGATCTGATGACCGGCAAGGTGCTGGCGGTGGCGACGCTGGCCGCCGTGACCGGCATGCTGAACCTGGTGTCGATCTCGCTGACCATGCTCGAGGGGATCCGCATGATGGGCGGCGCGTCGGATGCGCTGCGGATTCCGTGGACGCGCACGCTGGCGGCGCTGACCATGGTGGTGCCGTCGGCGTTCCTGTTCGCGTCGGTGATGGTCGCGGTCGGCGCGATGGCGCGCGGGTTCAAGGAAGCGCAGAACCTCCTCACACCCATCTACTTCCTGTGCATCACGCCCGCGCTGATCGCCGGCCTGGGCGAGTACGAGATGGCCGGCGTCGCGCTGGTCGTGCCCGGCGTCAACGTCACGCTGCTGGCGCGCGCGATCGTGCTCGGCAATGCCCGCATCGGGCCGGCGCTGGCGGTGATCGCATCGACGCTGGCGTACGGCGGGATCGCGCTCGCGCTCGCCGCGCGGCTCTACGATTCGGAGCGCCTGCTGTACGCCGACGATCAGCGCCTGACCCTGCGCGATTGGCTGCGGCGGCTGCTGTTCGGTGCGAGCGACGGGAAGGACGAGGGCGCGCTCGCGCGTGGCGTCTCCGCCGGCGACGCGCTGATGCTGTTCGGCCTGGCGTACGTGCTGCTCTTCTTCGTCTTCTTTCCGCTTCAGGCGCGGAATCTGGAAGTGGGGCTCGTCGCGTCGGAGTGGGGCGGCCTCTTCGGCCTGGTCGCGATCTACGCGCGTCTCACGCGCCAGCGGCTAGGCGCGGTGCTGGTGATCGGGCGGCCGTCGGCGCGCGCGCTGCTGGGCGCGCTCCTGTGCGGTCTGTCGGCCTGGGTCGCGATCGGCCTGCTGGCAGAGTGGATCGCGCCGCCGCCGCGCGAGCTGGTCGAGAGCCTGCGCCGGCAGATCTCGCCGCCGGGCGGCCGCGGCCTCTTCGTGACGCTGCTGCTCATGGCGGTCACGCCCGCGATCTGCGAGGAGGCGCTGTTTCGTGGCCCGATCCTGCGCGGCTTGGCGACGCGGTTGTCGCCGCTCGCCGCCGCCGTGCTGACCGGCGTCTTCTTCGGGCTTTTTCACTTCGACGTCTGGCGCTTCCTGCCGACGGGGTTGCTGGGCGTGATTCTGTCGCTGATCGCGTGGCGGGCACGTTCGATCGTTCCAGCGATGCTGGCGCACGCGGTCAACAACGGCTGCCTGGTGGTGCTGGCTCAGCTGGGGCTCGATGAGCGGATCAGCACATGGACGAGCCACTCGCAGGCGGCGATCTTTGTCGCGTCGCTGGTCGTGTTGGCGGCGGGCGGCGCTCTGCTCGCGACCGACCCGGCGACACCTGCGCAACGCCAGCGAGCGTAGGCCAAGCGCCCGGCGACGGACCGGGTCAAATGTAGCGCAGTTCACCATATTTCCTTGTCGAGACCTTGGATGATTGCTACAAAGCGTAGTGAGGAGACATGGGAACTAGCGAAGAGAAGCGTGTATTGGGGTTGCTCCGTAAGTGCGACGTCCTGGCCAATCTTCCCGCCGAGGCGCTTCAGACCTTGCTGCCCAACATCAAAGTCGGCAGCTTTCGCCCGCGGCAAGTGATCTACCTGCCGGGCGATCGCGCGCAGGGCGTCCACTTCCTGGCGTCGGGCCGCATCAAGATCTCCAAGGTGACGCGCGACGGAAAAGAGCTGACGCTCGCCTACCGCGCCGAGGGCGACTTCTTCGGCGAGCCTTGCTTGCTCGAGGGCGGCCCGCGTGAAGAGATGGCGGAGGCGATGGATGCCTCGATCGCGCTCGAGGTCGAGCGCGAACTGGTCGATCGGATGCTGCAGTCCAACGGCACCGCGGCGTATCACTTCGCGCGCGCGCTGATCGTGCGGCGCAAGGATCTGGAGACGCGCGTCGAGCAGCTGATCTTCAAGGACGTCGGCTCCAAGCTCGCGGAGCTGCTGCTGAGCCTGGGCAACGAGCACGGCATCGCCGACACGCGCGGCGTGGTCGTCGGCCTCAAGATCACGCACCAAGAGATGGCGAACCTGATCGGCTCGACGAGAGAGACGGTCTCGCTCACGCTGTCCCAGTTCAAGCGCAAGGGTTTGATCCAGACCGAGGGCCGTAAGGTGATCCTGGCGGACCCCGAGGGTCTGCGAGCAATTTCCTAGGAAGAACGGCCAAGGTGCCAGGGACGCCAAGATCCGGACTATCAAGGGTCCGGACTTGGCGTCTGCGGCGTCTTGGCGGTTTATCTGACCGGCATTGGGCCGAGCAGACGTCTAGCCGTCCGGCGACGCGGGCGTCAACAAGCGATCACCAGCCGCCGCGCCGGCCGCCGCCACCGCGGCCGCCTCTGCCTCCGCCGCCTTCGCCGTAGCCACCACCACCACCGCCGCGGCCGCCGCCTTCGCCGTAGCCACCGCCTCGGCCCCCGCCACCCCCGTATCCGCCGCCGCCGCCGCCGCCACCGCCACCGTAGCCACCGCCACCGCCCGACCGCGGCGTGCGCTCGCGCGCCTCGCTGACGTTGATGGCGCGCCCCTGAACTTCGCGCCCGGTCAACGACTGAATCACCTGAGACGCCTCGTCGTCGCTCCCCATCTCGACGAACGCGAAGCCGCGCGGCCGCCCGGTGTCTCGATCCATCACGATCTTCACTTCGACCACGTTCCGGCCATTCTCGGCGAACACCTCGCGCAGCTCAGGTTCAGTCACGTTGTACGACAAGTTTCCTACGTAGAGCCTGGTTCCCATCTCGTTCTCCTTGGTTCACTGATTCGGCGATTCGGCGCTAGGGGCACCTTATTGCTGGGACGAGAGACTGCGGGCAGCGCGCGGCGATCGCGCAAGCACGCCCCGGGAACGCGCCACGAACGCGGCGGCGAGATCGAGCCGGTGTTGCCGGTGTTGCTCAGTCCGCGAGCGACCCTGGGTCACTCGGGCGACGCCTACGAAGGTCGGGCACTGACACGACGAGCACAGCACGCGGAGAACTCGCTAGGTCCATCGAGATTACCAATGGCCGTAACGGATGTCGAGAACGCGCGGTGGGCAGGCTTCGCCCCGCTCCGCCCGGACGGGCTTCCGAAAATCCAGGCGAGACACAAATTTTTGGTGGGAGAAGCGACGCTGGCGCGCCGCGTGGAACTACGCGCGCAGCGCTTCGAGCACCGCGGCGCCAGCCTGGGCGGTGGTCGCAGGCGTCACACCGGGAGGCGCCACGTCGGCCGGCAATACGTTGCGGTCGATCGCCGCCCCGACCGCCGCCTCGACGGCCGCCGCCTCGACGCTGAGCCCCAGCGAATGACGCAGCAGCAGCGCCAGGCTCAAGATCGTGGCGTACGGATTGGCGATGCCCTTGCCGGCGATGTCGGGCGCCGACCCGTGAATCGGCTCGTAGAGGCCCCGCTTGCCCTCGCCCAGCGACGCCGACGGCAGCATGCCCATCGAGCCGACCAGCATCGACGCCTCGTCGGTGAGGATGTCGCCGAACATGTTCTCGGTGACGATGACGTCGAAGTCGGCGGGCCGCCGGATCAGATGCATCGCGCAGGCATCGACCAGCATGTGCGAGAGCGTCACGTCGGGGAAATCGCGCTTCACCACGCGCTCCGTCACCTCGCGCCAGAGCCGCGACGTCTCGAGCACGTTGGCCTTGTCGACCGACGTCAGCTTGCGCCGCCGCCCGCGCGCCAGCTCACCAGCCGAGCGAACGATGCGCGTGACTTCCGCCTCGGTGTAGACGCACGTGTCGACCGCGCGATCCTTCTCGCGCAGCTTGTCGCCGAAGTAGATCCCGCCGGTCAGCTCGCGCACGACCACCAGGTCGACGCCGACCAGCAACTCGGGCCGCAGCGGCGACGCGGCAATCAGCTTCGGATTGACCGAGACCGGCCGCAGATTGGCGTAGAGACCGAGCCCCTTGCGGATCGCCAGCAGCCCTTGCTCCGGCCGCACTTTCGCCTTCGGGTCGTCCCACTTCGGTCCGCCGACGGCGCCCAGCAGCACCGCGTCGGCGCCGCGACACAGCTCCAGGGTTTCGAGCGGAAGCGCGCTGCCGGTCTGGTCGATCGCGCAGCCGCCGATGAGCGCCTCGCGGAGCACGAACACGTGGCCCCATTTCTTGGCGACCGCACCCAGGACCTCCGTGGCTTGCGCGACGACCTCAGGCCCGATCCCATCTCCCGGCAGAACGGCGACGACAGCTCGCATGTCGGAGCGGAACATACAGTGTCAGAGCTGTACGTCAAGTGCCGCGGTCACCCCCTCCAGGCTTGCGCGATCGGCATGCGCCGCCCGGGGCCAAACGCCTTGCCGGTGATCTTCAAACCAGGCGGCATCTGGCGCCTTTTGTACTCACTGAGTCGCACGCGGCGCACCACGTCGTTCACGATCGCAGCGTCGAATCCCGCCGCCACCAGCGCCTGCGAATCCAGCCCCTGTTCGAGGTGCGCGTCCAGGATGGCATCGAGCAGCTCGTAAGGCGGCAGCGAATCCTGGTCGGTCTGATCGGGGCGCAGCTCCGCGGACGGTGCCTTGGTCAGCGTCGGTTCGGGAATCACCGCGCGCTCGCGGTTGATCTCCCGCGCCAGCCTGTAGACCAGCGTCTTCGGCACGTCGCTGATGACGGCCAGACCGCCCGCCATGTCGCCGTACAGCGTGCAGTAGCCGGTCGCGAGCTCGCTCTTGTTGCCGGTGGTCAGCAGCAAGCGCCCGTGTCGATTCGACAGCGCCATCAGGATGGCGCCGCGGATGCGCGCCTGCAGATTCTGCATCGCCAGGTCGGCCGCCTCGGCCGCGGCGCCGCCGCTCTCACCGGCGCGCGCGTCGGCGAACGCGGGCGCCAGCGCGCCGAGGTAGGCTTCGAACATCGGCTCGATCGAGATCACGTTGAAGTCGATGCCCAGGCTCTGCGCGAGCGCGGCGGCGTCTGTGAGCGAGCCCGCTGACGAGAAACGCGACGGCATCGCCACGCCGAGCACGTTGTCCGGCCCCAGCGCGCGCGCCGCGATGCACGCCACCAGCGCCGAATCGATGCCGCCCGACAGGCCGAGCAACGCGCGCTGAAAACCACAGCGCCGCGCGTAGTCAGCGGTGCCGAGCGTCAGCGCGTCGAGCGCCGAGCGCAGGTCGTTGGG
>Ga0265338_10005793_pt1 | contig 15958 bp, 13 predicted proteins | sample 42126metaG_FD_193579 | JGI IMG/M metagenome (GOLD analysis project Ga0265338, IMG submission 193579) | Rhizosphere microbial communities from Carex aquatilis grown in University of Washington, Seatle, WA, United States - 4-21-26 metaG | ecosystem: Host-associated > Plants > Roots > Rhizosphere... | reverse complement strand
ATCGGCCGCGCGCGCGTCCAGCAGGCGGATGAGCGCGCAGACCTCCTGCCGGCGGAAGCGCAGCCCGGGATGGCCGTTGTGGATGCGGACCGGACGCGGGGGCGACGGTGCAACGGAGGCCGGAGGCGGGACCGGCTGCGGCGGCAACGCTCGGCGCCCCGCGCGTTCCGACCCGACTCCGCCGGCCGCGCGCTTCCCGGCCATGGAGGCGTCAGACCGCGCCCTGCTGCGAGTTCCGGGGCGCACGGCCGGCGTCGGGCTTGTCCGCGGCGGGCGAATAGGCGACGCGGCCATGGAGCATATTGAGCATCGTGAACGTGAAACTGCTCTTGATCTGGCTCAGCTCGGCGAAGGTCAGCGGCGCGCCGTCGAGCTGGCCGTCCTCCTGGCGGTTCGCGAAGATCTGGTCGATCAGCTCGCCCAGGTGCTGCGGGGTGACCCGACGCAGGGAGCGCGTCGCAGCCTCGACGCCGTCGGCCAGCATGACAATGGCGCTCTCCTTGAACTGCGGCCGGGGGCCATCGTAGCGGTAGGTCGTCTCGCAGACGCGCGTTTCGAGGCCGGGGGCGTTGTCGCCGGCCGGACTGGCGGCGGCCGCGGGGCGTTCGCCGGCGACCGGCATGGGCGGATGGGACTCGCTCTGCCGGGCGCGCTGGTAGAAGGACTGGATGAGCGTGGTGCCGTGGTGCTGCTGGATGACGTCGAGGACCGCCTTCGGCAGGCGGTGCTTCAGCGCGAGGTCGACGCCCTCCTTGACGTGGCTCTTGATGATCAGCGCCGAGAAGGAGGGGCTGCGCTCGTCATGCGGGTTGCCGCCCTCGCGCTGGTTCTCGGAGAAATACTCCGGCTTGGTGACCTTGCCGATGTCGTGAAAGAGCGCGCAGACTCGGCAAAGGAGCGCATTGGCGCCGATGGCGTTGGCGGCGTTCTCGGCGAGGTTGGCGACGACCAGGCTGTGGTGGTAGGTCCCGGGCGCCTCCATCTGCATCAGGTGGAGCAGCGGGTGGTTGTAGTCGGTGAGCTCCAGCAGCGTGATATCGGTCGTGCGCTTGAAAAGCACCTCGAGCACCGGCAGCAGGCCGGCGACGGCCACGCCGGTGAGCAGGCCGGTGGTGAGGCCCGCGGCCATCTGGCGGAGCACCACCAGGACCGGCAGCTGGTCGGCGAAGCCGATGAGCAGGGCGAAGCAGGCCACGGCAAGTCCGCCGAGTCCGGCCGCGCGCACGACGCGGCTGCGCTGGCGGATGCCGTGGCTGGAGAAGATGCCGACCATCGACGCAAAGAAGGTGATGACGAGCAGGTCGAGCCGGTTGCCGTAGATGACGCCGGTGAAGATGGAGATGAGCAGCGCCATGAAGATCGCCGAGCCGGCGTCGATGAGGATGGCGACGATCAGCGGAGCGAGCGCCGTGGGCGCGATGTACGGCAAGAGCGACGCCACCGCGGTGTTCTCCATGAAATAGGGCAGCGCGCCCAGCCAGTAGGTGGCGCGCACGAGGGCGAGGTTGAGGACGACCACCAGGGCGAGCAGGGCGAGCCGGCCATTGCTGCGGATGGTTTCCGGATCCTCCATGCGGATGTAGAGCATCGACGCCATCACCATGGCGAGCACGAGGAGAATCCGGCCGAAAAGCTGCAGCCCCTCGTCGGTCGCGACGCTGCCGCTGTGGAGCAGGAAGTCGCGGTAGCTGACCAGCATCTCGTACTGCTCGGCGGTGACCCGCGTGTCGGGTTCGATGATCGTCTGGCCGCGCTCCACCGCGACGATCACCGGCTTGACGTCGGCCGCCACCTGCTGCTGGAGGCGCTCCGTGGCCTCGCGGTCATAGATGAGGTTGGGGGTCACGCCATTGCTGAAGAGCCGGAAGAGGGCGAGGGTGGTCTCGCGGCTGATGCCCTCCGCCGCCAGGTTGATGCGCAGGAAGGTCAGCGCCTCCTCCATCGATTGCACGCGCACCTGCGCGATCTCGCCGGAGGGGCGGCGGACGCGGAAGAGCGAGACGGTATCCGGCGCGCTGGCGGCAAAGGTCCGGCTGTCGTCGTAGACGCCCTCGCGGTAGATCTCGCGCAGGGCGGCCAGGCCGTTCTCGACGACGGCGAAGCGCGTCTTGGCATCGCCCAGGGCGAGCAGGGCGGCGACGTCGTCGGTCGAGACGCGGTAGGGGCCCTTGGCGTTGAACTTGTCGACGGTGGCCTCGAGTTCGGCCGCCCGCCGCGCGGCGGGGGAGAGGGCGCCCTGGATCTTCGGGGCGGTCGCGGGCGCGGCGGGAAAATCCCGCTCGAACTTCTCGAGCGCGCCGAGGAGGTCGCGGACGTTGATCTCGAACTGCTCAAACGGGCCGAAGGCGAGCTGGTAGACCGGGGGCACGCGATTGAGCAGCTGGGTGCGGCGCTGCTCGGTCTTGAGCTTGCTTTCGAAGCTGAAGGGCGCGCCGGCGACGATCCGCACCGTGGCCAGCTGGTTGGGCAGGACCGGCAGGGTGGACGAGGACACGCCGACAAAGCTGATGAGCACGATCGCGGCGACCGTGGCCACGAAGAGGAGGAAAGAAACCGGCTGGCTCTGTTTGAGATACGCCGCCGCCACCGACGTGTGCACGGTCTTGCGGCGGCGGGCGGGGATGGCGGCGGAACCGCCGCGCATGAGCTTGAATCGCGGGAATAGTGACATGGCGCGCGGGCTTAGGCCCGTTCCTCCTCCTCGCGTCCGGACGTGATGGGGTGCCGGAAGCGGTCGTAGGCCTCGATGATCTTCTGGACGAGGGGATGGCGCACGACATCGGCGCCGGTGAAAAAGTGGAAGTCGATGCCCTCGATGTCGGCCAGGATATGCTTGACCTGAAGGAGTCCGGACTGCTTGGGGCGCGGCAGGTCGATCTGGGTGATGTCGCCCGTGACAATCATGCGCGAATCGTCGCCGAGCCGGGTCAGGAACATCATCATCTGCTCGGGGGTGGTGTTCTGCGCCTCGTCCAGGATGACGAAGGCGTTGGAGAGCGTCCGCCCGCGCATGTAGGCCAGCGGCGCGATTTCAATGACGCCCTTGTCGACCAGGCGCGCCACGTCCTCGGCGTCGAGCATGTCGTTCATGGCGTCATAGAGGGGCCGCAGGTAGGGGAGGATCTTCTCGCGCAGGTCGCCGGGCAGGAAGCCGAGGGCTTCGCCGGCCTCGACCGCCGGGCGCGTGAGGACGATGCGCTGGACCTCGTTCTTCAGCAGGCCGGAGATGGCGGCGGCGACCGCGAGATAGGTCTTGCCCGTCCCGGCCGGGCCGATGCCGAAGACGATCGGGTTCTGCCGGATGGCCTGGAGGTAGCGCTTCTGGCCCAGCGTCTTGGGAACGATGCTCCGCCGGTTGGTGGTGAGCACCAGTGGATCGGAGAATAGTGAGCGCAGCTCGGCGCCGTCGCCCCGCGCGAATCCGTCGAGCAGCTGGGTGAAATCGGAGTTTCGCAGGGTGAGGCCCTGCTGGCGGCCCTCGTTGAGAAAGGTGAAAAAGCCCTCCGTGCGCTCGATGTCGGCATCGGCGCCTTCGATTTTCAGCCAGTCTTCGCGGGTGGCCAGTTGCACGTTGAATGTCTTCTCGACCGCCAGGAGGTTTTCCGCGCGGCCGCAATAAAGCTGATGCAGGTGACGGGGGTTCTGGTAGTAGAGCGTCTTGGCTGACACGATGAGGGACTGGATGGAGTCGGGCCGGGGGGCCCGGCGGGATCAGCGGGATTTCTTGGAGGGGCGGCGGGTGCCGGCGGCCGGCCGGGAGCGGAGCACGCCGGGCAGGGCGCGGCGGAGCCGGTCATAGGTGGCCGCGAGCGCCTGGGGGAGGACGCGGGTGTGGCCGATCACCGGCATGAAATTGTTGTCGCCGCTCCAGCGCGGGACGATGTGGGCGTGGAGGTGGGTGATGCTGCCGCCGGCCGGCGCGCCGAGGTTGAAGCCGATATTGAAGCCGTCCGGCTTGACGGCCGCCCGCAGGACCGCCTGGCCGAGAATGACGATGTCCATGAGGTCGGCGCGCTCGGCCGGCGTCAGCTCCCCCAAGTCGGCGGCGGCGCGGAACGGCACCGCCAGCAGGTGGCCGGGATTGTAGGGGAACCGGTTCAACAGGAGATAGGCGAGGCGGCTCCGGTGGAGGATAAGGGCGGCCCGGTCGTCGCCCTGCGCCGGCAGTTCGGAGAACAGCCTGCTGTCCATGGGCGATTTGAGCGCCTCCACATAACTCATCCGCCAATAGGCATGCAGTTGTTGCATCGGAGCAACCGGGCACAGTAGGGTGGGTCGCGGCGATGTCAAAACGCGATTGGACCGGCAAATGCGGAGTTGCCGGCCCCGGGACGGCCACCTGCGCAAATCCCGGGTGGGACTGGGACTTGACATCATCCGGACCGAATAACACCCTTGCGCGAATTCAAGTTCACTTTGTATAGAAGTGGGCCTTTGGCCCGCTTTTTTTTTCTCACCAAGCCATTCATATGAGCAGCGAAATCCTTTCCGTCCTCGAGTATATGGAGAAGGAGAAGGGGATCGGTCGGGCCGACATGATCGGCGCGATCGTCAATGCCATCAAGGCGGCGGCGCAAAAGGGGATAAATTCGGGCCAGGAGATCAAGATCGAGATCAATCCGAAGAGCGGCCAGCTCCACGCCTGGACCCTGCTCAAGGTCGTCGACTCCGTCAGCAACCCCAAGACGGAGATCCACCTCGACAAGGCCCTGCCCCTCAAGCCGGGGGTGCAGCTCGGCGAGACCATCGAGAAGGAGATCGATCCCTCCTACCTGGGACGCATCGCCGCGCAGACCGCCCGCCAGGCGATCATGCAGAAGCTGCGCCAGTTCGAGAAGGAGCGGATCTACGACGATTTCAAGGACCGGGTCGGGGACATCGTCACCGGCGTGGTGCGCCGGCGGGAGCGCAGCGACCTGTTCGTCGACCTGGGCAAGGCGGAAGCCATGATGCCGGGCAAGGAGCAGGTGCCGGGCGAGGATTACGCGCCCGGCGAACGCATCCGCTGCCTGCTGCTGGAGATTGAGAACACCAGCCGCGGTCCCGAGCTGATCCTCAGCCGGGCCACCCCGAAATTCGTCCGCCGGCTGTTCGAGCTCGAAGTCACGGAGATCGCCGACGGCACGGTGAAGATCGAGGCATTCGCCCGCGAGCCCGGCTACCGCACCAAGATCGCCGTCTCCACCACGGACTCCAAGGTCGATCCGGTGGGCGCGTGCGTCGGCGCCCGCGGCGCCCGGGTGAAATCCATCGTGCGCGAACTGGGGGGCGAGAAGATCGACATCATCCGCTATTACGCCGACCCGCGCGAGATGGTGGCCGAGGCGCTCAAGCCCGCCGTGCTGCGCGACATCATCATCGACGAGAAGAACCGCCGCGTCGGCATCGTCGTGTCGGAGGAGGACCTGGCGGTGGCCATCGGCAAGAAGGGCCAGAACGCCCGCCTCACCTCGCGGCTCATCGGCTGGAAGCTCGACATCATGAAGCTCCAGACGGTCGCCACCACGCTCGAGGAGAAGAAGGGGATGGCGGCCACCGGACTGACCAAGATCCCCGGCATCGACGACGCCACGGCCCAGCGCCTGGTGGCCGCCGGTTTCGCCTCGGTCGAGCTGTTCGACGGCGTGGAGAGCGGCGACCTCGTCGGGGCGGGATTCACGGCGGAGGAAGCCGCCGACATCCTCCAAAAAGTCTCCACCTTCACCACCGCCCAAAAGTAAGCCCGGATTTCCCGCCGCCCTTGCCCCCTTTCACCTGTTTTCCCACGCCTGACCGCTGTCGTACCTGATGAGCATCCGCCTCCACGAACTCGCCAAAAAAATCGGCATGGACAACAAGGAACTGTTGGCCCTGCTGAAGGGGCGCGACTATCCCGTCAAAACCGTTTCCAGCACGATCGACAAGATCACGGCGGAATCGCTCGAGCAGGAATTTGTCCATCAGCCGGCGGCGCCGGCGCCGTCGGCCGGACCGGAAGCGGCGGCGGAGGAGGCGAAGACGCCCGCGGCCACCGCCGTGAGCGAACCGGCGGAAAAGTCGCCGGCGTTCACCACCCGGGTGCCCACCGGCATCTTTGTGAAGTCGGCGCAGGACATTGTGCGCGAGAAGGAAGAGCTGGCCAAGGCGAGCCGCCCCCAGGTGGTTTTTCCGGCGCCGCGCCCGGCCGCTTCGCCGCACATGCGGGTGACCCCGACGGTGACCAGCCGGCCGCCGATCACGCCCCGGCCGCTGGCGGCGCCGCCTCCGCCGCGAACCGCGCCGGCGTCCCCGCCGCCGCCGCCGCCCCTGACGCGTCCGGCGCCGCTGCCCCTGTTTTCCACACCCGCACCCGTGTCCTCGCCGTCGGCGCCGCCCCTGGCGGTGCCGCCGCCGCCGGCCGCCGCACTGCACAGCGCGCCGCCGCCGGTCTCCCGGCCGCTGGCGGCGCCCCCGCTGCCCGTGCCCGTGATCACGCCCTCGGTCGCGGTGACGGCGGCGGGCGACGTGAAGATCATCCATTTCAAGCCGCCGGTGATCGTCCGTGACTTCGCCACCGCCCTGGGTCTCAAGCCGTTCAAGCTGATCTCCGAGCTGATGGAGATGGGCATTTTCGCCTCGATGAACCAGAGCATCGACGAGGCGGTGGCGGTGCAGATCGCCGAACGCCACGGCTGCCTGCTGGAAATCAAGCACCGCGGCGAGGCGGTGGCGCCCGTCGTCACCAAGGAGCCGGTCGAGAAGCCGCCGGAGGACGAGTCCAAGTCCCTGCAGCCGCGGCCGCCGGTGGTGTGCATTCTCGGCCACGTCGACCACGGCAAGACCTCGCTGCTTGACGCGATCCGCAAAGCCCACGTGGCGGCCGGGGAGGCCGGCGGGATCACCCAGCACATCGGCGCCTATCAGGTCGAATTCAAGGGCCGCAAGATCACCTTCTTGGACACCCCCGGCCACGCGGCGTTCAACAAGATGCGGGCCCGCGGCGCCAGCGTCACCGACATCGCCGTGCTGGTGGTGGCGGCCGACGACGGATTCATGCCCCAGACCGACGAGGCGTTGAAGCACGCGCAGAATGCCAAGGTCGCGCTCATCGTCGCGGTCAACAAGATGGACGTGAAGGGCGCCAACCTCGACCGGGTGAAGGCCCAGATGCAGGAGCGGGGCATCCCGCCGGAGGACTGGGGCGGCGTGACGATCACGGTGCCGGTGACGGCGATCAAGGAGCAGGGTATCACCGAGCTGCTCGACTACATCCTTTTGCAGTCCGACGTGCTCGAGCTGAAGGCGAACCCGAAGGCCCCCGCCGCCGGCGCCATCATCGAGTCACAGATCGACGTGGGCCGCGGGCCGTCGGCGACGGTCATCGTGCAGCGCGGCACGCTGAAGGTGGGCGACGCGATCGTGTGCGGACCGCATTTCGCCAAGGTGCGCGCCATGTTCAACGAGGGGGGCGAGGCCGTGAAGGAGGCGCCCCCGTCGACTCCGGTCAAGGTCATCGGCTGGTCCGGCGCGCCGGACAGCGGGGCGATCTTCACCGCGGTGAAGAACGCGCGCGAGGCGGAGCGGATCGCGGAGGAGGAGCAGGCCCGGCAGCGGAAGGTGGTCACCACCGCCGACTCGAAGCCGAAGGAGGTCTCGGTCGAGAAGCTCTTTGCGGAGATCGCCGCCTCCCAGGCGAAGGTGCTGCGGATCGTGCTGAAGTGCGACGTGTCCGGATCGGTCGAGGCCGTGCGCCAGGTGCTCGAGGGCATCAAGAGCCAGAAGGTCTCGCTGGAGATCGTCTCGGCCGAGGTGGGTCTCGTCAGCAAGAACGACGTCCAGATGGCGGCGGCGGCCGGCGCCGTCATCATCGGCTTCAACACGCGGCTGGAAAACGGCGTCACGCCGCTCGCCAAGCACCACGGCGTGCGCCTCGAGGCGTTCGAGATCATCTACGAGCTGGGCGACCGGGTGCGCGAAATGATGGCGGACCTGCTGGAGCCCGAGCTGCGCGAACTCAAGGTGGGGGCGGCCGAAGTGCGCCAGATCTTCCCGGTGGCCAAGGGATTTGCCGCCGGCTGCCTGGTCACGGAGGGCAAGATCATCCGCAACGCCCCGGCGCGCGTGCGCCGCGGCAAGGAGGTCATGTTCGAGGGCCGCGTGGGCACGCTCCGCCGCTTCAAGGACGACGCCAACGAGGTCCGCGCCGGCCTGGAATGCGGCATCCGGCTCGACGGCTTTGACGGCTACAAGGAAGGCGACGTGCTCGAATGCCTGGAGATCCAGAAGGTCCGGGCCGCCCTCTGATTTTCGAGTGGGGATTTTAGGTTTTTGATTGGACGCCAGGATTTTCGATCGCGCACCGCAATCGAAGACCAAAAATCAGAAATCAAAGACACCGATGTCCAATCGCACCCTGCGCGTCAGCGAGCTTATGCAGCGCGAGATCAGCGCGTACCTGCACACGCGCCACCAGGGTGAGGCGGTGCGGATCACCATCACGGCCGTGAAGGTGTCCCCCGACCTGCGCGAGGGCCGCGTGTTCTATTCGGTGGTGGGCAGCCCCGAGGAGGCGGAGGCGTGCGGGCGCTGGCTGGTGGAGCGGACCGGCGAGATCCGGCACATGGTGGGCCAGCGCATCGTCCTCAAGCAGGTGCCCAAGTTTGACTTTGTCCGCGACACGTCGGCCGAGCGCGGCGTGCGCCTCAATCAACTGCTCGACGGGCTGGGGCCGGCGGAACCGCCCGCCCCGAGGGCGTGAGGCCGCGCCGCCCGGACGACTCGAACCCGGAAGGCCCGGTTCCCATGGAAGCCTGCTATCCCCAGCTGTCGCCGCGGTTCGCGGAGTTTCTGCGGCAGCTCGACGGCCGCAAGGTCGCGGTGATCGGCCACGCCCGGCCGGACGGCGACTGCATCGGCTCCCAGGTGGCCCTGGCCCGGGTGCTGCGGGCGCGCGGGCACGCGGTCGTGTGCCTCAATCTGGATCCGGTTCCGCGGCGCCTGCGCTTCCTGGCCGGGGACCTGGCGTTCCTGCGTCCGGCCCAATTCACGGCGGATGATCACGTGGCGATCTTCGTCGATTGCGCCGACCACGACCGGGCCGGCGCGGAGCTGAAGGCGCGGTTCCCGGCGCCGCTCGCGGCGATCGACCATCACCTGTCCAACGGCGGTTTCGCCCGGCACAACTTCATCGATCCGGCGTCGGCCGCCACCGCGGAGATCCTGGCCGGCCTGCTGCTCGACAACGGGCTGCCGGTCGATGCCCCGACCGCCGAGGCGCTCTATGTCGGCGTGCTCACCGACACGGGCCAGTTCCGCTTTCCGTCCACCTCGGTCCGCACGTTCCGGCTGGCGGCGGAGCTGCTGGCCCGCGGCGCGGATCCCGCCCGCGCGGGCTACGAGCTTTATGAGCGGGAGACGGTGGGCGGCCTGCGGCTGCTCGAGCGATTCCTCGCGTCGCTGCGCCTCGAGTGCGGGGGGCGGGTCTGCCTCGGCGTGCTGCCGGACGGGGTGTTTGCGGAAACCGGGAGCCTGCCGGAGGACACCGAGGGCATGGTGGACCACGCCCGCGCGATCGACGGCGTGGATATCGGCGGATTGATCGAGGAGCGGGCCGACGGCATCAAGGCCAGCCTGCGGGCGAAGGAGCCCGTCTACCGGGTCGACCTGATCGCGGCGCAATTCAACGGCGGCGGCCACGCCTGCGCCGCCGGCCTCAACGTGCCGGGCGAGCGGATCGCCACGTTCTATCCGCGGCTGGTGGCGGCGATCGCGCAGCAACTGCGCACCGTCGACGGAGCGCGGCGCTGAGGCCCCGCCGCGGGCGCCGACAGTCCGGCTCGGTAGGAGCGAGCTTGCCCGCGAAAGGCCCGGATCGCCTGCAAGCAGGCTCCCACACGCGGCGCACGCAGGGATGCGCGCCGCCCTGGTCCGGCTTTGTAGGAGCGAGCTTGCTCGCGAAAGGCCCGGATCGCCTGCAAGCAGGCTCCCACACGCGGGAGAACGGCCGGCCAGCTATTTCAGGACGACGACGTCGCCGCGGTTCGGCATCTTGCCGTCGGTGAGCTTGCAGTAGGAGATCTTGTCGCGCGGGCTCGTCACCTGGAGCGTGCCGACGTCCTCGCCCTCGCTGGAGCCGAGGATTTCGCCCGTGCCGGGATCGGTCAGCTGTTCGCCGGGCTTGCGCACGATGACGGTCTGGCCGGCGACGATGTTGTAATTGGTGCCCAGGCTGATGATGACCTGGTCGCCGGCGAGGCCGACCACGTTGCCTTCAACCGGCTCGCCTTCCATCTTCAGGGCGATGAGCCTGACCGCCTGATTGATGCAGTCCTGCACCGCCTCGCCGATGGGCGTCTTGGCGAAGGAGCTGACGCTGCCGCCGACATTGCCGCCGACGTAGCCGAGGTTGATCGAGGACCGGCCGGCTTCGCCGCTGATGCGCTCGTTCGCCACGAGCTGACCGGTCGTCGTGTCGACGAGTTTCACGATGATCACGACCTTGGCCTTGGCGGAGGAGCCGCCGATGTGGACGCCCCGGATGTTCAGTCCGCCGGCGTCGCCGGAGGTATCGGCGGAGGCCTCGACGATCGTGCCCGTGGCGAGGAAGCGGGCGCTGCGCAGCTTGCCGGTCTGCGCGGTGTTGCCGGCCTTGGCCGCGCGGCCGCTGGCCTGGAGGTCCTGCTCCTGCATGACGGTGTCCAGCTTCTCGCGCTCGACGATGACGAAACGGTTGGTGGCGAAAAGCGCGGATTCCAGCATCATCCGGAAGTTCTCACCCATCTGCGATTCGGGGAAGAAGTTGTTGCGATTCTCGAACTCGACGACGCCGATGGCGTGCTTCACCCCCTTGTACTCGGGCAGCGCGTTGGCGGCCGAGTCTTCCTTGGTCTTGGTGGCATTGTGCGGCTTGAGCAGGTCCGAGAGGGCGGCGTGGGCGGAAGCGGCGACGCCAAGGATGGCGGCCACCGCGAGAGGTGCGAGCAGGCGGGTTTTCATCATGGGGAAACGGGGCTAAGGGCAGATTCCGGGCGGAAACGTGGGGGAACGGCAGGTAGGTATAAGGGCTCCCGCGGCGAAATCAAACGTTAGCTGACGCGGGCCGGGCCGGCGGGCCGGCGGCCGAAGAAACGGCGTTGCATCCCGGCGCGCAGGCGTGATGGTTCCCCCGGAACCAATCCCTCCGCCCGATGCTCGGAAGACCCAAGGAACTCGAAGGCGTCCTCCTCGTGGACAAGCCCACCGGCTTCACGTCGCACGACGTGGTCGCCCGGCTGCGCCGCAAGCTCGCCATGAAACGCATCGGCCATGCCGGCACGCTTGATCCGATGGCGACCGGTCTGCTCATGATCCTGGTCGGCAAGGCCACGAGCATCTCCCAGTATCTCACCAACCTCGACAAGGAATACGAGGGCACGATCGAACTCGGCAAGACCACCAACTCGCAGGACGCCGAGGGCGAGGTGCTGGAGACGCGGCCGGTGCCGGCGCTCACGGAGGAGGCCGTGCGCGCGGCCCTGCAGGGCTTCCTGGGCGACCAGTACCAGACGCCGCCGATGTTTTCCGCCATCAAGGTGGACGGCGTGCCGCTCTACAAGCGGGCCCGCAAGGGTGAGGAGGTGGTGCGCGAGCCGCGCTTCATCCGCGTGTCGAGCTACGAGCTCACCCGGTTCGCGCTGCCCCGGCTCGACTTCCGCCTGCGCTGCAGCAAGGGCACCTACGTGCGCACGCTCGCGCACGACCTCGGGCAAAAACTCGGCTGCGGCGCCCACCTCTGTGCGCTCCGCCGCACGGCCACCGACAAGTTCCGGATCGAGGCCGCCCTGACGCTCGCCGCGATCGAACAGCTGTCGCTGGCGGAGATTGAACAGCGGCTGCTGCCCGTGTACGCGGTGGTGCCGCGCGTGGCGGTATGAGCGCGGGCGAGGAGGCTGGTCCGGCCACCCCATCACCGCAGGCCGGGGCGGCCACCGCCGGCCCGACGGGCGAACGCCGGATGCCTCGATCTTCCAGTGCCATGACCCTTCCCACCCAGTTTGACGGCCTCGACCGGGTGCAGCTGCGGCCGGGGCCGCTGCATCTGGCCATCGGCATGTTTGACGGCGTGCACCTCGGCCACCAGGCGGTCGTCGAATCGGCCATGCATTCGGCGCGCCGCAGCGGCGGCCTGGCGGGCGTCCTGACCTTCTGGCCGCACCCGAGCGTGCTGTTCAGCCCGGCGCATCATGCGCGGATGCTGATGAGCCCCGAGATGAAGGTGCGCGTCCTGTTCCAGCTGGGGGTGGATGCGGTGATCACGGAGGCGTTCACGCCCGAGTTTGCCCGGACCCCGGCGGAAGACTTTCTGCCGCTGCTGCGGCAACGGCTGCCGCAGCTGGCTGGCGTCTATGTGGGGGAGAACTGGCGGTTCGGCGCCGGACGCCAGGGCGATGTCCGGCTCCTCCTGGCCGAGGCGGCAAAGCAGCGGCTGACGGTCGTCAGCGTCCCGCGGATCCTCTGTGACGGCGAGCCGATCAGCAGCTCGCGCGTCCGCGACGCACTCGAGGCGGGCCGGATCGAGGAGGCCAACCTGCTGCTCGGTTATTCCTATTTTGCCGAGGGCGCGGTGACGCCGGGCCGGCGCCTGGGCCGCACGCTCGGCTTTCCGACGCTGAACCTGCCGTGGCAGCCGGAGCTGCCGCCGCGGTATGGCGTCTACGCGGTGCGCGTCGCCGGCGCGCCGGCGGCGGCCGCGCTGCCCGGGGTCGCCAACTACGGTCTGCGCCCGACGGTCGCGGCGGCCGGAGGGCCGCTGCTCGAGGCCCACGTGCTGGGCGCGTGCCCCGGGGCCACGGGCAGCCGGCTGACGGTGGAATGGCTCAAGTTCCTGCGGCCGGAGCAGAAATTCGACGGCGTGGAGTCGCTGCGCGCCCAGATCGGCCGCGACCGCGCGGCGGCGGCGGCCTTCTTCCAGTTGCCGCCATAGGCGCGGTTTCCGCGCCCCCATGCCCCGGGGCTCCGGTGGTGCGCCGGTCGAGCGCGTGCCGGCGGCGGATCGTTGTCATCTATTAAATGACAAGCGATCGGTGAGGGCGCTCGCGGCGCCGACGGGCTGATCGCAGCCAACGGAACGGGCCGACGGCGGACCATTGTCATCTATTAAATGACAAGCGATCGGAGCGGGCGCCTGCTGGCGTCGATGGTCGGATCGCAGGCAACGCCGCGCGCCGCGTCTGATCGGGCGCGTCGGCCCGGCCGAATCCGGGACTTTCGGTCCGGGTCACTTCTTCGCCGGGTAGCCGACGGTCTGGACGAGGATGATCTTCTGGCCGGGCGCGAGCTTCAGGGCCTGGGCCAGCGGCTGGCGGTTGACGCTGCCGCGGACGACTGTCGCCAGGCCTTCCGACGCGCAGAACAGATAGACGTTCTCGCTGATGAATCCGGCCTGGGCGCCTCCGTAGATGAGCTGGTCCTCGGCGGAGCCACCCTGTTTGCCGGCCACGTAGACGAGGTTGACGGGCGCGGTGGCGACAAAGGGCTGCATGCCGGTCAGGGCGCGCAGGTCGCCCGCGGCCACGGGCTTCAACCGGGGACCCGCCGCCTCAAACAGGTAGGCGCCGTCGGCGAGGACGATGTAGACGTCCAGCTCCTGCCGGTTCATGGCGGAGGGCGCGGTGCGCTTGCCGGATTCCGGGCGGCTCACGCCCCACGCCGCCCACAGGAGGTTGGACAGCACCTGGGGAGGCAGGGGGTCCGGGGCGAACGCGCGCTGCGAGGCGCGCTCGCGCAGCACCTGCATGAGGGGCCGTCCGCCGTCCGTCTGCGCGGCCGGCAGCGCGATGGGGCTGGGTTCTGCGGCGGCCAGCGCCGCCCCGCACAACAGGACCAGGAGGATCAGGATCGATGATTTGCGCATGGTGGGTTCTCCGGCCGCGAGCCTACGGGAGTCCGGCGCCGGGATCCAGCTTCCCGCGCAGGCCGGATGAGCCGGGGGTCAGCGGGGCCCGGCATAGCCGAGCAACTGCGAGAGCTCCGCGGCGATCGCGCGGACTTTCGCCGCCATCTCCGGGATCCGCTCCTTGGGGAAGCGGACGGTGGAGGCGGTGATGCCCATGGCGGCCGTCACGGCGCCGTCGGAGGCGTAGACGGGCGCGGCCAGGCAGCGCACGCCGAGGTTGAATTCCTCGTTGTCCACGCTGTAGCCGCGCTGGCGGGTGAGTTCCACCTCGCGCTTCAGCTCGGCCACCGTGGTCAGCGTCGCGGGCGTGCGCCGTTCGGGGCGCGCCCGCGCGTAGAACTCCCCGAGCCGCTGGGGAAAAAGGAAGGCGAGGAAGATCTTGCCGGTGGACGAGCAGTGCAGTTCGGCCAGGAAACCGGGGCGCGAGGCGGCGCGCAAGGGGTGGGGGCTGTCCTGCACGGCGACGATGAGGGAGCGCTCGTCGCACGGGATGGCGAGGTGCGCGGTCTCGGCCGTGTCGGCGGTCAGCCGCTGCAGGAGCGGCAGGGCCAGCTCGCGGATCTCCGTGCCGGCCAGCGCCGCCGTGCCGAGCTGGATGAGGACGGGACCCAGTTCGTAGCGCCCGTCGTGTTTGCGCGCCAGCCCGTCCAGGTGGAGCGTGGTCATGATGCGCAGCGTCGTCGTGACCGGGATCTCCAGGGCCCGGGCGAGGTCGGCGGCCCGCAGGCCGTCGGGATGGCGGCCGAGCAGCTTGAGGATGCGGCCGGCGTTGCGCAGGTTGGGGATGACGTAGCGTTCGCCCGCGGCGCGGGCGGGCGACCCCGGGCGGGAGGGCGCGGGTGCGGACCCGGGCCCCGGCGTCCGGGAGGGACGACCACGGGCCAACGGCGGGGGAGAGGCGGGGCGCATGAAGTTTTCTGTTGCCAATCGTCCTAGATGTTCACATATGGATTACAAGTTTATTAGTGAAATTCTCGCTCCGGCCGCATTGACCGGGCGACCGCCCGGGTGCGGCCGCCATCTCCGGTCTTCGCCGGCCGTCTCGTTCAGCCTAACCCCCAAAAAAACGTCCCAATTTCCATGAAGTCCCCATTGGTTGCGCGGCCCTTTCTTGTCGGGGTTTGTTAGCCGGCTGCCCGGGGCCGGGGGCCCCGGGCAGCTTGTCTTCGGCCGTCCCCGCGCTACCTTCCGGGCTTCCCCTCGGGCTGACCGCACCTCCTCCCGCATGAATACTCCCGAATGCGCGCTCTCCGGGCTGACCGGAGACCTGTCACCGGAGGAATTGCGCCGCGAATACCTCGTCTCCGGCTTGTTCCAGCCAGGCCAGGTCAGCCTGCACTGGTGGGAGACTGATCGCACCGTCATGGGCGGCATCTGCCCCGTGGCCGGCGAACTCGCACTCCCGGCGCCGGCGGCGCTGCGGTCCGCCGTCTTCTTCGAGCGGCGGGAGGCGGGCCTGCTCAACCTCGGCGGGCCCGGCCGGATTCGGGTGGACGGCGTCGACCACCGGCTGGAGCACCTGGACGCGCTCTACATCGGGCGCGGGGCGAAGGCGGTCGCCTTCGCCTCGGAGTCCGCCGCGGCGCCGGCGCGCTTCTGGCTGCTGAGCTACCCCGCCCACGCCAGCCACCCCGGGCGCCTCGTGCGGTTCCGCGAGACCGCCGGCGTGCGCCTCGGCAAGCCCGAGGGCGCCAATGAGCGCACGCTTTACCGGATGATCCATCCCGCGGCCGTCCCCACCTGCCAGCTCGTCATGGGCGTCACCTGCCTGGCCGTCGGCAGCGTCTGGAACACCATGCCGCCGCACACCCACCTGCGCCGCTCGGAGGTCTACCTCTATTTCGACCTGGCGCCCGACCAGATGGTGCTCCACCTCATGGGCCGCCCCCAGGAGACCCGCCACCTCATCGTGCGCGACGGCGAGGCCGTGCTGTCGCCGCCCTGGTCCATCCACAGCGGCGTTGGCACGGCGAACTACAGCTTCGTGTGGGGCATGGGCGGCGAGAACCAGGAGTTCGACGACATGGATCCGGCCCCGGTCCGCAACCTCCGCTGAATCCGCATCCT
>Ga0265338_10005792_pt1 | contig 15964 bp, 7 predicted proteins | sample 42126metaG_FD_193579 | JGI IMG/M metagenome (GOLD analysis project Ga0265338, IMG submission 193579) | Rhizosphere microbial communities from Carex aquatilis grown in University of Washington, Seatle, WA, United States - 4-21-26 metaG | ecosystem: Host-associated > Plants > Roots > Rhizosphere >... | reverse complement strand
GGGCAACGGCCCGCGGCTCGCCGCCACAAATTCGGCGCTGAAGAAAGCCGTCTGGCAACTTCGCGACGACGGCTGGCTGCAATGCGATTACGTCTACACCGCCACCGGTACGAATGATTATTTCGGCGTCACGTTTGATTATCCTGAAAACCTGGTGAAAGGGAAGAAGTGGTTCGGCGAAGGCCCGTATCGCGTCTGGAAGAACCGGTTGCGGGGGGTGACGTTCGGCGTCTGGGAAAACGATTACAACAACACCATTACCGGCTGGCGCGACTGGGTTTACCCGGAGTTCAAAGGCTGCTTCGCCAACGTGCGTTGGCTGCAACTGGAGACCGCAGAAGGCCCGATCACCGTCGTGCCGGAGAACATTCCCTACGTGCAGGTGCTCACGCCGGAGTTTCCACCGGCCAATCTCGTGCGTTTCACGGCCCCGCCGTTGCCGAAAGCGGGGCTGGCATTTCTACACGCCATTCCCGCCATAGGCAGCAAAGGCAAAGCGCCGAATACCATGGGCCCACAAGGTCAGCCCACGGTGGCGGATGGCGACTATCACGGCACCATCAGCTTTTATTTCGGCGAGTTGCCGTAACGCATGGCGGACGCTACTCTACTGGAAGCGAGGGTACGGATATGAAACCCAAGAAATCACCACCAGATGCCGAACGGCGGGCCCAGATCCTGGAGCAACTGCGACGGGATCTGGAGATTCGGCAGAAGGGCTATCGGGAGCGAGCGCTCGCGCTGTTCCCGCACGTCTGCGGCAGTTGCGGACGCGAGTTCTCCGGCAAAAGACTTCGCGAACTGACGGTCCATCACAAAGACCATGACCACAACAACAATCCGCCCGACGGCAGCAACTGGGAGCTGCTGTGCATCTACTGTCACGACCATGAACACGAAAAGTACAAGCTGAAGGGTTATGTGGACGGGTCGGCGCCAGCCGAAGGGCCAACGGCTTCACCCATCGCCAACCCGTTTGCGGGACTGGACGATTTGCTCAAGGGCCAAAGCCCGGATCAAGGTTCGGAACCGAAGCCGGGATCGTGAATTGACGGTTTCAACGATGGGATTTGACCCCAGTTCGGTTTGTTGGTATGCAACGCATCCATAGCAAGGCTCACGTCGGCGGGAACGATGAAATATTATCAAGTTGGAGGTCTTATGAGCAGGATCACGCACGCGCTTCTTCCATTGTCAGTCGCAATTCTGGCCGCGTCGTTGGCTCTCGCGCAGTCTTCCGCGTCCACGCCAACTGACGCGGGCCCGTATCACGTCTCCCAGATCTTTCATGTCGGAGGGGACGGCGGCTGGGACTACCTGACCGTAGATCTCGAACATAAACTTCTCTACGTTCCCCGCTCGACGCACACGATGGTTCTCGATAACGCCACGGGCAAGACGGTCGCCGACATCCTCGGCCAGAAGCGCAACCACGGCGTGGCCATCGTCCCCAGCGTCGGTCGTGGCTTCATCACCGATGGCGAGGATGCTTCCGTCACCGTCTTCGACCTGAAGACCTATGCGGTGCTCGGCAAGATCAAAGCTGCTGACGACGCCGACGGGGTCATCTACGACCCGGCCAGTGGCAAGGTGTTGGTCGTCTGCGGGGACGCTGGCCTACTGATACCGATCTCGGCGGACTTGGATCTCAAGACGGGCAAGGCGGACACGGCAGTTGACCTGGGGGGCAAGCCTGAGTCTCTCGCCGCCGATGGCAAGGGCAAGGCGTACATCAACCTCGTAGACAAGGATCAGGTCGCGGTGGTGGACACCAAGACAATGAAGGTCATCAGCAAATGGCCAACTTTCCCCGGCGGTTCGCCGGTGGGCATGTCGATGGACCGCGCGCGACGCCGCCTGTTCATCGGTTGCCGAAAGCCTCAGAAGTTGATCGTCATGAGCGCGGATGACGGCAAGGTGGTTGTCGATCTTCCGATTGGTGCTGGCGTCGACGCCACGCAATTCGAGGGCGACGCCTTCGCCAGTTGCCGCGACGGTACCCTTGCTGTAGCACGCGAGAGCGCGCCGGGCAAATTTCAGGTCATCCAGACCGTTCAGACGCCGCAAGGTGCGCGAACCATGGGTGTCGATCCGATGACCCATGCGCTGTATCTTCCCACAGCGGAGTTTGGGCCGCCGGCGGCGGGTCAATCCCGACCATCCGTGAAACCGGGCTCGTTTATGATCGTGGTCGTAAGTCCCTCTGGCAAATAGCGAGCCGTCTGGGGTTCATCGGTTGCTGTCATGGCCGGCATCACGCCCGGTATCGATTGAAACATTGGATCCTCACCCGAGTGCGCAGTACTTGACGCGAATGCGCCAAATACCTCGACCACGATTCCAACCCCGGTCGTTCAATTCGACCGAAGACTCACACTGCGCCGCCTGTCGCGTCGTGGCGAGCGGTGTCAGGGCGAAAACGGGCCTTTGCCAGCACCGGCGTTCTGGGTGACGATCGCCGGAACATCCGCAGCAGTGTTCAGCGTATAGCTGTAAGGCGGCGGATTAAGCCCGATCGGATCGATGCTCAACGTGTCGGTACCCGGAATCAGCGACTGACCCGGATACCATCCGTTCACCCACGTCACGCCGAAGGACGTGTCGAGGTAGCCAACATTGTTGTTTTGGGCCAGCAGCTTGCCGGTCGAGCCGCTGGTGGTAAGCAGTTCCCAGGGGTTCTGGACGTTCTCGAACCAATTACCCTCGACCAGTACTTCGGCATCGATCCGCGTGCGGGCGCAGTAATGATTGCCGGGGACGTTGTAGTAGTTGTTGAACACGTGGACGCGACCGAAGCGCACTGATGGCAAGCGCTCCTGGCAGAGGTTCCCCCACCAGTTGTGGTGGAAGGTCACGTGCAGTTTGCCGAGATCGGTCGTATTGCTATCGTCGCCGCCGATCAGGTCTACGTCCTCATGCCCGTTCGGGGCCGTATAGAAGATCTTGCACCACGAGACCGTGATGAAGTCTGCCTCGCGCGTGGCATCCACGATACCATCCGTGGTGTCGTGCATGGTGCAATGGTCAACCCAGACGTGATGGACCCCGGGGTTCTTGATCGTGACCGCATCGCCGTCCTGGCCGGAATCGGTGCTTGGGTTCCGGATGTCCAGATTGCGGATGATGATGTTGTTGGCGCCATCGGATCCGCTGCACATGAGGTTGCCGACGATCGCCGCATTGGTGCCAATCCCGATGATGCTGGTGTTGGCCATGATGTGGACATCTGAATCGGATCGGAGTGTGATCGACCCCGATACCAAGGCGACCGCAGGGCCGCCTGGATGGTGATGCCATACGAAGTTCTCGAAGTCGGTTCCCTGACCAGTGCTGAAGGTGTTGGTCGTGCCACCATCTCCACCCGTGGTGAGGCCGCCGACTGTGGAGTAGCCGATTTGGCTGAAATCAGCATTGGTCGCCGGCGGGACAACGGTCAAGGTGGCGAAGTCACTGTTGGTGGTGCCGAGGCTATTGCTCACCGTGACCGAGTAGTCACCCGCGTCGCCGAACTGCACATCAGGCAAGGCCAACGTGGAGTTGGTGGCGTCCATCAGGGGAGAGTTGGTATTGACGAACCACTGATAGTAGAGGGGCTGGGTGCCCGTGACGACCACGCTGAACGAGGCGTTGTTGCTAACCGTGACCGTCTGGCCCTGCGGCTGGGTGATGATGATCGGAGCCGAGAAGACGTTGGTCACGAGCAATTGAGCCACGACACTGGTGACCGAACCCGCCACGTTGGATATCAAGGCCGAGTAGCCGCCTGAGTCGCCGGTTTGCACGTCATTGAGGGTCAGTGTCGAGTTTGTCTTGCCGGTCAACGGCGTGACGCTGTTCAGGAACCATTGGTAAAAGAACGGCGGCGAACCACTCACACCGACGGTGAAGGTCGCGATGGTCCCGGCACTATTGGTCGTGTCGTGGGGCTGGGTGACGATGGTCGGTTTGGTCGGCGGAACGGAGTTGGTGCCGCCGGTATGAACGACGAAAAAGCGGATCGTCTCACTGGGAGTGACGGGACTTGTGCAACCAAAATTGCCCAGGGAATCGAACTGGAAGATTCCGGCAGGCAGCCAGTTGGTCAGGGGAACGGTGATGTCGGTCGTCGTATCGACCTCGAAGGAGCCATTGGGTGTGCCGCCGATGCCGTGCAATTCCACGTCGCCACTCGATTGGCGGATAATCTGTGTGATGACCGGCTTGGACGCTGGCGGCGGCGGGGCGCCGTTAGGAGTTACGTCCGCCCAGCTGGTGCCGATACGCACTTCATCGATTTGTGCAGAGAGGCCGCTACCGCTGTTTGCATTGATGGCGAAATATTGGAGCGCGGAAATCACGCCGGCGGTCCCGGTGGTCGTGAGGGTCGGCGTAGGTGCGGAGCCAGCCCCGTAGAAGGAACTGGACGGGTCAAGCCATAGGTCGGCGACGGCGTTGCCGGCAAAAGTGTAACGCACGACGACGAGGTGAGTGCCGGCGCTGAGCGACGTGCTCACGGCTCCCGAGGAGGTTATGTTCTTACCGACGCCGATGGTGCCGCTTCCCAGGAATACACCCAACTCAGGTGAGGTAGTACTTGAGGTGGTGTTCTCCAAATACGAGATGAGGCCGCTGCCCCCTGAAACACTCAGCAGAAACGACGCATAAACTGCCGCGCTGGAAACGGAACCGAACTGCACCAACGTTCGCCGCGACGTACCACTTGCCGAAATCTGAACGCCTTTGTCGGTAGCAGCAGCAAAACCGGCGGGAGCAGATAGCGCGGCGGCGGTCGCACAACCGATCTCAGGACCCGCGGTGCCGCCCGAAATCCAGGTCGGCGATCCAACCACCGACAGTGTGCCGTCCGAATAGGCGAAGTGATCCGTGAACGGCAACGAGACGGCATGGGCGCTCTGCAGCATCAGCGCACTGACAGCCAGGATGATGAACGTTTTCATGATGTTACCCCTCCTCAACGCAGCATTTGGTTAGAGTTAAACATTTGGTCACGGCGTAAACGGCCCGGCTTGCGCTCCCGCATTGTTGGTCACGATGTTCGGAATATCGGACGCGTTATCCAAGGTGTAGGAATACGGCGGTGTGAACACCGTGTCGGTGCCGGGGATCATCACCTCGGTGGTTCCATCCTTGTTCGTGCGCGTTCCACTCCAGCGCACATTGTGCGAAGTCTCCAGGAACCCGACGTTGTTGTTGGTGGCAAACAGCAAGCCCTGGGTGCCACTGGCGCCCGTGATGTACTGCTGCCACGGATCCTGCACATTCTGGAACCAATTGTTCTCCACGATCAATTGGGCGTCGATTCGCGTGCGAACACAGTAATTGTTCGTGATGACGCCATTCACCGAAGCGTCATAGAAGTTGTTGAAGCAGTGGACATGACCGAAGCGTACCGACGGCATACGCTCGACACACAGCGTGCTCCACCAGTTGTGATGGAATGTCGTGTGATACTGGGTGGCGTTGTCCGCGTCGCTGGCGGCAATCAGATTGACGAAATCGTGGCCGTGGTCCGTGGTGTACAGGAACTTGCACCACGAGAGGGTGATGTAGTCCGACGCTTGAGTCATGTCAATGTCCCCATCCGAAGCGTCAATCAACGTGCAATGGTCGATCCAGATATGGTCCGAGTAATGGATGCCGATGTCGTCCTCAACGGAGCCCGCAATCGTCAGGTTGCGAACGATGATGTTGTGCATGCGGTAGATGTAGAGTCCACCCCCGGTAAGCACGATGTTGCCAACGCCGATCACGGTCTTGTTGGAGTAGATATGGGTGTCCATACTGGTGAGGGGAAACGAATTCGTGATGTAGATGGTGTACGGACCTTTGGCCTGTGAATACGTCTGGAGATCGGCCTCGCTGCCGACATAGACGGTCGGTCCCGCCGCGCCACCCGTGATCGTGGCGCCGTCGTTGCAGAAGCCGATGGGCCCGAAGTTGGGAGTGGCGTTCGTGCTCACCGTGAGAATGGCATCGATACTATTCGTCGTGCCGAACTCGTTGGAGACAATGACGGAATACTCACCAGCGTCGAGAGTCCCGACATTGCCCAGAGTCAGCAGCGCATTGGTCTGATCCATCAGCGGGTTGACGTCGTTGAAATACCATTGATAGAAGAGCGGCACAGAACCACCGGCCGCCACGCTAAAGTTTACGGTCTGGCCTTGGGCAACGACCTGACCTTGGGGCTGGGCCGTGATGAATGGAGGAGTCTCGATGTTCGTCACAACCAGTGAGGCGACGCGGCTGGTGATTGAGCCGCCGTCGTTGGACACGGTTGCTGAATAACCACTTGCGTCGGTGAATTGGATGTTGTTGAGCGTCAGGGTCGCGCTGGTCATGCCTGTCAGCAGCGTGCTTGTATTGAGATACCACTGGTAGAAGAGCGGCGCGGTCCCGGTGGCGGCCACAGTGAAGCTGGCGGTGTTACCGAGTAGATTGGTGGTGTCCTGGGGCTGCATCGTGATGGTTGGAGGCACCACGACGGTCCCGGTGCTGACGTGAACTGCATAAAACCGCTGTGAAACATTTGGAGGAACCTCATCGACAAAGCTGAAATTGCCGTTCGCATCAAAACTTTCCGTGGCCAACACGCCCCATTCATGGACGGGCGTGGACAAGTCCGGCGATGTGAGCACGTCGTAATCGCCATTGGCCGGGCCATTGATGCCCGTAATGACGAATCCATCTACTGTCATGGCCACGTTGGTGATGACCAGAGTTGACTGGGGTGGCGGCGGTGGGCCGCCGACCGTTGGCGTCACGTCGACCCAACTCGTGCCCACGCGCAGCTCGTCGAGGTACAGGGTTTGGGCAACGGCGTGATTCAGGAAGATCACCGAAAGTGAGGCGGCGTCGCTGCCACTGGTCGTGGTCAGGGTGGACGCCGGAACATTGTTGCTATCGCCCAGTGGAGCTGGGTCCACCCAGAGATCGACGCGATCACTGCCGGCCAGGAATGTATAACTGGCCACAATGAAGTGTGTGCCGGCGCTCAGGGCCGTGCTCACCGCCGGGGTGGAAACACTCTTTCCAATTCCGATGTTATTGCCATTCAGGAAAATGCCCAACTCCGGCGAGCTTGTCGCCGAAGTGCTGGTGTGCAGATACACGAACGCCTTGGCCGAGTTGGGCGGGGTCTGAATGCTCAGCAGGAACGACACATACACGGACCCGCTGGTTTGAGCGGCGAAAGACGAGTTCTTCTTCTTGAAAGTGCCGCCATTGTATTGGAGGCCTTTGCCCGCAATGCCAGCCAGTGACGCGTTGGTCAGGGTCGCTGTGTTGGTAACGATGAGGGCGACACTGGGGCTGTCGCCGCCGCTCCACAACGCGCTGCCGACTCCCGAACTGCCCAGGGTCCCATTGTTGTAGTCAAAATGCTCGACCAACAACTGTGCCTGGGCGCTCTGCCATAACAAGACTCCGACAACAACCGCGATGGAAGTCTTCATAAGTCACCTCATGGATTCCCTGAGTTGATAGTCTTTGGTTCATCTTATGGACAATGCTCATACGCACCGAGGTCCGGAGCGCTCCCGCAGAATGGTTCGCCCACGTCCACTCCCGCGTCGATCAGGATGCTACCGTTCACGAGTTGCCCGAAGCCTGTTGGCAGGCTGCCGTCGGGTTGACGAGGAGCAGCGGCGGCGGCTTCGGCAATGCTATTGAAGTCCGCCGAACTGGGGCTCAACGGGATGGTCCATGTGTCGTGATCCTGAATAACGGTTCCCCCGCCGAAGGAGACGCCCTTCACCGGATTGCCGGAGTTACCGGCCGGCGCGAAGTTCACGCAATTAATGAAGACGTTGCTCTTTCCTCCGTTGACGCCCTGTTCATAGAAGAAGTTGTAATTGCCGCCCCAGGCGACGCAATTGTGGAGGATCTCACCGTCGGCGTGGTTGTTGTCGGTGAAGTCATTCTTGCTATTCCCGAAGCTGCAGTTGAAGGCGATGCAGTTGAGAGCCATGTGCGTGCCCTTCGAACTTCCGCCCGAGCCATTGCCGCCCATTTTGAAACCATTGCCGTTGCCGCCGAAGGAGCCTGGGTTCGGGTACAGGTTCCTGTCGCCGCTATGCCATGCCCAACAATTCGAGACGATGATGGTCGAGTCGCTCTCGAAGAAGTCCCAGCCGTCATCCGAATTGTTCCACGCGCGACAGCCAATGAAGACATTCCCCGCGCCCGGATGCAGCTTACAGGCGAAACCGTCCGCATTGCCGCCGTGGGTGGCGTTGTCGTAGTTGTGATACGAATCGCAATTGAGAACCAGGTTATGCGATCCCATGGTGCCGTCGTTGACGGTGGGATGTGCAAAACCGATTTGCAGGCCCGTGTCCTGGTTGTCGTGGAAGACGCATAGCTCGAAAGTATTGTAGCTACCTTCGACCTTCACGGCGTTGTCACCGCAATGCCCGATATCCAACCCTTTGATGTACCAGTACGAGGCATTGGTCAGGACATACATGCCGCGGCTGGAGTCACCGATAGGCTGGCTCGAGTAATCCAGCATGGGATGTTCGCCCGGATACGCGAACAGATTGATGGGAGCGAACGCGGTACCGGAGTTGGTGATGCGGATCGTGTTCACATACGGGAATGTTCCGCCCCGCACATAAATCGTGTTACCCGGTTGGGCGAGGTCGACCGCTTTCTGAATGTTGTAGAACGGGTGGGCAAACGAGCCGTCGTTGGTGTCGGTGCCGTTGTTGGCGACATAGAAATCGCCGTTGGTGATCGGCTCGCCGAGGGTCAGTTGAGCGACGATGCTCGTGACAGATCCTGAGGCGTTGGACACGATCACCGAATAACCGCCCACGTCGTTCGAGGACACGCTGGCGATGGTGAACGTCGCATTGGTCGCGAAAGAGGGTGGCGTATTGGTGTTGAAAAGCCATTGATAAAGCAGCGGGGCCGATCCATCCGCGGTCACGCTGAATGCCGCGCCTTGTCCGATTTGGACAATCTGATCCGACGGTTGCGACGAGATCGAAGGCGGCGTGTTCGTCGCCGAATTGCTCACGTGCACGGCGAAGAATTCGTTGTCTGTTCCATCCGGAACAGGATTGGTACAAATGAAATTGCCCAAGGAATCGAAACTGAACGTGCCGATGGAGTTCCAGGAGGAGACAGGGATTGTCACATCCGTCGAAGCCACTACATCATAGGTACCATTGGAGGTTCCGCCGATGCCCTGGATGACAAAGCCTTGGTCAGTCATTTGCACCTGGGTGATCTGTGGCGTGGTCACTGGCGGTGGGGGAGGCGGGGGAGGTGTGCCGACCACAACATCCGCCCAGTTGGTGCTGATACGCACTTCGTCGATGTATAGAGAAGGGCCCACGCCGCTAATCGCATAGATTCCGAAATAGGGGATGGAGGCAACGTTATTGCCGCCGCTGGCGCTTCCCGACGAAGCCGGTGGCGACGCGGCACTGTAACTGGCGTTGGTCGGGTCAACCCACAGATCGACCTGATCCGTGGTGGTGCCGGTGAACGTATAGCGCACCACCACCAAATGAGTACCGCTGCCCGCCGAGACGGTCGAGGACGGGGTGCTGCCCTTTTTGGCGATGCCAAAGGAACCGTTACTCACAAAGAGACCCAATTGCGGGCTGGAGGGCTGGGAGGTTGAACTATCAAAGTACGCGACCAGCTTGGCAGCACTGGGCGGGCTGACAACGTTGATCAGGAAAGAGGCATAGAGTTCCCCGGTGGACACAGAGCTGAATTGGACCATCGAACGCCGGGCGGTGCCGCTCGGCGTCCATTTCACGCCGCTTCCGGACGCGTTGGTAAAACCGGACGGCGCTGTCAAGGCAGCGGAATTGGTCACGATGAGTTCGGGGCCGGCGTTGCCGCCGGCACTCCAGACACCGGAGGCGACTGTAAACAGATTGCCATTCGGGTAGTTGAAACTATCCGCAAACGGCAGGCTCTGGATGGCGGCGCGAGCCCCGTGGACCAGAAGAATAGCTGAAGCGATGATGAGAATTGTCTTTTTCATGTCGTCCTTTATCCCCTCTAACTCCTACTGCTCCGCTGCTTTGTAGAACTGTTCAGTTTGATTCGTCACCGTCGGGTCAACAAACGGTAGTGATCCACTTACCGGAGGATTCGTAAAAATGCCCGTCCAACCCGACAGGTCCGGCGACGTGTAGATAATGACCGGCCCGTGGCTGGTCAATCCGTCCACTTGAAAACCGAAGCCGGCGCCGGTCAATTGGACGTTGGAAATCGAGATGTTCCGCGCCAGCACGACGGGCACAAATTCATACGCGCCGAGGTCCGGCGCGCTGCCGTTGAACGGCAGGCCTACGTTTATCCCCGCATCGATCAGGTCGCTGCCCGCCGCCAGCCGCGCGAAACCGTTTGTGGGCAGGCTGTAATCGTCATTACGGGGAGCGAACGCGAGCGAAGAATCGAGGCTCACAAAGTCAGCCGCGCTGGCGGTGAGGCCGTTCTGCCAACTGTTTGAAATCATGACCGAGCCGGCGACGATATCGACCCCGCCGCCGAGATAGGAAATGTCATTTTCGAAGACGTCTGTACCGGTCGTAGGTGTAACAGGAAATTCATAGTTGGGTTTGACGTTTCGAAAACTGGTGCAGTTATACATGGTATGCCCGCCCACGCTCAGATTGTAGTCAAAGCCCTTGGCGTGATTGTCGAAGGCCACGCACTGCTTCAAGATATGTCGGGCGTGGGTGCCGGAGCCGCCGAGCTTGAACCCGTTGCCATTGCCCGAGAAGGAAGCGACGTTCCATTGGTTAGAGCCGTTCATGAACGACCAGCAGTTGAGGAGCGTGACGGTGTTGGAGTCATTGTCGTAAAAGTCCCAGCCGTCGTCGGCGTTAAGATACGCGCGGCAACCTTGGAACACATTGCTCGCACCACAACCGGTTTTTGCCGAGTAGCCATCCCCATTGTTGCCGCCGCTGCTGGGTTGGAAGTTTCGGTACGAGTCACAGTTCAGTATCAGGTTGTCATGGGCTTTGGCGGAGGTGCTTCCGAGCGTGATGCCATCGTTCTGGTTATCATGGAGGACGCACCCCTCGACGATGTTGGAGCCGCTGGTGACAATGAGCCCGTTGTCCGGGGCAAACCCGACCTCGATGCCCACGACGTGCCAGAAATCCTTGCTGATATAGATGCCGCGGTTACTGCCCGCGGGGATGTTGGATGCGTTAAAATAGGGGTGCTCGCCGGGATACGCCCACATGTTGCAATAGTTTGCGGCTGTCCCGGCCTTGGCTGTCTTCACTTGATTGGTCAGCATGTACGTGCCGCCGCGTACATACAGGATGTCGCCAGCGTTAACAGCGGTGATCGCCCGCTCCGGCGTGCGGAAGGATGTATTGGTGCTTGTGCCCGTAGCTGAATCATTCCCGTTCGTGGCGACGTAATAAATCGTAGCTTGCGAGTTCGCCGACAAAAGCAGGAGCCCAGCTGTTGCCGCCATGACCGTTCGATTGACCCAATGCGTTACGTTGATCCTCATCCGATTATTGTTCCTCGACCCGATAAAAGCGCTGCGGCAGGCTCGTCGCATCGGGATCGACGTATTCCCACCCGCCCGTGATTGGCTGATTGGTAAAAATGTCCACCCAGCCTGCCAGATCAGTTGAAGCCTGAACGATTACGTTGCTGTGACTGGTCAACCCGATGACATGCAGATTGAGACCTGTATCCGTCATGGACACCGCATCGATCAAAACCAAACGCGGAACCTCGAATTCAAACGGACCGAGGTCAGGATGCGCGCCATTGAAAGGCAGCCCCACATCCACTCCCTTGTCGATCAGGTCACTGCCGGCCACCAGTTCTGCGAAACCATTGTTGGGCAGGCTGCCGTCGGCCTGGCGCGGCGCTTTGGCCGCAGCTTCCGTGAGAACGGCGTAATCGGCCGTGTTCGGCGTGACCGGCAGGTTCCAACTGTTATGGATATAGATGTCACTGCTGGTACTGTTGCTGGAGACAAGTTTGTGGTCCGGGCCAAAGGGGTCGAAGGCCACGCAATTCTCAACGAGGTGTGTGCCGCCACTATTATTAAGGGCGTAATCGTAGTTGTTGGAGAACGACAGGCAGTTGAGGAGAGTGATCGGGCCTTGATGGTCATTTTGATGGAAGGCCTTCCCCGCGCCCGAGCCACCGAAATGATTCAGGAAAGCTATGCACCGCGTCACCAGGCGCGGTCCGTAGAAGTCCGTGTCGCCACCCAGCTTGAACCCTTCGGCGTTGCCAGCTGAATTGGTACCGAAGCTGGCGGGATCGCCGTTGTGGAATGTCCAGCAATTGTCGAGAGTGACATCGTATTGGTTCTTGTAGAGATCCCAGCCATCGTCGGAATTCTCCCAGGAACGACAGCCCCTGAAAACGTTGCCCTGTCCAGGATGAAGCTTGCAGCAGAAACCGTCGGCATTTCCACCACCATGCCGTGGATCGTAATTCAGATACGAATCGCAGTTGAGTATCTGGTTGGAACAGACACGATAGGGGAGGTCCAGATCGCTATCGCCCAGTCCGATCTGCAAACCGCTATCGTGATTGTGATGGAAGGAACAAAACTCGATGATATTGCCGCTGCCCTCGATCTTCATCCCGTTGTCGCCGGCGCGGTAGACTTCCAGCCCCTTGATGTACCAGAAGTTGGCGTTGGTTGTGATCAGGATCCCGCGATTGGCGTCGGCATCGGCCATCGGGGAAAAATCCAGGACCGGATGCTCATTGGGATAATTCCAGATCTTTATCGGCAACAAAGCCGTGCCGGAATTGGTGAGATGAATGGTCGTCGAATACGTGAAAGTGCCGCCCCGCATATAGATGGTGTCACCCGGCCCGACCAAGGCGACGGCGGTGGTGAGGTTGGAGAACGGTGCGTCGATCGCGCCCGAATTGAGATCACTGCCGTTCGGGGCAATATAATACGTCGCGGCGTTCAGGCACGCCGTGGGAAGCAGAAAAACCGCGGTGCGCCATCGCCAAGATCCGCCCATTTACCCCGCCTCACCGTAAGAAGCCTATCCGGTGGCATGGTAACCGTCGGTTACCATGAGTCAATCCTAACCAGCGCCGCGAACGTTAAATTGCAGAGCTTGTCGTCACTATGCAAAAACATGCTACGTTGTGTGAAAAACACGCACTCGCACTAGACAGCGTGGTCGAACACTGCGTCGTTACTGATTTTCCACGGTAGCATCGCGGCTGGGAACAGGTCATGCCTCGGTAACGGAGGCTGATCCACCTCACCGGCAGTATCACCGAAGAACCGGTTGATTTCCGTGATCCTGACAGCTGGCAAGCACGCGACTAGAGCCTTTAGATCATCAAATGGATTGGCGGAGGGAGACCCTTCTGCGCCCTTTTTGCCAATTGGTGCTCCGGGCCATAAGGGTGGTTCCGACCCCTTGGGTAAACGACCCCCGCACCCTCTCGGAAACCCTTGAAAAATACCGCCTGCAGGCGAATTTGAGCCAAACTGCATTGGCTGCCAAGCTCGGAGTGACCCTGAGTGCCGCCGTAAGATGGGAACGCGGTAGGGCGACACCAAACAGACAGTCATGGTCAGTTCTACAATCCTTGCTGGCCGGTCCTTGATCCTCGAGTACAGGTCGGATTTACCCTAAGATTGGGCCGGACATAGCCGGAAGCGATCGCGCCGCTATCACTCCGTCAGTCGCCATTCCCGCCTGCCGGCAAGACGGAGATTTCAGCCGCACTCGTCCAGCCGTTCGCATTGATTTCCCGCAAGGCCGTGAAGCGGAAAAACCGGGCGTTTACCGGAGCAAAGGAAACTTCCTGGAGAGACGGGTTGTTCCGAATATTGGCGAACCTGCCCGATGCAACGTTGGTCGTCCAGTTGGCTCCATCCGTGCTCGTTTCAAAGCGGTAACTCTCGACGGTGCCGTTGGGGTATCCGTCTTGCCGCGGGAGATAGGTAAACCCGGCAATCCGGTGTGATGTGCCCATGTCAACCGTGATGTAATGCGGCAATGTCAGATCGGCATTCCAACGGGTATGCCAGAAGGTGGAGGAGTTGTTGTCAATCGCATTGGCTGCGGCGTTGTCACCTCCGGTAATTTCCTGGCTGTCCACGCCGACAACCTTCCAGCCAATCGGCAACAAGCCGGCGAAAGACTTGGAAGCCAGCAGGCCGAGCTGTCCGCCCGGCAACAGGCATGCCGCCTGCACGGTGCCGCTCAACGGCATCGCGAGGGGCGAACTGTAAACAGCCGAGTTGGTCGTCGGCGCGGTCCCATCCGTCGTGAAAACCATCCGGCAACCGGCAGAGTTGTTGAGTGTCACCAAACTGTTGGTGTCGCGATCCGATATGGTGGGAGGCAAAGCGGCCGCCGATTGCTTGAAGAGTCCGATTTCCGCCAGCGTCGGTTCCAACCGTGAGCCGGTGATGCGAATGCGCACCTGACTGGTGGTCGCAGGCGATTTCAGCCGTATGAGCCGACGATGTCCGACGGTCGTGAGTTCGTCTGAGGGAACTGTTTTTGTCGTGACCCACGCCGCGCCGTTCCCCGTTTCAATGGCAAAGGATTCGATTCTTTGGCCACGATGATCTACCGCTTCCTGCAACGAGACGACGTCAAAGGTGACGGCCGTTGGAAGTGTCAAGGTCACCGTGCCGTTGGTATGTCCCGACGCGGCTTCCCACCAGGTGTCGAGGTTTCCGTCCAACGCCAGTGATGGGCTGTGGGCCGTGTTGGAACTGTCGGCAGTAAGCTTGCCGCCGGAGGCGAGGTTGGTGGCGAAAGTGTCGTTGACCACCTTCGCCATCCGGCTCAAAGCCAGGACTTGGTCGTCTGGGATCAAGCCGCGCGTGTCCGGTGAAAGGTTCAAGATGAGATTTCCGTTGCGGCCGATGGACGAGTAATAAATATCCACCAACTGCGAAACGCTTCGGGGTTGTTTCTTGGACGCCCAAAACCATTGGCCGTTGGCGAGAATGGTGACGTTCACTTCCGCCGGATACCACCAGAGATGCGAACCGGGCGTAAGTTTGTCGCGACCGCCGAGATTCCAATCCTGCAAGTCGGGCCATCGGCACTCCTCGGGCAACATCGGCAAAGGAACGACGCTCCATTCCGTGGTGCGGCCCACGCCGCCTTCATTGCCCACCCACCGCACGTCCGGCCCTTTGCCCATGATGACCGCTCCGGGTTGCAGACGACGGATCAAATCATACCATGCCGCGTAATTGTAAGTTTCACGCACGCTCGGATCGGGATTCGCGCCGTCGAACCAGACTTCCGCGATCAGCCCGTATTCTGTCAGCAACTCGTAAAGCTGGTTCAGGAAGTAACGGTTGTAGTCGTCAACCACAAAGGTGTAATTTGTGTAACCTGGCGTCGGCGCGCGACCTTTGGCGGGATCGCTCTGGAAGCTCGCTGGATCGGTCGGGATGACCGAGAGAACATTGCTGCTGCCGTTGCCGTAATAACCGCCTGGATTTTTCGGATTTGTCCGCAACTGATAAAGGTCCGCCGGCGAAAGATAAACGGCCAGCTTGAGGCCGTGGGCACGCGCGGCATTGGCCACTTCCCGCACCTCGTCGCCCTTGCCGTCACGCCACGGACTGGCCGCGACCGAATGCGGCGTGTAGCGCGTGGGCCAATAGCAAAATCCATCGTGATGCTTGCAGACCAGCACGATCATCTTGCCGCCGAAATATTGCATCGTGTCGAGCCATTGGTTGGCGTCCAGTTGCGTGGGATTGAAAATCGAAGGTTCTTCGCGACCGCTGCCCCACTCGACGCCGTTGAAGGTGTTCACGCCGAAGTGGAGGAAGAACGTCCGCTCCAGCCGCATCCAGTCCGTCTGATTGGCGCGCGGCAGAACCTTCGCCGCCTTTTCGGCGATGACGGCGTCGGAATCACCGTTGGAAATCACCTGCATCGTGGCATACGGGATCGGCGCAGGCGTGGCGGCGCCGGTGTCCGCGAGCGCTTGCCCA
>Ga0265338_10005791_pt1 | contig 15964 bp, 21 predicted proteins | sample 42126metaG_FD_193579 | JGI IMG/M metagenome (GOLD analysis project Ga0265338, IMG submission 193579) | Rhizosphere microbial communities from Carex aquatilis grown in University of Washington, Seatle, WA, United States - 4-21-26 metaG | ecosystem: Host-associated > Plants > Roots > Rhizosphere... | reverse complement strand
CAGGTCGATAGGATCCGCGCGTGGGCGGCCGAGCAGGACAAGGTCGTCGTCGAGCGGCAGCGAGCCGAGCTCGAGACAGCCGGTCGATCCGGCGACCCGTTCAGGGTCGCGCTGGCCGAGCAGGGTCTGCCGTACTACGGCGCGATCGGCGGCGAGCTGACCTACAGCTTCACCCCGACCGGCCTCGGCGTCGTCGAAGTTGTCACGCACGGCGGCACGAAAGAGAAGCTAGACGTTACCGACTACGACTGCTGGTGAGGAGCGAGAGATGACTCTGCTACAAATGATCGGCTGCGGCATGATATGGTGCCTGCTCGTGAGCGGCTTAGCCGTGCTCTTGTACGTCGAGCCCTACGGTAGGTATCACAAGGAACCGTTTGTAGAGGCTTACCCGAAGGCGTGGAGGCGCGCGGCCTGCTACGTCACGACAGGTATTCTTGTCATCGGGTTGTTCATCTTTGCCGCCGCCCTGGCGGTCGGCGGCATCCACGACTAAGGAGAAAGCTATGCGAAGGACCATCGAGATAAGAGCCGCCGAGGGCGGCGCCGACGCGCAGGTGTTCGTCGGGGAGCTGGCGAGGGCCTACGGGCTGATGGCCGAGAGGCTCGGCTGAAGGCATCGCGTCGTATCGGAGAGGCCCAGCGACGCGGGCTACTTTGAGGTAGACATCGAGGTCGAGGGAGACACGGATGGGCTCGTGGCCGAGAACGGTGGTCATAGGTTACAGCGTGTTCCTCCCACTGAGAGGCGCGGTAGAGTCCACACTTCGACAGTCACCGTCGCCGTCATCGATGCAGATGATGCTGCTGCCGGGCGCGACGTTCGTGACTCCGACCTCGTGGTCTCTTGGTTTTCTGGATCTGGAGCCGGCGGGCAGCACAGGAACAAGCACCAGAACTGCTGCCGCGTCACGCACGTTCCTACCGGAGTTACTAGAGCTGCCCAGGGCAGGGAACGATCAAAGAACCTGAGGGAAGCGACGGAGTCGGTCAGGCTGGCTATAGCTCTGATCAGAGATACGGAACAAACGGACCGAGTCTCTGTGACCAGGCGGCACGCGGTCGGCTCCGGCATGCGGGGCGACAAGACGACGACGATCAGGTTCCAGGCCGACGAGGCCAAGTGCCACGCGACCGGGAAGACGATCAAGGCGTCGAGGTACATGAAGGGATACATGAATGAGCTCTGGTGACACGATGACGAGCAACCGAAGCGTCGTTGGACACTTCGACAAGCTCAAGGCGGCCGTCGACGCTCGGTTCCAGCTGATGGCCACGCACGACCTGTTCAGGGTCGACGTCGACCGCGACGCGCTGTGGGACTGCTACCTCGCGTCGTTCCCGCCGGGCACGAACCCGATCTTTCAGGAGCGGACGGTGCACGACTGCACCTGCTGCCGGCACTACGTCAAGACGATCGGCGGGGTGGTGGCGATCGACGACAAGGGCGAGTTGATGACCGTCTGGGACGTCGACGTCCCGGAGTACCAGCCGGTGGCCGACGCCCTGGCCGCGCTCGTCAGGTCCAAGCCGATCGACAACTTGTTCCTCCACACCGAGGCGACGATCGGCACCGACTCCAGCCTCTCGCACGGCGACGACGGCAAGGTGAAGAGGTGGTACCACTTTTTCAGCCGCATCCCGAGGCGCAACAGGGACTCCTTCGTCTGCACCGGAGCCGAGGTCGGCCCGAAGCAGTCCCAAGCGAGGGCCGACTTCGACGTCTTCAAGCGCGGCCTGACCGAGCTGACCCGCGAGGCGATCGACACGGTCGTCGAGCTGATCGAGCAGGGGTCCCTCTACCGCGGCGAAGAGCACCTCAAGCTGGTCAGGGAGTTCTCGAAGGAGAAGGCGAAGTTCGACAAGCAGAGGGGCGACAGGGACACCTACGTCTGGTCCAGGTTGTCTGAGACCGGCGGCGCGCTCGCCAGGGCGCGCAACACGGCGATCGGCACCCTGCTGATCGACCTGAGCGAGGGCGTCGAGATCGACGTCGCCGTGAAGAAGTACGAGCGCGTCGTGGCCCCGCTGAACTACAAGCGCACGAGCGCGCTGGTCACGCAGAAGATGATCGAGGAGGCGAGGGCCAAGGTGGCCGAGCTCGGCCTGACCCTCGCGCTCGAGAGGCGGTACGCCGTCGCTGAGGACGTCAGGGTCGGCGACGTCATCTTCGCTGACCGCGACGCGCGGAAGAAGATGCAGGGCGACGCTTTCTCGGACCTGCCGACGAAGCCGCGCTCCGCCAAGAGCTTCGACCAGGTCGAGACGATCTCGGTTGAGAAGTTCCTCGCCGACGTCGTGCCGAAGGCTGAGACGCTGGAGGTGATGTTCGAGAACAAGCACGCCGGCAACCTCGTCAGCCTCGTCGCGCCGGTCCACGCCGACGCGCCGACGATGTTCAAGTGGCCGAACGGGTTCAGCTGGTCCTACCGCGGCGACGTCGCGGACTCGATCAAGGAGCGAGTGAAGAGGGCCGGCGGGAACGTCACCGGCGACGTCTGCTGCAGGCTGTCGTGGAGCAACTTCGACGACCTCGACCTCCACATGGGGGAGCCGGGCGGCGACCACATCTACTTCGGCACGCGCGGGCGGCTGTCGCAGTGCGGCGGCAAGCTCGACGTGGACATGAACGCCGGCGACGGCAGGACCAGAGAGCCGGTGGAGAACATCTTCTACGAGCACCGACGCACGATGCGGAACGGGACGTACAAGCTCCACGTGCATCAGTGGTGCCAGCGCGAGTCGGAGAACTTCGGCTTCGAAGTCGAGATCGACGCGATGGGCGAGACCACGACGCTGTCGTACCCCAAAGTGGTGCGCGGCAACGTCCGCGTCGCGGAGATCATCGTGTCGCCCGACGGCGTGACGGTCAAGCCCCTGCTGGACGCGTCCAACGCGACGCGCACGGCGTGGGGCATCGAGATGAACAAGTTCCACCGCGTGAGCATGCTGCTCAACTCGCCCAACTACTGGAGTCCTGGCGAGGGCGTCGGCAACAGGCACCTGATGTTCATGATCGACGGGTGCGTGAGCGACGAGCCGGCGCGGGGGTTCTACAACGAGTTCCTGAGGGAGGACCTCTCCCCCCACAGGAAGGTGCTCGAGCTGGTCGGCGCGAGGACCAAGGTCGCGGAGACGCCTCACCAGCTCAGCGGCCTGGGGTTCTCCAGCACCGTGAGGAGGGAGGTGCTGGTGAGGGTCACCGGCGCCTTCAACAGGGTCGTCAAGGTGGCGTTCTAACTGGAAGAAAGGAAAGTGTAATGAGTGAGATGTTTGAAGCTGCGGCGCGGATAAAGCTCCGCTTCGCGAGCACCGGGTCTGCGCAGAAGTACAGCGCCGAGGACCTGTGGGACCTCCCGCTGACGTCGGCGAAGGGCGTGAGCCTTGACTCCTTGGAGCGCGAGGCGCGCAGGGCCATCAAGAACACCGATGAGTCCTACGTCACCAAGGCCAGCAAGCCGGACGCGCAGCTCCAGTTGAGGGTGGACATCCTCCGGCACGTCATCGACGTCACCGTCGCCGAGCGCGACGCGGCGAGGGCGGCCGAGGACAAGCGGGCGCAGAAGAAGCGCGTCATGGAGCTGATCGCCGAGAAGCAGGACGAGACGCTCAAGGGCAAGTCGCTCGAGGAGCTCAAGGCGCTCGTTGACAGCATGTAAGCTATCGGAGGGACGCCTCCGTAGCGGCCCGGCGGACATGCGCGAGCGGTGGTGACGACCGGATGGTCACCCAACCACGCGCGCCCCTGAGTCGTCGGGCCGCGGCCCTGGGATGAGAAGCCATGACAAACAGGTGGTCGTTCGAGTACCTGGCTGCCCAGGAGTACCACAAGCTGAAGCGACGAAGTGGTGACAGGGAGTGGCACGAGCTTTCCCCGTTCGAGCAGAATCGAATGAAGCTCGAGGCGCTGGCGTGCCCGGAGGCCGTCGCGAAAGTAGACACGAGGTTAGTCAGGAAGGGTGTCAGAGAGGCCGATCGTAGCGCTTTGCTAAAGCGCCGTGGGGCGAAAGCTCCACCGAGGGTTCGAATCCCTCCCCTTCCGCCAACATAAGCGCGCGTGGCGAAACAGGTAGACGCGACCGACTTAAACCCGGTCGGCTTCGGCCGTGGGGGTTCGATTCCCTCCGCGCGCACCAACTTAGGGCTGAAGAAGTGCTGAAGTCGAACCGAAAAACCAGGGAGATCCTCGGCGCCGTGTTTCCCAAGAGGGGAGAACACAGGAGGCGCAACTGGCTACCCACGAGCTCCATCAGCTCGTACGGCCTGTGCTACGAGCTCCGCTGGGGTAACTTAGGGCTCAATCCGTCGCGCGGGGAGTACAAGCCCCGCGGCGGCGGCAGGAGCAAGAGGATCACGCCATGACGAACAGGATGATCATCGTTACCGCCATCGGCGTGCTGATCGAAACGGAGCACGACGGTCCCCTCGATCTCAAAACGCTCCAGGATAAAGTCGGCGGGCATATCGAGACCGTGCCGTACCTGACCGAGTACGATGGCGAACGGTGCGTCGCGTACTGCAACGAGTACGGCAAAGTGAACGGGCTTGCGTTCAACCCAGCCGCGACGGACCTCTGGCACAAGGTTACCGGGTACACGCAAGACGTGCTGCTCGGGGACGTTGTTATCCTCGTCGGGGACGATAAGTTCCTCGGCAGGACAGAAGACTAAGCCGCTTTAGCTCAATGGTAGAGCACTGGGTTGTGGACCCGGGTACCTCGGTTCAATTCCGGGAGGCGGTACCAACAACGCGCACGTGGCGAAACGGCAGACGCGCTACGCTTAGGACGTAGTGACTTAGGTCATGGGGGTTCAAGTCCCTCCGTGTGCACCAAACAAGGAGAGGTGTCTGAGCGGCTTAAGGTGCCGGTCCCGAAAACCGGTGTAGGTTTGTAGCCTACCGTGGGTTCAAATCCCACTCTCTCCGCCACACTGAGGCGAATGAAGCCGGCGAGGTCCGGTCGCCGCTTGGAAAGCGGTTGGTACCCGCGAGGGTATGGGAGGCGGGATCTCCGTTCGCCGCCACAGTCGTCGAAAAAAGTGTTGACACGGGTCACCACCCGGTGATATGATCAATCACCGACTATCGACAGGAGTGGGATTACCATGAGGCTGACGAACAACGACAGGACAAGCGTCCTCCAGCGCGCGCTGGACCACGCCTTCCTCGAGAGGAAGAACAAGCTCAAGAAGGACGAGGACGCTCTCGCTAGGTCCGCGTACGAGAAGCTCTTCCCGAAAAAGACGCGCGACGCGCTGGCGGCGCTCCCCAGCGTCTGGCTGCGCCAGGACAACTGCCTTATGTTCTCGTTCAGGGGACTGCACGCCCAGCTGTGCTTGATTGAATCTCATACGCTACCGATACCGTACGACTCGCGCAGGCTCGGCGAGGTCTCCGATGAGGCGACACACGCGGCGTTCCTGAAGCTGCAGGGAGAGTTAGGGGACTACAACAGGGCTTACAAAGAGGCCAAGAGCGGCATCTGGGAGATGCTCCTCCGTTTCGGTACGCTCAAGACCCTCCGAGAGGGGTGGCCCGACGGCGCCAAGTTCTACGACCACCTGAAGCCGCGCGAGGACGCCCTGGTTCCCGCGCTGCAGGTCTCCAAGATCAACGAGATGCTCGGCCTCAAAGTCGGAGGCAAGTAGCTCGTGTAAATAACAAGCTTATCGGTGTAGCTTAATGGTAAAGCAGCGGCCTCCAAACCCGCCAATCGGGGTTCGATTCCTCGCACCGGTGCCATCTTCTAAGTTGCTGGAAGGGTGTTAGAGCGGTTTATCATCCCCGTCTTGAAAACGGGGCTGGGCAAGAGTCCAGCGTGGGTTCGAATCCCACCCCTTCCGCCACTCCAGGGACCATCGACTCTAATGGCAGGAGCACTGACTTTCACTCAGAGAACACGGGTTCGATTCCCGTTGGTCCCCCCAACACTCGAGGCGCGCGATGTTCATGATCGTCTTTAACACGTGGTACGGCTACGCCAGGGTGTACGGCTTCGCGACCGAGGAGGAGGCGAAGCGGCACGTGGCGCAGGTTCGCCAGGAGGGAGAGAGCTTCTCCGTGCAGAGAAACAGCGAGAAATCCAACTGAGCACGTGCCTGACGTTCCTCGTCAACGGCCCGGACGGCTACAGGATGTACGACGTCGACGGCGACGTCGTCGAGGAGTCGTTCAAGCCGATGGTGGAGCTGAATGAGCACCAGGTCGGGATATACGAGCGCACGGACCTCACCGGCGACCCGGAATACCCGGCTCTGGAGGGCTGCTGCTTCGCTTACGAGTTCAAGGTCCGCGTGTTCGTCGAGAGGAGGTTCGATGAGCGGGACCACATGGTCCTCTTCGACTACCTGGAGAGCTTCTACGAGCACGAAAGGCAGCAGGGCGAGGACGACGAGGAGTTCACATAGGCCGGTTTAACTCAGTGGTAGAGTGCTTCTTTTACACAGAAGACGTCGGGAGTTCGAACCTCTCAACCGGCACCAACAACGTAGGCCAGTAGCTCAGTGGTAGAGCGGGCGCCCGATGAGCGTTAGACTTGGGGTTCGATTCCCCTCTGGCCCACCAGTTCGCGAGGAATAGCGATGAGCCCGCTGTCGTTGTTTTTTACGTTCGTGGCGTGCGTGCTCGTCATCACAGCCGCGGTGCCCCCATACGACCCGGTGCGCATGGAAGCGTTGCTGATTGGGATGGCAGCGGCGTGTGCTATGCTGGCGTGGGTCTACAGGTGAGGATCTGACGTGAAGAGAGTAGTCACCGGCAAGATCGTAGTCGAGGTCAGGTCGGAGCGAGAGTGCGTCTTCGCCGACTCGGACCTCCTGCACGAGCACGCGCGAGCCATCGAGAGGGAGGTGCGCGCGGCGGTGGAGAAGCTGCACCGGCTGATTCCCGACGCCAAGGTGTCGGTCTATGTCCCGTCCTACGGGATAGACCCCATCGCCGACTGACGATAAATACCGCCAGGAACAAACCTGGAGGTTAACATGCTAACGAACAAGTGGGTGATGCTAATCCTCGGCGGCCTCGGCGCCGTCGTCGGCTTCCTGATCACCCAGGACTGGAAGACCATCGACCCCGCCGACGCGGGATACATCGTGCTGGCGCTCGGCGTCATCCACACGGTGCTTGCTGGCCTGATGCCGCCGAACAACCAGCAAGTTATCACAAAGACGAGCGGCACTTTCTTCACACACACTTAAGGATGTAACATGCGAGAAGGTATCATGTACGGCAAGATCGGCGTGGTCGCGCTCCTGGCGGGCGCGGTCGGTCTGGCCGGCTGCGGCACGATCCAGAGCGTCATCAACGGGGACACCAGCCTCACGACGCTCGAGACGCAGGTCCAGGCCGACGCGGCTAACCTGTGCGGGTTCCTCCCGCTGGCGGAGGACATCGCTCAGATCATCAAGGAGAACGACCCCGCGCTGCAGACGCCCACCTCGATCGCCAACCTGATCTGTCAGGCCGTCACGTCGGCGCCGACGACAAAGGGCAAGTTCAAGCTGCTGGCGCCGGGCGGCAACCCCGTGATCCTGGTGAACGGCTTGCCGTTCGTGGTCCACGGCACGGAAACCAAGTAAAGATGGACGACTCCTGGTTCCTATGGGGCTTGATCGGCGTCGCGGTGCTCTACGCGGCGTGGCTAGCCCTCGATAGGTTCCGGGAGGCGACCACCGGACACCACGGTGGCGCGGCCGTCCTCAGGACGGCCGCGCCATCGGCGATCATCACCGGCTACGAGGACGACGGCACGCGAGTCGTGATCGAGCTCAATCAGAGCTCGGGCGTGGTCTCCTGCGTCATCTCGATCTGGAACCCCGGTAACACCGGTGCCTCCCCCGACAGCTCGACGAACCTGACGCTCACGAACTGCCAAGCCTCGCTGGACTGCGAGAGGGTCAGGGCCGACTCGTCGTACTGGTTCCTGAGGCCGCACCTCGACGTCACCGCGTCGAAGACCCAGTTCGTCGTCGTCATAACCGGCGCGGCCAACCAGAGCGGCACGAGGGTGCTGCACACGACCGAAGCGACCAACGACAGGTTCGTCGCGTTTGTTAGATCATGCGGACTGCCGACGATCCAGTAAGGGGGACCACGAGCTGACGAACTTCATCGAGCACCCGACGCACGGTCGCCTCTACATGGGCAGGCGCAAGCCGGCGAGGCGACACAGGTCGCTCTCGCTGATCAACTACCTCACTAGGCAGTACGCGCCCCCGCCGGTCAGCAGGGACTGGACGCCGGCCGCCTCCGTGTCGTGGAAGAGGATGTACGCCAACGACCAGGTCGGCGACTGCATCGTGGCGGGCGGGGCCCACTGGGAGGGAGTAATAACCGGGAACGCGCGCGGCACGCCGAAGCAGTTCACCGACGACAGGATCATCGACGAGTACTCCACCCTGTTCGGCTACGTCAGGGGCGACGAGAAGACCGACAACGGCGGGGAGATAAGCGACGCCCTCAACTACTGGGAGGCGCACGGCCTGATCGGCGGCACGAAGATCGCCTCCTGGGTCAGGGTCAACCCCAAGGACCGGGTCGAGATCAAGGCGGCGATCAACGAGTTCGGCGGGCTGATGGCTGGCATGAGCCTCCCCGACGCCTGGGTAAAGAGCGAGGACGGCCTGAGGGACGGCGGAGTCTGGGACGTCGCCGGCGCACCGGACGAGAACAACGGGCACTGCGTGGTGTTCGCCGGCTTCAACGACAAGCTGGCGACCCTGACGTGGGGAATGAACATATGGACGACGTTCGAAGCGATCGAGGCCTACTGCGACGAGCTGTACGCGATGGTCAGCCAGGACTGGCTGGATGACGCGAGGCACCTGTCGCCCCCGGGGCTGGACTGGACGCAGCTGAGGGCGGACATCCAAGCGTACAGCTGATCGGCTCTCAGGAGCTGATCGAGAGAGGCGACTGATTGTCGCGTAAGCGCTGATGTACGGGGATTGCGCCGAGCGCTCTATGAGGTCGCCCCCTCTCTAGTCAATCGGAGTAGAATATGGTTGCTGTAAACGCATGGGGGCGCAGGATGTGCAGGGACTGCGCCCACTGGCGCGGCGACCTGTCGTTCTGGGGCGACTGCCTCTGCCCCGAGTACCAGTTCAAGTGGGTGCCGTACACGCAGCTGCCGCCCGAACGGAAGGAGCGCGGGCTAACGCTCCAGCAGCTCAACGACTCGATCAGGGTCGACCCGGTGCCGTTCACGAGCGGCGGCTACGGCTGCCCGCACTGGGCCGATAGGAAAGACACGCTGGCGTAGCTCAATGGTAGAGCTCCTCGTTGCCAACGAGAGGACGAGGGTTCGATTCCCTCCGCTCGCTCCAACTAAGTCCCCATGGGCAAATTGGTAAAGTCGCTGCGTTCAGGTCGCAGAGTTCTCCCGGTTCGAGTCCGGGTGGGGACACCATCAACAGCGGAGTGGCGAAACAGTAGACGCGCCAGGAATCTGGTGTGGGATTAGGTTATTGCGCAGTAACCCCCGCGTGTAGGTGTCGAGTCCTACCTCCGCTACCAGGAGTTAGACATGGAAGAGAAAGTTAAGGAGCTGGTCTCGACGTACGACGAGTACGTCGAGCTGCTCGTTGAGACAGAGAAGCTCATGTTGGGGCTGTACTACTCGCACGGCTGCGTTGTCCCAGAGCACATGGTGCGGAGGGGACACGAGCTGCGCGTGAGGATCAAGGAGCTGAAGAAAGAAGTGCTGTAAGCGCGCGTGAAGGGAAGAGGTATACCTAGTCGTCTCAAAAACGACTGTCTGTCGGTTCGAAGCCGACCGCGCGCACCATCTTTAACATGTGAAGGAGCAAAACCGTGCAGAAGACTGAAGTAGCGATAATCACAGACCACTCGGCCTCGATGAGGCATCTGACGAGGAAAGCGATGGAGGACTACAACTCCTCCATCGAGAGCATCAGGAAGAGCTCGTCCGACCAGGACGTCAGGGTGTCGCACGTGATGTGCGGCGTGGACGACGGCAAAGTCTCGGCGAGGGCGATCGTCAATGTCGACTACAGGGACGCCCCGCTGTCGCTGGTGCCGAACATCGCTAAGTACGACGCGGATGGCAGGTCGACGCCGCTCTTCGACTCGATCGGCGACGCGATCGCCTGCCTCAACAGGGACAAGCCGGACGTCGCGTTCCTGGTCATGGTCATAACTGACGGGCAAGAGAACTCGTCGCAGGGCTGGAACGCCAGGTCGATCGCGGCCGAGATAAAGCGCCTGCAGAACACCGACAAGTGGACGTTCGTGTTCAGGGTCCCGCGCGGCGAGAGGCGCGTGCTGGAGGACATGGGCATCCCGCCCGGCAACATCGTCGAGTGGGAGCAGAGCGAGCGCGGCTACGAGGAGGTCACCAGGAGGACCACCGGCGCGCTGGACACCTACTTCATCGGGCGCAGCAGGGGCGTCACCAGCAGCGGGGCGTTCTTCGCCAACGTCGACGACGTCTCGAAGCGCGACATGAGGGCGAAGCTCGTCGAGGCCGACGACCTCTCGGAGTTCGTCGTGCCGCTCGACAGCGACGGCGTCAGGATCGACGAGTTCTGTCGGGGCAGGAACGGCCCGGGCCAGTACGTCCCCGGCAGGGCGCTGTACCAGCTCACGAAGACCGAGAGCGACGTGCAGGACTACAAGCTGATCTGCATCCGCGACAGGGCGAACGGCAAGAAGTACGCCGGCGCCGCGGCGAGGAAGCTCCTCGGCCTGCCGGAGAGGGGCACGATCAAGCTGGCGCCCGGCAAGATGGGCAACTACGAGCTCTTCGTCCAGTCGACCTCGGTCAACAGGAAGCTGAAGGGCGGCACGAGGCTCCTCTACAAGGAGTAACTACGCGGGCCCGCGTGGGCAAAATGGTAAAGTCGCCGGCCTGAGGGGCCGGAGCATCCGGGTTCGAGTCCCGGCGCGGGCACCACACCATCGTTGACAACCCAGCCGCCAGTGATATATGATCAGTATCACTGGGCGGAGGGTACGATGGTTGACAGGAAGAAGTACTGGGTCGACTACGTCGTCAGGATAGACGACGCCTCGAGCATCGACCACGGGTTCCTCTCCGACAAGAGGACGTCGTTTAAGTCTCTCGCCTCGGCAAAGCGCTTCATCGACGCCGCGCGTCGCGACGCGCGCTTCGTCGGTCGGCCAGTCATTACAGCTGGGGATTAGGTTAACGGTAGACCGCTGGGTCTTGGCCCCAGTAGTCTCGGTTCGAATACGAGATCCCCATCCAGCGACTTATAAATATCGCGAGGAGGAACGACGATGAATACTATCTCCGGTTTCATCATGGTGCCCGAGGCTCTCCTGCAGGAGACGCTGGACCAGGGCAAGGCGGAGGAAGTCATCAACGTCAAGAGGGTGCTCGAGATAGGCGAGAAGTACAAGAGCGCGGAGATGCACCCGCTCTACCTCTTCGACCAGAGGACCTACGACATCAGGGTCGTGACCGAGGAGACGTTCGGCAAGCGGCTGCACTGAGGGGGAGCAAGGGATGGCGTACCTGGAGCGAGCGCAGCGATACACGGCTGACGGCATGGTCGCGTACATCCTCAACCTCCCTAAGACGGGGTTCAAGGCAAACCCGTCGAGCGGCGTCGTCTGGAACCCCGTCGGCGTAGTCATGCACAACACGGCCGGCCCCGACCTCAAGCAGTGGGCGGCCTACTCCCAGGCCCAGCGCGAGCACTGGGGAGACAACCTCAACGCGTACTACAGGGGCATGGGCTGGCACAGCGGCCCGCACTTCGCCGCGACCCCCGAGGCCTGGTCGTACGTCCTCTGCGACCCGATGGCCGACGGGATCCACGACTCGTGTCGCAACAAGAACTACTTCGGCGTCGAGACGATGGGCGACTTCGCCGTCGGCAAGGACGACGTCGAGAGCCCGGCCGCCAGGCAGAGCATCGGCTCGGCGATCAACATCATCGCCGCCCTCTGCGTGCGCTTCAGCTTCGATCCCGACAAGGCGATAGACTTCCACCGCAACTGCAGGAGGGACGGACACCCGTGCCCCGGCGCGCAGGTGACCGACCAGTTCGTGTTGGGCGCGGTGAAGCGGAGGATCGTCGAGATCACCAAGCAGCCGGCGCCGGTCAACCTCGGGCCCCTGCACCAGACCACGCTCCCTCCGGCCGCGACGCCCCTCGCGCCGATGATCATCCTCCCCGAGTGGCCGCTCGAGCCGGACCCGTTCTTCGGCCTGGCCGGGCGCTCGATCAACAAGTGGCTCAGCTTCGGCGTCTCGATGCCGTTCGCGCTGGCGATGACCGCGCAGGCCGAGGCCGAGTCCTCGTTCAGGGTGGCCGTCGTCGGCGACAAGGGCACCGCGTTCGGCGTGTTCCAGTTCCACGGAGACAGGTGCGCCGTGATACTGAAGAACACCGGCGTCGACGTCACCAAGGGCCCGCCGATCGAGAAGCAGATTGAGGCGGCGTGGTGGGAGCTGAACAACGTCGAGACAGTGGCGCTGAAGAACATCTCCGCCGCTAAGACGGCTAACGACGCCGCGATCGCGGCCTGCGTCTACTACGAGCGCGCCGGCGCCTCGATGGCCGCGCAGAGGCGCGGGGCGATGGCCGAGCGATGGGCCGACTACGTCCAGAGTCACCCGGACTTCCTCAAGAGCAACCCTCCCCAGGGTTGACACCCCGACACACAGGTATTACAATGCACGATAACACCTGGCTGATCTGGCTGGTGTTTGCGATCGTGCTCGTGCTCTTCGTCATGGGGATAAGGTCTAAGTGAGGTTCTACACCAGCGTCTGGCTCAAGTACGACACCCTCTACGTCAGGGGGTACGACGAGGGCCGAAGGTTCCAGGACAAGATAGAGTACGCCCCGTACCTGTTCGAGCAGCACCCGGACGGCGACTACAGGACGATCCGCGACGAGCCGGTCAGGAAGATCAAGTTCAGCTCCGTCAAGAGGGCCAGGGACTACCTGAAGCTGCACGAGGGCGTCGAGAACAAGACGATCTACGGCCTGACGAACTTCACCTACCTCTACGTCTTCGACGCGTTCCCCGGCAAGATCGAGTACGACTCCGACCTGATCAGGGTCGCGACGCTCGACATCGAGGTAGCGGCGGACAGGGGCTTCCCAGACATCAAGCTGGCCGACAAGGAGGTCACGGCGATCACGATCCGCACCGGCGGGAAGTCGGTCGTGCTGGGCTGCGGGGTCTACAGGGAGAAGTCGGACGACGTCACCTACGTCTTCTGCAGGGACGAGGCCGAGCTGCTCGAGAACTTCATCGCCTGCTGGCGGCACATGGACCCCGACGTCGTTACCGGCTGGAACGTCGAGTTCTTCGACGTCCCGTACATCGTCAACAGGATCGCGAGGGTCCTCGGCGGGGACCGCGTCCCCGAGCTCTCCCCGTGGGGACAGATGGAGGAGCGGGAGGTCGATAGCCGGGGTTCGAAGGTCCAGACCTACGTCCCGGCCGGCGTAACGATCCTCGACTACATGAAGCTGTACAAGAAGTTCACGCACAAGAACCAGGAGTCCTACTCGCTCAACAACATCGCGAGCGTCGAGTTAGACGAGCGGAAGCTGGACTACTCGGAGTACACCTCGCTCCAGGACCTGTATAAGCAGGACTACGAGAGGTTCATCGACTACAACATCAACGACGTGCTGCTGGTCGACAAGCTGGAGGAGAAGCTCGGCTTCATCGAGCTGGTGTTCAGCCTGGCCTACGACTGCAAGGTCTGCTACGCCGACACGCTGGGCACGGTCAGGATGTGGGACATGCTGATCCACGACCACCTGATGAGCAAGGGCGTGGTCGTCCCGCCGATCAAGGAGGACCACGAGTACTTCGACCTGGTCGGCGGGTACGTGAAGGAGGCCAAAGTCGGCCGGCACTCCTGGGTCGTGTCGTTCGACCTGAACTCGTCCTACATGCACCAGGTGATGCAGTACAACATCTCGCCGGACACGTTCGTCGGCAAGCTGGGCGACAGGATCCTGATTGATCAGATCCTGGACGGCACGGCGATGACACCCGAGCTCAGGAAGCACCTGGTGGACAACAACCTGTCGATGACCGCCAACGGCTGCGTGTTCACGAAGGACAAGCGAGGCTTCCTCCCCGAGATCGCCGAGCAGATCTATAACGACAGGCTCGTCTACAAGAGGAGGTACCTCGAGCTCAAGGACGAGTACAAGAGGACGAAGAACCCAAAAACAAAGAAGCTTATGGAGAAGTTCAAGCACCTGCAGGACGCCAAGAAGGTGCAGATGAACTCCGGCTACGGCGCGATCGCCAACAAGTACTTCAGGTGGTACAACAGCCAGCACGCCGAGGCGATAACGTCGTCCGGCCAGCTAGCGATCAGGTGGATCGCCGATCGCATGAACCACTTTATGAACGGGAAGCTCGGGACCTCCGGCGTCGACTACATCCTCGCGTCGGACACCGACTCGATCTACGTCGACATGAGAGGGGTCACCGATCGCCTGGCTGACCACGACGTGGACTTGGTCGACGCGATATACCAGTTCTGCCAGAGCATGGTCGAGCCGATGATCGAGCAGTCCTACGAGGACCTCGCGTCGATGATGAACGCCTACCAGCAGAAGATGTTCATGAAGATGGAGAAGATCTGTCGCACAGGCATCTGGAAGGCCAGCAAGAACTACGTGCTCTACGTCGAGCAGTCGGAGACCGTCAGGTACCCCGAGCCCGAGGTGGAGATCACAGGCATCGAAGCCGTCAGGTCGTCAACACCGCTGATCATCAGGAGGTGGATCGAGGAGGCGCTGAAGATCATCATGAGCTCCGACAACGACGCGCTGATCGCGAAGGTCGCGGAGTGGCGCGAGGATCACAAGTCGAGGCGCTTCGACGAGATCGCTTTCCCGCGCGGGGTGAAGTTCAGGTACGGCGCGACGGCGAAGAGGCAGGGCGGAACCTACAGCCTGGAGTCCCCCGGGTTGCCGATCCAGGTCAGGGCCGCGCTCCTCTACAACAGGCGCATCGCCGAGCTGGGCCTGACCCGCTGCGAGCCGATCGCGCCGATAGATAAGATAAAGTGGGTCTACCTCAAGACGCCCAACTCGATCGGCGAGAACGTGATCGCCGCGCCGGCGATGCTTCCCGAGGAGCTGGGGCTCGAGGAGTACATCGACTACAAGACCCAGTTCGAGAAGAGCTTCCTGGAACCTTTACGCGCGATCCTAGAGGTGATAGGGTGGGAAGCTGAGAGGACGTCAACACTGGAGGCTTTCTTTTGAAAAACGGCAGGTGGGAGTGTTACGAGTGCGGCTCCGATATGCACTTAGGGTTCGCGATCGATGCTGAAAAGAAGATGTACTACATCCTAAGGTGCGACTGCGGTAATCAAATCTCAAGGGACGAGCAACTTAAGAAGGAACAGGAAACTGAGCGAACTGCGCGATAGACTGATAAAGAACTCGACGATCGACATGACCTCGACGCTCGAGGACTCGAAGATCTACACCCACAAGGACGTGATCACCACGCCGGTGCCGATGATCAACGTCGCGCTGTCCGGCTCAGTCGACGGCGGCCTGACGCCCGGGCTGACGGTGCTGGCCGGCCCGACCAAGCACTTCAAGACTGGGTTCTCGCTCCTGATGGCGGCGTCGTTCCTGAACAAGTACCCCGATGGGATCATCCTGTTCTACGACTCGGAGTTCGGCACCCCGCAGTCCTACTTCAAGTCCTACGGCATACCGTTCGACCAGGTGATCCACACCCCGGTGACGAACGTCGAGGAGCTGAAGTTCGACATGGTCCAGCAGCTGGAGAGCCTCGGCAGGGGCGATAAGCTGATGATCATAGTAGACTCGATCGGCAACCTGGCCTCGAAGAAGGAGGTCGAGGACGCCAAGGACCAGAAGTCGGTCGCCGACATGACGAGGGCCAAGGCGATCAAGTCCCTGCTCAGGATCATCACGCCACACCTGACGTTGAAGGACATCCCGGCGGTGATGGT
>Ga0265338_10005790_pt1 | contig 15964 bp, 10 predicted proteins | sample 42126metaG_FD_193579 | JGI IMG/M metagenome (GOLD analysis project Ga0265338, IMG submission 193579) | Rhizosphere microbial communities from Carex aquatilis grown in University of Washington, Seatle, WA, United States - 4-21-26 metaG | ecosystem: Host-associated > Plants > Roots > Rhizosphere... | reverse complement strand
GGCAATGAAGATTGCGTAATACGCGATGATCGTGAACAGGGTTGGAGTGGCGACGTAGCGGCAGGCGCCAGGCAGATTCGCGAACCTGATGCTGGTGAGGTGAATCCAGTGCATGAGGTGCCAGCCAAAAAAGTTAAAGAGGGTGGCGCCGATTGGCAGCCAGGCGGCGAGCAGGAGGCTGAGGGAGTTGCAGATGAGCACGAGGGCGCAGAGGAAAACGGCGAGGACATTTGCCGGCGCGCTGACGGGTGTGAACAGGTGAAAATAATAGGCGGCGAGTGGGATGGACGCGATCCAGGCCGCGAGCGACGAAAAGAAAAGATCGAGGAGGTAACGGGCGGGCGTGTGCAGGGCAGTTTGCCAGCGCGGGCGCAATTCTTCCGGCAGGAGGGGATCCGATTTCAAGAGGCGTTGCGCGAAATTGTCGAAGCGCGGCATGAGCAGGAAGAGGCAGAACACGACGCAAAAGGAGAGTTGAAAGCCGGCTTGAAAGAGTTGTTGCGGTTGCCACAGCAGGATTAGCAAGGCGGCGGCGAAGAGCGAGTTGAGGATGTCGCCGGGTCTTTTGAGCATCCAGCCGACGATGACGATGGTGAGCATGACGGCGGCGCGAATGGCGGAGGCCGGCCAGCCGGTGAGGTCCACGTAGAACCAGAGAAGCGGGATGAGGACGGCGCCGCAAATGGCGCGCGGCACGCGCAGCCAGCGCAGGGTTTTGAAAAAGATGGCGAAGAGAATGGCCAGGCGGAGGCCGTCGACCGCGAAAATGTGATAAGTGGCAGCCTGCATGAAGGGCTCGGTGACTTGCTCGGTGAGGAAGGTTTTATCGCCGAGGGTGAGGGATTGCTCGAGGCGGAGGGGCGTGTCCATGGTTGGACGGCCGATGGCGAGGGCGGCTTTGGCCCATTTGGCGAAGCGATCGCGGAAGGGAGCGGAGACATTTATGCCGATGCTCCGCCAATCGTTGGATGATTGGGCTTTGAGCTGGAAATAAATTTCCTGGCGGCGGAGATAGGTTCGATAGTCGAAAAGTCCTTCAGCGACCGGGAGCGGCGGCGGTGCGATGACGCCGTAGATTTGAACCTGTTGGCCATCACAAAAGTTTTCGGGCAGTTGGCCGGGAGTAATGACGGCGATTTGGCCGGAGGCGGGTTGCCAGTTCGTTCCGCGTTGGATGGCGGTGACGTGGAGGCGCGCCAGGGTGCGGAGGGATTCGCTTTCGTCGGTGAGATAAACGCGTTGGGCGGGCGTCTCGGCCAGGGTGCCGCGGAGGGTGGCGAGTTGCGGTTCATTGGGGAGGACGACGCGCAAATCCGTGGGTGAAATGATAGCGGTCTGCCATGTGAAATTTGTCCAGCCGACGAAGACAAACAGGAGTCGAATTAGAGGCAAGCGCAGGCGCGGAAGGAGCGCTGTGCCGGCGGTTAATGCGAGGGTGATGGCAACGAGGCAGGGCAGGGGCAGTGGGAAGCAGTCACCTATGAGCAGACCGCAGGCGTAAAGAACTGCCACGATTCTCAATGGCCGTTTCATCAACGGCGGAGATTAGGTTGGACTAAGAAAATTGAACAGAAGATAACGGAGGGGGCTTGTTGCTGGTTCGCAAGGCATCTACTCAGCGCGAATAGCTCAGACCGATTACGCCGGCGACGGCTAGGATTCCGCCGAGGAAGGTCCGCCAGGTGATTCGGTCGCCTTCCAAATAGTGCGCAAGCGGCAGCACGGCGAGCGGGGTGGTGGCGACGATGGGCAGGACGATGGAAGTTTTCTCGGTCATCAACGCCCATTGATAACAGCTCACGCCGAAGGCCGGGCCCACCAGGGCGTTGGCGGCGACCCACTTCCTGCCTTTGCGCCAATTGCTCTTGCCCTCCGGCGGCGCTTTATGCGCGATGCGCAAATACCCAAAGAAAAGGACGGACACGGTGATGCCGCCGAGGATGCGTTGATAGGCGGCGTTGATGCCGTCGGTTGGGGAATGAAAGGGGTGTCCGGCGCGTTCTGAGATCTCGTAGGCTTTTCGGCTGATGACCGCGCCGCTGCCCTGGCAAAAGGCTGAGAGCGTGCCAAAAAGAATTCCCGCGGCGAGGCCGTGCGTGGGTTGCACTTCCTTTTTTGGCGGCGTGAGGGCGACGCCGACGCCGACGAGAATAATGGCGCCGTAAAAAGCCTGGGCAGAAGTGGGCGCGTGATGCAGCCACAACCATTCGATCAAGGCGCCGAAGGGGGCGGCGAGGCATTGGATCAAAACGATGGTGCGCCGGGCACCGATGCGCGGGTAGGCTTGAAACATGGAGAGGTCGCCAATCCCAAACCCGACGCAGCCGCTGAGAAATAGGATAGGGAATGCCACGCCGCCCAGGCCGAAGCCAAATAAATGCGACCACGTGCCGAGCACGGTTGCCGCGAACAGGAGGCGAACAACGTTGGCTTGGGTGCCGCTGATGAAATTCGAGAGCCGCCGCCCGGTGATCGCGGAGAGCGAAAAAAGGATGGTGGCTAGGAATGCGGGGAGCATTGCATCAATGTGGAATTCAGGATGAAGAATGCGGAAGGAGAAACAAAGCTGATAATTGGCGCGGCCATCCGAAAGGGCGCATTCTGCACTTGCCGAGCAGGAGTTCGGCGTTCCGGGGGCAGTGTCGCCCCGTCGGAAAAGCGCCAGGGCTGGCGCAGTCCAGAACGCTTTGCGCATGCTGTTGCTTGGGACTTCGCGAAGGGGCGTGGAGTGCGGCGGTCCGCCGCAAACTTCGTCTTACCATTTTGCTGAACTAAACAGTGGGAATAGATAGTGGGTACGAAGCCGATGGCGAGACGCCGTCGGCAGCACGCGAGACGCGTGCGCTCCCCATTTCCAACAGCGTAGTTCCGCTAAGAGCCTGTGATTTTAAACTTCGGGCACTGCCCCAAAAACTTCATCGGATTTTGGAAGACGACTTGGTCAATCGTCTCGGCGGAATGGCCGCGTTTTTTCATTTCCAACGCGGTCTTCGGCACAGCCAGCGGATCGCTCACCCCCCAATCGCAAGCGCAGTTCATCCAGACGCGTTCGTGGCCATAAACCTCCAACATATCCACCGCGCGCGGCGGCGAGCATTTGGATTCTGGATACAGCGTCATGCCCGCCCACATGCCCGAATCCAACACCAGCTTCACCGTATGTTCCTCCACGTGATCGATAATCACGCGCTCGGGCTGGATGCTTTTGTGGCTCTTGATGACATCGAGAATCAGCCGGGTGCCTTTGAGTTTGTCTTCCAGGTGCGGCGTGTGAACGAGGATCAGTTGGTTGTGACGCGCGGCGAGGTCAACGTGCATTTCGAGGACGCGCAATTCATTTCGCGAATTTTTATTCAAGCCGATTTCGCCGATGCCCAGCACGTTGGGACGTTCGAGAAATTTCGGGATTAGAGCGATAACGTCTTCGGCGAGTTTGACGTCCTCAGACTCCTTTGGATTGATGCAGAGCCAGGAGAAATGCGGCAAGCCAAACTTCGCGGCGCGTTTCGGCTCGTGCTCGGTGAGCTGGCAAAAATAATCGTGGAAGCCATCGGCGGAACTGCGGTCGAAGCCGGCCCAGAAGGCGGGTTCGCAGACGGCAACGCAGCCGGCGAGGGTCATTTTCACGTAGTCATCCGTGACGCGACTGACCATGTGGGCGTGGGGTTCTAGGTAGCGCATGCGGAAGTTGAGAGAGGTTCGTGTTGAGAGTTGAGTGTCAGGAAAAGCCGAGAGAACGACGAAGGCCGCTTAACATTCGACTTTGCTCTTCCGCCGCGGCGTAGAGGCGCTGGCGGTCTTGCTCGGACAGATAGTTTTGCTTTTGGGCGATAAACGATTGCGAAACCACTTCGAAAATGGAGCCGGTCGCGATTTCGAGAAATCTCGCATAATCGTCTCTTGAGTGACGTGACGTTCCTTCGGCAATATTGGAGGAGATCGAGACGGCGGCTCTTCGCATTTGGTTGGTGAGACCGTATCGTTCATCATCGGGGAAACTTCGCGTCATGCGATAGACAAAATCAGCAAAATCGATGGCTTTCTGCCAAACCTCAAGTTTCTCGAAATTGAACATATTTAATTTTGGGTAATGGTCTCTCAACTCTCAACACGAACCTCTTTCAACTTTCCCTTGGCCAGGCTCCGCAGGCGGCTTTGGTTGTCGCTGCGGGTATCGGCTCAGTGGTTGGATCGCTGAAGGAGAGAAGCACTTGTTTTGCTTTTTCTCTGTTTTCGCCGCTCAGTTCTTTCAGCGCAGTACGCAATGCTTTCATCCGAAAATCGTCGTCGCCGTCCGCGCGTTCCACGCGGTCGAGGAATGCGGCCAAATCAATTAACTTGCTGCGCGCGTCCATGAAATAGAGGTCGAGCACTTGCTGTCGTGTCATAGGGTCGTTTGTTTGCGGCACTATAACCGGTTTTTCGGCGGTCACAACCAGGAAGACGGTTTGCGTGTTCGCTGGCGGCGCTGAGGCCATCCATTGCACGATTTGGTTGGCGGATGTTTCTGCGGCGGTGCTCAGAACGTTGTGGTCGGCGCGCCACACGATTTTATATGTGCGCAGGGCGGGGCAGTTCCGGCGTAACCAGGGCCGCACGGATATCCACGGCACGATTGGGTCGAGGGCGCCGGTGATGGCAAAGATGGGTATTTTTGTCGTTTTCGCGATGTCACAAAAGTCGCTGCCCGCAATGAGGCGCAATCGATGCACGGCGGCCTGCCGGTCCAGCTCGGTTCGGCGTGCAATGAATTCGTGGAGGTGGGCCATGGTTTCCGGCGAGTGACGGTATCGAAGGCGGGCGATCTTCGCATAGCCGAACATGATGCGCGTCAGCAGCGAAAGGGAAATGCCGCGCGCGAGTCGCTCGGCAAAGCGGACGACGGCGTGAATCGGGTGTCGGACAAATCCGCCGGCGAGAATGATGCCTTCGATTTGAAATTTACCGCGCGCGACCATCGGCCACACGACTTGCGAGCTGAAGGATTCGCCCAGCAGCCATCCGCGCGTGATGTCCTTCTCGGCCAGCGCGGATTCGACATTGGCGGCGTAATCGTCCAGCGACCAGTTGAGGGTGCGAGGGTAGGTAATCTCGACGAAGCGCACGCGATGGCCGAGCGCACGTTTGAAGCTGCCGATGAGGGTCCAATCGCCGTGCAATCCGGGCAGATAAACCAGGGTCGGCTGCGACGGTTCGCCCTGGATGCGGAGTTGAAGTTGCTCGTCCATTTTGCTTCTCAAACAAAAAGAATCGCGAAATTGAATTTGCCGAATTCTTTTTGGCTTCCGGGGATAGATTCAACCCTTTCAGGGTTGAGGGTCAATATGGCGATTGACCCAGCGTAGCTCGTTCCTCGCAACGCTGGGCTGAATGATGAAATCCCTTCGGGATATTAATGCAAATTGCGTTCGGTCAAGAGCTGGTTGTGTTGTCACCCTTAACGGGGCGCATCCTGACACTGCTCCGAAGCCCAACCGCAGTCGGAGCACCCGTCGCTAATGCGGCCCCATTTCTCTACAGTTCTTGATACTTGCCGAGCAGAAGCTCGGCGTTCCGTGGCGTTATCAGGATGCACCCCCCTTAATGTCTGCCAAGACTTCATTTTGCGTGGCGGGTTGGTTTGCAGATTTTGGCGACTCGGTTTTGCCGGGGATATTGCGTCTTCGGTTGGGCAGGCAGAGAATGACCAACACAATTCCCGTAATGGCAGCCGCAAGCGGAGCGAAAGATCGGTCCAACGGAATTGACGTGCGGGGCGAAAAATGCAGGGTTGCGAACAGGCTCTTGCCTTCCCCGCCGAAGGGTGCCGTTGCTCGCACGCTGCCATCCGCAGTGACTGCCTGGGAAATCCCGGAGCTGGCGAGGCGAAAAATGGGGATGTGATATTCGGCGGCGCGAACGGGCGCGACGAGGGTGTGGAGTTGATGCTGGCGTTCGCCCCAATCGATGACGTCCATGGTAGGAACGATGATCAATTGCGCGCCCATTTTGACCAGATGGTCGATTATCCGGGTGTAGCTGAGATCGTAGCAAACGCAAAAACCGATCTTGCCCCAGGGTGAATCCCAAACCTCCTGTTTAGGCGCGGGCAGACCGTCCTTGAAAAATTGGATCGGAACACTTTTGACCTGGCGAAAGACGATTTCACCATTCGTGCCGACTACGAACGCGGTGTTGTAGAAGTTATTTTTGGGCGCCGGTTCTTTGCCGCCGACCACTAGGTAACGATGGTTTTTGCGGCACCAATTCTTTAGCGCCGTTGGAATCGGGCCGCCTTGGGTGTATTCGGTGGACAGCAGAGTGTATTCGCTCAGCACGAGCAGGTCGGCATCCGGATGTTCCGCGACCAATGCATCCAATGCGCGCGGGATATCCGCTTCCACCGGGAATTCCATTTGCACACCGGCAATGCACACTTTTGAGGTTATGTAATTGCCAGCCAATCCGGGCAGGAGAGAATTCCCCAATACGATCACCAGGCAGCCCGCAAATGCGGCAGTTAGAGGTCGGAATAGCAAAAATGCCGCACCGCAAATCGCCGCCACGAACCCGATTCCGTATATCCCAAAAATATGAAATGGAAATAGTTGCCAATCGGAAAACGCATACCCCACGTTCATCCACGAGAATTTCAGGTAATACAATTCGCTGCGGGAATATTCCAAACCCGTCCAAAGAAAGGGAATCAGGAGGGCGGTCCACCTTGGGCCAAAGCGCCGGAGGGCGGCGCCGGTCATGCCGGTGAACGCTGCGATCCAAAGCGCGAGAATTGCCCAAAGGGCAATCGCAGCGGGACCGAAGATATTCCAAAAGAAAAAGAGTTGCGGCCCGACGCAGAGCAGCGCGGTGATCAAGCCGGCGTAGAAGGTCCGGCGGGTGGTTTTCAGGCGCGCCAATTGGACGAGGCAAATGACGTAACCGATGATGGCGAGATGCAACGGCGCAAAATCGGTTGACGAATAAGCCGCGTGGAAACAAACGATGGCGCCGGCCATGAAGAGCGCGGCTTGGGGCCAGGTTAACGGGGGGGCGATGTTCCTTACAGCATTCATGCCACTGTTAGTTTAATGGTCGTGTCCCGGAATTCGAAGCAATTCGTCATCGAAAAAATTGAGGCTGGCATCGAAGAAACTTGATACTATGGATCAAACTACTTTAGATATGCCGTTGAAAGTCGGGGTGTCGCCGGGTGGGCGGCCAAATCAAATTCAAATTATGAAAACTCACTGGTTTATTCTATTTATTTTGTCGGTGGCCTTCAGTTCGTCGGCAATCTCGACGGAGCTTATAAACAGCGGTCCACTGACCCTCAAGCTGATGGCCACCGCGCAGGGCCTGGACAACGCCACGGTGAGCAAGTCCAATAGCACACCCAAGGGCACAACCGTGACGGTGGTGTCAAAATCCACGGTCAGCAATTCGTTCGTGCAATCGGCGGGTTTTCTCGCGCTGCTGGAGAATTCATTCAACACGAACCTTCCGAACGGAGCCCAACTTGTCCTGAGCCGCAGCGGCCCCTTTTACCGGCTCTGGGTGACCGATGTAACGGGTACCAATATCGTCCTGAATTTAATTACTAATTTTTTTATCGGGACGATTGCCAATGAGCAACCGGTCCAGGCGGGATTGCAGACGACGATCACGAAAACGGGGAACGCGGGAGAATCCGTTTCGGCCAATGCCGCCTATACCGTCACGGAAGCCGTTGTTCTCGGTTACGATGACACAGGTTTGCCGACGCGGGACGGCACACATACGAAATTCAATGTCACTTTTCTCCTCACGCGGAAAAGTTCTGAGAACCATGTGACCCAGCAATTCAAGGACACGGTCAAACTTCAGGGAGTGGGAAATGGAATTATTCATGATCAGAACGTGATTCTTCAGGGGACCGCGAGCGCGTCCGTTTCCGGCGTGTTGGCGGCGCCTTAAGAGTTGCAAAGGGAAAAATGGGGAAACGCGCTGAAAATATTGTCCGGACTTGCGTTCTGAATTGTAAATCAGGCGCGTCACCCGTAACTTGATTGGGACGCGATGGCTTCGGCTCAACAAATCTCGGCGCTCGCGGCGGTGAATTGCGAGGTCGCCTTCGACAATCTCACGCTGCAACTCTATGCCACCGACGCTTCGCTCTACCAGGTTGAGCCGATGGCGGTGGCTTTTCCACGGAGCACGAAACAAGCGTGTGCGATCATTCTGGCGGCGAGCCAGGCGGGCATCCCGATGATTCCGCGGGGTGCGGGCACCGGATTGGCCGGCGGCGCGCTCGGGGAGGGGTTGGTCATCGATTTCTCGCGTTACAACAAACACATTTCCGATATCGATTTGCAGAGCCGCACGGTTCGCGTGGGCGCGGGGGTGGTCCTCGATCAACTCAACCGGTTTTTGCATCCCTACGGATTTTGTTTCGGGCCGGATGTGGCGACCAGTTCGCGCGCGACCATCGGCGGGATGATCGCGAACAATTCCAGCGGGGCACATGCGTTGGTGTACGGAACAACCGGGGATCATGTCACGGGGTTGGATGTCGTTCTCGCGGGCGGAAGATTCGCCAAAATTTCTCCGGACCGCGATTCGCTGCCGCACCAGCGGGAGGCGGTGGAGGACCTGATTCAATTCAACTCATTGTTGATTGAGGAAAAATTTCCCGCGGGGCTGGTCAAACGCTGGCCAGGATATGCGCTGGACCGTTGCCTGCGCGAGCCCGGCAACCTGATTCATCTTCTCTGCGGCAGCGAAGGGACGCTGGCGGCGATTGTGGCGGCGGAATTGAAGATTGTTCCATTGCCCAAGGAAAAGGGGCTGGGCCTTTTGTTTTTCAAATCCGTTTCGGAAGCGATGCAGGCCACGGTGGAATTGCTCGACCTCAAACCGGCGGCGATCGAGCACATGGATCGGGTATTACTGGATCAAACGAGGGGCCATCCGACGTTTCAGGCGGCGCGGGATTTGATGGAGTTGGACCGGTTCCCGTGCGAGGCGGTGCTGGCCGTGGAATTTTTTGACGGGGCGCATGATCGCCTGCTGGAGTTGAGCCGGAAGCGAATTGGATACCGTAAAAAAATCCTGCAAACGCAAGACGGCGCCGATCTCGTATGGGCGCTGCGCAAAGCGGGGCTTTCGCTGTTGACCGGGCGCAAGGGCAGGGCGAAACCGGTGAGCGGCATTGAGGATACGGCGGTGCGGCCTGAGCAATTGCCGGCCTACGTGGAGGCACTGCAATCCGTGATGCAACGAATGGGACTCGAAGCGTCGTATTATGGCCACGCGGGAGCGGGCCTGCTGCACGTGCGCCCGATATTGGATCTGCATTCGCGCGAGGATTTAAAAAAGTTCCGCCATATCGCGGCGGAAATTTCGGCGTTGGTGCAGCAATTCCGGGGATCGCTGGCGGCGGAGCACGGCGTGGGCATCGCCCGCACGGAATTCATGCCGGAACAACTGGGGCCGGAGTTGATGAGCCTGATGACGCAGGTGAAAAACTCCTTCGATCCGCATAATTTGTTTAACCCGGGAAAGATTATTGCGGATGGCCGGTTTGAAATTGACTCGGATTTGCGGGCGCGCACCGACTTGGCGCTGCCGTTCGAGCCGGTGCTGGCTTTCAGCGCCAAGGACGAGTCGTTCATCGGTAATCTCGAACAATGCAACGGCTGTGGCGTGTGCCTGAAGCAAACGCCCACGATGTGCCCCACATACGTCGCCACGGGTGAGGAATTCATGTCGACGCGCGGCCGCGCCAACGCGATTCGCGCCGTGCTGGAGATGCGCGGTTTGGAAAATGGCGATCCGCTCAAGGCGGCGGAACTCGAGGCGGCGCTGGGCAATTGTCTTTCCTGCCGGGCTTGCACGAATGAATGCCCTTCGAACGTAAACATGGCTTTGCTCAAGGCGGAACTGCAGCATGCGCGGATTAAAAGCCGCGGTTTGACCTGGGCGGAACGCATCTTCAGCTCGGTGGACCGGGTTGGCCAGGTTGGATGCCTGCTGCCGCCGGTCACGAACATGGTGCTGGATTCGTCGATCACGCGTTTTTTTGGATCGCGATTTTTGGGCATCACGTCGCGGCGCAAATTGCCGCATTTCGCGTGGCAACGGTTTGACCGCTGGTTCGCCAAGCACAAGCCCGCGAGCAACGGTTCGCGCGGCCGGGTGGTTTTGTGGGACGACACGTTTGTGCGGTATCACGAGCCGAAGATCGGCGCGGCGGCCGCGGCGGTGCTGGAAGCGGCCGGTTACCAGGTGGAACTCGCGCAGGGCCGCAAGTGTTGCGGACGCCCGGCCTTCAGCCAGGGTAACCTGGACGAAGCGGCGCGCCTGGGAAGTCATAACCTGGCGCTGCTCAACCAGGACGTTGACGCCGCGCCGATTATTTTTCTCGAACCTTCGTGTTACTCGATGTTCGTGGAGGATTATCGTGAGTTGAAATTGCCGAATGCGGATGAAATCGCGCGGCGCTGTTTTGCGTTTCCGGAATTTATTGAAAAACTCCTGGAAGCCGAGCCGGCGGCCCTCGAGTTTAATTCGCGGACGGAGAAGATCATTGTTCACGTCCATTGCCACGCGAAGGCGCTAAACGTTGGCGCTTATATCCATCGACTGGCGGACCGGCTTCCCGAGCGCACGGTCGAGTTGCTGGATACGGGCTGCTGCGGCATGGCGGGCGGATTCGGGATGCTGGAGTCCAAGTATGATTTGTCGGTGAAGGTGGCCGAACCGCTCATCCAGGCGGTGAAGCACCAGCCGTTTGGGACGACCTTCGTCACCTCCGGCGCGAGTTGCCGGAGCCAGGTTTCTCATTTGGCGACGGTGAAGTGCCGGCACCTGGCGGAGGTATTGGCGGATGCGCTGGTGTAATGGCACGGGGGTCCCGCCCGCGCGTTAAACGTAAATATGCGATTATACGGGACTGCCCCCTTTGCGTTAGCGGACAAAAATGGAGACAGGCAGGATGCCTGTCCTACGTCAATTTCGGAAAAAATTCATGCGCCGTCGTGCACGTCGCCGCGCTCAACTCCTCGAGCGAACACTTTTTGACCTGTGCGACAACTTCCGAGATGTCCTTCACGTACGCGGGCTCGCAACGTTTGCCGCGATAGGGGACCGGCGCGAGGTACGGGCAATCGGTTTCAAGCATGAATTGGCCGAGGGGCGTGACCGCAATCGTTTCGCGGACATTTTGACCGTTTTTGAAGGTGGCAATTCCGGTAAAACTAACGAGCGAATTCATGGCGAGAATGCGTTGCATGGTCGCGGCATCGTTGGCGAAGCAATGGAACACGCCGCGCACGCGAGTGGCAAAAGGCTGAAGTTCCGTAAGCGTGTCTTCCAGCGCGTCGCGCTGGTGAATAACGCAGTTTAACTTCAACTCCGCGGCGACTTCGAGGTGTTGCCGGAACAACGCGGCCTGTTTTTTCTTATAGTGTTCGTCGTCAGTGACGCCGGATTCCGGCTGCTGGCTGGGCAGCCGATGGTAATCCAACCCGGTTTCGCCCAGGGCCACCACGCGCGGGTGACGGCCCAATTCGCGCAAGGCATCGCGGATGTCTTCCGGCGCGCGCATGACTTCGGAAGGATGCCAGCCGATGACGGCGAAAATACACGGGAATTTCTCCGCCAATTCAATCGCGCGCCGGCTGCTATCCAGATCGGTGCCGATCGAAATCATTTTTTGGATTCCGGCTGCCTGCGCGCGCTCGATGACCTGGGCGAAATCCGGAGCGAAATCCGGATAATCCAAGTGGGCGTGGGTATCGTAAAAAACGGGCATGAGATAGGTCAGGGCTTCGGGGCATCCGGCGCCGCGGCCTTGGCATCGGCCTGATTGGCGAGATCCTGAATTCGTTTTTCCACAATGCCTTTTCCGGGATAATCGGCTGCCTCGTCGAGCAAGGTTTTCAGATCGGCGGACGCTTCCCTGGTCCTGTTGGCGGCGGTCAACACATTGGCAAGGTACAGCCGGAGGCGCACGCGTTGGAGGGGAGAGGGGGTGTCTTTCAACGCGGTTTCGTAGGCTTCGATGGTGGAAGCGGGCTTACCTTCGGCGTTATATAGATCGCCGAGTTTTTCGGAGAGGACGGCGCTTTGCTTGGTAAGGGCAATGGATTGGAGAAACTGCGCCATCTCGGCCGGTCGTTTGCCGCGCAACAACGCGATATTGACGGCGCGCAAATATTGCCATTCGAGCCATTTGCTTTGGCTGGCTTGTTGCTCTTCGACGAGGTTCTGAAGCGGCTTCCCGAACGGGCGGTAGAGGGGATCACCGACCACGGTGGTTTGCCAGGAAAGCGTTTCCTGCGATGCGTAGGCCGCTTCGCCGAAAGTGAATCCCATGACAATCCAGCGCGCGGCGAACACGGAGACATCGGGCGTGCCCGAGATATAGGGTTCATCGACGCAACCCATCGTGGCGGCTGCGCCTTTGGCGAGCAGCGGCCCGGCCCAACGATCGGTTGGGCTGCGCAGCGCCGCGGCGCTGAAGGAGTGCAGGTGATAGGCAAAGGCGCCGGGCATGAATTCCACCTTCGGCTGCGTGAAGGGGCCGGAAGGATTTTCATCGTACCAACCGCAGTAAAACGCAATCTGGCTCATTGGAAAATCCGCGGGAAAGGTGGCGGCATTCGTGTCAATGATCGTGTCATAGCCGCCGAAATACTGGCAGATTTTTGCGGCTCCCAGAATCCACTCGTCACCGAGGCGGTACGGTGAGTTGGTGTCGACACTTCGGAGGTCCATGTAAGCGCGTCCGCATAAACCATTCGATTCGGCTTCGATGGCTTTATCCACGAGTCCGCGCGCGATGCCGGCGCTGGGTCCATCGAGCCGGGTGACCAGGAGGATGCCGTTGGTCGGGTGAAACCAGGTGGCGTTGGTGATGGTGTAAAACGCGTTTCCGCGCGGGCCGGTCAGCGGATAGTTCTGTTCGATGATTGGCAGCAGCGCGAGTTCGCTGTCGACCGCGGCGCCGTTCCGGCGCAATTCCGGCTGCAGCTTTTCGGGTATTTCTTCCTTGAGGCTGGAATTCTCGCTGATGCGAAAGGGCACTCCATAGCAGAGCACGGCGTAGCGGATTTTTGAGCGCACGACTTTCCAGACGACTTTGTCCTTGGCGCCGTTGGTGCCGTGGACGATTTCGGAGCCGACGTGCCAGAGCTTTTGATCTTCGAGTGCCTTGGCCAGGGGTTTTTCGAGTGAATCCTGGTATTGCGTCCGCGAAATTGTCTCGTTGGTCGGCATGGCGAGGCCGAAAACCTGGTTCGCCGGGACCTGGCGGCGCTCGGCATAATGATCGGCAACGCCCTTGGATTCCGGCACGTTTTTGTTGTAAACCACCACTACTTCGTCGCCCGGATTGGCGGCGCGCAACGCGGCCGTCATGGCGAAAAGCGCCAGGAATGTTAAAGTTTGTCGCATGAAATCGAGGAGGAAACTACTCCGAAGTGTCACGACTCACAAGTGCTCGCAATCGACCTTTAAGCCGTCGTATGCCAGTAGGACCCCGGGGGGAAGTTCTGCCTGCGAGAGATCGTGGTCGTAATCGTGGGTGAGATGCGTGAAATAGGTCCGCCGGGCGCCGATGCGTCGCGCGGCGGTCAGGGCTTCATCGAGGCTCATGTGCGTCGGGTGCGGCACCTTTCGCAAGGCATCGAGGACGACGACTTCCACGCCGCGGATTTTCCCCACGACGTCCATGGGCACTTCTTTGCAGTCGCTCAAGTATGCCAGCAACTTTTTTCCATTTTGGACAAAGAGATAACCGTTCGAGTTCATGGAACCGTGCGGCAACGAGAGCGGGGTGATTTCCAAATCGCCGAGCGTAAAGGGGCCATCGACGAGGTGCGGTTCGGGAATGAAATAACCTTTCGGCCACGGGCCGTTGTGAAACGCGTAAATGAAAATGCGTTTGAGGACTTCCATGGTCGCGGCGTTGGCGTAGATCGGGAGGGCTTGGCCGCCGCGCAAATCGCAAAACCGGCGGCAATCGTCCAAACCCATCACGTGGTCGGCGTGGGAGTGGGTAAAGATCACGGCGTCCAGCCAGTTGAGTTTTTCGCGCAGACACTGGAGGCGAAACTCCGGGGTGGTGTCCACGATGAGTTTGGTTTTTTCGGTGGCGATGTAAATGGAAGGCCGGGTGCGCCAGTTTTTGGGGTTGGCCAGGAATTCCGGGGGATAATCCTTGCCGATGATGGGCACGCCCTGAGAGGTGCCGGTGCCGAGAAAAATAAATTCAAATGCCATGCGTGATTTGAAATTAGCAGAAACGCAAAATTCGGCGAATGAAAAGGCTCCTCCGCCTCAAGAGTGTCGGCGCCGGATGTCTGGTTTAAGAGTCGTCAACGGTTGGCAAATATTTGGCAAGAGAGGGTGAGCGCGGCGAAGTGAAGTTCGCCATCGTGAACCGGTGAGTAACGGAACTAATACGGCATCAGATCGGGCGCCAAGCCCGAGGGAAAAGGCATTTATCGTGCAGGGCAATGGCTTTCGCTGCATGGCTTTCCGCGATTCGAGCGGGAAGTGGCGGGACTACTTTAACGGGGAGGAAATCAAGGGCGAGGTGACGATTGTTTCGGAAGAGTAAGCGTCCTCTGGACGCGCAAGCGATGTTGCGGAACAATTTGTGGTTATTCTACCGCTAGTGGGATGTAACTAACACTCCTTTACAATTTCACGTTCTGCCGAATGCAATTCGGCGATACAAGAGTGCAACTCCGCGCTACGATGGTGAGGTGGGTGGCAAACCCTCCATTCATTTCGGTTACACCACGCCAGTTTTTCCACAACGGGAAACTCGAGAACGAGGGCGAGGAGAGAGGACGAAACCAATCATTGACCGAGAATTGGTAGCCAAATAATGAATGGGGGATTTCTGACCAGGGCCGGATTTTCCGGGTTTTCGATATAAGGTGAATCGTCACTCGTCAAAAGCGTGCCCAAAAGCTAGATTGGGGTCGTGGCTTTTCTCAGAGACACGCAGCTATGGGATAAATTGCACTCGTATTTTGGCCGTCACTGGCAGCGGCTGCTGCGCATTCGTCAAAAAATCTGGTTCAGTGAGGAAGCTTTTCATTTAATCTTGGCCGCGGGTGTGGGTGTCATCGGGGGACTGGTCAACGTCTTTTTTTATTACGCAACGGAATCGGTAAAGTTCCTGTTTCTGCATCGGCCGGGCGACATCGTGGAGGTCGCAAAAATGATGGAAGGCTGGCAGCGGGTGGTGACGCCGGCCCTGGGGGGGCTTTTCGCGGGGCTGATTCTTTATTGGGGACTGCGGGTCGTGGGGCGTCAAGGGACCAGCAACTTGCTGGAGGTGGTCCTGGCGGGCGACGGGCGGTTGCCGTTTCGGACTGCGCTCATCAAGTTTTTTTCATCGCTGGTAACGATTGGCAGCGGCGGATCGATCGGACGTGAAGGCGGCATCGTGCAACTGTCGGCGACACTGGCATCGAAATGGGGACAGCTCGCGAAATGGCCGCCGTACCGGCTCCGCATGCTGGTCGGGTGCGGCGCGGCTTCGGGAATCGCGGCGGCCTACAATGCGCCGATATCCGGGGCGGTATTCGCGGCGCTGATCGTGCTCGGCAATTTCTCGATGAACCTGTTCGCGCCGGTGGTATGTGCCTCGGTGGTGGCGGCGACGGTCTCGCGGACGTTTTTTGGGATTCAGCCGTGGTACACGGTTCCTTCGTTTGAATTTACGCGGATGGGCCAGTTGCCGTGGTTCATATTGCTGGGCATTGCGGCCGGAGTGTTGGGGGCGGTTTTCCTGAAGCTGCTGCATGGCAGCGAGGACATGTTCGCGAAGATGCGAGTGCCGGTTTTTGTGCGGCTGATGATTGGGGGGCTGATCGTGGGGGTGATAGCGATATGGTTTCCGGAGGTTTGGGGAAACGGTTATGAGGCGACCAAGTCGCTGCTGCAGGATCCGCGCGAGTTGGTGGGGGATGTATTTCCGACGCAAAAG
>Ga0265338_10005789_pt1 | contig 15966 bp, 17 predicted proteins | sample 42126metaG_FD_193579 | JGI IMG/M metagenome (GOLD analysis project Ga0265338, IMG submission 193579) | Rhizosphere microbial communities from Carex aquatilis grown in University of Washington, Seatle, WA, United States - 4-21-26 metaG | ecosystem: Host-associated > Plants > Roots > Rhizosphere... | reverse complement strand
CGTTACGACTGCGAATTGTATGTGCCGATTTGTTATCGGATTGGGTTGGGCCGGTGGGTCATCGAAACCGGCGAAGCCATCCCCACCCGGGAAAATTCCCGGCGCCGTTCAAGCGAGGACATCACGCACGACATCAATGCGGCGATGGAAACGGCGGTGCGCCGCGACCCGGCGAACTGGTTCTGGGTTCACAACCGCTGGAAAACGCGGCGGACGGCGGATGCTTGAAAGACCAGCTACCAGACCGGCATCAAGTCGTAACGGAAGCTCATCGCGGCAACATGTCGAGGCCGCCCGAATTTGCCAATATGATTTTCATGCAGGCACATTAATCCGCCAGGTCGCCAAGAACGCAAAGTGGAATTGGCCCCAACCGTGACGCCGGCAAATCTCCCGTTCAGGAATTGCCCTTCACGCAGTCACGTTCCATCGGGGGTATCTGGCGCGCACCAAAGGCGTCCCGGCTTCTTGTCGGATTCATCGTCAAAGGTTGCCTGCTTCATCCACTCGACATGGCTGTCAAAGCAACCGACGTTGCCGCCGAGGCTGTGCCGGGTCGTCAATCCTTCCGCCGGGAACGGTTGATTGCAGGCGTCGTTCCACGCGCTGTCCTGGGCATCCGGTCCGCTGTCGGTTTCCCAAAAGCAAATGCCGTCGGGCTTGAGCTCCTCCAATTTATGCGTCTGGTAATGGATCCGTCCGAATTCGTGCGCGACCGAGTTCATGCAAAAGCTGGAAAGCTGCTGCGGACGCGGCGTCGGGGGGGCGCCATAAGTCATCGAAACGTCCGCGGGGCACCAATAAATCTTCCGCACCTTAAGGGAATCCCAAAGCTGCCCGGTTTCCACCGTCTGCGGCAATGTGAGATTGTTGGTGCCGTTGTAAAGCCAGCCGGGGCCGATGGAGTCGCTGTGAAATGAATTCGGGAATGGCAGGTGCCCGCCGTTGTCATCGGCATACAGATGCGCTGCAATCATGATCTGCTTCAAATTATTCAAGCAAGCGGTGCGGTGCGCATTCTGTTTTGCCCTGCTCAACGGGGGCAACAGCAGCGCCGCCAGAATCGCGATGATGGCGATGACGACGAGCAGTTCAATCAAGGTGAACGCACGCCTGAGGTTCATAAGTGGATTAAACCGCCACGCGGATTTCAAGGCGTGTCGCCGATGTTGTTCTTCGGCCAGAGGGCGGCGGTGTTGGTTCTGGACAAGTCGTAGCCGATGGCGTCGTTGCGCAGCAACGTCGCATGGCCGTCGAAAAACGCGGCGTTCACCCGTTTACCGTGCCTTGGAGCCGAGCGGGTAAAATCGTTTCCCGGATAATCATGGGTATCGCTCGGCACGCGAAAATAGGTGCAGCCGGTGGCGGGTTCTTCCACCCAATTGTCAGAGTCGTCGTCGGGATTGGTGATAAATCCCGCATCAGCGAACACAATGGACTGGCTGGGATTGGCCACCTGGCCTTCGCTGGCGGAGGCATACACCGGATCCGAGTTCCCCGCCGCCGGCACAACGACTCCGTATTCAGGATAATTCATGCCGATGCCCAGGGTGTAACCGGTGCTGACCGACTGGCCGTGGGCGGCGGTGGCGGGCTGGGTGAGGATGGGACAACTAAAAACCGGTTGCGACGGAATGAAATTGTCCAGCCGAAGTTTGTCCGGCCACCAGAGGTAGGTTGGTTTTGAAACGATGAAAGTTGCGGCATCGAAAGTCCATGCGGGCCAGCCGGGAGTGCCTTGTTCCACCCACAGCGGGACCATGGCCTCGCGGTTGTCATCCAGATATAATCTCGTCGCCAAAATGATCTGCTTCATGTTGTTGAGGCAGCCGGCGGCCTTGGCCTTTTTTTTGGCCGCCGCCAGCACCGGCAACAGCAGCGACGCCAGAATCGCAATAATGGCAATGACGACGAGTAGTTCGAGCAGGGTGAATGCAAGGAGGCGACGCGTGACGCGCGGCGCGTGACAGGAACGCGCTTCACGCGGTCCGCCGCCTGTCTTGTCACCTTCCACCTGCCACTTGTCACCTTTCATGGTGCTCGTTTCCATGACGCGCTGAATCATAAGAATTATCCAGACATTTTCCGATCAAGGACTGTTGCCGTTGTGGTTCTTTGACCACAGATTGGCGGTGTTGGTCCGGAGCAAATCGTAACGGATGGCGCTGTTCCGCAATTTGTCGACATGTCCGTCGAAAAACGCGGCGTTCACCTGCCGGCCGTGTCTTGGAACCGAGCGCGAGTCGCCATTTGGATAACTTTCGCCGTCGCTCGGCACCCGGAAATAAGCGCAGCCCGTGGCCGGGACTTCCAGCCATTTGTCCGCGTCGGTTTCGTCGGGATTCGAGATGGCGCCGGCATCCGCAAACACGATGGACTGGCCGGGATTGGCCACCTGATCTTCGTTGGCGGAGGCGTAAACAGCAAATGAGAACCCTGCCCTCGGCGACAGCCATCCGTATTCGGGATAATTCATGCCAATGCCCAGAACGTGGTTGGTGCTGACGGAGCCGCCGCCGGCATCCGTGGCCGGCAGGGTCAGGGCGGGACAATCAAAGGTTTTTGGCGTCGGAATGAAGCCGTCCAGCCGGAGTTTGTCCTGCCACCAGAGGAAGTCCGGGAATTGGATGAGAAAGGTCGAGGCGTCGTAATGCCAGGCAGGCCAGCCGGGAGAGCCCTGTTCCACCCACAACGGAATCATCATGCTGCGGTTGTCATCTATGTATAATTTCGTCGCCAGCATGATTTGCTTCATGTTGTTGAGGCATTCGATGGCCCTGGCCCTCTTTTTGGCCGCGGACAGCACGGGCAGCAGCAGCGCCGCCAGAATCGCGATGATGGCGATGACGACGAGCAGTTCAATCAAGGTGAAGGCGCGATGATTTTTGCGCCGCGCGTGTGTTTTGTCGTTGTGGGTTTGCCCGTTCATTTTTCCAGGATGTTGAAAACGTTGTCCAAGTCTTCCGGCGTGCCAAAAGTCGATCCGTTGGGCCCGGCGAACGATTGCATCGCGTCAACCGCATCCAACGCATCCGGGCTGAAGACAAATTGCGCGCCGCCGTCCGTGAAGAGCACGCTGTAGCCCTGGTCCTTGAGGTGCGCAGTGTCCGTGGGATTGATGGGTGTGATGACATCGCAACCGAAAAGCTTATGGCCTTCAAACGAACTGGTCTTCTGGTAGCGGCGGAGATAATTCCCGCTGGGCGCGTCCGTGCAGCGAGGATTGTAAAAGTAGCTGGAGCGAACGACACCCTTGATGTTCTCCGTCGTCAGCAACGGCTCGTAATTATCTGCGGAAAAATCCCCCGTTAGCAGGCTGGGACAGTAATAAATTTTGCCGTCGCCGATGTATTTGGTAGGGTAAAGAAACCCGGCGTTCTGAAAATGGCAGCCGTCGGGCTGGGCCAGGGTGGAGGCGACCTTCCATTTCAGGTGGCTGTGGTTTTCATCAATCCAGACGTAGCGGCTGAAATGCGTCTCGCTCATCAGATTCATTTTGCCATTGTCGCTGTAGGGCGGATAACCGCGCCACGGCGGCAAAATGTCCGTGTAATCGCCGGCATACACCATCGAGCCAAGACCCATCTGGCGGAGATTGTTGACGCAGCCGAGGCGCTTGGCCTTCACCTTCGCCCTCGACAACACCGGCAGGAGCAGCGCCGCCAGGATGCCGATGATGGCAATGACCACCAACAGTTCAATCAGAGTGAAGGCGCGACGTTTCATAACTCATTTCCAGCCATGCATCGTATCGTAACGGAAGGTCATCTCGTTCGTGCTGTAACCTTTATACCATTTCACATGGCCTTCCTCGAAAAGAATGTTCTGGCCCTTGGCATGCGCCTGCCATTCCATGAACGGCGTTCCGTTGTCGTCACCGCTGACGCAATTCTGCGTGTAATCGTCCTTATCGGCGTCGCTCGGGTCGAAATCAAGCGTGTCGCCGGAGAGAACATACGCATCGGGAAATGCGATCTTCGGACTTTTGACGGAGGCGAAGCCGCCGGCAACAATGTAGGCCGCGCGCGCGCCGTTGAAATAGTTGAAGGCCGATTGTTGATCCCATGACAACAGCTTGTTCGCCGGGCAATGATAGACATTCGTATTTTGCACGCAGGAAAAAATCTGCTGCATCCAGCTGTAATTCCCGGTTCCGGCCGGCGGGTCCCTGTCCTTGGCGTCCCATGCGATTCCGCCGCCGGATTCGGGATACGATTCGTTGTTTTCGTCGGCATACATTTTCATGCCCAAACCGAGCTGGTGAAGGTTGGACTGGCATTGCGCCGTCCACGCGCGCTTTTTGGCGGCGGACAACGCCGGCAGGAGCATCGCCGCCAAAATCGCGATGATAGCGATGACCACCAGCAATTCGATGAGCGTGAAGGCGGAATGTTTCATTGTCATTCCCAGCCGTGCATGGAATCGTAGCGGAAGGTCATTTCGTTCGTGTTATAACCCTTATACCATTTCACGTGGCCTTCCTCGAAAAGGATGTTCTGCCCCTTGCTGTGGGCCTGCCATTCCTCGGACGGCATTCCGTTGTCATCGCCACCGACGCAATTGTAGGTGTAATCGTCCTTGTCGGCGTTGTCCAAGGTAAACGTGGACCCGATGGTGTCGCCGGACAGGACGAAAGCGTCCGGAAAGTGAATTGCCTTGCCGTCAACCGGGGCGAAGTCGTTGGTTATCACGAACGCGGCGCGCACGCCATTGAAATAATTGAAGAAGCCCACCTGTGATGTGTTATCCGCCGGACAATGATAGACATTTGTGTTCTGAACGGAGGAATAAATCTGCTGCATCCAACTGTAATTCCCGGTTCCCCTCGGTGGGTCCTTATCTTTGTCATCCCAAGCGATGGTCCCGCCGGATTCGGGATACATTTCATTGTTGTCGTCCGCAAACATCTTCATGTCCAGGCCAATCTGGTGGAGGTTGGACTGGCATTGCGCCGTCCACGCGCGCTGTTTGGCGGCGGACAGCACCGGCAGCAGCAGCGCCGCCAGAATCGCGATGATGGCGATGACCACCAGCAATTCGATGAGCGTAAAGGCGAAAAGATGACGGGTGACGGGTGACAAGTGACACGACCGCGCACCGTCTTTCCTCTCACTTGTCACTTGCCAGAGATCACATTTCATGTCTATTTCACCTTTTTGACCACGAGCATTTCGAGCGAGGCCGTGTCCGGCTCCAGCCCCAACCCCCATTCGGCGAGAATTTTCTGCCCGGTGGCCTGATCCAGCGTGCCGTTCTGGATTTGCTGCGCCGTCTGCGTGTCCCAGACGAGCGAGAAGTCGTAATAATTCGTCAGTCCCGTCTTGTCCACCACCGGCATCTTGACCAGTCCCTCCAAGCCATCCGTGATGGTCGTCAGTCGTTGATGCGTGAAATAAAGCCGGCCGTTTTTTTCCGCCAGACTGTCGCTCCTGGCGGTGCTCACTTTCAGGCCGGGCGAATTCGGGTCTTCAACCTTGAGCGCGAACACGGGCGTATCAATCGTTTCCACCTGCGCGGTGTAGCCGAGCTTCCGGCGGATGGCTGTTTGCAGGCGCGCCTGCGGGTCCTTGGGCACCGTAACCAGAAAATCATAACTGTCCTTCGGCGGGTTCGGCGGCAGCGCGACGCGCCCCGGATTGTAGCTGTAAGCCGTGGCGATGAGGTTTTGAAACGTCACGTTGATGCCAACCATCCATTGCGCCCCTTTGATGCTGGCATTACCGAACTGATTTTGCGGGGACGACTTTTTTGCGGAATTGGCAAAATGCGTCGGGCGGACGATGACGACATTCGCCGGCGCCTGCCGCAGCCGCGCGGCGTTGGTCTGAAAATATTTGTCGCTGACCGACGGGAAGAAAATCATTTTCACCGCGATCACCGCCGCCACCAGCACCAATACCAGCACGCCCACCAGCACCATCGTTTTTGTTTTTGTCATAGGTTTTTCAGGGTTGAGGTCAAGCCATCGCCTTCGGCAATGATTTCATTTGCTCGGAAGACTGTTGTTCTCATCCGCGCCGAATTCCGGCGTCACGGCTTCTACGTGGGAATCGGCGAACGTCACGTCCGCCCTGCCTCCGTGCCGTTTGGTCAACGGGTCGGTATATCTCCCCGACGGCACCCAGCGGCCATCAATAATCGGACGTTCATTGCCGGTGCCGGCATCGGGATTATCACTGCTGTTCACCGCGCCCGGCTCTTCCGCGAGCATGATCTTGCCCCCCGGATTTTTTACAGCGCCTTCCTGGAACAAAACCTTGTTGGTCACGCCGCTGGAAGTGTCCACCACCGATGACATGCCGAGGTTCTTGCCATCGCCATCCAAGCCGTAGCCATTGAAGCTGTAACTGAACAGGTAAGGCCCGTAGGAGTCGGGATAGCTGTATGCCAGCCGGTCGACGTCGCTGTTGTCCAGTGGGCAGCGCAGCGACGGTTTTTGCAGTCCGGGAACCGAGGTGAGAATCGGACTTTTCTCAAACGACGGATAGGTGTTGGTGTCCGACCGCCAGTAAATCCAGTCCTCGGGATGATAGCCATAATGCCGCGAGGCGATGCCGGGAAAAGTATCGCCGTTGTCGTCCACATACATTTTCATGCCCAGGCCGAGCTGCTTCAGGTTGTTGATGCACGTGGCCTGCGCGGCCCGTTTTTTGGCGGCGGCCAGCACCGGCAGCAGCAGGCCCGCCAGAATGGCGATGATGGCGATGACCACCAGCAGTTCAAGCAAGGTGAACGCCCGCAAGGCCATTTTTTGGACGGGGGTATTCATGCGGGCGAAGGCAAATTCATTTCACAAATCCGGTTGGGAATTGTTGAGGTCGTCCCCAAACTCCCAAGTCTCCGGCTCCACATGGAAGTCGGCGAAGGTCACGTCCGCCTTGCCGCCGTGCCGGGCGGTCAACGCATTGTTGTTGTTTGCGGGGATCCACCTCCCGTCATTGATGACCGTAATATTCCTGTCGGTGCGATTATCGTTGCCACTGTCTGATGCCACCTCTTCTGCGAGCATGATTTTCGATCCGGGCTTGCGAACGGCGGCCAGTGTGAAGGGAAGATGCGGGGGGGGATTAGCAGATGGACCATTCGTAAAATTCGATGCCATTCCCGGATTGGAATACTGGGTGTTGCCACTTGCGTCAACCGTGCTGGTGAGATCGTAGCTGGTCAAACTATAGCTGTATAGGTAAGGTCCATTGTCATCTGTGACCTGGGCAATTCGCGTGCTATCGTCGGTGTCCAACGGACAGCGAAATAATTTGAGGCTCGCGTCCGCCAAGGTGGTGACAATCGGGCTTTGTTGAACCGGGTGGGCTGTATCGTCCTTCCGCCAGTAAATCCAATCTTCCTTCTGAAATCCGCTGTGCTGCGACGCCCTGCCCGGAAAGATGTCGCGGTTGTCGTCCACATACATCTGCATGCCAAGGCCGAGCTGCTTCAGGTTGTTGATACACGTGGCCTGCGCGGCCCGCCTTTTTGCGGCCGCCAACACCGGCAGCAGCAGACCCGCCAGAATGGCGATGATGGCGATGACCACCAGCAATTCAAGCAACGTGAAGGCGGCAGTAGGTCGAGGGCTGGAATTTGTGTTGCTTGCGCCTCCCGCCTTTCGCTCTTTGTTCATCCCGATTGTTTTCATAAAGTATCAGTGGCCCAATTCTCCCCGCGGGTGACAATGGGTGATTCTTACGCATCAATTATTTTATTCAACAAAATATCATCGCCGCCGTTCAAACTATTCCCGTCGCCCGTTTAAATTTCGACTACTGCTGGGTATGTCCCGGATATGCCGGATCGCCCCCGTCCGCGCTGAGCGGACAACACCACAGGCGGTTTTTATTCGTGGCCGCCACGTCTTTATACCAGTCCTGGAGCCGGACGTAATTGACCTGCCCGCCGAACGTGGCCTGGATGCCGCCCTGATAATGCCGCGGGCTGACACCTTCGCCGGGATAATTGGCCCCGTCGTTGAAATTCCACGGGTCGGTCTCGTCCGTCTCCCAAAAGGCGCAATCTTCCGCCTGCATCTGCTCCAGCTTCACCGGCGGGAAAATCATGGACATGTAGCCGATGACCGCGCCGTTCATCGCATAGCTGGAAATCTGCTGCTTGCGCTGTTCAACCACTCCATCTTGCGCCGACATCCTGGATTCGTCGGGCTTGTCCATCGGACAAAAATAAATCCTTGGATCATGCAACGTGTCCCAGAACAACCCCTTCTGCAAATTGTATGTGTCGCCGCCGGCGGAATCCGGCGTGTAAAGCCAGCCGGGGCGGTTGCCGCCGCCGTTGTCCCAGTTCGGCCACGGCAGCACGTCTTCGTTGTCGGAAGCAAAAACGTTCAGCGCAATCGCGATTTGTCGGAGGTTGTTGATGTCGGTCGTCTTGCCGGCCGAATTTTTGGCGCGGCTTACCGCCGTCAGAATCATAGCCGCCAGGATGCTGATGATGGCAATGACGACGAGCAGTTCGATCAACGTGAACGCTCGCAATTTGTTCTTACGGCCCGGTCTGTTCATGCAGGCGAATAAAAGTTGAAAGTTAATCGCTTGGCGTCGAATTGTGCGTATCCGCGCCAAAATCGTGGTCCACCGCTTGCACATGGTAGTCGGCAAACGTCACGTCACCCTTGCCGCCATGCCGCGTAGTCAAAGGGTCGGTCGTAGGCACCCAGCGTCCGTCCTGAATCAAACCGCCTTCGGAGCCGTCACTGCCTTTGAGCGTGCCCGGCTCCTCGGCCAGCATGATTTTCGCCGCTGGATTCTTGACGCCGCCTTCCTGGAACAGATGCGCGACGGGTGTGCCGCCGGAGCTGTCAATCACCGTGGAAATCCCGACATTGTTGCCATCGCTGTCTAATCCGTAGCCTGTCATGCTGTAACTGAAAAGGTAAGGCCCGTCGCCGTCCGGATATGAATAATTGTTGAGGCGATCGGTATCATCATTATCCAGCGGGCAGCGCAGCGATGGTTTTTGCAGGCCGGGAACCGCAGTGAGAATCGGGCTGTTTTCAAATGACGGGTAAAGTGCCGTGTTCGTCCGCCAGTAAATCCAGTCTTCTGGATGATATTTATAAGTCCGCGAGGCGATGCCGGGATAGATGTCCCGGTTGTCGTCCACATAAACCTGCATCCCGAGGCCGAGTTGTTTCAAGTTGTTGATGCATGTGGTCTGCGCGGCCTTTCTTTTGGCCGCGGACAGCACCGGCAGCAGCAGACCCGCCAGGATGGCGATGATGGCGATGACCACCAGCAGTTCGAGAAGCGTGAAGGCGGAAGCGGGTCGCCGGATGCCCGAGCGTGCGTCGCTTTCGGCTCCCACCTTTCGTCCGCTAATCGTCCCGATTCTCTTCATAAATTATGCCCCCGGTCCGGATCGCCGCCGTCCGCGGTGTTGGGATAACACCAGAGCCGGTTTTTTCCCGGGTCATCCACATCCTTGTTCCAGGCGTCAAACCGGATGTAACTCACCGAGGTGTCAAACGCGGCTTGAATCGCGCCCTGATTATGCCGCGGGCTGACGCCCTCGTTCGGTTTGTTCGCGCCGTCGTTGAAATTGTGAGGGTCGGATTCGTCCGTCTCCCAAAACGCGCAATCTGTGGGGCGGAAAGCTGACAATTTCATCGGTGGCTCTTCCGGATGGGCGGTGCCGTAATAAAACCCCGAAACCGCGCCGTTCATCGCGTAGCTGGAGTCTTGCTGCGGCCGCTGCATGTTGTCTCCCGCAGTGGCCGAATACCGCACTTCGTCGGGCTTGTCCATCGGACAGAAATAGACCTTCGGGGTTTGTAAAATGGACCAGAGCGACCCCGTTTTGACCGGGAACCGGCGGGGGCCGGCGGCGGACACATCCAACGCGTAAAGCCAGCCTTCATGGGCCTTTCCGTCGCTCAACACATGACCGTCGTCCCAATTTGGCCGCGTCAAAACGTCGCCGCTGTCGGCGCAATAAGTGTGCAGCGCAATCATGATCTGGTGAAGGTTGTTGATGTCGGTCACCTTGCTGGCTGAATTCTTGGCGCGGCTCACCGCCGCCAGAATCATCGCCGCCAGGATGCCGATGATACCAATGACGACGAGCAGTTCGATCAAGGTAAAGGCCCGGGCATGGCGTTTCATCCCACATTTGACAATTGGCAGCTTCATTTCCTTTGTGGAAATCGGACCAATGGGTTCACTATGAAAACCGTGCCGCCGCGTTTCCGTGCCGACAGGCGGGGTGCCACGCGAACGGTTTGGTTCGTCCTGCTTCATTGATTTCCCAACTGTAATAACAACGCCAACTCAAAACAGTTACAAACTAAATGAAAAATTATAACGCGGCATTCCTGCCGTCCGGTGGAATGACGCGCCAAGCCTTGGAATTTGTCCAAGCCGTCCTATGAATATGTCCGCCCGACGGCAAAATCGGACAATTTATTTCAACTTTGCGAGTGCAAGCGTTACAAACCGCCGTCCCAATACCAGCGGTTTTCGGGATTGTCGCAACGGATGGATACTTGCCATTTCTTGACTTCGCCATTCTTGAACCGGATTTCGTAAGGCACAAACACGCCCGGAGATGCAATGTCCCCCTTGGTTGACCCGAATTGGCTGCGAAGATTAGGTTGCAAGGCAATCAACTTGGCAATGCTGATTTTGGCCGTGAACGGTTTGCCCATGCTGATGATTTCAATGCCGCCGTAAACCTTTTTGAGATTGTCTGGAATCGAAGGAATAGCGTTTCTCACGCGCGGGTCGGCTGGCCAATATTTGGCAGCCCCTGCCCAATCCTCCTGCGAAAACGCGTCAAAAAATGTCCTAACCACTTGCGCCGGCGTCGTGCCCGTCAGCCGCACGAATCTCGCGTTGTCGCTATCGGTTAATTCACGCGTCGAAGAAAAAATTGAATCGTTCGCCCGGTAATGGTGAATGATGATGGGTGTGGTTGTTCCTGCCGCCAGAATCACCACCGCCGCCGCGACGACCGCCGTCTTTGCCTTTGTCCATGCCATAATTTTCAATGCTCCTTTTACCAAAGCCAGGGTTGACCCGCCCGCCGCCGCGCCCTTGGTGATCGCAACGGCGGAAACTGTCTTGGCGAGCGCCAATGGCGCTATCTGAATCGAATTGGCTGAAATCGTTTCCGCAATGCCCGTGGCCGTTGAATTCACGCCGCGCTTGGCAAAGATGGCGCGGAGTCTTTCCAATCCCCGCGCGACCCGCTTTTGTGCCGCGCGCTCCTCCAAGCCCAGCGCCGCCCCCACTTCCTGCAGGCTCTTGTTCTCGAAAAAGCGCAGCACAATCGCGTCTCGGTCCTTGTCGCGCAACCGCGTCATTGCCTCGTCCAGCAGCGGCGACAATTGTTCCCACGCCGCATCGGGTTCATTTTGAAAAACTCCTTCCATGAGGGCCTCCTGTTCGCGGTGTTGGCGGCGGCGTTGGATTTTCAGCGCATCAGCGGCGGCGAATCGCGCCGTGCGATACAACCAGCCGGATAAAATCGTTTTCGGACTCAACGACCCCGCCTTGCGCGCCAGGATGATGAAGACCGCCTGCGCCACGTCCTCGGCCATCTGTGGGTCGCGCACCTGCCGCAATGCCGCCGAGTAGACCAGGTTGACGTGCCGCCGGACCAGCGTGGCAAAAGCCGCGCCGGAACCGCTCACGGCGAATTCCCGCACCAGCGCCATGTCGTCATTCATCATCCACTTAATAAATGGACGCCGACGGCAAAGGGAGACAAATTATTTTGCCTTTTCGACCACAAGCATTTCCACCGGCTCGCGGCTGGGGACCAGTTCGAGGCCGAGTTGGTCGAGGACGGCCCGTTTCAAACCGTCGGGATTGGTGAAGTAGAAACCTCCGGTATTGTTCCATTTCATTTCGTCGTCCCATTTGAGATCCACATCGAAACGACCATTGAGACCAGTCCGGTCAATAATCGGAATCTTGAAATAACCTTCAAAGTCGTCAATCAGGAAGCTGATCGGACCATCCGTTCGCGTCAAACGCCCCACATCTTCATTGGATGAAGACTTTCCAGCCTTGGATGCCGTCGGCTTCAAACCGGGCGCGCCACGCCGTTTCACCGTCAGCGCCAGCACATCTGTTTCACGTGTCTCGAGCCGGCCAATGATTCCAAACTGTTCTTTTATCGTTTGTTGCAAAGCTTCCGGTTGGCGGCGGGGAAGACTTGAAATAAAATCAAAATCACCGGCAGGCAAGGGAGTTAAAGCCAAAATGCGGCCTTGGCTGGTGTTGTAAGCGTCGGCAAGCATCGCGTCAAACGGCTGAAAAATTCCAAGCATTTTCCCTTGGACTTCGCACGCGTGGCACAGTTCGCGGGTAAATCTGGTTGGACGAATAGAGACGATCGATGGAGCACTCTTCAATTGTTGGTTAAACGCCGGCCCCGGCCCCGTAAATTTGTTCCAGATGGTTTCCTCGCGGTGATGCGCCATTTGCCTGATGGTAATAGTGGCCGTTCCGGCGGCGAGCAACACAACCACGCCGCTCACGATTGCCGTTTTTGCTTTGGTCCACGCCATAATTTTCAATGCTCCTTTGATGAGGGTTAATGTGGAAGCTGAAGCCGCGGAATGCGCGGCGGCCAGACCGACAGTCGTGACGGATGCCGCCAATCCCGCTGGCGCCGCGTGTGATGATAGCGTGAAGAGCGGCGCGCCGGCCGCAAGAGCCGGCACCGCGAAACCACGGCGACGGAAAAATTGGGTCAGTTGGTCGAGACAGCGATGGACGCGCTTGCGCGCCGTGTCCTCACCGACACCGAGGGCTGAACCAACCTCCTGAAAAGTCCGGCCTTCCATGAAATGCAGGATCACCGCCTGCCGGTCCGGTTCGCGAAGCTTCAGAAGCGCCTCATCAAGCAACGGCACGAGCGGCGACCACACGGAATCGCCTTCCGCCGCGGCCAGTTCCAGATTGACCGCGACCTGTTCGCGTTTGCGCCGGCGCAATTCGGAGCGCAGCCATTCGCGGGATTTGTTCAGCGCCGTTTGGTGCAGCCAGCCGGCGATGGTCGGATGCGACCCCAACTTGCCCGCCGCCTGCGCCAGAGCCACGAAGACGTTTTGCGTGATTTCCTCGGCGGCGCCGGCATCGCCCACCTGCCGCAAGGCCGTGGCAAAAACCAGATTGACGTGCTGACGCACCAGCGCGGCAAACGCATCCTCGCTGTGGCGGGCGTTGAATTCGGCAATCAATTGGTTATCCGGTTCTGACATGGTTTCAACCGGTATATTGCCGCCGCACCGGGAAACCGGAAACAAATCTTTCTACCTTGCTGTTTCGACCACGAGTATCTCGATTGGCTCGTGGCTCGGCACAAGTTCAAGGTCGAGTTGATCAAGAAGCGCCTCTTTTACCTGAAATGGAGGATGGCCTCCTTGCCACCTAGAGCAGCGTTCGATGATAAACCAAGCGCCTGCCACCACGATTAGAAGATTGGTAAAATCATTGTTGGCTTTTCGGACATTATAACTTCCGGATTCTCCACCAGGAGCGCTGTTTCCAGTATGAGTCTCACATTTCCGTGTGTATCGGCCGTATATTCCTTTCTGCCCGCCGCCGATTCGATTTTAATCTTTGCTTTTCCCGTGCTTGATATTGGAAACCAAAAATTCATGCCCTGCACCTTCCTCGTAAATGGCGATAATTCTCCTGCATAATCCGCCTTGATTATCTTGTTGGCGTTCGTAATTGCCTTGTTGGCTTCCGCAACTCCATCACCCAGCCGGCTGTAACGGAACGTAAGTTCCTCCGGTATCGGCATCCAGTAAGCGAGCGTCAGACTGAGAGTGCCTTTGGGTTGGTTGGCGATAATGGGAGGATTCTCGTGGCGCAGCACTTCGTCGTGCGAGACGTTGAGCATCTGTCCGTTTATATCAAGCGGCACCGGAATCTGTCCTTCCGCGGCGCTTTGAATAGAAAGACTGATGTCTTTTTGGCGCACCGTCTTGTCCCGCGAACTCACGGCCACACGAACGGCAAATTTGGTCTGATCCACTCCTTGGGTAAGCTGCCAGGCGTCATCCATTAGTTTGTAGGAAAGGCTGGGATTGAATCGATGTTGATGTTGAGCCAAAAGAGTGGTGGCTGTTCCAGCCGCCAAAACAATTGCCACGCCAACGCCAATTGCAAATTTGAGTTTCATCCAAGTCATTATTTTCATAGTTCCTTTCATCAAGGTCAGAGTTGAGGCCGTGGCAATTGACCCTTTTGCAACTGCCACGGCAGTCACAGATTTCGCCAGCGCCGCTGGCGCCGCTTGAACTGAATTGACCGAAACCGCGCCGGCTATTGCCACACTGGAAAGTGCGATGCCGCGCCGCGCGAAGAACGTCCGGAGTTTTTCCACCGCCCGCGCCGCGCGTTTGTGCGCGCCGCCTCCCGGATGCCCATCGCCGCCGCCGCTTCCGCCCCGGTCTTGTTTTCGTAAAACCGCAGCGCCAGCAACGTGCGCTCCTTTTCCGTCAATCGCGTCATCGCGTCTTCCAAAAGCGGTGCAAGCTGCCGCCACGCGCCGTCGGTTTCCGCCGAGTTCAAGGTGGATTGCATATAAGCCTCCTGTTCGCGGGCCTGACGCCTGACCCGGGTCCGCAACAGCCGGGCGGCGGTGAACCGCGTTGTTTCATACAGCCAGCCGGTGAGCACGGTCTTTTCGCGCAGGCCGGCGGCTTTTTTGGCGAGGATGATGAAAACAGCCTGCGTCACGTCCTGCGCGTCTTCGCTGTTGCCGACATAACGCAGCGCCACGGAATAGACCAGATTGATGTGCCGGTGAACCAGCCCGGTGAAAGCTGGTTCTGAATCGCGGCGCGCGTATTCCCGCACCAGGTCCATGTCGCTCGCTTCTGGCATTTACTGATTATCACCGGCCAGCGGCGAAATTGGACATTTATTTTTGGTCAATTTTTATCGCTTGCGGGAACAGATGGCTTTTCGACCGCGGTGGTTTGTGCTTTGTCCGGGTAAATGACCAACGGTTCTGTAACCACCGGCAGCCTAAAGAACAGTATCAGGAGAAAAGCCAAAGCGCACAATAATCCGATATTGGCTGTCAACGAAACTGCAAACGATGTCTTCATTTTCATCAACAAATTACTTTCAATCCTTTGCCCGCTCGACCACGAGCATTTCCATTTGCTCACGGCTGGGCGTCAATTCCAGACCAAGCTGGGCCGGCAGGGCTTGCCGGATGGCGTCGCTCTCTGAATCGCCATTCCGCAGCAACACTTCCAATGAGACATCAAAGTTTCCCGTGAGACCGGTGCGATCAATAACCGGCTTGTCGAAGTAGCCTTGCAGGTTCTTGATCAAGGCGGAGACGGGCTGGTTTTGCGAGGCGATGGTCCTTGACCGCGTGTCCACCCCACCTCCGGATGAGGCGCTGCTACTCGAACCAAATCCTCCGCCCCCGGATTGTCTCTGGCTGGGTTTCAACCCGGGCATGCCCGACTGCTTTACCGTCAGCACGAGAACGTCGGTCTGCCGGGTTTCGCGGTGCGCAACGTAGCCGAACTGCCGCTGGATTTCCTTTTGCAATTGTTCCTTGGAACCGTCCGCGGTCGTCATCAGCAGATCGAATCCGCCGGTCACTTTCTCCGGCGGAGGCAAAACCAGACTCACATCCACGTCATACGCCATGCTCATCAGTTCGTCGAACGAGATGGCGCGCCCCAGCATTTTGTTGCCGGCCTTTGCAATTCCTCCCCCAAATCCCCCGACAGGGCTTGCAAAATGAGTCGGCCGAAGAACAAACGCGGACGGAAGCTCATTCAAAGCCCGCGTATCCATGAGCGCCCAGGCCGAATCGTCAACTGCGGAAGAGCCGCCGCTTGATTGCGCGATGACACTGCTGGCCACAATCGTGGTTCCAGCCGCCATAATGACCGCCGCGCCAATTGCGGCAGCCGTTTTCAGTTTTATCATTGTCATTATTTTCATAGTTCCTTTCACAAGGGTCAGG
>Ga0265338_10005788_pt1 | contig 15969 bp, 10 predicted proteins | sample 42126metaG_FD_193579 | JGI IMG/M metagenome (GOLD analysis project Ga0265338, IMG submission 193579) | Rhizosphere microbial communities from Carex aquatilis grown in University of Washington, Seatle, WA, United States - 4-21-26 metaG | ecosystem: Host-associated > Plants > Roots > Rhizosphere... | reverse complement strand
TATGGCGGCAGCCATTCCGGCCTGTCGCCCTCTTTTGCTTATGGCGACTCCTCGGGGCACTTCAACTATTTCGTCTCCGGCGACTACACCACCAACACGCTGGGCATCGAGTCGCCGGACGGCAGCAGCGATCCCCGTCACGACCGCACCCAGCAATATCACGGCTTTGCTTATCTGCAGGACATCCTGGACCAGAACAGCAGCGTAACCGCGGTGCTGGGCACCTCCAACGCCATCTTCCAGATTCCCAACCAGGTCGGCCTGCAGCCCACCGGACTGGACGGCATTGTCGGGTTGGGGCCGCAGGATCCCGGCAGCGGCGATTTTCTGCTCAATGCCAATGGCGCCACCGGTTTTGCTTCAGCAAATCTGGATGAACGCCAGCGCGAGATCACCCATTACGGCATCCTCAGCTATCTGCACTCCGTGGGGTCGCTGGATTATCAGATATCGGCCTTCGGCCGCTATTCCAGTCTGTTCTTCACCCCCGGCAACAATGTCGGCGACATCCTCTATGACGGCCTGGCCCAGACCGCTTACAAACGCGACGTGGCTTACGGCCTGCAGGCCGAAGGTGCCTGGCGCGCTTTCGACGGTCACACCATCCGTTTCGGCGTGCTGTATCAGGCCGACGACACACTCTCGCGGACGTCGTCTGCCGTTCTGGCGACGTCGCCCGGCGGCCCGGGCGTGACCAACCCCAACCCGCTTTGTACCGACCCGACGCAGACCTGCCAGACCTCGGCCGTACCGCTCAACATTGCCGATAACGGCAGCAAGCATGGCTACAATTATGGCCTTTATGCCCAGGACGAATGGGCGGTGACGGACAATTTCACCGTCAATTACGGCCTGCGCTATGACGCTTTCTCTGCCTTCGATGCGGAGAACCAGCTCTCGCCGCGCATCAACGGGGTGTGGAAGCCGACGGATACCACGACCATCCACGCCGGCTATGCCCGCTACTTTTCACCACCGCCTTTCGAGCTGGTGGCGAGCCAGGATGTGGCCCTGTTCAACAACACCACAGCGGCAAGCAATGGCGGTCCCAACGATACACCGAAGGCCGAGCGTGCCGACTATTTCGATGCCGGCTTTGAGCAGAAGCTGTTCGGCAACTGGACCTTTGGATTGGACAGCTTCTACAAGACATCCAAGAACCTGATCGATGAGGGCCAGTTCGGCGCCCCCATCATCCTGACGCCTTTCAATTATGCCGAGGGGCGGCAGTATGGCGCGGAGGCAACCTTCAACTATGCGAGCGAAGACTTCACCGCTTATGCCAACGCCTCGTATGAACGGGCCGTGGGCAAGAATATCGTCTCCAGCCAGTTCCAGTTCGATCCGGGTGACCTGGCCTATATCGCCAACAACTTCATTCCCCTGGATCACCAGCAATTGTTTTCGCTGTCGGCCGGCGGGTCCTACAATTTCGGCGAGGGCACGCATGTGAGCGCCGATCTGCTCTATGGCACCGGCCTGCGGCGGGACGGAGCAACGCCGAATGGCGATCATGTGCCGGACTATGTGACGGTCAATCTCGGCATCACACAGGATTTCTCACTGGTGGGCTGGACCGGACTGACGGCGCGCTTCGACGTCATCAATCTCTTTGATGAGATCTATGAAATTCGCGACGGCACCGGTGTGGGCGTGGGCGCGCCGCAGTTCGGCGCCCGGCGCGGGTTCTTCTTTGGACTGTCGAAAGCGATCTGACTATCCGATTTCACCATGGCCGGGCTTGACCCGCCCATCCAACTTGTTTCGAAAAGTTGGATGGGCGGCTCGGAGGCCGCCCATGGTGACTATCCGAACAAATCCAACTTCGTACCGCAGACCCGTGCTTCATGCTCCAGCAGCTTCCGCTTCAGCGGCAGCCCACCGCCATAGCCGGTGAGGCTGCCGTCGGCGCCGATCACCCGGTGACAGGGCACGATCAGGGCAATCGGATTGGCGCCGTTGGCGGCGCCGACGGCGCGCGCCGCATTGGGCGAGCCGACCTTTTTGGCAATGGCGCCATAGCTGGTCGTGGTGCCGAACGGAATATCCAGCAGCGCTTTCCATACCTTCTTATCGAACTCCGGCCCTTCCGGCAGCAGTTCGAACTCGAAGTCGCGACGTTTGCCCTGCGCGTATTGATTCACCTGGCGTTGGACGTCGGCCAGCTTGCGGGAATTGTTTTCCGCTTCCGGGTCGACCTTCGCGGCGCCCGTGGCCCGCAGATTGAACCGCAGCAGCCGGCCTTCCTCGTCCACCCAGGCGGCGAACTTCTGGAAGGGAGATTCAATCAGACTCCAATAGCGTTTGCTCATGCCGCGTCCCTCGTCTCTCGCAAGTAAGTCCAAAGATGCATGGTGGCGATGCTGCGATGGGGCGCGAACGCCGCCATCAGCCGCGCCGTGCCGTCGGCATCGGGCCGCTCCGGCAGCTTGTGCAGCCGTTGCAGCGCGGTCGCCAGGGCGCTGTCGCCCACGGGCGCGGCATCGGCGAAGCCGCCGCGCATCAGCACATAACGGGCGGTCCAGGTGCCGATGCCGCGCTGGGCGGTGAGCGCCTTCTCCGCGGCGATGGCCGAGCCCTCGCCCAATCCTTCGATATCCAGCCGGCGATCGGCCACGGCCTGCGCCGCATCCACCAGATAGGTCGCCTTGGAGCGCGAATAGCGCCGTGACGCCAGGGCGCCGATATCGATATTGGCGACCGCTTCGGGCGTCGGGTGGGCGCGCATGTCGCCGATCTTCTCGCCCACCAGCAAAACCATCTCGCGCCGCAGGCTCGAGGCGAACTTGATGTTGATCTGCTGGCCGATGATGCCCCAGCACAGGGCGTCGAACCCCGTCGGCAGCAGCGGCATGCGCAAGCCCCGGCGCGGGGCGGCAAAGGCGGCGTGGCGGCTTTCGAAGGTGCCGACATCCAGGGTCAGGCCCAACATCCTGAGCGACGCCTGATGCAGCGCCGCCATGGCGGCCGGTCCCAGCTTCTTTTCGCTATGCACCTTCACCCAGGCCTGGCCGGGCTCGATGCTGATCTCCACCACGGCCGGGCCATCCACGGTCGGCATGGCCTTCCAGATGCGGTTGCCTTCGCTTTTTTCGCTGACCGCCTCGGGATCGCGGCCGTGATAGGCCAGGATTTCCTTGGCCCGATAGAGGTGCGGAAGCTGCAGCAGGAAAACCTGCGCGCCATCGAGCGCGCGATAAGCGCCCGGTGTCATCCGCATCTGGGCCAGGAACTGGCGATGGAACACCGATTCCGATTCAAACCCGGCGCCGAAGCCGATTTCCGCCACCCTGTCCGTGCCGCCCAGAAGTTCCTGCGCCGCTTGTTTGACGCGGCAGCGCCGCAGCCACTGCACCGGCGCCAGATGGGCATGATCGCGATAAAGATCGGCCAGCTTGGTCAGGCTGACGCCGGCGGCTTTCGACAGAGCGGATGCGTCGCCGAATTCATCGGGGTGGGCCGCCACCCGCGCCGCCAGGCCTTCGAACAAAGCAAGGTTTTCGTCTTCGCCCTTGTAATAAAGGTCGGGACGGCAGCGTTTGCAGGCACGCAGGCCGGCCGCCTTCGCCTCAGCCTCGGTGGTAAACAACCGCACATTCTGCGGCTTGGGCGGGCGGGCGGCGCAGGACGGCAGGCAGTAGATCCCGGTGGTCATCACACCGATGATGAACCGGCCGTCGAATTTGCCCTTGCGGGCCTCGGCGCGTTCCCAGGACATTGGTTCCGGTAATTTCATGGGCAGACACTAGCGCGGCAGTTCTGACCGCGCCTCCTGATTTCCCCGGTAGATATTGGAGTGGGTGCACAAAAGAAAAAGGGCCGGTGTTTCCACCGGCCCCGATTCTTGTGCCTTGCGAACGGCTTACTCGGCCGGCGCGGGAGCTTCCAACTGAGGCACCGGCGCTTGCGCCGCCGCCTGTTCCGCCTGGATGGCCTTGTCGCGCTCGGTGGCGATGTGGCGCAGGCGTGCGATGGCGCCGCCGGTGCCCGCCGGGATGAGCCGGCCCACGATCACGTTCTCCTTCAGGCCTTCCAGCATGTCGACCTTGCCATTGACCGCGGCGTCGGTGAGGACGCGCGTGGTTTCCTGGAAGGAGGCCGCCGAGAAGACCGACCGGGTCTGGAGCGAGGCCTTGGTGATGCCGAGCAGGATGGCGCGGCCTTCGGCCGGCTTGTGGCCGTCCTCCAGCGCCTTCTTGTTGGCGGCTTCCAGTTCCGACGCATCGACATGCTCGCCGGCGATCAGGGTGGTCTCGCCACCCTCGGTGATCTCCAGCTTCTGCATCATCTGGCGGCAGATCACCTCGATGTGCTTGTCGTTGATCTTCACACCCTGCAGGCGATAGACGTCCTGGATTTCCTTGACGAGATAGATCGCCAGTTCTTCCATGCCCTTGATGCGCAGGATGTCATGCGGCGAGGGATTGCCTTCGACGATATAGTCGCCCTTCTCCACATAATCGCCTTCGCGCACGCTGATATGGCGGCCCTTGGGGATCAGATACTCGCTCGGCTCCTGCTTCTCGTTCTTGGGACGAACGATGACGCGGCGCTTGTTCTTGTAGTCCTTGCCGAACTCGACAAAGCCGTCGGTCTCGGCCAGCACGGCCGCTTCCTTGGGCTTGCGGGCCTCGAACAGCTCCGCCACGCGCGGCAGACCGCCCGTGATGTCGCGGGTCTTGGCACCTTCGGTCGGGATACGCGCCAGCACGTCGCCGGCATGCACCGTGCCGCCGTCTTCCACCGACAGAATGGCGTCCGGCGAAATCGCATAACGCGCTTCGCCGCCGGCCGGCAGCTGCACCGGCTTGCCCTTCTTGTCCAGGATGACGACGGTCGGACGCAGTTCGGGCGCGTTCTTGGAGCCCGTGCCGCGGCTGTCCATCACGACCTTGGACGACACGCCGGTCTTTTCGTCCGACACTTCGCGCACCGTGACGCCGAAGACCAGGTCTTCGTATTTCACGGTACCTTCCACGTCGGTCAGGACCGGCAAGGCGTTCGGATTCCATTCCGCCAGGCGGTCGCCCCGCTTGACGGTCGCGCCTTCATCGACCCTGAGGCGCGCGCCATAGGTGATGCGATAGGTGGCGCGTTCCTGGCCCTTGTTGTCGGTGATGACGATCTGCATGTTGCGCGACATCGCGATCAGCTCGCCGTCGGAATTCTTGACGACATTCTTGTTCACGATCTTGATCTTGCCGTCATACGACGCCTCGATCTTGGAGGAGCCCGCAACCTGCGCCGCACCGCCGATGTGGAAGGTGCGCATGGTCAGCTGGGTGCCCGGTTCGCCGATCGACTGGGCGGCGATCACTCCGACTGCCTCGCCGATATTGACGGGCGTACCACGGGCCAGATCACGGCCATAGCACTTGCCGCAAACGCCTTCCGGCAGCTCGCAAGTCAGCACCGAGCGGACACGCACCTTCTGGACATGGGCGCTCTCGACCTTCTCGGCCAGGTCCTCGGTCACTTCCTTGTTGCGCTTGACGATGATCTCGCCGGTATCGGGATGCTTGACGTCCTCGGCCGTGGTCCGGCCCAGAATGCGTTCCGTCAGCGAGGCCACCACCTGGCCGCCATCGATTTCGGCCTGGACCGTGACACCCTTCTTGGTGCCGCAGTCTTCGGACGTGATGATGCAGTCATTGGCCACGTCGACCAAACGGCGGGTCAGGTAACCCGAATTCGCCGTCTTGAGCGCGGTATCAGCCAAACCCTTGCGGGCGCCGTGGGTGGAGTTGAAGTACTCCAGCACGGTGAGGCCTTCCTTGAAGTTCGACAGGATCGGCGTCTCGATGATCGAGCCGTCCGGACGCGCCATCAGGCCGCGCATGCCGGCGAGCTGCTTCATCTGCTGCGGTGAACCGCGGGCGCCCGAATGGCTCATCATGTAGATGGAGTTCATCTCCAGGACACGGCCGGTATCGGGATCGATCTTCGGCTCGGAGATTTCCTTCATCATTTCGGCCGCGACCAGGTCGGTGCACTTCGACCAGGTGTCGACAACGAGATTGTACTTCTCCTTGTCGGTGGTCAGACCGTCCTGATACTGCTGCTCATACTCACGCACCCGGTGACGGGTCTCGTCGATCAGCTTGGCCTTCGTATCCGGCACCACCATGTCGTCCTTGCCGAACGAGATGCCGGCCTTGCAGGCCTCGCGGAAGCCCAGCGCCATCAGCGCGTCGGCGAACAGCACGGTCTCCTTCTGGCCGCAGTGACGATAGACCTCGTCGATCAGCTGGCTGATCTCCTGCTTGCGCAACAGGCGATTGACCAGCTCGAACGGGATCTTGGGGTGCCGCGGCAGGATGTCGGCGATCAGCATGCGGCCCGGCGTGGATTCCACCCGGCGCAGGATCGGTTTGCCTTCGGCGTCCACCGTCTTGTAGCGCGCCTTGATCTTGGCATGCAGGGTCACCGACTTGGAGAAGAGCGCGTGCTCGATCTCACCAATGTCGTTGAAGGTCATGCCCTCGCCCGGTTCCTTCGGCCGTTCCTGGCTGAGATAGTACAGCCCCAGCACGATATCCTGGGTAGGCACGATGATCGGCTTGCCGTTGGCGGGGCTGAGGATGTTGTTGGTCGACATCATCAGCACGCGCGCTTCCAGCTGCGCTTCCAGCGACAGCGGCACGTGCACGGCCATCTGGTCGCCGTCGAAGTCGGCGTTGAAGGCGGTGCAGACCAGCGGATGCAGCTGGATCGCCTTGCCTTCGATCAGCACCGGCTCGAACGCCTGAATGCCCAGCCGGTGCAGGGTCGGGGCGCGGTTCAGCAGGATGGGATGCTCGCGGATGACTTCTTCCAGGATATCCCAGACCTCGGGCTTCTCCTTCTCCACCAGCTTCTTGGACTGCTTGACGGTCTGGCTGAAGCCCTTGGCCTCAAGCCGCGCATAGATGAACGGCTTGAACAGCTCGAGCGCCATCTTCTTGGGCAGGCCGCACTGATGCAGCTTGAGCTCGGGGCCGACCACGATGACCGAACGGCCTGAATAGTCGACGCGCTTGCCCAGCAGGTTCTGCCGGAAGCGGCCCTGCTTGCCCTTCAGCATGTCGGCCAGCGACTTCAGCGGACGCTTGTTGGCGCCGGTGATGACACGGCCGCGGCGGCCATTGTCGAACAGGGCGTCGACCGACTCCTGCAGCATGCGCTTTTCGTTGCGCACGATGATGTCGGGCGCCTTCAACTCGATCAGGCGCTTGAGACGGTTGTTGCGGTTGATGACGCGGCGATAAAGGTCGTTCAGGTCGGAGGTCGCGAAGCGGCCGCCGTCCAGCGGCACCAGCGGGCGCAGTTCCGGCGGGATCACCGGCACGACCTGCAGGATCATCCATTCCGGACGATTGCCGGAATCGATGAAGGCTTCGACAACCTTCAGGCGCTTGACCAGCTTCTTCTGCTTTTCGCCGCCCGAGGATTCCGCCACCTCGCCGCGGATTTCATCGCGCAGCTTTTCGAGGTCAATGGCGGCCAGCAGCTTGCGGATGGCTTCCGCGCCGATCTCGGCGGTGAAGCTGTCGTTGCCGTATTCGTCCTGGGCCTTGTAGAACTCGTCTTCCGTCAGGAGCTGACGCTCCTTGAGGGGCGTCAGGCCGGGCTCGATGACGATGTAGTTCTCGAAATAGAGAACGCGCTCCAGATCCTTGAGCGTCATGTCCAGGATCAGACCGATGCGGCTGGGCAGCGACTTCAGGAACCAGATATGGGCCACCGGCGAGGCCAGCTCGATATGGCCCATGCGGTCGCGGCGCACCTTCTGCACCGTGACTTCCACGCCGCACTTTTCGCAGACGATGCCCTTGTACTTCATGCGCTTGTACTTGCCGCACAAGCACTCATAGTCCTTCACCGGCCCGAAGATGCGGGCGCAGAACAGGCCGTCCCGCTCCGGCTTGAAGGTGCGGTAGTTGATGGTTTCGGGCTTCTTGATCTCGCCATGGCTCCAGCGCAGGATCTGATCCGGGCTGGCCAGCGAAATCTTGATGCGGTCGAAGGCGGGAACTTCCTTCTGGGTCCCGAAGACATTCATCAGCTCTTGATTCATACGAGCGTCCTTTCGAGGTGAAACAGAGGGCGTTCGCCAATCCGTTTCGTTCATTCTGTTTCCTCACCCTTCGACGGGCTCAGGGTGAGGACTTCAACTCCAACCCCTCATGCTGAGCTTGTCGAAGCATGAGGGGGCTTGTTCCTGTTACGTCGCCGGGCCGTTGACCAGTTCCACGTTCAGCGACAGCGAGCGCATTTCCTTGACCAAGACGTTGAACGATTCCGGGATACCGGCCTCGAACGTGTCTTCGCCGCGGACGATGGCCTCATACACCTTGGTGCGGCCGGCCACGTCGTCCGACTTCACCGTCAGGATTTCCTGCAAGGTGTAGGCGGCGCCGTAAGCCTCGAGCGCCCAGACTTCCATTTCGCCGAAACGCTGGCCACCGAACTGGGCCTTGCCGCCCAGCGGCTGCTGGGTGACCAGGCTGTAGGGACCGATCGAACGGGCGTGGATCTTGTCGTCCACCAGATGGTTCAGCTTGAGCATATAGATGTAGCCGACCGTGACCTGGCGGGTGAACGCCTCGCCGGTGCGGCCGTCATACAGAGTCATCTGGCCCGACGAGGTCAGGCCTGCCTGCTCCAGCATGTCGACAATGTCGGCTTCCTTGGCGCCATCGAACACCGGGGTGGCAATCGGAACGCCGAAGCGCAGATTGTCCGCCAGCTCCACGAGACCTTCCTCGTCGATCTGGCCCAGGCGGTCGTCATTGCCATAGACGCTCTTGAGGTGACGGCGCAGCGGCTCATGCTTGCCGTCGCGCTTGACCTTGTCGAGCATGTCGCCGATCTGCCGGCCGAGGCCCGAACAGGCCCAGCCCAGATGGGTTTCCAGGATCTGGCCGACATTCATGCGCGAGGGCACGCCCAGCGGATTGAGCACCACGTCCACCGCGGTGCCGTCTTCCAGATGCGGCATGTCTTCGATCGGCACGATGCGGCTGATCACGCCCTTGTTGCCGTGACGGCCGGCCATCTTGTCGCCCGGCTGCAGCTTGCGCTTCACCGCCACGAAGACGCGAACCATCTTCATTACGCCAGGGGCCAGCTCGTCGCCGCGACGGAGCTTTTCCACCTTGTCGGCAAAGCGCTTGTCCAGGCGCGACTTGGACTCGTCATACTGCTGACGCAGGCCCTCGATCTCGGCCATCGCCTTTTCATTGCGCAGGCCGATCTGCCACCACTGATGCTTGGGGATCGTATCCAGAACCTGTTGGGTGATCTTGGTGTCCGCCGCCATGCCCTTGGGACCGGCCGAGGCCGTCTTGTTGAGCAGGATCTCGGACAGGCGCGAGAAGATGTTGCGCTCCAGGATCGAAAGCTCGTCATCGCGGTCTTCCGCCAGACGCTCTTCCTCGGCGCGCTCGATCGACATGGCGCGCTGGTCCTTGTCCACGCCGTGGCGGTTGAAGACGCGCACTTCCACGATGGTGCCGGTAACGCCCGGCGGCACGCGCAGGGACGTGTCACGGACATCAGCCGCCTTCTCGCCAAAGATGGCGCGCAGCAGCTTTTCTTCCGGGGTCATCGGGGTTTCGCCCTTCGGCGTCACCTTGCCCACCAGAATGTCGCCCGCCTGGACCTCGGCGCCGATGTACACGATGCCGGCTTCATCCAGGTTCTTGAGGTTTTCTTCGCCCACATTCGGGATGTCGCGGGTGATTTCCTCCGGACCGAGCTTGGTGTCGCGCGCCATGGTCTCGAATTCCTCGATATGGATCGAGGTGAAGACGTCATCGCGGACGATGCGCTCGGAGATGAGGATGGAGTCCTCGAAGTTGTAGCCGTTCCAGGGCATGAAGGCGACCAGCGCGTTCTTGCCCAGGGCCAGCTCGCCCAGCTGCGTGGAGGGACCATCGCAAATGATGTCGCCCTTGCGCACCACATCGCCAACCTTCACCAGCGGACGCTGGTTGATGCAGGTCGAGGCGTTGGAGCGCTGGAACTTGCGCAAGCGGAAGATGTCGATGCCCGGCCTGGTGGGATCGGTCTCTTCGGTGGCGCGAATGACGATACGGGTGGCGTCAACCTGGTCCACCACGCCGGTGCGGCGCGCTGCGATGGCGGCGCCGGAATCCCGGGCCACGATCTCTTCCATGCCGGTGCCGACCAGCGGCGCTTCCGGGCGCAACAGGGGCACGGCCTGACGCTGCATGTTCGAGCCCATCAAGGCGCGGTTGGCGTCGTCATTTTCCAGGAACGGCACCAGAGCCGCGGCTACCGACACCAGCTGCTTGGGCGAGACGTCGATGAACTGCACCTGGTCGGGCGTGGTCATGATGAAGTTTCCGCCCTTGCGGGAGGAGACCAGCTCGTCGGTCAGGCGCAGGCGGCTGTCCACCGTCGCGTTGGCCTGGGCGATCATGTACTTGGCCTCTTCCATCGCCGACAGATAGATCACCTCGTCCGTCAGGTGCTTGTTCACCACCCGGCGATAAGGGCTCTCGATAAAGCCGTACTTGTTCACGCGGGCGAAGGTCGCCAGCGAGTTGATCAGACCGATATTCGGGCCTTCTGGCGTCTCGATCGGGCAGATGCGGCCATAGTGGGTCGGATGCACGTCGCGCACTTCGAAACCGGCGCGCTCGCGGGTCAGGCCGCCCGGTCCAAGGGCCGACATACGGCGCTTGTGGGTCAGCTCCGACAGCGGGTTCTGCTGGTCCATGAACTGCGACAGCTGGCTGGAGCCGAAGAACTCGCGCACCGCGGCCGCCACCGGCTTGGCGTTGATCAGGTCGTGCGGCATCACCGTGTCGATGTCGACAGCGGACATGCGCTCCTTGATCGCGCGCTCCATGCGCAGCAGGCCGACGCGGAACTGGTTTTCCATCAGCTCGCCCACCGAACGCACGCGACGGTTGCCGAGATTGTCGATGTCGTCGATTTCGCCGCGCCCGTCGCGCAGTTCCACCAGCGCCTTGAGGATGGCAAGGATGTCTTCCTTGCGCAGCACCCGCATCGTGTCGGGGGCATCCAGGTTCATGCGCATGTTCATCTTCACGCGGCCGACCGCGGAGAGGTCATAGCGCTCCGGATCGAAGAACAGCTGGCCGAACAGGGTCTCGGCGGTATCAAGCGTCGGCGGCTCGCCGGGACGCATGACACGATAGATGTCGATCAGCGCCTGCTCTCTGGAGTGGTTCTTGTCCACATTCAGGGTGTTGCGCAGGTAGGGACCGATATTGATGCCGTCGATGTTCAGCACTTCCACGTCGTGGAAGCCGGCTTCCACCAGGGTGGCCAGATTGTCGGCGGTCAACTCGTCGCCGGCTTCGACATAGATCTCGCCGGTTTCCGGGTTGACCATGTCGAGGGCCGAGAAGCGGCCGATCAGCTCGTCGGGCTGGAAGGCGATATTCTTGACGCCCTCTTCCGCCAGCTTGCGCAAGGCCCGCACCGTGATCTTGGCGCCGGCTTCCAGCACGACATCGCCATTCTTGGCGTTCTTCCAGTCGGACGCGGTCTTGGCGTTGCGCATCCAGGTCGGCTCCAGCGGGGTGGACCAGCTGCCGTCCTTGTTATGCTTGAAGCCGATCTTGCCGTAGAAATAGCCCAGGATCTCTTCCTGGGTCAGGCCCAGGGCATAGAGCAAGGTGGTCGCCGGCAGCTTGCGGCGCCGGTCGATGCGCACATGGACGATGTCCTTGGCGTCGAATTCGAAGTCCAGCCACGAGCCGCGATAGGGAATGACGCGGGCGGCGAAGAGCAGCTTGCCCGAAGAGTGGGTCTTGCCCTTGTCATGGTCGAAGAAGACGCCCGGCGAGCGGTGCATCTGGGAGACGATCACGCGCTCGGTCCCGTTGACCACGAAGGTGCCGTTGTCGGTCATGAAGGGGACGTCGCCCATGTAGACGTCCTGTTCCTTGATGTCCTTCACCGACTTGGCGCCGGTTTCCTGGTCCACATCGAACACGATCAGGCGCAGCGTCACCTTGAGCGGCGCGGCATAGGTCATGGAGCGCTGCTGGCACTCCTCGACGTCATACTTGGGCTCCTCGAAGTGGTAATCCACATATTCGAGCAGCGAAGATTCCGAGAAATCCTTGATGGGGAAGACCTGGCGGAACACCGCCTCCAGCCCCTCGTCCCGGCGGCCTTCCGTCGGCTTCCACAGCTGCAGGAACTGGTCATACGACGTGCGCTGAACCTCGATCAGGTTCGGCATATGCGCGATTTCCTGGATCTTGCCGAAATTCTTGCGAAGGCGTTTGCGTCCGGTGAAGGAGAGAGTCATTCGATAGGTCCTTTTACGGCGTGGCGCGCCGTGTTTGCCCGGGTGGGAACCAGCAGTTTCAAACCAATGGCAAAAGCCACCGCACCCATCGGCGAGCGAATCGCCGATGGGGGGTGGGTGAACGAAATATGCACGACAGCGCGGTTTTTCAACCCGCGATGCCTCCTTGTTACTTCAACTCGACCTTGGCGCCAGCATCTTCGAGCTGCTTCTTGATCTTGGCAGCTTCGTCCTTGTTGACGTCGGCCTTCACTTCCTTGGGAGCGCCCTCGACCAGGTCCTTGGCTTCCTTCAGCCCCAGGCCCGTGATCGCGCGCACTTCCTTGATGACATTGATCTTCTTGTCGCCGGCGTCCGTCAGAACGACCGTGAACTCGGTCTTCTCGGCGGCGGGGGCGGCGGCAGCGGCAGCCGGGCCGGCGGCAACGGCCACCGGAGCGGCGGCGGACACGCCCCACTTCTCTTCCAGGAGCTTGGCCAGGTCGGCGGCTTCCAGGACGGTCAGTGCGGACAGGTCTTCAACAAGCTTTTCGATCTTCGACATTTGGTACTTTCCTTGGTTTTCGGGTTTGGATGTTTACGTTGGCAAGTCGCTTAAGCGGCATCTTTCTGGGAATAGGCGCCGATGACACGGGCAAGCTGACCGGCGGGAGCCTGAAGGATCCCGGCGATCTTGGTCGCGGGCGCCACAAGCAGGCCCACGATTTTGCCACGCAGTTCATCGAGCGACGGCAGGGTGGCGAGGGCTTTCACGCCCGCGGCATCCAGCGCCGTCACACCCACCGACCCACCCAGGATCACGAGCTTCTCGTTATCCTTGGCGTAGGCAGCAGCCACCTTGGAAGCGGCAACCGGGTCATCGCTGACAGCGATACCGGTCGGCCCCTTGAACAGGTGGGCGATGCCTTCGATCGGCGTTCCTTTCAGAGCGCGCACCGCCAGACGGTTCTTGGCCACACGGAACGACGCCCCGTTCGCGCGCATGCGCGAGCGGAGATCGGCCATCTGGGCAACCGTCATGCCGGAATAGTGGGCGACCACCACAGAGCCGGCCTTCGCAAAGACCTGGTTCAGGTCTTCAACGACTTCCGCCTTTTTGGCTTTTTCCACTTTGCTCTCCTTAACGTCGGCTCCCGTGACGATCCGGGAACCAACCCTGTTGCTCACATCTGCCCCAGGGTCCAAACCCGAACAGCGAGCCCTTTTCCTATTGAGGGGGGCTCGAAATCCGGTTCATTCCCTGTCTGTGCTGGAGAATTTTAAGACCTCGCGGTCTCCAGCAGTCTCGGACAGTTCCGGCGATCGTCCGCCGGAATTCATTGACCGCTTACGCGGCCGCTCCACCCGCACCGACCGCGGCGAGCGCGATCTTCACGCCCGGACCCATGGTCGATGAGATGGAAATCTTCTTCACATAATGGCCCTTCGCGCCCGAGGGCTTGGCCTTCAGCACGGCGTCGACGAACGCCTTCACATTGGCGGCGATGGCGTCTTCGGTGAAGCTGGCTTTGCCGACACCGGCCTGCACGATGCCGGCCTTCTCGACACGGAACTCCACCGCGCCGCCCTTGGCGTCCTTCACGGCCTGGGTGACGTCCATCGTCACCGTGCCGACCTTGGGGTTCGGCATCAGGTTGCGCGGGCCCAGCACCTTACCCAGACGGCCGACGATACCCATCATGTCCGGGGTGGCGATGCAGCGGTCGAAGTCGATCTTGCCGGCCGTGACTTCGGCGGCGAGTTCTTCGGCCCCCACCAGATCGGCGCCAGCCTTCTTGGCCTCTTCCGCCTTGGCGCCCTTGGCGAACACCGCCACGCGGAGCGAGCGGCCCGTGCCCGAGGGCAGCGAAACCACGCCGCGCACCATCTGGTCGGCATGCTTGGGGTCCACACCCAGGTTCATCGACAGTTCGATGGTCTCATCGAACTTGGCGGTGGCGCGGGCCTTGATCAGCTTCACAGCCTCTTCGACGGTGTAGCTCTTGCTGGGGTCCAGGCCTTCGGCGGCCTTCTTGAAACGTTTGGAGATTGCCATGGCCGTTAGTCCCTCACCGTGATGCCCATCGAGCGTGCGCTGCCTTCAATCAGGCGCATCGCATTCTCGATGTCGTTGGCGTTGAGGTCCTTCATCTTGGCTTCGGCGATCTGGCGCACCTGGGCGCGGGTCACGCTGCCCGCGGTGGTGATGCCCGGCGCCTTGGAGCCGGACGACAGCTTGGCGGCCTTCTTCAGGAAGTAGGACGCGGGCGCGGTCTTCATCTCGAAGGTGAAGCTCTTGTCCGAGAACACGGTGATGGTCACCGGAATCGGCATGCCCTTTTCCTGATCCTGCGTCTTGGCGTTGAACGCCTTGCAGAACTCCATGATGTTCAGGCCGCGCTGACCCAGCGCCGGCCCGATGGGCGGCGAGGGATTGGCAGAGCCGGCCGGCACCTGCAGTTTTACGTAACCCGTTACTTTCTTTGCCATGTCTCGCCGCCTCCTTTTTTGCGGCTTAGCGGTTCAAACGAAGCTTTCGCTTCTCCCGCAGGATGATGGTTCGCCGGAACACAGCCTCCGGCCAGCTTTCACTCAAAGCTTCTCGACTTGCGTATATTCCAGCTCGACCGGGGTGGCGCGGCCGAAGATCGAGACGGCGACCTTCACGCGGCTGCGGTCCTCGTCCACTTCTTCCACCGTGCCGGTGAAGGAGGTGAAGGGGCCATCGGCCACCCGCACCTGCTCGCCGATCTCGAAGTGGATCGTGGACTTGGGATGTTCGGCACTCTCGCTTGCCTGGTTGAGGATCCGGTCCACCTCGCCCTGGCGCAGCGGCATGGGCTTGTTGTTCTGGCCCAGAAAGCCGGTCACCTTCGCCACATTCTTGACCAGGTGATAGACCTCGTCCGTCAGCTTGGCGTTCAGCAGCACATAGCCCGGCAGGAATTTGTGCTCCGACTTGACCTTCTGGCCGCGGCGCACTTCCAGCACTTCCTCGGTCGGCACCACCACATCGGCGACGAATTCCTCCAGGTCCTGGATCTTGGCCTGGCGCAGAATCTCTTCCTTCACCTTCTTCTCGAAGTTCGAGTAGGTGTGAACGATGTACCACTTGGCATCGGCCACGGTGCGGGTTCCGGCTTCGCTCATCAGTAAAGTCTCCGGGCGCCGATCAACAGCATCTCGCCATAGTTGAGGACGATATCGACCACAAAGAAGAACATCATGGTCAGACCGACCATGATGAAGACCATCACGGTGGTGAGCCATGTCTCTTTCCAGCTCGGCCAGGTGACCTTGCTCATCTCGCGCCGCACTTCCTGCAGGAACTGCAGCGGCGAGATACGGCGGCGCGGCGCGGACGACGCTTCGGCGTCCGCATCCACTTCCGTCTTTTTCGTCAGGTCGGCCATTCAAACTTACTCTTCAAACTTGGCAGGGGCGGAGGGACTCGAACCCACGGCCCTCGGTTTTGGAGACCGATGCTCTACCAGCTGAGCTACACCCCTAGGAAAACAAGACATGGCCGGCGCTGGTACGCCGGCCATGCCCTTACTTCAAGATCTTTGCGACGACGCCGGCGCCGACGGTACGGCCGCCTTCGCGGATGGCGAAGCGCAGCTTCTCTTCCATCGCGATCGGCACAATCAGCTCGACTTCCACCGAGATATTGTCGCCCGGCATCACCATCTCCG